>VYLM01000031.1_pt1 | contig 59797 bp, 50 predicted proteins | sample 5109491 | NCBI WGS metagenome assembly VYLM01 (sample SAMN12291813, study PRJNA351875) | freshwater metagenome | isolation source: freshwater lake | place: USA: Michigan, MSU3 lake | collected 2011-08-06 | reverse complement strand
TTGTGCCTTAAGTCCTTTCCTGTATGAATTTCAGCTACTTTTGAGCGTAGTTGCTCTCATCGAATTTTATTTTAAGTTAATTATTTGCATAACAATTCCCGAAGAGCCAATATTTTTTTTGTCAAAATCTCAGAAAGAATCGAGGCAATGTTATCCTTAATGTCTCTCTGCTTATTAGTTTATAATCTCGGTCAGGGAGAATTGAGAAACAGCTTACAGCCCTTCTCATAAAGATGAAGTATAAATTAATCTGGTATCTACGACCGAAGATCGGCTAATGTTAACCGTTTCAATGTTCCCCAGAACAAAATTTTTGTACCTCATTATTATAAAAAAATTTCCGAACAATGCCGCTCAAAACCCTTTAATTCTGAAGATAATCCTAAGATTCAGCCCGAAAAAGAGCCAGAAAGGTGAGGATAGCTAGGATGGAAGTGAAAAGCAATTTTGACTCGAAATTATCCCAAGGGATCGATCGCATTTAACGAAACCCTTACCCCAACAGCATAGGACAAGAGAAGGACTTATTAAGGAGAAACCCAGCCATGAAAATCGGCGTAATCAAAGAAAGTGACCAAGGCGAGGCGCGGGTGGCGCTAGTGCCGGATACCGTCGCCCGTTTAGTCAAGGCGGGATTTGAGGTAATTGTCCAAAATGGGGCGGGAATTAGTGCCAACTTTGCCGATAGTGCCTATAGTGCCGTGGGAGCCGCCCTGAGCGAAAACAGCGAATATATCTATGAAACTGCCGATATTATTCTCAAAGTCGTCCCTCCTAGCGATAGCGAGATCGATCGCCTGAAAGGTGGCGGTATCCTCATCGGCTTTCTCGATCCCCTGCGTCAACCCCGGCGCATTGCCAAATTAGCCGATCGCGGAATCACCGCTTTGAGCATGGAATTAATTCCCCGCAGTAGTCGCGCCCAGAGCATGGATGCCCTCTCCTCTCAGGCTAACCTCGCCGGTTACAAAGCGGTACTCCTCGCCGCCGTTGAGCTGCCGAAAATGTTCCCGATGATGACTACCGCCGCCGGTACGATCGCCCCCGCCAAAGTGCTGGTATTGGGGGCAGGAGTTGCCGGATTGCAAGCTTGCGCTACCGCCCGCCGTTTGGGGGCAGTGGTGGAGGCTTTTGATATTCGTCCGCAAGTCAAAGAAGAAGTGCAGAGTGTCGGGGCGAAATTTATTGAAATGCCCCTAGAAGAAGATACCGTCGCCGATAACGGTTACGCCAAAGAGGTTTCTATTAGCACACAGGAGCGCATTTGTCAAGCCCTAACGGAACCAATTAAGCGGGCTGATGTGGTGATCACCACGGCCCAAGTACCGGGGAAACAGGCCCCGCTGCTAGTCACCAAAGAAATGATCGCCACCATGAAAGCGGGGTCGGTAATCGTTGATTTAGCGGCGGAACAGGGCGGAAATTGCGCCTACACCCAACCGGGACGAGAAATCATCGTTAATGGGGTAAAAATCGTCGGAGCCGTTAATCTTCCTGCCACAGTGGCCACCAATGCCAGCCAGATGTACGCCAAAAACCTGCAAATGCTGCTACAGCTTCTAGTCAGCAAAGACGGCAGTTTAAACCTCGATTTTGCCGATGACATCATTGATAGTGCCTGTGTCACCCACGCCGGCGAAATCCGCAACCAACGCATTAAATCCGCCCTCAGTGAACAGTTATCCGCTTTTTAGCTATCAGGATTCAGGAGGCAAAAGGCAAAAGGCAAAAGGCAGAAGGCGCAGCTTTGTTCTCCCCACACCCCACACCCCACACCCCACACCCCACACCCCACACCCTATCCCCTATTTCTTTAACCAATGACTGCCCAACTTTTAACCGCTTTAGTGGTATTTGTCCTCGCTTCCTTTGTCGGTTTCGAGGTGATCAATAAAGTTCCTCCCACTCTCCATACACCCCTGATGTCGGGAGCCAATGCAATTTCAGGTATCGCCGTTGTCGGTGCGCTCCTCATCGCCGGAGGCACGGATTGGCACGAATTAACCGTAATTTTAGGGTTAATTGCCGTTATTTTGGCGATGGTTAACGTGGTCGGTGGTTTTGTCGTTACCGATCGAATGCTGCAAATGTTCAAGAAAAAAGAGGCTAAATCATGAATAATGCCCTGATCACAGGGATCGAGTTATCCTATCTACTCGCCGCCATTTTATTTATCATCGGTCTTAAACAATTATCTTCCCCCGCTACCGCCCGTCAAGGCAATTTTCTGGCTGCCATCGGGATGCTAATCGCCGTTATTGCCACCTTAATCAATCAAGAAATCCTCAGCTATGGTTTAATCGCCGTGGCGTTGGTGATTGGTTCAATTATCGGCTTAGTTTCGGCGCAAAAAGTCCCGATGACAGCTATGCCCCAAATGGTGGCGATTTTTAACGGTTTAGGCGGTGCTGCCAGTGCTTTAATTGCCATGGGCGAATACTGGCGTTTACTGCAAAGTGGTGAAAATATTGCCTTTGACTCGATACTGATCGCTATTTTGGGTATATTGATCGGTGGTGTCACTTTTACCGGTAGTGTCCTCGCTTTTGCCAAATTACAGGAATTAATCAGTGGCGCGCCCGTAACTTTTCCTTTCCAGCAACCCTTTAACATTCTCTTACTACTCACCTTTTTAGGGGGTAGTGTCTATCTCTTTTTTGATCCCACCTCGATCGATGTTTTCCTGACTTTGGTGGGACTTTCCCTAATTTTCGGGGCTTTATTCGTGCTTCCCATCGGCGGCGGCGATATGCCCGTGGTTATCTCCCTCTTAAACTCTTTTTCGGGACTTGCCGCCAGCGTAGTCGGTTTTATCCTGATGAATAGTATGTTGATCATCGCCGGTGCTTTGGTGGGTGCGTCGGGGATTATCCTAACTCAGATCATGTGTAAAGCCATGAATCGATCGCTGGCTAGTGTACTATTTGGGGCATTTGGTACAGGTGCTAGTGCCGGAGGCGAAGCGAGCGCCACTTCTAGCCTCGATAAATCGGTTCATGCTATTGATTCAGAAGAAGGGGCTATGATGCTCGGTTATGCGCGTTCTGTGGTGATTGTACCAGGTTACGGCATGGCAGTGGCCCAAGCACAACACGCAGTGCGAGAATTGGCTGAACAGTTGGAAAAAAATGGCGTTGAGGTTAAATATGCTATTCACCCCGTGGCGGGAAGAATGCCAGGACACATGAATGTACTACTGGCCGAAGCTAATGTTCCCTATCCGCAGCTCTACGATATGGATGATATTAATCCTGAGTTTGAGCGCGTCGATGTGGCGTTAATTATTGGGGCGAATGATGTGGTTAATCCCGCTGCCCGTCATGATAAAGCTAGTCCGATTTATGGAATGCCGATTCTGGACGTGGATAAGGCACAGCACACGATCGTGATTAAGCGCAGTATGCGATCGGGTTTTGCTGGGGTAGAAAACGAATTATTCTACAATCCTAAAACTTTTATGCTCTTTGGTAGCGCTCAAGATGTGGTAGCACAATTAGTATCACAAGTCAAGGATTTGTCATAATTCTTGACAAATAGGACGGGGTTTTCACCCCGTCTTTTTTTTATCGGATTTTTCAGAGTTTAAAGATAATCAAGAACTAATTCCCCTTTGCTCACTTTTTCGGTAATTAAAGTTCTGACTAACTCTAATTCTTCCAGGGTCACTTTACCATCAGACCTCATAGCTAGAGCAATTCTTTCCCTTTCCCCTTGAGTGATCACGCCATCAACACTAGCCTGTTCGATAATAGCGCGCAACTTTTCTAGTTCCTGTTGTTCTTCTGTGGTTAATTCTGCTTGATTAGGACGAGATATTTCCATAAAAATTTCTCCTTGAGGGATCAACACAAACTTGGTAATTTTTTCTAAGTAGTGGAACCCATGGCAGTTATCCCCAGTCAGCATCAGGAATTAGGGACGATGCCTAATCAGTTTACGCTTCATATTTGCTCGGAAACCCTCTCAACAAATACGTTTGTATTAAGAAACATCAATAAAGCTGAGAGCCTTGACTATTGCCTCTGGGTTATTCCCTTGCCTCACGGTTAACTTTAATTTTGTTCGACCACTTAGAGTTGGCGAATACATTATAGCAGTTATCTTAATGGTGAGAGAAACGCTGTAGTATAACTTTGTGTCTTTGTGCTTGACGAAAAAAGCTGTCTTGTCCGCTCCAGAAACTAGGTTAATTTAATCTAATTCTACCTGCAAGGCTCGCAATTTCGCCTCTAGCATTTGCCCTCGTTGTTCAGCAGTTTCTGCCCGTTACGGAATGGGAATGTTTTTTAAACTTAGGGTAGCCTTTCTTTACTTTAACTTTATTTTGGCAATTATCGTAAAAACGAGTAATTGCCCGCAAGGTTCTTTCTACAGCAGTCTGGCAAGCATGGGAGTTTAAATCATCAACAAATTTAAACTCTTTTCTTAATGCTGTGTTGTACCGAAATAACTCTGTTTTGCCAACACCCCGATTATCCATCCAATAACGCAGGACTTTATTCCGAACAAATTGGGTTGTCCGTATTGCTTCGTTAATGGCTTCTATCTGATTAGGTTTTGGCTTAACCTTGCATTCTAGTACAAACATTTTGACAATGCTTGACCGAGTATCAACATCTTAATACAAAATTCCTGAAGTTGACAATACATATTTATTTGAAGCTGCCCGACCCTACACTAAAGGAAGGGTTTGTACCCAAATTTTCGATCAAACTAATCCTATTGAAAGATTAAAAAGGGTTTTACCATTATTCAGCAAGCCCTAATTTAGGTTATACTTCTGGCTGAATGGAAATTAATTTTGCACCATTACAAAATGTGAGACGGGGACGATCACGGAGTTACAGAACCGGTTAGGTTAAGATAAAATACCAGTGGTCGCTTTAATATCACCTAAATAGTCGGTTTTTTGTGTCTTTCCCTCGACTATCGGCTGCTACCACTGGTTTGCTGTTGTTTGTTGTTGTAATCTGAGGAAATATAGTTCTTGCGTTCCCAAGCGCCTGAACTGCATTTATCTCTCTAGTAAAAATTGTAACAGACAATACCCATTTTGTGTAAAAAAAAGTAAACAATTTGGTAAAAAATTATTTTTTGCGGTAATCCTCAACCCTCTGAGGACAGCCCCAGATTACTGTTTCCTGTTTGTAAACCACCATACCGGGCTTTGCGCCCTTGGGTTTATAGACGTATTTAGGACGGGTATAGACAACGGGAACCTGTTCACTATGGCGAGCGCGGCTATAATAAGCGGCGTAATCGGCGGCAAATTGCAGATCGGCGGCTTCTGGAACTGTACTGGGACTTAAACGCAGTAAAACGTGACTACCAGGGATTTCTTGGCTATGAAACCAGATATCGTAATCGGTGGCACTACGAAAAGTTAGCCGATCATTTTGACGGTTATTTCTGCCAATCCATAATTCGACTCCAGAGGGAGTAGTAAAGCGCATGGGTTCGGATTCTTTATTATTCGTCCGATTACGCTGGTAATTGCTTTCTAGATACTTCTGTTGAATTAATTCTTCTTGTATCTCGTCTAATGCCTCTAAATCTTCGCTGCTGCTATAATTTTCTAGTTGACTTAAACTCGATCGCACCTGTTCAAGATAATTAATTTCACTGACCACTTCCTCTAATAAAGGTTTCACCGCTAACCGGGCCCTTTTTAATTTCTGATGTTGTTTATACAAATATTGGGCATTCTGCACGGGATTTCTTTCGGGATCGAGAGGAATAATGACAGGTTTTCCTGTTTGGAAATCCGCCAAAGTAATGCTAGTCATTCCCTGCTGTATTTGCTGTAAATTTGCCATTAATAAATCCCCTTGCTCTTTATAGCGATCAGCATGAGCAGATTCTGCTAGTCTTGTTTGAAATCCTGCCGCTTTAGTTTGCAGTTTAGTCAGTAAAGAGGTGATTTTTTGGTTTAATTTTTGCTGTAGTTGTCGAAAGTTTTCTTGATTAATTTGGTCGCTATAATAACGGTTTAATAATTCTTGGACATTTTTAGCCGCTGCCAGCATCTCCCCACCGATAACTGTATAACCTTCTCTCGTCCATCCCGGTTGAAAGGTTTTATTTTCAAGGATTTTTAGCCATTCTTGCCAGGCCGAAAAGAGCTTTTCCCAATCATTATTATCTAACTGATCCGTGTTTAATTTTGGGTTAATTTTGGCTTTTTGTAACAGCGATCGAGCGATAACGGGACTAACCCCACGATAGGTACTAACTAGCTGTTTTTCGATAGTTTTAGGGATTAAACTAACTTTCGCTTGCCAACTGCTCAAGGATTCTTCTAAACTGGGGTCTGTTGCCAATAAAACGGGGGGTAGTTGATAGGTTTGTCCCGTTTGTACGGTGCGAACACTAGACTGGGTAGCATTAACTTGATGGGCAACGGTGACAATTTGATTGTCAGCTGCAGTTAAAATGACATTGCTATATTTGCCCATAATTTCTATATACAAATGCCACAGCGCCGGATCATCGGGACGTTTGGCAAATTGCAGATCAATGACTCTTTCCCACGGGGCAACAAATGCTAATTTTGTCAGGGCAAAACCATTGAGTTGATGACGCAATTGATCGCTGAAAGTGAAGGTATCAGGGACTTTCGGCGGTGGATCACCAATATGCAGCCGCGCCCCTTGGGGATGCCAAGAAATAATTAACCATCCCTTGCGATCGAAGGTTCGTAAATGGAGGGCGATGGTTTGGCGATCAATTTGATACACTTGTTCTAGTCTGGCTGGCAGCCAAGGGGCGGCAATTTCGGCACAAGTGGCACTGAGGGTGGTAAAGTCTAGGGATTGCATTTTCAGGATTCAGGAAATCTTCTCGATGCCAAAGTTGGCACCGCCAAGCATGAAAATATAATAGCTTCCCACTAAGGCTAAGACAAAAAAGTTGTTTCCTCAATTAAAAACAGATTTGGTGTCAGAATCTATCGGTGGAGGTATCCCAGTCTTAGCCGAAAAGCTAAGGAGCGCCTTTTCTGAGTTTTCTCTAGATGGCTATTAGCAACTGTACAAGCGTCCATCTTCCATGTGAACAATGCGATCAGCAATATCTAAAATCCGATTATCGTGGGTAACGAGTACAATAGTACGGCGCTGTTCTTTGGCTAAACGTTGCATCAAATTTACCACGTCTCGTCCCGTTTTACTATCGAGGGCGGCTGTTGGTTCATCGGCTAAAACTAATGGGGGATTACCGGCCAAAGCTCGTGCGATCGCTACCCTTTGCTTTTGTCCCCCGGATAAGCTATCTGGATAATAGTCGATCCGATGTCCTAAGCCGACTTTTTCTAATATCAAAGCAGCGCGTTCTTCTGTTTCCCGTCCGCCGAGATGTTCCTGAAGCTCGATCGACATTTGTACATTCTGTCTTGCGGTTAGAAAGGGTAACAAATTATGGGCTTGAAAAATATAACCAATTTGACGGCGGGTTTGGACTAATTGTTCTTCACTAGCCCCCCGTAATTCTTTTTCAAAATGCTGTAAGCTTCCTTCTTGAACAGAGCGTAGGCCACCGATTAAGGATAGTAAGGTTGTTTTTCCGGAACCAGAGGGGCCAGTTAAAATAACGATCTCTCCCGCTATGATTTTTAGGTTGATCTGAAAAAGAACTTGTTTTTTCAGCTTTCCTTGACCGAAATAGTGATTGAGGTTTTGAATATCAATAACGTCCATAGACCGCTTTGTTCCTTGAGATGAGGTATAGATATTTGTTTCTTTTTTCTAAAAAATATCCGCCGGATCGGCATCTTGCAATTTTTTAACAGCAGTGGCTCCCGAAACGAAGGCCATGACTAAGGTTAAGATAAAGACAAAAACCGCTCGATCAAGCGACATATTGACAGGTAATAAGGTGGCATTTTTAGTAAACTCATATTGAATATTAGCGATCAAAAAACCTGGAATATATCCGAGAACAGCAATTAAAAAAGCCTGTTGTAAAACCATTGATAAGAGATAGCGATGACGATAGCCCATTGCCTTTAGGGTGGCGTATTCTGAAAGATGTTCCGAAACATTTGTATAGAGAATTTGATAAACTACCACCACACCAACAATAATTCCTAGAGCAACTCCTAGGTTAAAAATAAACCCGATCGCCGTGCTAGTTTGCCAATATTTTTTTTCAAAGTTAACAAATTCGCTTTTCGACAAGACTCGAACATCTTTTGGCAAGTATTTTCTGAGTTTTTCTAGGGTTTTTTGAATATCTTGATCTGGTTTTAGTTTAATCAAACCCACATCAATAAAGCCTTTTTTGCGATTATCAAAAATTCGTAAAAAATTTATATGGCTAGTCACTAAATTTCCATCGGAGCCAAAGGAAGTCCCAAACTGAAATAAACCCACCACATTAACCTTGCGATTTCCGTTGGGATTTCCCAACTCTGTGCTTACGCTTCCATCCCTGCGAAAATCTTGGGCAATTGTCCCGAATTCACTACGAGAACCCTGATCAAATAATACCGTATTAGGCATTTTTAATTTCTCGATATTTTCGGTAATTCCAGGCAAATTGAGTACGGGGTGTCTCAGATTAATACCAAGGACAAAAATATTACGCCAATAATTACGAGTATTAGGATTTTTCCATTGAGCAAAATCGAGATAAATCGGGCTAACGTAATCGACTTCATCAAAAGCAAGTGATTGTAAAAGTCGTCGTTCTGGGAAACTTTTCATCGCAATTAAGGCAGTCGAGCGAGGACTGATTAAAAAAATATCTCCTTGTAAACTTTGATGGAAACGAACGGCACTATCGAAGAGAGCATCGCGAATCCCCAACTGCATAAAAATAATCACCACGGAAAAAATTACGCCTGAAAGAGCCACCAGTAGACGAACTTTTTGATGCTTTAGCTGTAGCCAAGCCGTGGCTAACTTAGTGCCTCGTTTCTGGAATAATTTTCGCTTATTCACTTGGTTTCTCCTTGATTTTGGGCATTGCTATCCTCAATTACCACCGTCACTTCCAAATTGCTTAAGCCAGATACTTGGGTGCTCGATTCGGGGGTAAGGCGAATTTTCACTTCCACTACCCTGGCATCGGCATCGGCTACCGGATCAGTACCAAGAACATTTTGCCGGCCCACTTGTAAACCAATTTCGCTAACAACTCCCGTTAATTCTCCGGCTAAACCATCACTCCGAATCGTAGCGGTTTGTCCGACGCGCACCCGTTGAATGTCTGTTTCGTAAACTTCTGCGCGAACATACATTTCCCCAGTTTCACCTAAATCAACAATCCCCTCATTGCCGACAACTTCTCCGGGCCAGGTACGAATTTTCAGAATTTGACCGCTTTTTGGTGCTTTTACATAGGCTAGGTTTAATTCGGCTCGGGCCCGTTTTACCAAGGCTTGATCAGATATTAATTGGGCTTCGGCAACTTGGACATCGACAGGACGAACTTCGGCGACCGCTTCTAAAGCCGCTTGATTGGCTTTGATCTCTTGAGCAAGGGTGGTTCGGGTGCGATCAAGATTGGCTTTGGCCTCCTGAATACGTTGCTTCATGGTGCGCTCAATTCGATTCAGATTCGCTTCCGCTTCTTGTAAACTTTTAGCTATGGTTTCGGCTTGTAGACAAAAGCGGTCCCGTTCTTGCTCCGGTACAGCCCCATCTAGGTACAGGGTTTGATAACGGCGGCAATCCGTTTGTGCGTTGATTAATTCGGCCCGAATTCGTTCGATAGTTGCCTTTCGGGCCGAGGTTTCCCCTTGTAACTCCGCTTCTAAACTGGCAATGGTCGCCTGTTGGGTAGCAATCTGTCCCCTTAATTCCGCTCGTGTTTTTTGGAAACGAGCATCTTGTGCGGCCACATCTCCCTGTTTTGCCCCCGCTTTAACTTGCGCTAAACGGGCCTCGGATATTTTCCTCTGGGCTTCGGCTTGGGTTAAAGCGGCTTGAAGGCGCTCATGGTTGTCTAAAATTGCGATAATTTGACCATTTTTCAGATGATCTCCTTGTTTTACTAGGAGTTGGGCTACCCTCGTTCCCTCCATGAAAGCAGGGGCCGAGATTTTAATCACTTCTCCCTTGGGTTCGAGATAGCCTCTGGCGGAGATAGCAGTGGGACTAATCTTCGATGGGGAATAAATCGCCGCCGGAGCGGGGCTATTCCCTCGAAAACGTAAGAGAAAATAGGTAGCACTCGAACCAGTTAATATAGCAACTGTAATGACAGTAACACTTGTTATCCAGCCTCTAGGTTTCACAAAAAATGCAGATTTAACCATTGTTTAGTTGATTCTAACCAAAAAATAAGGGCAAAACAGGAAACTACCGAGACTGTACAAAGGCCGACGGGGAAGGAGTTAGGGATTTTTTCGGATCATTCGACCGATGAAAGCAAGGGCAGAAACGAAGAATATAGCCCCACCGGTAGCTGGTTCGGGGGTGGACTGTAAGCTCGATTGAGCAACGGCGGCGATTGCTCTTTGTCCGGCGGTCGAGGGATGGAGTTGATCCCAAAAAAAGTAACTATCGGGATCACTACAAACACTCACAACCGGATTAGTGACTAGACAGGGTTCTGTTACGTTACTAAACCCAAAACGAGCGGGATTGGCTTGTAATTGGTTGAAACTATCCCAGAAATCTAGAGTCATAATTTTTACCTGGGATCCAAAGGTTGTTTGCAAATGGTTGATTCGAGTAAATAGCAGCTCTCGATGCTCTGTGGTGAAGTGATTGAGAGCCGCTTCTCGTCCGGTCCCTTGCACAAGAGGCACTTTTCCTAAATCGAAAAGATTACTGACCATGATTTAGTTGGCCCCCATGCCAACAAGAGCGCGAATAGAAATTTCTAGATTGTTCACCGCCTCTACTGGCTCAGTGATGCCGCCAAACAGATAATCATTAGCACCGGCAGCGATGATATATAATCCCCGAGGATCGGCGACCGTTACGCTATTAAGATATTGATTGACTTGCGTGAGGACTCCTGGCCAACTTGGATTAATCGTGTTCAGCGTCCCCGTATTCGCTCCGCCAAAAGCAAAATTGGTGGCGGCATTAACCGTTAATCCCAGAGATTGGGCTAGATATTCCACCCAAACCGGGCCATTGGTAAAACGTCCCTCGGCATACAGGGGAGCCGGTGGAAATGCTCCACCAGTAGCCTGATACACTCGACCTATATCTACGTTGCTGTCACCAAAAACATAGATTTGGTCAATATTAAAGCTACTCCCTTGAACCGAAGATTGTATTACTCCTGCACAGAGTAAGGAAAGAGAACCAATCCCAAAAGCTTGAAAGGTTATTGTTCGGAGAGGATGTGTCCTCAACCAATATTCAGGAAAAATAAGCGAGACAGATAACCTTTTACTTGTGGACATATCTTGAGGTTTTCGGAAATAAATAAAAACACATTTTCTGAGAAATGCTATTAAAATTGAGCAAAACAATTCCCTAAGAAGTTATTTCCTCTGGCAATTGACAAAAAGTTACCACGATCTGACAAGAAGGAATTCCATTGGCTAAAAATAGATAAAGACAAGCTCGTTCGGATGGTTTTTTTGACCAGCAATAAACCGGGATACCTTGTTGATTAGATGCGGGTTGCTCTGAAGCGTAAATATCGAGAAATAGGGGAGTTTTTCTTTTTTGGTCTGAATTGAGAGGACAAAGAGCAGCAGCGAGGATAAAAATAGAGCCAATTTCACTTAAGCGTCTTTGCTCTAACGAAACTAGATTGCCAGACTGTAGAGATGCTAATTCTTTTTCGGTCAGATTTAGCCCTAACGATTTGACCCCTTGATGAATTTCTTCATAGGTAAACATGACTTTTTCCGAGTAATTCTTAAGAGCAAGAATGGAGAGTTGTCAGGAAAGAAATAGGTGGCTATTAATCATATTACTTGATCATCCTAGCCGCACCTATTCCTAGAAAACACCCTTGATAAACACGGCTAAATCCAAGGGTTTAAAGAAGATTGATATTCATAATGTTTAAATTCCTCAGTTGTGCAAGCAATTTGATGATTATGAGGAATTTTTTTCATCTTTAATCGATGATAAAATTCTCCGAACGAGGCGACCCCTGACAAAAGCAAGAGTCGCAGGAAGTGATAGAGATGTTTAGGAGCTATTACTCCCCCCAAACCAAACCCCTTCCACTGAAAAACGAGATACCAAATCGCTCCATAGAAATGAGTGTATTTGATGCTCGTAAAGATGTTACTACGAAAAGGCTCATATTGAGCATTTTCTAGGAAGCTATCAAAATGGACTGGCGGTTGATAGTCACCTAGTAGCTGATCCCCTCGATAACAATCCAGTAAGCCTAGGTTAGCTTTTCGTTCAACTAATTGATTTAATTGTTCGTAAATCTCGACAAAAAGTGAATTGACTGTCTGACGATGAATCTTGACAAATCCCTCAATAAAGGAAACATTGAGATGCCATTTTCCCACATACAGGGGTACCAAAATTCCGAACCACCAGATGTACTCGAAATAGATTCGCCAACTCATGATACTGGCATGACCGAGTTGAGTTTTGTGATCGCGCATAAGTTGATTCACTCCTTCCGCTTGTGCGAGATTAAATTGGTTGTAAGATACGCGTTTAACCTCGGCATCTGCTTCTCCTGCTAACTTCGATCGAATGACTTCAGTAACACTTTCGATGGCAAAAGTGGTCAGGGATGTACCCATAGAATAAAAAGCATCGAAAATATAAGCCGCATCCCCAATCACATACCAATTATCTGCCGAAAGAACTTCCTTACTGGTGTGAGCGATTCTCGGCCAGTAGTGAAAATCGATCTTCTCTCCACTGCTCAATAAATCATAAAGAAGTTTGTGATTAGCTTTGAGAAATGCGTAAAACTTCTGTTCTTGATTTAGATAATCGGCGGGAATAATTTCATGATGATGGATAACTCCGATCGAAATTTCTTGAGTGTCTGTGTCCGTGGGAATCATCCATAGCCAATGACCTTGCCCGAACCAGTGATTGGTGGCATAGTAGTGACTACAGGATGTGGCTTCTGGATCATAGCCAGAGTGAAAAAGAGTTCGATCAATATTTTTAACCCGTACCCATGCCGAACCCGTATTTACACCACAAAGATGCTCCGGATCGAAAATAACATTATCCGTTTTTTTGCCGATAATAAATTGACGACCAGCGGCATCTACTAAATGTTTAGCGGTTAATTCAATCACTTCATCGTGCAATTTCACCTTGACTTGATGGGGATCATTTCCGGGATAAATAGTAACATCAACGACACGACCATTATAAAAATCAACTCCCATTTCCTTATTCATTCGTAACAGATCCCGCTCAAATTTAGCTCGATTCATTTGGCTAGAGGCAAGGGGGGGCTGTCGATTCGTCCAAATATGGTAGTAATCCTCGATGGTATCGGTTTTGTGAGAATCTTTTGGCCAGTGAAAATTTAAGCCAAATTTGGGAGGATGATTTTCAATCATGTATTCGTAAAGACCCAACTCTTTACAAATAAATAAATTAGCAATTTCTACCGTTGACTCGCCAATTTTTAGATCCTTATCGCTACGATTTTCTGGACGAGGATCGATTAAAGCGATCTTGATATTGGGAACCTTAAGCATCAGGTGACGGGCTTGGCAAACGCCCGCAAAACCAGCACCCATAATCACAACATCATAGACGAATTGCCGAACAGAATTAGTGGTTTTCATCATGACAATTACCGAGAACAGGAGTAAATAGAGACAGTGGAACAGAAAATTTAGCTGATCGTGCTAACAATGTGGGCTGGTAACAAAGAATTGGCTTCAGATTGGAGCAGAGGTACCGCTCCCCTGGAACCCTTTTTCATCTCATTTTTCACACGAGCAATATAAGGCTCATAATCCACTTGCATTGTGTGACGGGCTGAATAACCGTAACGTTGACAAACTTGTTCTTTTTCTTGGAAGATTTCCCGTTTCATTGTCCTAGAATCGGGCAACTTGTACTCTCCTAATAAGTATTGACTAATCCACTGACTTTGTAATTCAGCGATCGGCATAACTGGACCGATCGGTTGTAATAGGCCAATAAAAAATAAATCGCGATAGTGAGGGTGAAAAACATGATGGAATAGTTGTACCTCATTATTTTTAACCTCGATCACTTCTGAACGGAAAAAAGGAAAGCTCACGTTATAGCCAGTGCAATAGATAATTTCATCCACTTTTTCTCGGCTTCCGTCCACAAAGATCACTCCATCTCCATCTAACTTTTGAATGTTGGGTTTCGGTTTCACTCGTCCGTGAGATAGGGCGGAAAAAATATCGGAACTGATGGTAGGATGAGCGTGCATATAAGGATGATCGGGATCGGGGAGACCATACTGGCTTAATTTTCCCACCTGCAATTTCACCGCAAAAGCTTGAATTTTTAATTTCCAGGAGAACGGTAAAAAACGAGGAATTGGCGCTAGATCAAGCGGGGTTCCTAAAACGTGTTTAGGAATAATATGAAAGCCGCGTCTTACGGATAAGTAAGTATTTCGAGCAATCCGAGATACTTCAACGGCAATATCCATCGCAGAATTGCCAAAACCGACGACAACAACATTTTTGTCCTGATAAATTTCCCCACTCTTATAGTAATGACTATGAGTTTGTTTGCCCTCAAATTCTCCAGGAAAAGACGGGTTAGGCCAACGAGGATTCCAGTGGTGTCCATTGGCAACAATTATGGCCCGATAATTATGGCAAGATTGATCGTCGAGAGTAATTTGCCAACCACCCAATTCTAGGGGTTCAGCTTGAACGACTTTTGTTTGAAAATGAATATGGGGCTTAAGGCCAAAATGCTCGGCATAATCATCAAAGTATTGAGCGATTTGACTGTGATGCGGGAAATTAGGATACTCCTCCGATAAAGGATAATCGGAGTATTGCATCAGTTGTTTGGATGTGTTAATATGCAGGGAGCGATAGGCACTGGATAAACCATTGGCATTGTTATAGACCCAAAGACCGCCCACACGGTTACTCATTTCATAACAATCAAAGGCAATTCTTCGCTCTTTTAAGACCTTACAAGCTGCGATGCCTGAAGCACCAGCACCGATAATACATACTCGATCGAGCAGGGGATTCATCGTTCTATGTTCTCCAGAGTTTCAAAATTTCACTCGAAAAAGTCAGGGAGGAAATCAGGGGTACCCCTGATTTCCAGAGGAAATTTAATGCTGTTCAACTACTCGATAATGATGTTCCAGAACCGCCGGAAAAGCACCCCGTAGGATGGGCAATAAACGCTCTGTCCAATTCATAAAAACATTCGGTTGGGGACGCTCGATCGCTCGGGCAATTACTGCCGCCACCGTATCGGCTGAAGCCATCGGCACTGGAGAACGACCATCAATTAAATGCCCGGAACGCTTTTGGGCAACTTGCCAAAATTCTGTCTGAGTTTCCCCAGGACTCACCAAAACGACTTTAAATTGATGGCCCATCTCGCGGCGAGCAACGGTGAGTAGGGATGAAACCGCGCTTTTCGAGGCACTATAAACCCCGTAACCCGTGGGCAAAGCATAGGCAACGACAGAAGAAACGCCGACAAAAACACCTTCGTGAAGATGGGGAGCGCTAGCTTGTAAGGTGTAGAGTAAGCCGAAGAGATTCACATCGAATAATTCTCGGGCTTCCTCCTCGCTGGTTGCCAAAATCGGCTTTGTAATGCCGAATCCGGCGTTGGCTACGGCGGCATCTAAACCCCCTAACCCGGCGAAATGATTGATCGCCTCGAATTGTTGGCGACGGTCGCGCACATCGAGAGGATAAAGGTAGGCCTTACCCCCCGCTGCCTGTACTTGTTGGGCAACCTGTTCTAGCTTATCTTGACGACGGGCTGCTAATCCTAAAATATGACCCTCTTGCGCTAATTTAATCGCTAAAGCTTGGCCAATGCCACTAGAAGCACCAGTGATGAAAATACGTCGCATAATTCCTCCTAAGATTGGATAATTGAACAAGAGCAGGGATATTTTTGATGAGAGAGAGAGAAAAGAAATCAGCTTTTTCTCGGGGGGTAAACATTGTCTGAACGGGGTAACTTACCCTAGAAAATATCTACACTTGCAAGGGAACTTTTTCCGCTTCCATTTCCAGAGATTTAGTATCTACTCCCTCGACTGTCCAAGGTTGAAGGGTATCCCCATACTGATACTCTTGAAAAGCCTGTCTCATTTCGGCGATCAATCGGCTTTCACTGCCATGATTCCCAGTTAAACTATAGATGATATCTCCCAGACCAATGTAAATAGAGGTGGTCAATAATTTTGCCATTGTCCCCAGAGAACGGGGGTGGCAAACTTGGGACAGACCGCCACTTTTCCATTGCAGTTTTAGATACCAAATGGTCAGATAGAAGAAGGTTTTCTTCATGCTGGTAAATACGCTGGTTTGTTTTGGTTCATATTGGGCATTTTCGAGGGCGTGGGTATAACGCTTAGGGGTGTGATAGTTCCAAATCAGTTGATCACTACGGTAACAATCCATTAAGCCGATATTTTTCTTTTCGTCCACCAGTTGATCGAACTGATCGTGAATTTCATAAACTAGACTTCTGAGGGTTGTTTGGAAAGTTTGGACGAACTGGGGGATAAACTCTAAGTCTAAGTGCCATTTGCCCACAAAAATGGGGATCAAAATGCCAAACCAAATCATGTTTTCAAAGTAAATTCGCCAACTCATAATACTGGCATCTCCCAAGTGACGACTGTGGTTATGCATAAAGAGATTAATCGAGTTGATCAGAGTCAGATTGAATTGATTGTAGGCTTGGCATTTTTCCGCCGCGTTGACTTCTCCGGCTAACTTGGCGCGAATAATCTCTGTAATACTATCGATCGCTGATACGATCATCGTCGATCCGAGAGAATAAAAAGCATCAAAAATACAAGCAGAATCGCCAATCACATACCAATTATCGGGAGAGTATAGGGTTTTACTGGTGTGAGCGAGCCTCGGCCAGTAGTGGAAATCAATATTCTCGGCACTGGTGACCAATTGATAGAGAATATTATGGTTTGCCTTGAGAAATTCATAGAATTTTTCCTTACTATTGAGGCTTTCACTGGAAATATAATCATGGTGGTGAATCACACCGATCGATAATTCCATTGTCTCTATATCAGTGGGAATCATCCATAACCAATGACCTTTACCAAACCAGTGATTGGTGGCGTAGTAATGACTACAGCTTGCTCCTGTGGGGTCGTAACCAGAATGAAAAATTGTTCGATCGACATTTTGAACCCGAACCCAAGCTGAACCAGTATTTACCCCATACAAATCCTTAGAATCGAAACTAATATTATTAGTTTTCTTGCCGATTAAAAATCTTCTTCCAGCCGCATCTACAAGATGCTTACCCTGTAACTCGATCGACTCGTTTGGTAATTTAACCTTAACGGTATGTAGTTGATCATTCGGGGTCAAATCGATATCCACTACCCGGCCATTATAAAAATCTGCGCCCATTTCCCGATTCATTTTCAGCAGATCGCGTTCAAATTTCGGGCGATTTAGTTGCGTCGAAGCTAAATCCGGTTGCCGATTTGCCCAGATATGAAAGTAATCATCGATAGTTTTTGTCTGATCGTTGCGCTTGGGCCAGTGAAAATTCAGACCGTATTTCGGGGGATGATTTTCAATTAAATATTCGTACAATCCTAAATCTTTGCCAAAAAATAGTGTCGCTACTTCAACTGTAGATTCTCCTAATTTGAGATCCTTTTCTGTCCGATTTTCGGGACGAGGATCAATCATAGCGATCCGAATATTAGGAATTTTGAGCATTAGATGTCGAGCTTGACAAAGGCCAGCTAACCCGGCCCCCATAATAATTACATCGTAAGGGCGATTAGACATATTTTTCACGGTAACAACTCCTAGGATTTAAAAAACTTTGGTGGCTTGAATATAGCCGCTCAAGAGATAGGAAAAAACTGATTTAGGGAATACTTCAACTTCGCTAGATTTTTTTCTGGAAAGATTCGGCCAAGAAATTGAGCGATCGGCTCAGAAAGCGTCTTGAATAGTCGAAGGTAAAAAACTGGGTTGAAATTGGCCTTGTTGATCGGCAAGAAGCCAAATTACATCCTGTTCTCCCACGGCAAGTTTCTGGAAATTACCCGCCGCATCCTGACGGAAATACTCGAAACCTAAGGTCATTCCCCGTTCAAATACAGCCCTCAGTTGCATAGAAACGTGAATTTCTTCAAAAGGGAGAGCTTCTCGTAAATAGTCAATCTGACTACGAAGACAACGAAATTCTCCTCGTTGGCCAGAACGTCCATAGAATTCGGGGACTAGGGAGTAACCGAAACGATCACGTAAACGACCTTGCCAATCACTATAGATGGCGAAGTTAATATTTCCGATCGCATCCGTTTCTTCTAACGAGGTGAGAAAGGATTCTTGCCGGAGTAATTTTCCTTTCTCGCGGGGATAATGGCCGCGGTAGAGTTCCTTGCCCATGGAGAAAAGAGAAGGAACTGGCGAAGTTTGAATCGGTTCATAAAGACCCGCCATAAAATCCGCTAAAAACTGGGGCAGGGGGTGAATTTTTGAGCCTTGACTAGGAGAAATTTCTGTCCAAGTCATGGTTAAAGTACTATGGGCAATTTTTGCTCGTATCTCTTGCTCTGTCACCCGAAACCAGTCGTAACCAAAATTAACAGTCGATCCAGAAACTTCCTGCACCCAAAAATGAACTTCTACTTGATCCTGTAGTCCTAAATCTCCAAAAATCTCTACTTGGCTACGATTGGTTACCATTCCCCACCGTCCCGTTTTGAGATATTCCCCCAAGGTATGACGGATCGGTTGAATTGCCCGGTCTCGTACTTGTCCCATCCAGTGAAAGAAGTAGGAAAAATAAACATTTTGGCTAATGGTTGCCGTTTCCTTGTAACCCACAGGCCAGCGCCAGATTAGTTTTTGCAAGGGAGTGGAAACGGTGGTTTGGGGAGGGGAGGAAATGGGAGTTGAATTGACCACCACCGCTACCATTCTTTGAGGATTGCGGGTAAGTTTCACCGGAAAGGTAAGCACAGATAAAGACTGACCAGCAACGAGGCCTCGAAATAAAACATTTTCTCCGAGAGATCGTTCTAAAACTAAGTCGATGTCCATGGCTTGGGTAGCTTTCCGGAGAGCTTCTAGGGCGGCCCAGATGCGAGTTGCTGCCTGGTCGACCGATTCTACTCCTCGAGCGAGTAATTGTTGAAGTAGAAGTTCTCGTTTAAAACTCAGTAAAGCGATCCAATCTTGGGGACTTCGTTGAGTAATGGGGGCGATATCGCACCCTTGCCGACCATAACCGGAGACACACAGACAGAATTGCTCATCATGGGATAGGGAAACCCCGACATTTTCCACTCCCGCTCCTTGCAGAATCGGTTGACCTGATGTTAACCACTGAATTTCAGGAGTTTGAGGGAGTGGTAAACCATCAATCCCCGGGGGAAGAGTTGTTCCAGAAGTGATCGAATATAGCGGTGCTTTCATCGTTTTCCCTGGTTCCCAAGAATCAACGGCGGAAGTAATCGTATCTTGTCTGAATTTGCCCATCTTGAAACATTCTCCGAAACTAGGTGGAGAGAATGAGACGTTTTTCGCACCATTCTCCCGGAATGATTAGGAAGGATTGAGGAAATTTCCGACTGTTTTGGCGAATAAGGGAACTTCCTGTTGTCGGCGCTCACTGCTGGGTAAATTTTGTAAACCGGGTTGATAGGTGAGCGCTAGGGTTGGGGCATCGATCCCGAAGGCTTCGGCCGACTGTTTCAATTGTTCTTGTAATCGCCGTTCGTCCCGTTGACCAGGATTGGCGATTTCCTCCGCCGTGGGATTGTCGCCTCGATGTTCTAGAATCCTTAACTGATAACCTTCTAACGTTTCCAAAACCTGCCCCTGCTCGTTGACTGCCGTGACAGTGGTACGATACTCTTTGCCCTCGCGTCCTTCATTGATAGCTAGTCCAAAACAGGATTGGTTCCGGGGAATTTGGTATAGATCAATACGATCAATGCGGATGGGTAAACAGATATCTTGAGGGATAATCGGTTGTACTGATTGCAGAAGAGAGTCGCGATAGTAGGGATCACCGAGGAGGAACGGGCCATCGGCTCGATCGAAGGTTTCTTTTTCCGCTCGTTCGCCGCCTACTTGGGTGGAGAATAGGAATTCTTTCGAGTTGAGACGATAGACATTTTTCAGTCGTTGAAAACGGGTTCCTTGAAAGAGTAACCAACCGTAAAGATCCTGTTTGGGGTCAAGATCTAGGGGTCGATCGGGTACAGTTACCGTGGAGAGGGGAACTTCGGCGCTTTGATCGTCGAGAATCAAGGTGGCGGCAAAATGGGCGATGGTAAACCCTGTCCGTTCCGTACGGATTTCGGCGCGCACTTGTAGCGGCTCAAGAGGAGATTTCTTTTCGAGAACTCGCGCCCAAATTTCGATCTCTACTCCCTGTTCGGGATCGACAACGATCGGTCGCTCTAAGCGGATATCTTGCAGACGAAGCCGAGAAAATGCTGTTTTTTGGCTGACATAGAAGGCGGCCTGAGCCATCGCTTCTAAACCGAAGACAGTGGGGAAAAGATAGGAACCGTTATAGATATGATCCCGAACATAGGAGTCTTGAGTGAGGGTAAGACGGGTACGGAAACCCACTTCTACTCCCAATTCGATGGTGTGAATATTCTCGATAAATGAGAAAGAGGCGGGGGGTTCGTAACGATGGGTACGCCATGTATCAAAGCCCCGTCGCATGGTTTCCACGCCGCCCAATTTGGACGTGACCACTACTTGAGAATCGCCGGGATCTTTAAACATCAGTTCTAAGAATCGATTGACTCCATCTTCTGTGGGCATGGCCTCAATGCCCATCCGGTTGAGATTCCGAACCGTTCCCATGCGTGCCCCCATGCCCACTTCTGACCAGACACTAAAGGCGATCGCCAAAACCGACGTTTCTGGGTGTCTTTCGCCAAAGTTGCGAAGTAGAAGGTCGAGGGATTCATTGGAAAAGCCATACCAAGTATTCCCGGGTAATCCCAAAACCGCACTAATGGAGGAGAATCCGACAAAAAGTCGCGGCGGCATTTCTTCTAAGGCTTCCATTAGGTTCAAAACGCCCAGGACTTTGGGGGCTACTTCCGATTTGGCCTCGCCGAGAGTGGAATTTTCCACCCGACGGGGTTTGTTTAACGCCGAACCATGAATCACACCGGTGATCGGGCCTAGCTCTTGGCGAACACGAGTAACTAGCTCTCGGACAGCGATCGCATCGGTGACATCACAGGAATAGTAACGACAGATCAGCCGTTCTTCCGCAAACGCCCGTAGGGTTTGGGCGATCTCGCGCGCACTAGCATCAAGGGGATCATCTTGGGGATGGGGAGAACGCCCCACAAGGGCGGTTTTGACTCCAGTGAGTCGAGCGAAAGCGATGGCACATTCGGCGGTAATTCCCTTCGCACCACCGGTAATCAATACCACGTCCTCCGTTGACCAAGATAGGGAACGGGAAGCGTATTGGGTGCGATCCTGTACTTTCGGGCGAGGAAGGCGACGGATCGATTGTTCATCGTAGCCCACGGCTAAATAGGCTTCTTTGCGTCCGATTTCACCAATGATGGTTTCGGTCAACGCGGGCGAGGGGTTTTGGTTGGGTAAATCGATCACCCGTACCTTCAGATCTGCCCGCTCTAAATGCAGACTAGCGGCAAAGCCCATCGTACCGCATTGTTCCAGATTGCTCATTCCGGGTAAACGACCGAAGTGACCTCCCCCGAATTGAAGATAGGCGACGGTGACATATTCCCGTTCTAATTGCTTGGCACTGAGGGGAGTGGCGATCGCTCTAAGGCGAGACATAGCTCGTAGTAATCGCGCCGAGGAATCGCCATCCCCTCGCGCTTTTTGCGGCAAAATTCCCAAGAAGTGCGTATATTTCGGGTTTTGAATCCCTCCTTGCCAGGCCATTTCTTCGTAGGTGATCTTCTCGACCATCGCACCCTTGTCTTGCCAGTGCTTCTCCAGCATCTGCACCCAATCCGTTTCTTCCGATTCCGCGACGATGAGAATGCGCGCTTCTGGCCAATTGTCGTAAGCAAATAAATTGGCGGTTTCCCAGTTTTCTCTTTCCTCTGCCGGCAGCTCGATCGCTTCTTCGGGGGAATATTCTACTACGAAGTTACGAACCCAAGGAGAAGAGCTAGAAGCTAGAGAGGGAGCGGTTGGGACGGGTGAAGGATTGTCCGTCCCGAGCGATTGACTATGTTTGGCTAAAATCTCAGCGATTTCGCTCAAGGGGGCATTCGCAAACTGAGCGGGGTCGAGCTGGCCGGCAACGCCCAACTGTTTCGCCGCTTCCGCTACTAATTCTGCGGTTTTAATGGAGTCTAAGTTCAGGTCATCCAGTAAGCGCGATTGTAGGGACAAACTATCGATCGGAAACCCCGTTTTTCCGGCAACCAATTCTAGCAAGAGGCGAGAAATCGTTTGCACATCCTTTCTAGATTCTGTAGTTACCACTGGATTCGGGGTAGAAGGCTCCATTGAGGTAGGCATCACTTCTCGCACGGCTTCGAGAATTTCTTGAAGAGATGCGTTCGCTAGAGTGGTCGGATCCACTTTTCCCGCTACCCTGCACTCCTTGGCAAAATCCGCGATTAATTCCCCTCCCTTAATAGAATCCAAATTTAAATCATCTAGCAGTCTTGCTCCTAGGTGAATAGTATTTTCGGGAAATCCCGTTTTCCGCGCTACTAAAACAATTAATTGGGTTTCTAAATTGGCAGGAGGTTGGCTGGCCACGGTGGGTACAGATTTCGCGGGAGCAGCATCGACCATAACCGGTGGTTTTATCGTAGGATTCTCTGGGATTGAAGCCGAAAAAGAATGCGTCGGACTTTTCCCATTGTTCGGGATATCTGAAGGCTTAAAGTTACTGCCTAGAGACTGTAAATCGGCGCGGATTACTTGAGCGAGAAAGGAACCTCTTTGCTGAAAATAAGCTGAGAGAATTTTGACAATTCTCTCATTCATTTGTTCGTTGGGAGAAAGTTTTTCGTGAGTCATGGTATCATCCAGCGAATAGGTTTACAGGAAAGAGAGGTTTTCTAAATCAGCCCGAATTAATTCGGCTAAAAATGAGCTTCGTTGCGAAAAATAATGACTGAGAAGGTCACTCATTTCCTCTGTGGATAAAGCAGGTAAGTTCTCTAGAGAAGCTGATTTAGATGTGGTTTGAAGTGGAAAAGGGATGATTTGATCGAGTTCCTCACGCTCGAAATCGAAGGAACGCTCACAAGGATTATCAATGAACAGGCGTTCTGACGCTGGAATAAATGGACGAATCAACCGATTTTCGTAGAAAAAATTCCAATTAATACCAGTTCCTTGCACAAATATCGCCGCAATTGCTGTATTCAGATCTCGTGTATTACCCACTTGAGATTCTAGGGGCAAACAGAGGGGAACTTCAGCGATTTCCGCGGTCAATCCCGAAAGAACTTTTCCTGGACCCACCTCCAATAAGAAGTCACATTGACGAGCAATCTGTTGGTATAGAGAAATAAAATCAACTTGTGCAGTAATTTGGTCAGCGAAGTGTTCTGATAGAGAAATTACTTGGGAAACTTGCTGTCCTGTTTTACTAGATACTAACCACAACTTCGGCGTTGGATATTCCGCAAAAGAGCAAGTTTGGCGAAGTTTTTCCGCCGCCGCCGCCACCATTTGCGAGTGAAAAGCGTTAGCGACGGGTAATTTTTTTCCTTGAATCCCTCGCACCAAAGCCCTTTCAAGAACCGCCAAAACACTATCGACCTCACCCGAAATCACTGTTTGCCTGGGGCTATTTAAATTGGCGATTGTCACATATCCCGCGACTCCTCGTAGTAACTCTTCCGCTTGAGAACGGGAACAAGCTAAACTGGCCATTGTCCCTGTAGTGGAACTACTCTCCGTCATCACCTGTCCCCGGAGGGCGGCGAAACAAAGTAAAGTTTTTTCGTCATAGCAATCCGCCGCTTGGAAGGCCGTTAATTCTCCTAAACTATGACCGCCCACAGCCACCGGTTTAATTCCTAATCGCTGTAAGTATTTCTGCCATAGTAAGGACACAAAACAAACCGTTTGTGGGGCGATTTGGGTTAAGGCTTGGAACCAATTTTCCACCTCTTCGCGATTGATGGCTCGATCGAGAGGACGGTAGATCACCGGACCGATCGGCACAAATCCCGCTTCTTGCAACCATTGATCGGCTTGGGAGAGAAAATCCTGCGCCCAGGGGTAACGTTCCACCAACATCCGCGCCATATTTAAACGTTGTGAACCTTGGCCGGGGAAGAGAAAGCCGATTTTGGTTCGTTGCACCTTTTCGGCTAACCAAAGATCCTTTTGGGGAGAGACGCGCATTTCTCCGCTTCTAAGGGGGGACTCTGTGAGCAGTAGGGAGAGGCGATCGAGTCCCGTGGATAATTCCCCGGGAGTTGCTGCGATCAGGGCGGCCCTCGTAGAGCAGTGTTCAGGTAATTCTTGCGCCAATTTAGCCGCTAAATCGGGCATTTCTGCCAAACTCATGCCTTCTACTCGCGGTTTCAGCTTTTCGACGATTTTGAACAGGTCTGTCGTTGAATTCGCCCCAAAAACAAATAACTCTGTATCTTGGTTAGACACGAATAAAGCCCGTTCGGCTATGCCAGATTTGAGACGAGTTGTCGCCGGATCGCCGGAAGAAAGGGTCACATGGGAGTTAATGCCCCCAAAACCCATCGCCGACACTCCTGCGCGTAAAACCTCCGTTTCTGGGTAGATTTCCCCTAGTTGCACTGGATATAAACATTGGGCGCTCTCCTCGAAAACGGGATTCGGTTCTTGACAGTTAACGGTAGGGGGAACGATCCGCTGATTAACCGCCATGACCGCTTTAATGAAACCCCCGATCCCGGCCGCCGCTTTCGTATGACCAACTAGGGATTTAAAAGAAGTCATGCCACAGGAACGAGGGGGGGCAGGTTTCGAGGCGTTCATGGCTAGGGCTACCCCTTCAATTTCAGCCCGATCGCCTACGGGGGTTCCGGTTCCATGTCCTTCAATAAAATGAAGAGACTGGGGACTATAACCGGCTTTTTCGTAAGCTCTTAATAGGGCTTTGGACTGTCCCACCTTAGAGGGTGCGGTAATGCCTCCTTTGCCGTCGGAGGACAACGCCCAGCCGTCCAACAGGGCATAAATGTAGTCGCCATCGGCCTGTGCGTCCGCTAAGCGTTTGAGGACAACAAAACCACATCCTTCTCCTGGAACAAAACCACTGGCTCGGCGATCATACACTTTCATATCCTGGCTGGTTAAGGCGCCGGTTTTGGCGAAACCAATTAATTCAAAGGTATCGAGACTGATATCAATGCCACCGGCTAAGGCCATGTCTAAATCGCCATTACTTAAAGCATTGGCGGCAGTGACAACGGCGATTAGGGAGGAGGAACAAGCACCATCGACCGTATAACCACCACCGTCAAAATTAAAAAAGTTACAGATTCGTCCGGCTATGGTGTTGGACAGTCCCCCAGCTAGGGTATCTTCGGTAATGGGTGGGAAAACGGATTTATAGAATTTCTCCATTGTTTCGAGAAGTTCTTCCACAATTGTTCCAGACAGTCCTTTGACTTCGGCAGCAGCCCGCAAGGCTCTTCGTACGTAGGGCCAACGTAACCGCATCACATTCGATCGAGTATGTTCTCCAGTTAAGGAATTGCCGAGAATGACCCCGGTTTTTTGGGTGGGAACGGTATCTCGACGATACCCAGCATCTTCGAGCGCTTTGTCGGCTATTTCTAAGGCTAACCAATGCACGATGTCGGTTCCATCGACCGTTTTTTTGGGAACTCGACGATTAATCCAGTCGAATTGAAAGCCATCAATGAAGGCCCCGCGTGTTCCGTAGGTTTTATCGGGAGTGGCGGGATCGGGATCATAATATTCCGAGAGTGGTAAACGTTGATCGGGAAACTGGCGAAATTGACAACGACGCGCTAAAATATTCTCCCAAAGTTCGCTTAATTGTTTGGCACCAGGGTAATGGCAACCCATTCCGACAACGGCTATAGGATGAGCGATTTTATCGCTTTGAGTTTTCGGCATTTTTTTCCTTGTTTTGAGGACAATAATTGTGTTTGATAACTATCTGGTTATCCTAGGAGCGGGGGAACCCAGCTAGGTCTTTTTTCGGTATTTCCCGAAAGCTTATGATTTATTGTCATTTAGCAATTACAACTATCTCATTGGCACTCAAAATAACCTTGATAAAATCACGGTATATAAGCCAAGGTATTCAATTATTCAAAGTATTTTCCAGAGAAATGTTAAAGGGAAAACTTTAGCATTTACTCTATAGTTGTAACTTGTTCACAAGTATATGGGGAAGTTTCAGCAGTGACAATCGAAGTTTAGGATGTTAAGCAAGAAGATAAGCGGCTCTTCTCGAAGTTTAGGATGTTAAGGGAGAAGATAAGCAGCTCTTCTCGACTTTGTGTGATCATCAGTGCTGATCATTCGTAGGAGTCTTGCTCATTTATGCAAGTGAGTAATTATACTTGTCCCTAAAACTGGTTTCTAGCAAGGCTTTCAAAATAGCTTGACATAAAACCTGATTTAGGGGTTACAAAGGTGAGATGCTCCCTTTGAAGAGTATATTTCTGGAAAATTATCCCTATTCTTCTTCCTTCCACACAGAAACGAGGAGAGCCGATAAGCAGTAGATGCGTTTGAGAGTTTACCTCTTTCTAATGGTTATCTCTCGTCAAGAACCTTACTGCTATTTAGGGTTTGCTGAATAAATCGTAACTGCCGAGGTAGAGAAAAAAGGCGTTAGAATGTGAACCATGACTTACGAAGAACAAGCCAACAGAATTAAAGCATTAGAGAAGGAAAATCAAGCTCTGCGGGAAAAGATAGCCGAGCTGGAGAGGAGACTGGGATTAAATACTCAGAATAGTTCTCAGCCTCCTCAACAGACGGACTTAAGAAGGAACAAAGAACAAACAAGTTTTTACTCAAGTTCTCAAGGGGGAAGTTCTGGTTTTTTCCTAATTTGTCAAGACCTCGGTAGTTACGTTACTTTTTACTTTTATAAAAGGGTTTTTTGACTACGGTAGCGGGGTGGGTGCTGCCGCGGATTTCCACTTCGATCGCCTGTCCGATCGAGGCGAAAGGTGTGGGAAGATAGGCTAAAGCGATCGCTGTGTTTAAAGTTGGTGATAAAGTGCCACTGGTGACTTTACCCACCACTTCCCCAGCGAATACTACTGGATAATCGTGACGCGCGATATGTTTGCCGGACATCTGCAATCCCACCAAGCGCCGATTGACACCATTAAGTTTTTGGTCTTCGAGGACATTGCGACCGATAAAATCGCCTTTTTCTGGCAGATGAACCAACCAATTTAAGCCAGCCTCTAGGGGACTCGTGCTATCGTCGATATCCTGTCCATAAAGGGCTAAAGCTGCCTCTAAACGCAGGGTATCCCGGGCCCCCAAACCGCAGGGAGTCACCCCTAAATTTAAGAATTCTGTCCAAAGTTGCTGCCCGATTTCAGGGGGGGCCATAATTTCAAACCCATCTTCTCCCGTGTAACCGGTCCTAGCGATAAAAACTTTTTCCCCGAAAAGCTGGCTTTCCCAGTGATTAAATAGGCCAAAATCGCTTAATTTTTCCCCGATCAAGGGCTGTAAAATTGTCGCTGCCTTTGGTCCTTGCAGGGCAATTAAGACCTTTTCTCGCGATAAATCCTTTAATTTGACCCCCGATCCCTCTAAATTGCCTAAAATCCATTCTCGATCTTTATCGGTGGTTGAGGCATTAACAATTAATACGCCTTGGCTTTCGCTTTGGTAGTAAAAGATAATATCATCGATTATGCCACCGTCTGGGTTAAGTAAAACGCTATATTGTGCTTTTCCTGCTCTTAAACGGGCTAAATTAGAGGGAACTAGGGTTTGGAGAGACTGAACCAGATTATCTCCAGTTAAGATAAATTTGCCCATGTGGGAAATGTCAAACATCCCGACACCGTTGCGGACAGCATTATGTTCGATTTTTAGGCCGCTAAACTGTATCGGCATCTCCCAACCCGCAAAAGGGGTAAATTTGCTGGTTTGTTGGGCAATTAGGTTGTATAAGGGGGTACGAATAGCGGGGGAAGTTGCTTCTTGGTTAGCCACGGTGTTCTCGATCGAATGGTTTTCTGCCTAGAGTAGCATAGCAGTTATCAGTTATCAGTGACCAGTTATCAGTTATCAGTGACCAGTGATCGATCACTATCCACTAAGCTAAGACGCATTTAAACCGCTTATTCTTAGATTAGCCGAACCTCCCCCAATCCCTTTACTGTTGCCTTTTGCCTCTTGCCTTTTGCCTCGTTTCAACAAGCAATTTAAATTACGAACAGCTTAACTACTATCCACTATCCACTATCCACTGATTACTGATTACTGATAACTGAAAAAGTTCCCCACTCCCTTAACCTTTCTCGCACTCTGTCAATGGGAATTGCTAAACCGCAGCCCAATCTAACGGCATTTTCTAGGGGTTTAGGAGTGGAGGGATTATCACAAAATAAACCCGCTTGGGAAATCACTCCCACCACTTGATTTTTATCGTTTAAAACTGGACTTCCCGACTGTCCAGAAACGACAAACATGGACAAACTTAAGGATTTTTCGTTATTATCATTAACCGTGCCTTTGCTGACAGTCCAATCTTTTTGATTAAAAGGATTACCGATCGAGATTACTGGTTGATTAGGGGCAATTGGTAGGGGTGCTAAAGCTAAAGTTTTTAAATCTGGGGGGGGATTTTTTACCTCTAATACTGCTAAATCGAGCCAGTCGTTAGGGGGGGTAATGTGGAGAATTTTAGCTTTTGAACGCTTGCGGATTTTTCCTTGGGGTGGTTGGCTATAATACTCCACAAAAATGCGGGATTCTGCATCGATTTCTTGACGGGAATTCGTCACCACATGGCGGTTAGTCAAGATCCAAGCTGTGTCTTGATTTCGTTTTAATAACCAACCAGTGCCGATACCATTTTTATTTTTGCCGCGAATGACAATTTTAACAATTGAGCGTTTTAAATTCACCAGAGGATCACTCTTAACACTGGGAATTATCTCTGGCATTTTTAATAATTCGGGATTGTCGTGAATTAATCGCCCCCGTTGGATTTCCTGTAAAATAAATCTAGCTTCTGATAAATTGGGATCAATTTCTACGGCCTGCCGACACCAATTTAGACCCTCATCGATCTGACCGTTGTTGATATAGATATAACAGAGATTTTGGTAAATCTTAGCATTTTTAGGGCTAATTTGCCGCGCCTGTTGAAAAACTGCCATCGCTTCCCCTAGTTTTCCCTGTTCCGCTAAAGCTTTGCCCAGATAATTATAAATATCCCCATCTTTAGGAGCGTAAATTAAAGCCTGTCGATATATTTGCTCTGCTTCCTGCCATTTTCCCTGTTTTGCTAGGGTTTCTCCTAATTTTTTGTAGATTTCACCCTGATTAGGTATCAATTCTAGAGCTTGCTGATAGGCATAACTGGCCTCTGGCCAGAGTTGCTGTTCACTGTAGGCCTTTCCCAGATAAAAATAGGCTTTTCCCTGACTAGGATCGAGAAAAACCGCTGCTTGCAGAGCTTTCGCCGCCTCATCCCAACGTTGTAAACTATAGAGGGCTTTTCCTAGCTGAAATTGCGCTTTAAAAGTTGGTTTAATGATCATTGCTTTTTGGTAAGCATCGATCGCCTCTGACCATTTTTCCTCCTGCGCGAAGATATCCCCCAAAGCCACTAAATAATTACTTTGGGAGGGTTCCATCGGTGGTTTATGATTAACGATAAAGCCACGATCATAGGCTTGTAAGGCTTCAGAATAGCGTTTTTGACTTTGCAAGACCTGAGCGATTTTTATATGGGCTTGGACTGAATTTTCGTCAAAAGATAAAACTGTTCGGTAAGCAGACAGAGCCGATTCCTTCTCCCCCGAGGCCAAAAGTCGATCGCCTTGCCAGAGATAGGCCAAGGCAATAAGATAAAAAATAGCAAAGGGAGCGGCGACGATGAAGGCAATAATTAAAAATATTTGCAGGGGTTTGCTAGAATAGCGGCGACCGATTTTAATGTCTTTTCTTTTCATTTCTTGGTTAGGATAGACAACAGGCTAGAGGTGGTTCGATAATCGACCTAGACCAATTTAGATGCGCGGGCCGCTTATACATATTTTTCCCCTTTCCTATTGCCCTTTCCGCAGTTCTAGCCCTCCTTCTTTCTGGGGTGTGGATGTAATTTTGTCCAACTACTTACCGATTACTGCTGCAAGCGCTGGGTAGGATTAACATAGCGTCACCGAAGGAATAGAAACGGAAACGCTCTTGGATAGCTGCTTGATACAATGCCAATAGTCTTTCCCGTCCGACTAAGGCACTGACTAACATCATCAAACTGGACTTGGGTAGGTGAAAATTAGTGATCATGCCGTCGATAACTCGCCATTGATAACCCGGATAGACAAATAAATTCGTTTTTCCCTGAAAAGCGGTTACTTTATCGCTCTTAGTTTCTTTAATTGCCCCTTCCAAGGCGCGAGCTACCGTAGTTCCTACGGCGATAACCCGGCCACCTCTAGCCTTTGTTTGGGCAATTTTTTCGGCAGTTTCGGCGGAAATCTCTAAAAATTCCCGGTGCATTAGGTGTTCTGTAATATTTTCCACTTCCACGGGGCGAAAGGTTCCCACTCCCACATGAAGGGTGATATAGGTGGTATCTATACCCTTCTGGGCGAGCTTATGGAATAATTCGGGAGTAAAATGTAATCCAGCCGTGGGAGCGGCTACAGAACCCTGTTTATAACCGTAAACTGTTTGATAACGGTCTTCTTCCGCCTCCGATTCGGTGACGTAGGGGGGGAAAGGAATATGACCGTACTCCTCCAACATATCCCAAAAACTGCGTCCGGGATGACGTTGAAATTCCAGCAGACGACCACTGGTGTTCAGATCTCGATCGATTACTTTCGCTAACCATAATTTTTCTTTGTCTTCCGTTCGCCCTGTTTTCGGATAAAAAAGGACTTCTGAACCGACTTTAAAGCGTTTTCCTGGTTTCACTAGGGATAACCAACGATGGTCATCCTGTTCTTCCAATAGTAATATTTCTATGGGTGCGCCCGTGGTTTTACGGCCAAATAAACGGGCCGGAATCACGCGAGTGTCGTTGAAAACCAGCAAATCCCCCGGCTCTAAGCAAGTGGGTAAATCCCGAAAAATAGCCAAATTATGACTATTAGGAGAATCTACTACCAAAAGACGGGAACTGTCTCGGGGTTCTGCGGGATTTTGGGCAATTAACTCCGGAGGAAGGTGATAGTCGTAGCTGGAGAGTGATTGGTCAGGGATCATCGTCGTTATCATCATAAAGATCTTCGCAAAAGTTGGGTAATCCTACCCAGGCGAACTTCACTAAATCGGGGATTTCTCCCCTTGGTATCTGGAACGGTTTATCGTCAGACTAGAGATATAACACTAATCGTGACTTTTAGCCAACATCCCAGCGGCCACTATGGACTATCTCTATTTTCTTGCTAACGCTAGTTTAACGCTACGAGTCACCGAATACCTGCGATCGATGACTCATCTACCCTCCTCCGTCATGACGGTTATTCATCAGATTAACGGTTGGGTGGTCAAGGTCAAGTTTAATCAAATGCTTACTCCTTGCCAACACGGGGATTTTCGCGCCTACATGAATGAGTTAGGGATTCCCTATCAACCGGAAATGCGTCTCCAGATGGTTTTTTGGAGTTTGGAAACGGGACAATCCCCCATTGATGTCATGCGTCGTTACCAAGTGGCGATCGTCTCCCATGGTACCCCGGATCAGCAAGATATAGAGGCTTTTCGGCAACAATTTACTAAGGGTTTAGGATACTGTCCAGAAACTCTGGCCTAGTATTTATTTTCTCTCGGGATGCTCTTCAAGGGCAACTACAGGACTTAAATCGTTGATGTGATCAATTAATTGATACAAGCGTCCGTAACTCTTGCCGTTGAAGTAAAAAACTAGACGAGGTAAATGGTGGCTGGAATCCCGATTCTCTCGTTCTAGAATTTGACTGGGTTCGATTTTCCCTTTAACTAGGATATCGCCGAAGTTTTGGTTAATTTGTTCGATCTGTTCCTCGCTTAGTTCGTGATTAAGACGAATAACAAAGGATTCTCCCACAAAACGGCTGGAGTGATAGACCCGATAGAAGTGGCGAATTGTTTGACAAGCGTGGTTTAGATCGTTGGTAATAGTATAAAAATTCCGATCTTCGGCGGATATCAGTCCTCTTTTTTGCAGATTTTCACTAATTTGTTCTTGCCAAGTTTGCCAGTAATCCCCATCAGGCTCATCAATTAATACTAGGGGTGCAGGTCCGTATTTACCGGTTTGACAGAGGGTAAGCGTCTCAAAGGCTTCATCTTGGGTGCCGAAACCGCCGGGGAATAAAGCTACTGCGTCACTTTCCCGCAGAAAAAATAGTTTTCTGGTAAAGAAATATTTAAAATCGATTAATTTGGCATCATTTATGATATAAGGATTAGCCCCCTGTTCAAAGGGTAGCTGAATATTTAATCCGAAGGAATTTTCCCGTCCGGCGCCTTCATTCCCTGCCTGCATGATGCCACCCCCAGCACCGGTTAACACCATAAAACCGTATTGACTGATACAGCGTGCGAACTCTACTGCGAGACGGTATTCACTGCTATCGGGTTTGATGCGTGCCGAGCCAAAAATGGTCAGTTTACGAATGTGACGGTAGGGGTAAAATACCTGAAATCCCTTTTCTAAATCTTCGATCGCATAGGTTAGAATTTTCCAATCGAGGCGATCGATTTCCTCCTCGGCAATTCTGACTATTGCTTCCAGAGATCTTTGAATCCATTTGCCATCTTTTAAGTGGGGCAAATGTTGCACCAATTTCAGCAAGTCTTCGGTTAATTGAGAATAAGAGTTGTCCATTTATCAGGTATCAGTTTTGCAGCAATCCAGATATGAATGCTAATTGTACAAAGTATCCACAAGTTAACTTGGTTTGGAGTTTGAAGAATTGCTCAGAAGACAATTCATAATTAAAATCAGCAACGCCGAATCATCTAAGGACTAATATGAATTTGACTGAGAATATAACGCAAGCGATCATAATCATCTTTAAGTAAAACACTTAACTGTCTGCCCACATTCACTAACCATTGTCGATCGGCTTGACGCAATTGATACATCTGACGGATAGAAGCGGCTGCCAAAGCTTCCACGGGAGTATTTTTGACCTGTAATAAAATTCTTAAAAAGTCTAATTGTTCACTAAAATAAACCACTTCTAACGACTGACATTGATAAACTGCCTGATGAATTTGTGGAGGGCGGGGAGGAATATATTGATAGATATAACCTCGACCGGAACCATTGCCATTAAATTGTCCTGACAGGGTTTCAAAACCGACAATAGTTGCCCGAAATTCCGTTTTTAACATAGCGAAAATCTGCGGCTGTTGTTCCCGCAATTCAGCCAAAGATAACCCTAAAGCTCTAGCACGATGTACCGAATCGATCGGGGCAGTGGTGGCAAAGGTGACAATCCCAAAAATCTTATTACCCGTTTCTTCATCGTAGGCTTTTACCCAACTACCAAAAGCGGGCATAAAAGGAAAGTTTAACTCCTCTGGTTCCAAACATTGCGCTAAGAACTCGGTCGTCGTCGTCTCGATAACTTCGGCGATATGATCGGGATGGCGGTTATCCGTGGCCAATTGCGGTAAGGGTGGACGCATGGTTATTTTTTGCCTTTAGCCGGGGCAATAATTAGTTCTTCTAATTCCGAGAGATTAAAGGTAACTAACTTATCCCAGTTGCCCCCCTCAAAAAGAACGGCCACTTTCCCATCGCTTAAACGCTGGGCTAAACCTTCAAATTTATAGTAGGTATCATCGGGATTGGTGACTCGAACGGTACTACCTGGCAAAATCATAGGATTGACGACGAAATTATAATATTAGGGGTCGAGAAGGTCGTCACCGACCTCCCCTCCCATTCAGAACCGTGCGTGAGACTTTCACCTCACACGGCTCCTAGTTTGACTGTTCCCTTGTTAAGGATACAGCTTGACTTCCTTTGGTTAACCTTGTATTATCTAGGTTGACTGTTGATGTCAAACCAGATGATTTTAGGCTTCCATCAGATGCCGATTTATCATCGTGACAGTGGCGGTGTAGTAATTGAAGGTTTTTATATTCATCCTTTCCGCCTAAGCTGAGAGGGTGAATGTGGTCAACTTCAATTAAATCCGATGGGGTGAAATACTGCCCACATCGGCTACACTTGCCTTGTTGCTTCTTAAGTAGTTTAGCTACTCTTGTCGGTGTGTCGATTGCTTGTCCTCGTCTGGTCGCCCAGTAAGTCCAATTTCCGTCGTAAGGTGAAGTTTCGGGGCGTACTAGGGTATGTCTGACAATTGGTGTCCAATTATGTTGCCATAAATGAAGACCATCTTTGGTCTTAAATAACCAAGATTCTTGCCTTTCTTTCCCATTGCTGAGTTTAACTGTACCCGGTCTAAAGTAGTTTCTCAGCTTTTCGTGGTTTGATTTACCGCATCTTGATACTGTCCATGCCCTTAACATTAACCAGATTGTATTGTCTAGTTTATTGAAGGTATCTGTGGATACTACTCCTGAGTAGTAGTTAGCCCAACCTCTAATGATTGGGTTTAAGTGACTAATCAGGGCTGATTGAGGTGCTGTTTTGTGTTTTTTGATTACACCTTTAATCGCTTCTGTGTGGGCTTTAACTGCTTTTTGGTTGGGTTTGATGTGGGTTTTGTGACCAATTAATTGGCTTCCTCTCCCTCCTGTTTTCCCAGATTTGTACTTTCCTGTTGGATATTGTCTGATATTGAATCCTAGAAAATCAAAACCGGGTTCTTCAGTTTTCCCATTGTACTCAATGGGGTTGAGTGTATGAGACACTCTGGTTTTTTCTGGTTTGAGTTCTAATCCAATTGGTTTTAACCATTCAGAAATGGCAGTTTGGCACTGTTCAATGATTTCGAGTGATGGTGAAATCACCACAAAGTCATCGGCGTATCTTATTAGAACAGCTTGAGTTTTACTACCCTTTTTGGGGAATAGTGTTTCAATTAATCTTGCCATTCCATCCAGTGCGATGTTGGCTAGTAGTGGACTTATTACCCCTCCTTGTGGTGTCCCTGTTTCTGTTTCTTCAAATACGCCATTATCCAATACTCCTGCTTTGAGCCATTGTTTAATGTCTCTTTTCAAGGCAGTGGGACAATGAATTTTTGACAGTAGGAAGTTGTGATTAATTCGGTCAAAACACTTGGCAATATCAGCATCTAATACGAAGTAGCTACTTTTATTGATGCTAAGGTATATCCTCGATATTGCATCATGGGCAGACCTTCCGGGTCGAAAACCGTAGCTGGTTTCTTCCATTTTTGACTCCCATTCTGGTTCGAGTGCCGATTTAATCAACGCTTGTCTAGCTCTGTCTTTGATGGTTGGTATTCCTAGTGGACGTTTTTCATCCCTGCCGGGTTTAGGAATCCATACCCTTCTTAACGGTTTTGCTTTAAGTTTTCCCTTGATTTCTTCGGTTAGATTTAGCCTTTGCTCTGGGGATATTGCTATCACTCCATCGACTCCTGCTGTTTTCTTTCCTTGATTATCTTGGGTTACTTTGCGAACTGCTAATAGACGAGCGTAGTATGATTTCACCAATAGACGTTGCAACCTTCTAACCTTTGCATCCTGTCCCGATTTAGCCGCTTGGTATATCCTCTTTTGGAGCTTGAAAACATATCTTTGGATTTTACCCCAATTGATAGCTTTCCATACATTCGTAGTCTTAGTGGTTTTCGGTTTCCCGAACCCTTTACCTTCTCTCGATTTCGTCATATAGACTCCTACTAGACTCTATCCTTACAATCAAACCGTAACCTGTGAGCATATCCCGACTATTACCGTCAGGCGTTGGCTTTTGGTTACATCTCACACCCTTGAAGGCTTGCGCTTACACTTGTCACTACTGAGTATTTCGACCGATACTCAGAGCCTGAAAGGGCTTATCACGTTCCGTTTATATGGGCATTCCATCTTTAGATTTGTCCTATCCATCGGGGTACTTTTAAAGGTCTGTGTAAGTGAGTTAGTAAATTCCTTACTTTTCCCCTTGTTCTTTTGAACGCAGTGTATCAACCTATTTCACTACTAGCTAATTACGATGGTTCAGGTCAGACATTCGGCTCACACCTAATCATGGATGGTTGGCAGTGGTCTCGATTCTGGTGTTAGGTTACACCTCGGAGCCTTCCGTTCCCCGCTTCAGTCCCAGAATTGTGACTTCTGAATCTGAGGGTGGCTATCGCCGTTACTCTCAACTTTGTAACAATTTGTGAATAATTGTTACAAAGTGTATTGACCTTGAGTCCCTTTGCCTAGTTTGGTATCGCATTGATACTAAACGTCGGGACATATAAACAGTTATAAGGCTGGTCTGGGTTGACCTGTTAGATTCAGTCAGGGGACTGAAGACCTTACTAGGCGGTTATTTCGGGCATTTGGCTCCCTATTTCATGCCTAAACGTTTCGCACTACTGTCTCTTAGCTTATCAAAAATTAGTTATCGCTCGTCGAGTGTCGGCTGGCAATAAAATGAAATATGACGGGATTTGGCATCATCCCCAGAGGACAGACTACTGTTCCCCACAAATAGCCTTAACTGTGTTGGGAGTATAGTGATGGCCGCCTTAGCCCAAGGAAGACTGCGGCAAAAACAGGATTTGCTGGTAGAAGCACTCTCCGGTCGGGTGCGTCCCGGTCAGCAATTTATTCTCGCCCAGTTACTAAGTCTGATTGACAGTATTGACGAGACGATTGCCCAGTTTGACCGAGAAATTTGTGAAAAAACGTCTGGTTAAACGTTTAGAGAAGCTTGGTTATCAAGTTACTTTTGAGCCTGTTCCGGTTGTCTCTTAAATTGGTCTAGAATATTTCCCAGTTGGGCTGTCGCCTTTTCCTGACTTCAGCCATCTACTGCCGCGGTTTTGTGACCACATTATCATTTTCAAGTCAGTCAGGAGACAGGTTTTAGGTGTTGGGGTTGGGGTTTTGGGGTTTTGGGGTGTTTAGTTCAATTCCCTCACTTCCCCATTCCCCTACCTCCCCATTCCCCCACACCCCTAATTCTTATGAGAGATTCCCTATCGAGCCGTCTAAGAGTACAACAACACTGCCTCAATCAAGTTAAATTAGCCGTGACAAAGCAGGGCTTTAGCAGTCAGCGCTCCTTAGCCAAAGAAGCTGAATTTAGTCTGGCTACTGTGAGCAACTTCCTGACTGGTAAACCGGTAGAACAAGCCACTTTTGAACAAATTTGTCGTCGATTATGCCTCGACTGGCAAGAAATAGCCGCCCTGAATTTTCAGCTAAAAACACCCCCTCAAGACAAAATTCCGGTTAATTCGGCAGCCAAGAGCGAAAAATTGGAGACATTACCCCCCTATCCTAATGGGGCTGTTCCCCTTGGTTCCCCATTTTATTTAGAACGTCTTCCCCTCGAAGAACAGATAAGGCAGGAAATCAAGAAACCGGGGGCTTTAGTGCGGATAAAAGCTCCCAAAGAAATGGGCAAAACCTCCCTACTTTTGAGAATGCTCGATTTTGCTAAACAGCAAGGCTACCGCACGGTGAGTTTGAACTTAGAACAGGTGGACCAGACGATTTTGGCTGATTTAAACCAATTTTTGCGCTGGTTGTGTGCCAATGCCGCCCGTCAACTACAGTTAAAACCACAATTAGATGAGTATTGGGATGAGGATTTAGGTAGCAAGATTAGCTGTACGGTTTACATTCAAGACTATCTCCTGGAATCGATTACCGCCCCCATTGTCCTCGCTCTCGATGAACTGAATCAGATTTTTGAACATCCCCAAGTGGCCAAGGATTTTTTACCGCTGCTGCGTTCTTGGTACGAAGAATCCAAAACCCTACCTATCTGGCAAAAACTCCGTCTTATCGTCGTCCATTCCACAGAAATTTATGTTCCCCTGCAGCTCAATCAATCCCCCTTTAACGTGGGATTCCCCGCACAGTTAAGTCATTTTAGTCTGGAGGAGGTATTGCAATTAGCCCAACGTTATCAACTCACCTGGGAAAATCAGGAAAAAGTCCAACAACTAATGGAGTTAGTGGGAGGACATCCAGCTTTGGTACAAACTGCCCTCTACTATCTCAGTCGGGAGGAAATAACCATGACACAAATATTAACCAGTGCCACCTCTGTCACCGGGATTTATGCCCATCACCTGCGGCGCCATTGGGCGGTATTAGAACAACAGCCGGAACTAGCAAAAGCTCTCGACCGGGTGATGAGCGCGGTGGAACCCGTACAATTAGACCCAATTCTCGCTTACAAACTCAGCAGTATGGGACTACTCAAACAATCAGGAGATAAAGTAGTACCAGGCTATGAATTGTATCGACGCTATTTTTTAGAGGTGAAATCCTCTATCAGTTATCAGTAAACAGTAATCAGTTATCAGTGAGGGTGTGGGGTGTAGGGTGTGGGGTGTAGGGTGTAGGGTGTGGGGGGAATAAATAAAATAATCTCCTGACGACCGGCTCCTATCTCCTGACTCCTATCTCCTGACGACCGACGACCGGCTACTAACCCCACCAACAAACTTTTTGCCGCAAACTCTACTTATGAATATGTCAATCAAAGATACTGTCCAAAATACTGTCAACGTTAGTAATTTTAGTCGCTCGCAACTCGGTCGGCCGGATGAGAACAATTTATATAAGGCAGTCGCCACAATTACTGAGGGACATTGGCCGGAAAATCTGTCGGGATACGTTTTTATCGTCTGTCCTTTTCATAGAAAAAATGACCGTCATTTGTTCTCTGGCGAAGGTGTAATTATTAGATGGGACTTGCAAGGTAAAAATAATCAAGTTAACGTTTACAGTAAAAAACTAAAAACTTGGGATAGTTTTTGGCGAAAAGTTTTACCTATATTTAATATTAGTCAAGCCACTTTTCCCGCCGTGGTCAGCATTTTAGGTTCTTCGGAAATAGCGAATACTGCTATGGTTAAACTAGAAAAAGTTTCCGAAGATAAACAACTAGAAGAAACCAGATTAATTCTCACTGCCGATGCGGGACGTTACTGGGAAGTGGATCCGGTTTCCCTGGATACTATCACTCCGATTGGTTATTTTGACCAACATATTGTTTCCGTGCCTTTGTCTATTTTCCCAGTCCTAGAAAATACCGCTCACCCCTTCTACGACAAAAAGACCCAAGAATTTATCACCTGTGAATTAAAGCTAAAACTTATATCGGGAGGTATGTTAAAAGATCTAGATAAATCGGTGTATATTGTTCTTTGGGATCAACAAAAACAACTTAAACCCTGGAAACTACAGGGAACTACCCTCGATGGTAGCCCCCATTCGGTCATCGTCACCGAAGATTATATCATGATTCCCGATATGCCCTTTCAGATGGGAGTAGCCAAACTATTAGGTATCAGAATTAAGCCTGAAGAAACCTATCCGAAAACTCAAATTTATCTGGTTAACCGTCAAGATCTCAAGGAAGAAGAAACCACCGTTCCCTCGCGATTAATTACCTTCAATGGCGACAGTTATCACTTCCTTTGTAGTTACTATAGTACCAACGGTCAAATTCAGATTGTGGCCATCCAAAATGCCACTATTAGTTTAACCGAAGCGATCGAAAAAGACGATATCCAACATTTTACCGGTCAGAGTTATCCCCCCGAATACCACGGCATCCCCTGGATGTTTTCCTTTGATGTCGGAGTGCTGCGCAAAGTGGTTATCGAAGATGCCAGGGTGATGAGCGAACAAGCTTTCATCCATCCGGGTTGGTTCTGTACCAGTCTCTACACCGCCGACCCGCGGGAATCGGAACAGGGATACAGTGCCGTTTATCAAATCTATCTCGGTTATGTGCGCGAATTAATCTGTCGTCGTCAGTATATGGATTGTCGCGACCAAAGTAATCGCATCCTCAGGGATGCCGAACTTCCCTGTCATGACTTGCCCTCGGTATTAGCCAAGGTTCCCTTCGATAAGGATTGGAATCAGTTAAGTCAACAGATTAGCCAAGAAAAAAATGCCAGTGATACTCATGTATCACATTTAGGTCGGGGACTACTGGATTTTTATGTTTGTCCCGATGGCTATATTTTAGATAGCATTCAGTTTATTCCCCAAGAACAGGCCTATCTATTGACGACGGTTTTAACCCCGACCAAAGTATTAGAAGCTTGGTTATTTAACCCTGACAATCTCAAGGACGGACCGATTGCTAAACTGAGTTTGCCGGAAGATGTTCACTTTGGTTTGACCTTGCATTCCGAGTATTTCGAGCAGGTGGTCCCTTCTCCCCGTCCTTCCGTCTCACAGGTAAATCGAGTTCTGTCAGCTTTGCGGAGTTTGGTCTTGGTTCCCGTAGAATTTTTCTTGGGGAGACCCGCAGCCGTTTACAATCGCCGAGTAAAAAAATGATTGTTCTCAAAGGATACGACATTCTTGCCCAAATCTACGAAAGTGTTAACTCGGAAGTCTATCGGGCCATTCGCATCGCCGATAATCAACCGGTTATGCTCAAAATCCTCAAGCAAGAATATCCCACCACCCAAGAACTAACCCACTACAAACAGGAGTATAAAACCATCTGCGGTCTGAACTTCGAGGAGACGATTAAAGCCTATGGTTTAGAAACCTACCGCAGAACTCCCGTGATTATTTTGGAAGATTTCGGGGGTGTATCCTTAAAAAAATGGCTAGAGGGCAAAAAAACTCTAGCCTTAAGGGACTTTTTAAGCCTTGCACCCCGAATAGTGGCTAATTTAGAGAAAATTCACAACGCCAAGGTTATTCACAAAGATATTAATCCTGCCAATATAGTTCTTAACCCCGAAACCGGACAGATTAAAATCATCGATTTTGGCATTGCCAGCGTCCTGCAGCGGGAAAATCCGGGGCTAAAAAATCCCAACGTCCTCGAGGGGACTTTAGCCTATATTTCCCCCGAACAAACCGGACGGATGAATCGCAGTCTCGATTACCGTACAGATTTTTATTCTTTGGGCGTTAGCTTCTATGAACTTCTCACCGGACAATTACCTTTTCGGGCTAACGATGCTTTGGAATTAGTTCACTGTCATCTGGCAAAACAACCTTTGGAGATTAATAGTCTCGTCAGGGAGGAAATTCCCCCGGTGGTGGAAGCAATCATCAGGAAACTGATGGCTAAAACCCCCGAGGAACGATACCAAAGTGCCTACGGTATTCGAGCAGATTTAGAAGAATGTTTAAGACAACTAGAAAAAACGGGTAAAATTGAGGATTTTGTCATCGCTAGGCAAGATCTAGCCAATCAGTTCCAAATTCCCCAAAAACTCTACGGTAGGGAGACAGAAATCGCCACTCTCCTCACTGCTTTTCAACGGGTAGCCACGGCGGCTAAAAACTCCTCTCACACCGAACTGATGCTAGTTACGGGTTATTCTGGCATGGGTAAAACCACCCTAGTTAGGGAAATTTATCAGCCAATTACTGAAAAACGCGGCTTTTTTATCTCTGGTAAATTTGACCAGTTTCAGCGCGATATTCCCTATGCTGCCGTGATTAGCGCTTTGACTAATCTCGTCAAGCAACTTTTGGGGGAAAGTCAACCACAACTGCAACTATGGCGACAAAAACTCCTAACTTCTTTGGGGGCGAATGCACGAGTGATTATTGATGTGATTCCCCAACTAGAATTAATTATCGGTTCACAACCAGAGGTGTTACAATTAGGAGCGATCGCTACTCAAAATCGCTTTAATTTAGTCTTTAAAAATTTTATTCGGGTCTTTTGTTCCCCAGAACATCCCCTGGTCATCTTTCTCGATGATTTGCAATGGGCAGACTTGGCTAGTCTCCAGTTAATAGAATTAATTATGCTCGATGGCGATATGGACTATTTATTTTTAATTGGTTCCTATCGCAGTAACGAAATTAATTCCACCCATCCCCTAAGTGCTACTCTCGATAAATTAGAGCAGGGGGGCATAATTATCAATCAAGTTATTTTAAAACCTCTGGGTCTTGAACAGGTAAATCGGTTAATTGCTGACACCTTAAATCATTCTCTTGATTATGTGCAATCTTTGTCCGCTTTAGTCTGGCAAAAAACCCACGGGAATCCTTTTTTTGTCAATGAATTTCTCAAAACTATCTACTGGGAAAATTTGCTATTTTTCCAACCAGGGCAGCAAACAACCACTAAAACCGATAATAATAGGGGCTATTGGCAATGGCATCTCGGCCAAATTCAAAGGATTGGCAGTACCGACAATCTGATTCAATTTATGATGGGTAAAATGCAGAAATTGCCTCCTGAAACTCAGGAAATTTTAAGTTTAGCGGCCTGTCTTGGGGCAGAGTTTAATTTAAATATTCTAGCATTAATCTCTGAAAAATCACCCCCAGAACTTTTACCAATTTTAACTTATAGTAGTGAAGCTGGTTTAATTATTCCCCTCTCAGAATTAGATGAACAATTACTAATTCAAGAATATAAATTTGCTCATGATCGCATTCAACAAGGAGCTTACGCTCTCATCGAAGACAGCCAAAAAGCGGTAATTCACCTAAAAATTGGTCGCTTACTTTGGCAGCATACTGCCGCCAACGAATTATCGGAAAAGATTTTTAAAATAGTCGATCATCTCAATCTTGGTTATCAACTAATTAGCGAGGAAAAAGAACGAGAGTCAGTGGCTAACTTGAATTTACTAGCAGCCCAAAAAGCTAAAGCCGCTAATGCCCAAACTGGAGCCTTAAAATATATTAAAATCGCTCAAAAACTTCTCAAAAAAGCAAGCTGGAAGAATAACTATCAACTGACTTTAGATATTTATTCTGAAGCCACAGAAATCGCCTATTTAAGTGGGGATTTTGAGCAGATGCAGTGCTGGGCTAATCTCGTGTTAAAACAGGCAAAAACCACCCTAGATAAAGTAAAAGTTTATGAAGTCATCATCGAAGCCTATCACGCCCAAAATCACGAACTAAAAGCGGTACAAATTGGCTTATCTGTCCTCAAAAGCTTAGATTTCGAGATTCCTGAATCCTTACAATCATCAGCTATCCAGGAAGAACTCACTAAAACTCGACAAAAATTAGCGGGTAAAAATATCGAAGATTTAATTAATTTACCGCAGATAAATGAAGAAGAAAAATTAGCAGTAATGAAGATAGCGGCTGCCATATTTTCTCCTGTTTTTATTGCCGCACCTCATCTCTTACCTGTCCTAGTATCAAAACAGGTTAACTTATCAATTCAGTACGGCAATAGTTATCTAGCGGCTTTTACTTATGTTAATTATGGCTTAATTCTTTGCGGTCTTTTAGAAGATTGGGAAACGGGTTATCAATTTGGAAAATTGGCTTTAAACATTGCCGATAAATTTCATGCCAAAGCCCTGATGCCGAAAATAATTGCCGTCTTTTCTACCACTATTAGTATCTGGAAAGAACCGATTAAAAATTCCCTGTCTTTGTTAAAATCTTCCTATCAAACTGGTTTAGAAATGGGGGATCTCTACTACGGAACAACCTGCGCCTATCTTTACTGTTTTCATTCCGCCTTTATCGGACAGGAATTAACCGAATTAGCTGGAGAAATAGCTAACTATGATCTGGCTTTTGTTAAGCTCAAACAAGAAAACACCCGCAACTATCTAAAAATCTACGGACAAACAGTTTTAAATCTGCTGGGGCGCTCGGAAAATCCCAGCCGTTTAGAAGGAAAATACTATCAAGAAACTGTTATGTTACCGTACCATCTAGAGGCTAATGATCTCTATGGTCTCTGTGCTTTATTTGTCAATAAATTATACCTTTGTTATCTATTTGGACAGTACGAACCAGCCATTGAAAATGCTAACCAAGCCCAAAATTATCTAGGGGGAGCCACCGCCACTTTCTTGATTTCTCTGCATAATTTCTATGATTCCCTCGCCCATTTAGCTATTTATAATCATCTGGATAATGACCAAAAAAAGCAAGTATTAGAACGAGTGACGAATAATCAGAAAAAGCAACAGGAATGGGCCAATCAAGCCCCCTCTAACTATCTCCATAAATTTTATTTAGTGGCAGCGGAAAAGGATCGGGTGCAGGAATCCTATCTAGAAGCCATAGAAAACTACGATCTAGCCATCGCTAAAGCCAGGGAAAATGAATACATTAATGAAGAAGCACTGGCTAACGAACTAGCGGCGAAATTCTATCTCGATTGGGGTAAAGTAAAAATTGCCAAAACCTACATCAATGAAGCTGCCTATCTCTATTCTCTTTGGGGAGCAACAGCTAAAGTCAAAGATATAGAAAGCCGCTATTCTCAGTTAATGGTCAATAATTATGGTTCCAATTCCCTGACCGAAACCACGAGAACTACCACCAGAAAAAATTCAGTTAGTCATGCGGGAGAACTGTTAGATTTAGCCACGATTATGAAAGCATCCCAAGCCATTTCTAGTGAGATAGTTTTAGATCAATTACTCGCCACCCTGATGAAAATTCTCATCGAAAATGCTGGGGCGCAGCTGGGCTATCTTATCCTAGAAAGCGGCGGACAACTATCGATCGAAGCCTCCGGTTCAGTGCAGGAAGATAGGGTGACAGTCTTTAAATCTAATGCGATCGAAGAACATCTTCCCGTCTCAATTATTAACTATGTGGCCCGGAGCGGTCAAACCGTTCTTAATAACGATGCTGCCCATCAGGGCAATTTTAGCAACGATCCCTATATTAAAATCCATCAAACCAAATCGCTGCTTTGCACACCCCTACTCGACCAAGGACAACTGCGGGGAATTGTCTATCTAGAAAATAATCTCACCGTCGGGGCTTTTACCCAAGAAAGATTGGAAGTGCTGCAACTGCTCTCTAGCCAAGCTGCCATCGCAATTACTAACGCCAAACTCTACGCCGAAATCAAAGCTAAACAGAGACAACTAGCGCAATTTTTAGAAGCCATGCCAGTGGGGGTATTTGTCCTCGATGCCGACAGTCAACCCTACTACGCCAATCAAACTGCCCAGGAGATTTTAGGAAAAGAGATAGTTAATATCACCACGGCTAATCAGTTGGGGGAAACCTATCAGTTATATCAAGCTGGAACCGATCGATTGTATCCCACAGAATACCATCCGATTGTCCGAGCTTTAAGGGGGGAAAAAAACACGGTGGATGATATAGAAGTTCACCAAGGAGAGAAGATTATCCCCCTAGAAGTGTATGCCACGCCCGTTTTTGACGAAAAAGGAGAAATTATCTATGCTATCACCGCTTTTACCGATATTACCGAACGAAAACAGGCGGAAGCGGAACGGATTCGCTTTACCGAAGAATTAGCCGAGTATAGCCGCACCCTAGAACAGAAAGTGCAGGAGCGCACCCTGGAACTCAGCCAAACCCTAGAAATTCTCAAGGCCACCCAAGCAGAATTACTGTTTGAAAATGAACTGCTCAGAAGTACCGAAGAATCTAGCACCTTTGACTACCAAGTGGGGGGCAGTTTGCCTATGGATGCACCCACCTACGTGGTCCGCGCCGCCGACCGTTATCTCTATAAAGCCCTCAAACGCGGCGATTTTTGCTATGTTCTCAATCCCCGTCAAATGGGTAAGTCTAGTTTAATGGTACGCATGATCGATCACCTCCAACACGAGGGCATCTGTTGCGCTCCCATTGATTTAACCCGCATCGGCAGTGAAAATGTTACTTCTGACCAATGGTACAAGGGGATAGCCTTCGAGTTAGGGCGACGTTTTGGCCTGCTCAAAAGGGTCAATCTCAAAGCTTGGTGGCAAGAACGGGAAGATGTCTCGGCAGTACAGCGCTTGGGCGAATTTATCGAAGAGGTGTTATTGCTGGAAGTGGGGATAGTGGAAGGTTCTCCCCCGAAACCGATCGCGATTTTTATCGATGAAATCGATAGCGTTTTGGGCTTAAATTTTGCGGTTAATGACTTTTTTGCCCTGATTCGTTCCTGCTATAACCAGCGCGGTTTTAACCCGCTCTATCGGCGTTTGACCTTCGCTTTCTTCGGTGTTGTCACCCCCTCCGATTTAATTACCGACCACCAAATCACTCCTTTTAATATCGGTCATTCGATTCAATTGGAGGGTTTTAAGGAACACGAAGCCCAGCCTTTACTGCGCGGATTGGCCGAGAAATTTAGTAACCCGCAAACTGTCTTAAAAGAAGTCTTTGCCTGGACAAACGGTCAACCTTTTCTGACCCAAAAACTCTGTCAGTTAATTCGCACCGCCACCTCGCCGATTCCCCCCAATAGTGAGGCCTCCTGGATTGAGGACTTAGTACAGAAGAAGATCATTGGCAATTGGGAGGCTCAGGATGAACCGGAACATCTGCGGACTATTCGCGATCGGCTTCTCAACAGTCATCGCTCCCAGTTGCTCCTGAGACTCTATGAACGGATTTTAAGGGAAAAAGAGGTGATTGCCGAGGATAGCCCCCCAGAAAAAGAGTTACTTTTATCAGGGTTAGTGATCAAAGATCAGGGCCAGCTGCGGGTCCATAATCCCATCTATCAAGCAATCTTTAACCTCCATTGGCTGGCCCGGGCAAAATCAACCTAGTAAGTAGGTAGATGTTAAAAGTTGTCAGATTTCCCCCCTTTATCAAGGGGAGATTAAGGGGGGATCGGCACTTCCTTTATTAAGGGTGGCAGGGGAGATCGAAGGTAAAATCAGCCAATACTAAATCCTGTTTAATAAGTTATAGGATAGTGGGAAGTTAAAGTTAGATTGGGAGTTATCAAACTATTAAAAATAGATTTGCTATTACACCCTAAGCAGTCGCTGATTTAGCAGCACTCACTCCTATCATTCGAGAGATCAAAACCCTGGAAGTCCCCAAAAACTCCAAAATCTGAATCGCTAGTTGGGGAGAGAAATGTCAAGATTTATTAAATATAGAGAAATTGCCGCATGGGATATAATATATATGGTTGCCTATTAGTCTAAGTCAAATGAACATTAGACCTCTTGCAAAAATCAAAAATCTTCCGTTAGGTGAGGAATCAGGTTTCGGCCGTGAGACTTCGGAGTGAGACTTCGATGGATCAGATAGTGATGCCATTCAGACTTAAATTGACCTTTTAAATACAGCAACTTTTTCTGGAATGTAGTGATTAGGAACAATTTAAGAATACTTTCTCACCTAGCCCGAGCTTTTATTTAACTAATTCCGAGGATAATTACCGTGAAAACAGCGAAATATCCCGAAAAAATTGCCGCTCTCTGGACAACATTCCTCTTGGGAACTCTATTTCACACCCAACTGGGGTTAATGCCACTCTTCCATGGTCAATCGATCGTCGAGAGTCATCAAACCAGCAATCTCGATCCGATTTTCTGGGGAATGTTGCTCTTTTTTTTGCTGCCAATGTTAGCGATTATCGGGGTCAATTTTAGCGAAAGTCGCTCCTTGCGAAAAGTCCATTTCTGGCTGACAATTCTCTATTCTGTCTTGAATTTAGCCCATCTGATCGCCGATCTTTTGGTTAGACCGATCGCCTGGTATCAAATTGCTCTCATGGCAATTTTATTGATCATCGGACTGATTTTAAATCTAGTTTCCTATCAATGGCTGCGGTTAGCGATCGCCCATCCGCGCCATCTCTCGGAAAATCATTAGCAGCGCCAAGATCAAAAGGTGGCCCGTTGACTAACTGATTCAGACAAAAGGATGCCTTTTGATCTCAAGTTGGGGCTTATTAGGGTAAAAGCCAGCTTAAACCAGAGCTAAAGGGATTTTTTCTGAGAATTTAACTTAAAAAATCTAATTAATCCCTATTATTTCCCAGATCAGCCCGTAAATTGTTCCTGTTTCCAGGCTGACGCTGCCACCTCATCTCACCAAGTGCGGCTCTTTTTAGCTATGATAGTTCAGAACCAAGCCAATAAAGGGAACTTTTGGGGCTGGTTATTCATCAGAAAACTCCTAATCGGAGGAGTTAAGCAGACGATATAGTTCAGATTAACGGCAAATATTGGTTAATAGTAATAACGAGGTAATTATTTTGATGAAATCTCTCATTCGTTGGACGGCAACTCTTGGTTTAGTAGGAACGACAATGTTGACTTCGCTGCTGGGCAGCTATTCTAAAGCACTCGCTTTACCGGAAGAACAAATCGTCAAAACCTTGCAGTCTGTACCTGTCTTCGCTATTGCCGATGATCAAGGAGTTCCCTTAATTGCCGTAGAAAAAGAACAGAAATTCACGGGGGTTTTTATCAGTAAGCAGGACGCACAAAACTTTTTTGAACAACTGAAAAAAGAGAATCCTGAAGTGGCCAGCAAAGTTAAAGTTCAGGCTGTTTCCTTGGCACAAGTCTATAAAATGCAAACCAGTCAAACCGATCAAAATCGTTTAATTATCGATTTTGTTCCCAAAGAGTCGGAAGTAGAATCGGCGAAAAAACTGCTCAGTGAAAGAGGTCAACAGTATCAAGGTGGTGTACCTTTATTTGTGCCGAAAGCAGGAAAAGAGAGTAATTTTCTGGTGGTCAATCGCAATAATCAGGATTTTATTCCTTTCTTCTTTGAAAAAGCCGCCGCTTTGCAAATGGTAGAACAATATAAAAAAGCCAATCCCGCCGAAGCAGCCACGGTGAAAATTGATGTTATTCCCTTAGAAAGTGTCATCGCCACCCTACAACAAAGTAACGATGAAGCTTTAACTAAAATTCTCCTCTATCCTAGCCAAGAAACGATTGATTTTATCCGAGCAAATAGTAACCAAAATGCTCCCAACCAACCCCCAGCAAATCAGCCACGCCCTAATAATAATACCAATAATCCCCCCGCCCCCAATCGTTAAGCCTTGTGTCTGCTAGTATTTCCGGTCAAGAATTAAGTCAATGGCGCCAACAGGCGATCGCGGATTTAGCGCAAGCGCAACTATCTCCGAAGGAAGTGGATATATTTCTGCAAGCAGTGACAGATTTAGATAATCTTTCCCTGCGCTTACAATCCTTTCGCGAACGAGAAAAAATCCCCTTGAGTTATTCTTGGTCGGAAATTACTAAACGCTGGCAAAAACGCCTTAAGGCAAGGGTTCCCTTGCAGTATTTGCTCGAATCGGTGGTCTGGCGTGATTTTACCCTGAAAGTCTCCCCAGGGGTCTTAATTCCTCGTCCCGAAACCGAGTTATTAATCGATATCGTTGGAGAAACCGTCAGAGGAGACGACGTGGGAATCTGGGTAGATCTGGGAACCGGTAGCGGTGCGATCGCTATTGGTTTAGCCAGTATCTTGACAAAAGCAGAGATCTATGCTGTTGATTACAGTCAAACGGCTTTAGCAATCGCCAAAGAAAATATCATCAATACCGGTTTTGCCGACAGAATTATCTTAAAACAGGGTTCTTGGTGGACCCCCCTAGAGAAGTGGAAAGGACAGATTAGCGGTATGGTGTCCAATCCTCCCTATATTCCCAGTGCAGAAATCCTCGACTTACAAATTGAAGTGCGGGAACATGAACCCCGTTTGGCCCTCGATGGAGGTGAAGACGGATTGACCGCGCTGCGCTATCTAGTGGCCACTGCTCCCGATTATCTGCGATCGGGAGGCCTTTGGCTAGTGGAAATGAGAGCCGGTCAAGGGGAAAAAGTAGCGCAAATGCTGGAAAATCAGGGCAATTATCGACAAATTCAGATTATTAACGACCTAGCAGGTTTCGATCGCTTTGTTTTGGCCGAGCGAATTTAGCGCAATATACCCGCTTCGCAGTCCCGCAGCCAGAGACGCACCGCTTGGCCGATGGTCCCTTGACTGGTTTCTAAGGGAGGTAAGGGGACTTGAGCAGGTTCAAGGGCAGCTAATTGACTGTAAATCGTCACTAATCGCCATCCTTCCCCAGTTTTAGTTAAAAATAACCAGTGATAATTTTGGAGAGTGACAGAGCGATTTTTGCTATACTGACGCTCTAAAGTTGTAAAAAAAACCTGTTGAGTGTCATCGGCAATTTGACCGGAATATTGATTAGCACTTAAAGGTAGGGGTGCAAATTCGGGACGACCAGCAATAATCACAAAAACCGGTGTAGATAATTCTTGATCGATTTGGGAGCGGGTAATAACTCGATTAGCATAACCGGGTAAATCTGACAAGAGGCGATCAACTAAAAGATTTAAATCCTCCGGACAGCTAGAAAGAGGAAGACTAACTGCTGGCAAGTTAATCCCGAACATAACCAGTAATACCCCTAAATATCGGCTAATTCGTGGCAAATTTTTGCCCATGCTATTTTTGGCTCCTCCGCACCGGTGATCGGTCGTCCAATTACTAGATAATCGGCCCCAGCTTTAATCGCTTGGGCCGGAGTCATCACCCGACTTTGATCCCCTTTGATTGACCAGGAGGGACGAACTCCGGGGCAAACTAAGAGAAAATCCTCTCCACAGACGCGACGCAATTGCGCCACTTCTTGGGGAGAACAAACCGCCCCATCAATTCCCGATTCCTTGCCCAATAATGCCAGATTTAAGGCATATTCCGATAGTTCTAGGGGAATTTTGAGGTCGAGGGCTAATTCCCTGGCGTTAAGGCTGGTTAAAACGGTGATAGCGAGAAGTTTTGGCGGCGATAGCAGGTCAGAAATTGCCTCCTTAGCCGCCGTCATTGCTTGCCGTCCGGCTGTTGCGTGGAGGGTGAGTAAATCCACTCGATAGCGACTGGCGGAACGACAGGCCCCAGCGACCGTATTGGGAATATCATGGAATTTAAGATCGAGAAAGCTCTTTTTTTGTCTTTCTTGCAGAATCCCTAGAATTTCTGCACCGCTACTAACAAATAATTCTAGTCCCACTTTCCAAAAACTGACTTCTGGCAACAGATCGAGCAGTGCGATCGCTGATTCTAAATCCGGCACATCAAGAGGAACAATAATTCGGTCTGAGTTGGTCATATTGGGGCGATAAATCAGAGAAAAATCCAATCGGCAAAAGTGGCAGCCTGTCCGCAATAAATGCCATCACGATCGATGATATTCCAAACGATCGCTTTTTCAATACGAAATAGTTGACCGTTTTTCGTGATCCTTACCCCGTGATAATCGTTGATATAGCCCTGTTTTTTGACTAAATCCAGCATTTTTTGGCGTTCTTGGGCGATTTCCTCTCCCTCTACCGTCGCTCGCGAAGGAGTTGTTAATAATTCTGGCCAAGTTAAACCCCAGAGATCGAGGGCACCGCGATTACCATAATTGAAGATCGGATTAGTTTGCGTACCGTGGGAAACCAGCACAAAAGGGGCATAAAAGAGCATTTTACTCTGTTCTTTGCCAGTACCGATCCGGGGTAAAAGCGATCGCCCGATTAACCGTTCATAATTATCCAGCAGCAATTCTGTCCAAGCTATAATAGCTAAATCTTGCCAAATTTCCATAAAATTATCTTGAAAAACCGGTTTAATCTTCCCTTTGCCAATATTTATAGGCCGCGTAGGCTAAAGTAATCACTCCCGTCAGAATTGCCGACTCATCCACTAAAAATTCCGGATGGTGAAGGGGGGGATTGAGGAGGTGAGGAGAACCCACTCCCAGACGGAACATTGTCCCCGGGGCCTGTTGCAAATAAAGGGAAAAATCCTCGGCCCCCATGGAGGGTTCCGAGAGAATTAAAACCCGATCCCGTCCCCAAGCTTCTAAACCAGCTTCTTCCACCAAACGAGTTAAAAATTGGTCATTTTGTACCGATGGCACACCCCGACGATAATTTACTTGACATTTAGCGTTATATGTGCTACAGACATTCGTGACCAAACTCTCGATCCATTCTGGGAGATGGGCGTGGGTTTCTGGGTGCAGCGATCGCACTGTTCCTGCCATGCGTACCTGATCGGCGATGACGTTGGGGGCGCGACCACCGCTAATCTGGCCGATGGTGAGGACAATGGGACGCAAAGGGTTTTGAGTCCGACTAATTGCCTGTTGCAAAGTGGTGATTACTTGCGAAGCGATCCAGATAGCATCGATCGCCTCGTGGGGCCGGGCCCCGTGGCCGGATTCCCCTTGAATAAAAATCTCCAGATCGTCGGCAGCCGCAGTTAAGGCCCCGTAACGAACCCCGATCGATCGGGCCGGAATCGAGGGGAAAACGTGCAGCCCGAAAACGGCGCTGACATCCCGCATCACCCCCTCCCGGATCATCCAATTGGCCCCCTGGGCGATTTCCTCTGCTGGTTGAAAGAGAAAGCGTATTTTTCCCCCCAAAGGTTCCGAGAGACGGGAAAGCACCATCGCCGCCCCTAAACCGACGGTAGCATGAACATCGTGACCGCAGGCGTGCATAATCCCCGGTTTACGCGAAGCAAAGTCTAAATCGGTCTTTTCTTGGATCGGTAGGGCATCCATATCGGCCCGGATGGCTAAAATCCTTCGATCACTGCCTTTTCCCGCCAATTCTCCCTTAACTCCCGTTTTTCCCACCGCTTCCTGCACCGATAGACCACAGGAAGACAAAACCCCGGCAATATAGGCGGCAGTTTGATATTCTTGCCCGCTTAACTCTGGATTCGCGTGAATGTGGCGGCGAATCTCCACTAATCGGGGTGCGAGACTCTCGGCTATGTTTTTAATCTCGGAGAGCATGAAACCAGTTTTACAGTATCTTTAGGGTTAATCATAGAGCATTTTTTACCTGAAAATTGGGCTTGGCTGATTTTCAGTCTCAACTGTCTTCTCGGCACTCTTTCAACCCGGGACTAAGCTAATTTGTCAAGAGGATACGGGAGTTAAGTAGGTAGGCGTTAAAAGTTGTCAGACACCCCCCTTATCAAGGGGGGCAGGGGGGATCGGCACCCCCCTTATTAAGGGGGGACTAAGGGGGGATCGGCACCCCCCTTATCAAGGGGGGACTAAGGGGGGATCGGCACCCCCCTTATCAAGGGGGGCAGAGGGGATCGAACCTAAAATCCATTTTTAATTTAATTATAACCAGCTACTTACTATTCATCTCTTGATTCGGTAACACCTCTCGAGAGAATATTCCAGCTATGATAGGAAACAGTGTCTAGTTAGGAAAAAAACATGGTTCAGTCTTCCGAAAAAATTGAAGTTAAGTACGGGGAAAGAGAAATTGCTGAAGGAACATTAATTACTTTCCCCAATCCACGCCCCGGCAGAAATTACGATATTCATATTACTCTGCCGGAATATACCTGTAAGTGTCCCTTTTCCGGTTATCCCGATTTTGCCACTATTTATCTTAGCTACGTTCCCGATCAAAAGGTGATGGAATTAAAGGCGATTAAACTTTATATTAATAGTTATCGCGATCGTTATATTTCCCACGAAGAAGCAATTAACCAAATTTTAGATGATTTGGTGGCCGCTTGCGAACCCTTGCAGATGAAAGTTAAAGGGGATTTTCATCCCAGGGGTAACGTTCATACCGTGGTGGAGGTGATGTATAAAAAAGAATAGCATAATTGTCTAGTTTGGGGATGGGGTTGCTCCCATCCCTTGCTGTTCTAGTTTTTGTTGTTCAAGTTTTTTGCTGTCCTTGTTTTCAATACTTATTTTAAAATTGTCCTCTATACTTAGAGCTTGAATCTTATCGTTAAGAGTTGGTTGATTGCCTTTGACTGCTGCTAGGTAAACTGCCCGCGCATTTAAATTGCTTATTGAGATGAAGCAAGAGGCAAGAGGCAAAACGGAGAATAAATCATCAGTTTTTAATAACCAGATTTAGTATAAGTAGGGCTGGCTGAATAAATCTAAAAACCTTGTTGGATAATATTTTTAGGCTTTTTTGAAATCAAAAACTGCCCGCCCTTCGAGTGATCGTAGGGGAAATTTAGGCACTTTTTCCCTGAAAATTAGGTAATTGAGCCACTGAAAATGGGTAAAACCCTATACCCCAAACCCCACACCCTGCCCCCGGGAAAAACTTTTTCAGCAAACCCTAAGTAGAATTCAAATCACCCCCAGTGAGGAACTAGCCATGAAATCCTTTGCCCTTCTTACCACCGTTAGCCTAATCAGCCTTTCCACCCTCGCGACTGTTCGCCCCGCCATGGCGCTAGAGAGCCGACAACCAGCCGAAACCCAGATCGCTCAAGGGAACAATCAAGACGCGATCGGCCACTATAACCGGGGAGTTGGCTACATCCAACAGGAAAAATACGATCTCGCTCTCGCTGAATTCACCAAAGCGATCAACATTGATCCCCGATACGCCGAGGCTTACCTCAATCGCGGGTTTCTTTACCAACAACAGGAGAAACCAGACCTCGCCCTGTCCGATTTCAATCAGGCGATCAACATTAATCCCCGATTGGCCGAGGCTTACAACAATCGGGGGCTTCTTTACTACGAACAGGGGAAATCCGACCTCGCCCTGTCCGATTTCAATCAGGCGCTCAACATTAATCCCCGAAACGCAACGGCTTACTACAATCGCGGGAATCTTTACAAAGAACAGGGGAAACCAGACCTCGCCCTGTTCGATTACAATCAGGCGCTTAACATTAATCCCCGAGATGCCGAAGCTTATCTCAATCGGGGGTTTCTTTACCACGAACAGGGGAAACCCGACCTCGCCCTGTTCGATTACAATCAGGCGCTCAACATTAATCCCCTATACGCCCTGGCTTACCTCAATCGCGGGAATCTTTACCACGAACAGGGGAAACCCGACCTCGCCCTGTCCGATTTCAATCAGGCGATCAACATTAATCCCCGATACGCAATGGCTTACAATAATCGCGGGCTTCTTTACCAACAACAGGGGAAACTCAACCTCGCCCTGTTCGATTACAATCAGGCGATCAATATTAATCCCCGATACGCAATGGCTTACCTCAATCGGGGGGTTCTTTACGCCGTACAGGGGAAACCCGACCTCGCCCTGTCCGATTTCAATCAGGCGATCAACATTAATCCCCGATTGGCCGAGGCTTACGTCAATCGGGGGATTCTTTACAAAGGACAGGGGAAACCAGACCTCGCCCTGTCCGATTTCAATCAGGCGCTTAACATTAATCCTCGATTGGCCGAGGCTTACGCCAATCGGGGGATTCTTTATTACTCTCGACAAGAAAGGGAAAAAGCGATCAGAGATTTCCGACAAGCCGCCGAACTGTTCCGCCAGCAAGGAAACGCAGCGGCCTATGAAAAGGTTATGGAACTCCTACGGGAATTGGGCGCGGTCTAGTCCTTTTTCTTGGGTTGAGCGAATCAATAGGTTAAAGAAAACCTCTCAATTTTAGGGGAGAGCGAAACCCAACATCCAACACCTCAATCCGTCTGAATAGGCGATCGCTTCTCATGGCTTTTTGTTGGGTTTCCTTGGGTCAATTCAACCTAGGATAATTGTTATCAGTATTTAGTTTTTTCTAGTCTAGTCTGTTAATTGTTCATTAAAAACCTTCGCGATGGATGTTATTTTATGACCCTAAAACAACTCATACAAGACAAACGAGAGGATATCCTAAAAATTGCCACCAAACATGGTGCTTTTAATGTGCGTGTATTTGGTTCCGTTGCTAGAGGTGAGGAAACCGAAAATAGTGATATTGATTTTTTAATTGATTATGATTTAGCTAAAACATCCCCTTGGTTTCCCGGTGGATTATTAGTTGATTTAGAGGATCTCTTAGGGTGTAAAGTGGATGTAGTAACTGAAAAAAGCCTTCATCATCTAATTAAACAGCGAATCTTAAAGGAGGCAATTAAGTTATGAATGAAGATCAAGTTTATCTTGGATACATTTTAGACTGTATTGATAAAATTAAGGAGTATTCCCAAGGAGGAAAACTGGAGTTTTTTGCTAATTCAATGATCAGCGATGCTATCATTAGACGCTTACAAACCTTGGCAGAATCAACTCAACGGCTTTCGGAGGAATTAAAGGCAAATATTCCCGATGTTGACTGGCGTAATATTTCTGGTTTTAGGAATATTTTAGTACATGATTATTTAGGGGGAATTGACCTTAATACAGTTTGGGATGTGGTAGAAAATTATTTGGATAATTTAAGAGAACAGATTTTAAGGCATCTAGAATCAGTCAATACTTAATCAAAGTCTAATTTTGTAGGTTGAGTTGAACGAATCAATGGGTTAAAGAAGACCTCTCAATTTTAGGGGAAAGCGAAACCTAAAACCCAACACCTAAATCCGTTGGAATAGGCGATCGCAAATTTTGTCGGCTGCATTAACGAAGTCTAAGGCGGCAATCTCGCTGCCAACCCTGATAATAAAGCTGATCGTGGCTTGGGAGCAATTCCGTTATAATAGGGGTCAACTTAATATCGTTAGCAACGCAGAATGAGGATTTCACCATGAGGATTCCATATACATATTGGAAAGAATCAGATGGGATGTTCTTGGGCTATTTGAATGAATTCCCAGATCATTGGACCCAGGGTGTTGACTTAGAAGAATTAATCGAAAACTTGGTCGATCTCTACAAAACATTTACTACGGAAGAAATCCCCGGAATCAAGAGAGTTGCAGAGTTTGAACTCGCATGAAAAGACATGATTTAATTGCACAATTAGAGCAAGCTGGCTGCTATTTGATTAGACGTGGAGGGAAACACGATATTTACCATAATCCAGATACTGGAAAAACAGAACCAATTCCCAGACATCGAGAAATTAATGAGCGATTGGCTAAAAAGATTATCAAAAGTCTTACTGGTGACAGATAAATTCACAGTGCAAATCAAACAAGGCTACAAGGAAGCAAAGGAGCTATGGAAAAATGATTACTGTAGGATTTTAAAAAGGGCGATCGCTATTTCGATCCTCTTATTTTTTTGTGGGGTTTCCTTGGGTTAACCCAACCTAGGATAATTACTATGATTGCTAGGTTCGGTAGGTTTGTTTAAGCATTTAAAATTTAAGCGCCCAATCTTCCTTCTAAAATGCCAATGATAGACAAATCCTCATCTAAGGTTTCCCAATGTAATCCCGTCCCATCACAAATTAACTCAACCTCTGCTAATTGTTCAGAAGTTGCTTTTGATAACCGTTTATTTTTATAGGCAGGAAAACGAATTTCTCTATCGTCTTCTAAACGAATACAAATCCATTTATCTTCAACCCAAACTTTTTGAGCTTTTACTGTGCTTTCATGTACCAAATACATCATGCCATTTCCTCCGTATTGTTTCTAAGTTTTCTGTGATGATAATTTCAGCCCGAACAATTTCTTTAGTTTTCAAACCTTTAGCATAATCCAATTCTAGCGGCTCTAGCCAAAATTTAGCATACCCCCCGCCGCGTCGAACGTGAACGTGCATGGGTTCATTGCCTTCATTAGCATAGAAAAAGAAAACATAGCCTTCCAGTCTGAAAATTTCTGGCATGAGGTTAAAGCTTATTTTGCTGAATTTGACGAAGTGCGATCGCATCGTTTCATAGATTGGGACCTCGGAACGAAACCCAACACCCAACACCTAAATCCGTCTGAATGAGCGATCGCTATTTCGATCCTCTTATTTTTTTGTTGGGTTTCCTTCTTGATCTTGAGAATCGCAATATCAACTGATTTTGGTAGATAATTGAGATTAGATTTAATCATTATTCTTCAATTAAATTAAAATCAATTCGTTGATAAATATCCATCAGTGAAATTTGGAAATCTACAGAATAAAACCTTAAAGCATCCTTGTCTGATTCATAAACTTTAAACAACCATTCTCCATTATTTTGTTGATAAAATTGTTCTACATAATAACGATATTGATCAATCAAAATATATTCCTTAAAATCAGGAATTGAGCGATAAAATTTAAACTTATCAGTGCGGTCATAATCTCGGGTTGATTTTGATAAAACCTCAACAATGATTAACGCATTAGTTACAGTATTTGTGCCTTTTCCTTCATATAATGGTTTGCCTTTAATCACCATGACATCAGGATAAGTATAAAAGCGATATATTGGCATCCATAACCGGACATCACTCATAAAAGCCCAATAATCTTCATTGTTAATCTTAGTCGGAAAATTTTTATAAAAATTACCAGCAATCAGATTATGATTAGTAGTTGCTCCCGTCATAGGAATAATTTCTCCATCTAGATATTCATTTTTGTATTCTGCTGTTTCTTCTAGCTGACAATATTCTTCGGGTGTATAATACCGTTTTTCGACTTGAACTTGCATACTAACCTCCCTTATCTTGGTTAAATTCCCATTCAATAGCAACTTTAATATTAGCTTGTGTTGAACCTTTTGTCACTAAATAAATCCCCGTTTTACCCCCAACTTGTAACTCAAATCCTCAAGTAACCTGACTGGGTGGACTTACTTGGGAAACTCCTTGTTTAATCGAATTTAATAATAATTGTACATAGTCATTGACAATATTAGTAACTCCTGTTTGAAAAATTTTTGTTCTTTCTTCTATATTCTCGAACTGAATATAAATTTTTACACCATCGGAGGCTTGTATTTCCGTGATTTTTATTGAGATTTTATCCTAACCTCAATTCGTACATACCTACTAATGCTAACCGTTCAGGGGGTGGTTGTCAAGCCGCCATTAGTATTGATTCTGTGGAAGGACTCTCCTGGGGTAGTATAAATGTAGAGGGAGAAACATTACCTGTCCAGATGCGAATCGCCGAGCGCCATCAATTCCAGGATTAGATTCCAAGGTAGCAGGCCGTAGCTTGAAAAATTCGCTAAAATATATATAATTAACTTGATCAGATTATTTATAAAGTCTGTTTAACAGCTAAAGCTAATAAAGTTGATTTTGAAGCCGATGACCAAAGAGCTACTCATAGAAATCAATCGAGAAGGAAACATCGAACTTCCTCCTGAAGTTAAAACCCGCCTCAACCCAGGAGATAAATACATGATTTCCCTGACGGAAGACTCCATCATTCTCAAAAAAGTTCATCAAGATAAAGTCAATCTAGAGCAATTCTTTGAGCGACTAGAAGCAATGGAACCAGATCCCAATCAACCGACTCCGGCTGAGATTAGCCAGATGATTAAAGAAGCTCGCCAAATTAGACGCACCAACTCATGAAAGTTGTTCTAGATGTCAATGTTTGGATTTCAGGATTGTTGTGGGGAGGAGTTCCGGGTAAAATCTTTAAATTAGCTAAAAATCAAAGAATTACAATCTTTGCCTCCCAAAAGATCTTAGCTGATATAGAAGATACATTAGAACGACCCAAACTCCAATCTCGAAAACAATATTGTGGATATACAACAGCATACCTGATGACTATCGTTTAAGAACTTATACAACCTTGTGTTGACAGACTACTAGAAGTTCCTCAACTTAGAGATCCAGATGATGCTGTTATTTTAGCGAGCGCTATAGTTATTCAAGCAGAAGTTATTATTACAGGAGATTTAGATTTACTAGCATTACATGACTTTGAAAATATCCCCATCATTACTCCCCAGGAATTTCTTAATCGCTACTTTAATGAGTAGAGAAGAGGAGTAAGGGGCTCTCCCAGGTTTGGTGGGTAAAATGTATTCTAAGATACATTCCTCCTAGCGAGGGGGTGGAACGAACCACAAAGACACAAAGGACACAAAGATCGATCGATCATATAGTAA
>VYLM01000021.1_pt1 | contig 60051 bp, 59 predicted proteins | sample 5109491 | NCBI WGS metagenome assembly VYLM01 (sample SAMN12291813, study PRJNA351875) | freshwater metagenome | isolation source: freshwater lake | place: USA: Michigan, MSU3 lake | collected 2011-08-06 | reverse complement strand
GTGTCATAACTGATCCCTTTTTTCTTAGCATAATCTGATAGTTTCATGTGAACTGCAATGTAAACTTGTACTAACCATATTAGCAGTTGTTTGCAGTCATTTGCATATATTTTTACAAAACTTTACAATACAAGGTGAGGCTCAGGCATGGGACACTTCACTTGACTACTCTGCCTACATCTTGCCGCTAGACCCAAACTAACTTTTGGATACGATGCACAGTTGGCATTCATACTAAATCTGGTTATTAAAAACTGATTATTTATTCCCCTTTGCCTTTTACCTCTTGCCTTTTGCCTCTCCTCATAACTAGCCTGTACTCAACGGATTTAATATCATACCTTGATTCTGCAACGCCTAGACTTACAACTTCAATCAATGTGCATGGTGCGTTCCCCAAAAATCGATCTGTGGAGCGGTAGAAGTTGCATTAGGGAACGCACCCTACGGCGATAGCTGATTTCTCCATAAAAGTTGAATGATGCAATGAGTGATTCTTACGCTATAGAGTTCGCGCTCAAAAAGGTCTTAGAGTTGGGGTGTTTCTATATCAATGTGAGCATGATTATCATGAACACCACCATCATTTAGATTTTGGCAAAGTCCTTTTACAACTAAGGAAAAATCGTTGAAAAAAATCTGCTTTATCCGATACTTACCCTGATTTCTAATGGATCGAAGCATCGCTTCCATAGCATCTCGATCATATACTCCGTCACGGAAAGTTATTCTGCCGAAAGTACCATCTCGACGAGGTAGGAGAATATCACAGGACAGTCCAGTTTCATGAGTTTGATGAATCGATGTATTTCCACCACGAGCAATGCTCAAATTATTAGTAGCAATGAGCGCAGCATTAGGGTGGGAATTTCGGAAATTAGTTAAATAAAGCTTGCCTGCCTCTTGAATCGTTTCTACCATCCAGTTCGTCCCAAAATCATGAGTGTCGCCTTGTTGATTATCATGGTTTATAAATCCTTCTGTGGAAGAACCGCTGGGCATTTCCTGCCATTGTGGCGCATTACCAGACTGTAAAAATTGATGAGTCCGACCATTTACATCAATCCTACCATCGACACCTCCAACTATCGTGCGTCCACTAATAATTGCCTGAAATAATTCAATTGTACGAATCGTTTCATTATCAACAGTTCCATTGCGACCAATCCAAGAGAACCCTAGATCGGACAGCCGATTTTTAACTAATTGCACATCAGCAGAGTTATTGTTGCCACTACGGCCTACACTACCTGTCAGGTTAAGTACTGCTGCCTGACCCGCTAAAGGATTAGGGATAAGAACAGGCATTTCAATTAATTTCTTGGCAAATGTTCGACCAAATACCTTGGTATTCATATTGTTCAGAAAAGCCAAGCGACAGAACTCAACTAAAGCTGATTCCGTCGAATTTCGCCAAACTCCATCCACCTCTGCTGTGTCTAATAATCCCAGAGTTTTAAGCCTGATTTCAATTTGCTGAACCAATTCGGAATCAGCTTTGAGTTGATCCAGGGTAATGACCAAACTATCATTGAAAATATCTTGTAACTTCATAGTCTACTTCTCCTCATCAGTGAATTTAGAGTTGTTGTATTGGGAGCATCTCACCTTTGTAACCCCTAAATCAGGTTTTTATGTCAAGCTATTTTGAAAGCCTTGCTAGAAACCAGTTTTATGGACAAGTATAATTACTCACTTGCATAAATGAGATGCTCCCTGTTGTATTTAGCTCAAGAACAAATCTCGTTCAGCTTTTCTTCTCCGAACAAGACCTGGCAATTCTCTGCCACCAGCCAGCACCCATTTTCTAAATTCATCATTGGCAATACTTACACGATTGTCCCCTCGATTTAAACGTTTACGTAAAGTCGAGTCTTGAAGCGCACCTGCACCAAGGTTGAAGGTAAAACTGACTAAAGCAGAAAACTCATTGTCATTTAGAGGAACTGTGATTAGATCACTCACCGCATCTTCAGCACTCGCTAAATCAGACCTCAGCAGATTCTCTGCCTCAAGGAGAGTAATAACTTTAACGTCAACGTCCCTAGCTGTTACTGAGTCTATATTCCCCCAGCCTATTGTTGGCACTCTTACAGGATCGAAATAAGCTGTTACACCGCCATTAGGCACAAGCTGACCTCGACGCGGACCCGATCGGAAGGTTCGGCTATGTAAACCTTCAAATTCTTTTACAAGTTCCAGTCCTGCATCGTTAATCCTTCTTCCTCCACTGGGTGGAGGAGCTACGGACATCAGAACATCAAAGTAAATACCTGCCGTTTGAGGACCAATCACACCTCGAAGGAGACCAGTATTACCAAGACCGTTAGCAGCTTTGAAAGCATTTACACCAGCTTCAGATAAGTCCAAACCTTTTTGCTGGCAGAAGGCAATGAACTTATCTAAAGTAGTTCGCCCTACTACTCCTGGGACATCCAGTTCTAGCCTTTGCTTAATCTGATTGAAATTAGCCAACGGGAGGTTAAGCAGTATATCTAGAGCATGATTCTCCACCTCATTGAGATCACTTCTATCAAGCCCTTGAATAGTTACTTCGGACATTTAGCTCTCCTTAATAAAGGTCAAAAACGGAAACTTTCTCTATAAAACTCTGCATCGTAACGATATGGGTCAACTATCACCAGAACTTTTCCCTATATCACCCCCAAAAGCTTGTTAGCCAGATTAGCCTATTGCCAAAAACCTTGTTTAACTAAATTCCTGACAACTAGGCTCATTCTAGCGATGACTCCTATATCTGACCGCACCCCTTGACAAAAATTTATAATTATTCGACCTTTAGCGATCGCTATCGGGGGATAATTGTTTTTTGTTACAGCAGTATGAAGCAGCCTACTCATTTTAAGGTTTCATGACATAAAAAGCCTTATAACAAGAGGGTTGTACAATTCTTAACAATTTTAGTGATCGCTGAAACGGCGCAAAATCGTTCTGAATTTATTTTTGCTAATATTTCCAGATTATCGCCCGTAGCAAACCAATCTTGAGCGAGAAATTGAGGGATGTATCCATTGATGGATAAGGGTTTTCTGCCATTGTAGTAGATACGTTTGGAGTCAGTTGAGATAGACAAAAATAGTCAAAATATTTATAATAGAAGATTGGACTAAAATTTTCTGTGACTTGCCCATGTTATTGTCTTGCGCCACCGGTAGCGAACAATTTTTAGGGAGTGAAGCGATCGCATCTTACGCCACAGCTAAGGCCGTGATCCTGCCGATTCCCTACGAGGCCACCACCACCTATCGCAAGGGTTGTGAAACCGGACCGGCGGCGGTGATTACCGCTTCCCAACAATTGGAAGCCTATGACGAGGAACTTAAGAGGGAAACCTGTTTAGAAGTGGGCATCTATACCCATGATGCGATCGCAGATACCCGTCAACAACCGCAATTGTCCGCCGAGGAGATGTTAGCCGTCACCACAGCTACAGTTTCTCGTTTAATTGCCGATGATAAATTTGTCGTCGCCGTCGGGGGTGAACACGCTATCACTACGGGAGTAGTACAAGCTTACCGACAGGCTTTATCGGAACCTTTTACGGTGGTTCAAATTGATGCCCATGGCGATATGCGTTTTGAGTACGAAGGCTCCCACCATAACCACGCCTGTGTGATGCGTCGGGTGTTAGAAATGGGTTTACCCACCTTACCCGTGGGAATTCGGGCTATTTGTCGGGAAGAAGCCGAATTAATTGCTAAACAACAGATTCCCGTGGTTTGGGATCGAGATATCGCCGGTGATCCGAATTGGATCGAAAAAGCGATCGCCAAAATCACCACCGAGAAGGTATTTTTAACCATAGACGTGGATGGCATAGATCCGGCTTTAATTCCGGGGGTGGGAACACCGGAACCGGGGGGGTTAAGTTGGCATCAAACCCTAGGCTTTCTCCGTCGTCTTTTCCAAACTCATCAGGTGATTGGCTGCGATGTGATGGAATTGGCCCCGATTAGTGATTCGGTGGTCTCGGAATTTACCACTGCTAAGTTAATTTATAAGTTAATTGGCTATCAATTTACTGCCTAGGGGCTTGCTTAATTAGAAGCAATCGTGTTATAGTAGCAATTCGTGCGGACGTATAGCTCAGTTGGTTAGAGTACATCGTTGACATCGATGGGGTCACTGGTTCGAATCCAGTTACGTCCATAAGGTATAATCTTGATTTCTAATGATAGGATGAACGATCGAAGCTCTCCAGAGAAACCCTATGACTAGCTTACTGCGCGACTTTTGGTATGTGGCCACACCGGCAAATAAACTGAAACCCGGTCAGCTAATGGCCAAAAAAATGCTAGGTGAACCGATTGTTGTTGGCAGGAGAGAGGATGGAGAAGTGTTCGCATTGCGGGACATTTGCCCCCATCGTGGCATTCCGCTGCACCATGGTTGGATTGAAGGGGATGGGGTGTACTGTTGCTATCATGGCTGGAAATTTAACACTAGCGATGGCGTTTGTTCTGAGATTCCCTCATTAACGGAACACGATCGCCTTGATATTAGCAGAATTTGTGTCACCAGTTATCCCTGTCGTGAAATACAAGGTCATATCTGGGTGTTTATTCCGGCAGACTCAAAAAGAGAAATTAATCGAGAAAATCTGCCTCCTGTGCCGACTATTAGCGATTTTGGCAAACTTACCCCCAAAATAGCCGAAACTATCACTTTTGACTGCAATATTGACCATGCAGTGGTGGGATTGATGGATCCGGCCCACGGTCCCTACGTTCATACTTCTTGGTGGTGGCGCAGCGGTCCGCGCAAATTTCGGGTCAAGGAAAAACAATACGAACCTGTTCCCCTCGGTTTTCGTCTTGCTCCCTATGATATGCCTGTAAGTGCGAAACCCTATAAAATTTTGGGTAATAAAGTATCGATTGAAATCGTTTTTGAATTGCCCTCGGTGCGTACAGAAATACTACGAGGCGATCGCTATTTGGCCTGTGCTTTTACGGCAATTACTCCCATCGATGAAAATCACTGCGAAGTCCATCAAAGTTTATACTATACGATTCCTTGGTTGGCATTTTTAACCCCTCTTTTGCGTTATTTAACTCTACAATTCCTCAAACAGGATCGCGATGTGGTGATTAAACAACAGGAAGGACTTAGTTATCATCCAGCTTTAATGTTAATTGATGATGCCGATACCCAGGCCAAATGGTATTATCGCCTCAAACAAGAATACGAAAAATCTCAAGCAGAAAAGCGGGATTTTGTCAACCCCATTAAAGCACAAATTTTACGGTGGCGCAGTTAGAATTAAGTAGCTGGTTATAATTAAATTAAAAATGGATTTTAGGTTCGATCCCCCCTTAGTCCCCCCTTGATAAGGGGGGTGTCGATCCCCCCTTAATCCCCCCTTGATAAGGGGGATATATGATAATTTTTAATGCCTACCTACTTAGATGATTTTATTTAGGTTCTGCCTAAGGATTTATTGACACTGGTTTCAATTTGATAAATAGAGGAAAGGACGCTACCTTGATGATTATTGACTAGATCATATTTGACTTCTTGTAAATAATTAAAAATGGCATCCCGCAGAATCGGTTTTTCAATGTTTACCGTGTGCTGATAGTCCCATAAATCCCAAACTATCAAACCAATTCCCACGATTGGATCGATTAATTCTGCGCCAAAACTACTCGCTACTGCTCCACCGGTTTTAGTGGCAATTTTCGCCCCCGTTTTTCCCGCTAGGGACAAATAAACTGTGCTGCCCACTTTCACCACTGGGATGAGAGATTTAACTCCCAAAGCAGTGGCACCACCGACTAAAAGTTTAATTGATGTGTTAGAAATATTGCCCTCGGTATCTTGAATTGTTATGGCTATATCGCTAAGATAACGATCCCATTTACCTTGGGGAATTTGATAACTGGCCTGAATATTCTCTAATTCATTGCTTAAATTATTGACATATAAATTAACGGCATCCCTAGTAATTCTCTCTAGACGTAATTGTGCTTCTTGGGGACGAATTACCCGTTTAGTAAACTCGGTTTGAATAGTTTTGGTCAAATTTTCTGCCACCACCTGTTCCGGGGGTGGATTATCTGTATTGACCCAGTGAGCGATCGAGGAGTATAATCCGCTTAGAAAGGCCTTACCCTCAAATTGTTTTTGATTGAAATAGTTAAAATACCAAGGCAAAAAACCCTGATCTACTCGTGTCATCAACTCCTCCACCCATCCCTCAATTTCTCCTAGGGCAAAGTTTTGAGAATTGGCTCTCGCTGTCTGTAAAGCTTGGCTAATTTCTCGATCGATTTTACTGTTAGATTTTTGGGGTATAGTGATGGGAATCTCTAGGTTAGTTTCTGTAGCAACCTTAGTTTTTAACGGTTCATTGCTGGCAGTTCCTAGCCAAATTTTCCCTAAAAGAGGCACGATAACCACTAGAACAACTATAGCCCAAATTAACGGGGTGATCGCCTTAATCAGTTGACTGATTGCCTGAATGCGGTTAGTTTTTTCACTATACTGAGGTGGCTCAATATTTTCTTGTGAATCTGGCCTAGAGTTCATCAGCTAACCTACTTAAAATTATTAGATCATCGTTCTCAAAAAACCGCAAACCGCAGAAACCCCAAATTTCTCAGCAGTAACCTGTAGAGGCCATTATCGGGCAAAAGACAGCCAATACCCGATAAATATCGGCAATTTTAGCGAATTTCTGCCTTCATCCGCTCAAGGGTTTGCTGCATTTGGTCGAACATCATTTGCGGAGTCATGCCAAATTGACCTAATTGGGTTTTTAGCTGTTCTACGGTCATTTGGGCGGAAAAATCTTCAGATAACTCGAAACGCTTCATAAATATCTTGTAGCGTTCCATTAACTCCTCCATCCTATCGATAAAGATGATTTTACCCTCTCGATCGAATTTCCCGTACTCGCTGCCCAGTTGTGTGAGGGACTGGTAATCCTCAAATAGCTGTCTAGCTTCCTGTTGAACCACTTCTGAGTCAAAGAATCCCATAATCTTAAAACTGCTTATCGTCGATAGTTATTCTCCATCCTATTTTATTTTAGCCGGGGAAAAAGTCTAGCTCTGGCCGATTTACGGATTACCGTATTGGGGAAATCGAGAGGATTACAAACGGCCTTCTCGTCCCGGTTTAACCGTTGCCCCAGGGAGTTTAAGATAAAAAGTGAAAAATCAAAAATTGTCCTTTAACTGCCCCACAGGGGCTATTTCGCTAAATTTGGGCTGTAGCCCTTATAATTTGCCAAAACGACGATGACGACCCTGATAATCTTTTAAAGCGCGGTGAAATTGCACTCGATCGAAATCGGGCCAGAGGGTGTCAGTAACGTAGATTTCCGCGTAGGCCATTTGCCAGAGTAAAAAATTACTAATTCGCATTTCCCCACTACTGCGAATTAACAGGTCTGGGTTAGGAATCCCGGCAGTATAAAGATACTGTGCAAAGAGAGATTCATCGATCGCTTCTGGGGAGACTAAACCCTGTTGCACCTGACGAGCGATCGCCTGACAAGCTTGCACGATCTCCTCTCGGCCACCATAATTAGCAGCCACCGTAAATTGAATACCGGAATTTTTGCTAGTTTCTGCTTGAGATTTAGCAATTTCCCGTCTTAAAGACTCTGGCAAGGCTGCTAAATTACCAATAAAGCGAATTTTGACATTTTCCTGCATCATTTCTTCCAATTCCCGCTGCAAAACCCGCTCGAATAGAGTCATTAAAAATTCTACTTCCTCGAGGGGACGACCCCAATTTTCCGTAGAAAAAGCGTAAGCGGTTAAAGCGGGAATCCCCCACTCACCACAACAGCGCAGCAAGTCTTTGAGTGCATCTACTCCCCGTTGATGGCCCATAATCCGTGGCAAACCACGACTTTTCGCCCAACGACCGTTCCCATCCATAATCACTGCGACGTGCTGAGGCAAACGGTTTTTATCTAAATCCGTAGGTAATTCTGGTGACAAGCTCGGTTTAACAGTCATTTTCTATCTTTCGGGGTTGCGCTAGGCGAACGGGAGAATTTTTCTAAGATTAGACGGCCTTTTAAGCCAATTGTACGCCCTAAACGTCCCCAACTCGGTGCGACCACTTCCCCCTCTCCCGACGGAGAAAACTTCGCTTCGAGCAGCTCTTTTAGTTTACTACTGGTTAAAGGCCGATCCAAATTACCTCCGGACGCGAGGGAAATCGAGCCGGTTTCCTCAGAAACCACAATACAGATACAATTATCTAGCCTTTCGGTAATGCCCATGGCTGCCCGATGACGGGTGCCTAATTGCCTAGAGGTACTGCGCTCCGATAGGGGTAGAATAACACCAGCGGCCACCACTCGATCGCCCCGAATAAATACGGCTCCATCGTGCAGTAAAGTTTTAGTTTGAAAAATAGTTTGAATTAATTCCTTAGATACTTGGCCATTGAGCGTCACCCCCGGATTGACAAACACCTTGGTATCGAGATTGCCACTGGTTTCTAATACCATCAGCGCACCGGTGCGATTTTGAGATAGATCCTTCACCGCGTCCACTAACTCATCAATGACATTATCGGTCTTGGGAGTGGGGGAACTTTTCTGAAATAACTCCCACACTTGACCTTTGCCCAATAATTCTAAAAAACGGCGGAATTCCGACTGAAAAATCACAGCGATCGCCACAGCTGCCCCCAAAATCAATTTTTCTAGGACTAACCCCAGCAAGCGCAATCCTAGAGCATCGCTAATCACCGAGGCCAGCATTAAGTAGATTAGTCCTCGCACCATCCAAAAGGTACGCCGCTCGCCGATAATTAGCAGCAGCATATAGGTAAGGAGGAGAACTAACCCAAAGTCTAGGAATGACAGACCATGGCTGAGAATCCAGGACAATAACCGGCGAGGGTCTAGAAAAAAACCCGACATGGGGGGACAATAGCGATGAGGTTTATATTAAGGAGAGTCGATTGGGTAAGCGGTCTTGACGCAGCAAATCCGCCAGATTTTCCCGTTCAAGGATCAGATTAGCTTCTCCATTTTGGACAATTACCGCCGCCGGACGGGGTAGGCGGTTGTAATTAGAAGCCATACTGTAGTTATAGGCTCCCGTGGCTAAAACCACTAAAATATCCCCTGGGTTGGTTTTCGGTAGCGCAATATCCTTAATTAGAATATCGCCAGATTCACAATGTTTTCCAGCTATTGTCACCACTTCCTGACATTCTTGACTCATTTTATTGGCGACCACGGCCCGGTAAACCGATTGATAGGTAATCGGTCGGGGATTATCGGACATTCCGCCATCAACGGCGATATAGGTGCGGATTTCGGGGATTTCTTTGCGATTACCCACTGTATAGGCTGTTACGCAAGCGGTGGCAATCAGAGAGCGTCCCGGTTCGGCAATCAGCAGCGGATAAGCGATACCTCTTTCCTGACAAGCTTTGGCCACTGCTAAGGACACCGCTTGTACCCATTCCTCGATACTTGGGGGGTCATCACTTTCAAGGTAGCGAATCCCTAAACCACCACCGACGTTTAATTGCTCTAGGGGTAAACCTCGTTCTAAACCTAATTTAAACCAATCTGCCAGCACAGCGGCTAGGTCTTGGTGGGGTTGACGTTCAAAAATCTGGGAACCGATGTGAGCGTGTAAACCCAGACAATTCAGCACCGGATGAGCTAAAACATAGTCAAATACCGCTTCGATTTGATGGGGGTCAAAACCAAATTTACTGTCTAAGTGACCCGTGCGAATATATTCGTGGGTGTGGCACTCGATACCGGGGGTTAACCGCAATAAGACCGGAATAGGGGTATCAGGACGATTTTCGCCTAATTTAACCAGATTTTCTAACTCTAGCCAGTTATCAACGATAATAATGCAGTTATGCTCGATCGCGTATTCTAATTCGGCGATCGATTTGTTATTACCATGAAAGTATATTGGCACAGCGGTTTTATTGATCTGGTCTAAAGCGGTTAACACTGTGTGAATTTCTCCGGCGGACACCACATCAAAACCTAATCCTTCACTAGCGACCACGGCCGATACGGCCAGGCAATTCCACGCTTTCGAGGCATAAATTACCCTAGATTCTCCGGGATAATGTGTCTGGAAACCTTGCAGGTATTGACCACAGGCAGTGCGGAGGGTGACTTCATCGATAATATACAAGGGTGAACCGAAACGTTCCACTAGGGTGGTCACATCGCAACCACCGATTTCTAGACAATCGCGGTTATTAACCTTGGCTGTCAGGGGTAACAGGGTTTGATTCGGGGATAGACAATCTTGATAGGCTAAATATTTTTGTCCGGAATTGCTGATTTTAGGTTCAGTTGATAGCATGATCGGTGTTTTTTGTCAAGAAATCGATAATTTTTGTTACAATCTCCGCGCATCCCCGATTCAGTCAAGGGAATTTTGACCGTCGGTGATCTAGATATAGTCATTTCAATTCAGATTGAGAATATCAATGCCAGAGTTCATAAGGATTCAACCAGTCTAGATTGTATCAGACTTATCTGAAATGACGATAACCAAAATAGTTATCTCTTTCACTTTACGACCAGTTCTAACCTTTCTCTGATCAGTAAAAATCCTTGGGAAATCCTGCTAAGTACCTAAGCAAAATTAATTACACATATCTAACCCCGCTCTTGCCTCTTGCCTCTTGCCTCTTGCCTATCTTCACTAGGAAATTAATTTTGCACGACTACTTACTAAATCTGGTTATTAAAAACTGATTATTTATTCTCCTTTGCTTATTGCCTAATGCCTAAATTGCCAAATGCCTTTCTCTGTAAGAGTTTCATTCCTTATAACCCTGTCCGTTGCATAAGACAAACCGAAGAACCATAATTCATAATTTATAACTCATAATTCCCATAGGACTGAAATCCGGGTAAAATTTGAGAGATACAATCGGTCAATTGGGCATGGATTATAAAGAAGCAGGCGTGGATGTGGAAGCGGGACGCGCTTTCGTCGAGAAAATTCGCCAAAATGTGGAAAGTACCTTCCGTCCCGAAGTTATCGGCGGTTTAGGCGGTTTTGGCGGCTATTTTCAGTTACCTTCTGGTTATCAGCAACCGGTGTTAGTATCGGGAACTGATGGTGTGGGAACCAAGCTGAAAATTGCCCATAGTCTCAATTGCCATGATACGGTGGGAATTGACCTGGTGGCCATGTGCGTCAACGATGTCCTAACCTCCGGGGCCGAACCTTTATTTTTCTTGGATTATCTCGCCACTGGTAAACTGGAAGCGTCACAGTTAGCGGCGGTGGTATCGGGAATCGCTAGTGCCTGTCGTGATAGTGGTTGTACTCTTTTGGGAGGGGAAACGGCGGAGATGCCGGGGTTTTATTCGGCGGGAGAGTACGATTTGGCGGGTTTTTGCGTCGGTATTGTCGAAAAAAGTCAATTACTCGACGGCAGTAAGGTGCAAATCGGCGATGTGGCTATCGGTTTAGCCAGTAGTGGGGTTCACAGTAACGGTTTTAGTCTTGTTCGTAAGATTATCGACACCCAGGGCTTAAATTGGCAAGATTGCCCCGCAATTTTGGCCGGCTCTAGCTTAGGTGAAGTTTTGTTAACTCCCACTAGACTTTATGTTAAACCTGTGCTAGAACTGCTACGCTCTGGGTTAGATATTCACGCCATGGCCCACATTACTGGGGGTGGCATCCCGGAAAATTTGCCCCGCTGCTTGGGTAAAGGGCAGTCTGTGCGGATTTACCGCGAAAGTTGGCCAGTTTTGCCAATTTTTCACTGGTTAGCCCAGATGGGTTCGGTTAATCCCGAAGCCATGTTTAATACTTTCAATATGGGTATCGGTTTTGTGATCATTGTCCCATCGGATCTGGCGCAATTGACGATTAATCAACTCCAATCCTCTGGGATTAATGCCTACCAAATCGGCGAAGTGATTGCCGGTAAGGGAGAAATTGTTGGGCTTGATTAAAGTTAGTTGAGGCTAAGAAGATTTTGCCATCAATTCCACCAAAAAATCAGGTTGACTGGCTGGGATAGCAGCAGCGTTTCGGCCTATCCCTAACCCAATTTATATTAACGTCAGTTCGGGATAAGGGTGGAAAGAAAAGGCGGGGGCTAGTAAGCTGAAAAATATATAAACTCAGCACCCCCAACCCATCTATGTCTAGTCGAGAAGCTCTTTTCTGTCCTGTCGACGACGGATATTGAGTTTTTTGCTAAACCCAAACGGAACCTGAAAAATCGCTTAATCCGCCTTCATGACCAGCTTTTATCCCGTAAGCGTTCTATTGTCGAGACTATTATTGACCAACTCAAGAACATCTCTGGGATTGAACATTCCCACCACCGCAGTCCTGTTAATTTTTGCGTTAATCTTCTCTGTGGTTTGATTGCTTACTGTCACCAGCCGAAAAAACCCTCCTTGAAGTTAGCTATTTTTGCCTTATATTTCGAGAATAACGGGGGTATGATCGCTAGGTTTTTCTTGTTTTCTGGGTTCTCGATCGATCAGACAATTAACGGCTTTTTCGTATAGCTGAGGAGTTAAATAAAGATGATCGATTCGCCAACCTCGGTTACGAGCAAAACCACCGCTGCGATAATCCCACCAACTATAATGTCCTGCTGCTGAGGTGAATTTTCTAAAGGCATCTTGTAAACCAATTTCTAAGACCTTTTCTAAAGCTTCTCTTTCTTTAGCTGAAGACATAATATGATTTTCTTTCCCTTTGGGATCATAAATATCTTTATCTTCTAAGGCAATATTAAAATCACCGCAGATACATAATTCCTGGGGTTGAGAATTAATAATTTTATCTAGATATTTCCTAAGAGTTTCTAACCATTTAAGCTTATAAATATATTTATCACTATCTAGGGAAGAACCATTAGGAACGTAGAGATTAATAATCCGAATATCGCCGATTACTCCAGTAATTAAACGTTTTTGTTCGTCTAGTTCTCCCGTTAAATTTTCGCCGATAATCGGACTAAATCCCACAGTGATATCGTCCAGGGGTTTCTGGCTAAAAATCGCTACACCATTATAGGCTTTTTGTCCAGAAATATAGAGATGATAACCCAAAGATTCAAAAGCTTCTCTGGGAAAATCTCGATCGATTACCTTGGTTTCTTGCAAGCATAAAACCTCAACGGGATTGAGTTGTAACCAATTAATTACCTGATCTTGTCGGCTGCGAATCGAGTTGACATTCCATGTGGCGATTTTCATAGCTAAAAACCGAGAATTTTTCTCACACTTCCTCAGCAAAACTACTGCGACGCACAAACTCAAAGGGACCGGCGATCGAACCCCAGACTAATTGATCGGTTTCGGGATCTAAACCGCGATCAACGCTAATTAATCCCTGTTCACTAATTTCAAAACTATTATCCAAATAAGTCATTTTATCTTTGCGAAAGACTAAACATTGTTTCCCCGGTTTCACCACCCCTTTAAAACTGTTACCTGTCCAAGTTACATTCATATCACAACCCGGCATCGGTTCTAATAATTCTAAGCTGAGATTTTTGAGACGCTGGGGTTCTCTAGAAGCACCAAAAAAGTTAGCTTCCTCTTTAACTTTAAAGTTTTCTAGTTCAATATGGTCATCGACTACCGATAATTTAAATACTCGTAAACGATAGGGAGTATTGAGCATAAAATCGTAGGCCTGCTCTAAAAATAAACTGGTTCCCTTCAGTAATTCATCGGGTAAAGGACGCATACACACGCGAATATGGGCAAAAAAAGGCGGATTAGCAAAAGCTTGTTCTTGATTACTAAAATCGGCCGCCATCCAGCGTGCTAGGGTTTTTATATCCGTAGAATGAGTCATAATTTTTGATATTTTAATGGCTATTAGCTATCAGCGATCAGCTAGTTAATCGCTCTGATAAATTTTCACTGATTACTGATAACTATGCCCCGACAATTTTTATTGTGCAATTACTTTAATTTCGATATCGGCACTAACTTCGGGATGGAGTTTGACTTGTACTTTATAGACTCCCAATTGACCGATATCGGGAACGGTAATACCACGGCGATCAATTTCTAATTTGGCATTTTCTAGAATAACCGTAGCCACATCTTGACTGGTGACAGTACCGAAAATCGCCTCGTTTTCACCCACCTGTTTAGGGATGGTGTAGGGACTGAGTTTTTCGATCGCAGTTTTTCTGGTTTCCGCTTCTTGTTTTTCGGCGAGGAGACGTTGACGCTCTTTTTCTTTCCTAAATTCTGCCTGTTTAATCGCGCCTTTGGTGGCTAAAACGGCCACACCTTGGGGAATAAGGTAATTGCGGGCATAACCGGGTGCCACTTCCACCACATCGCCATTTTCACCTAATTTGCTGACTTTTTGATTGAGGATAACCTGCATTCGTTTCGCCATGATCTTGACCTAAAACAATAGTTCCAAAACCTTTATCATACCATGCAATCGTCAAGTGTTGATCACAAGTTAGTTATTGCTGGCGGCGATTATTTGGGTTAATAGGGGACCGATTGCCTGAAAGGCCGAGGGTAAAACCGCTACGGTGGCGGCTGCGATAATAATTGTCGTGGCCAATCTCAGCACTTTCTCGGAGGCTTTTTCGTAGGTGTCAAATTTATAGTCGAGCTTGTCTAATCTTTGGTCTATTTCCTGAAAGCGTTGCCCCATAGCATCAAAACGTTGGTCTATTTCCTCAAAACGTAGATCTATCGCCTCAAAACGTTGATTTACTGCTGTTTGGAAGCTTTTCAGTTCGTTGAGAACATCGGTTAGGGTGGGTTCTTGAGTGGACATGGTGACACCTTGGGGAATTTGATCGCCTAACACAATTATAACCTTAAGTCAAGCTTTTTTGATAAAAATTAACTTTTTTGTCGGTAATATTTTGACCTTGTTCCAGTGTTGGAGACAACCAGTATTTCTATTCTAATAAGGTCTCTTTAATTGTTGTTAAAACTTTGCTATCTTTGACCATCCAAGCATGAAGCAATACGGGAATCGAAATTTCTTTCCCCACCGATAAACGGGAACTATGGGCAGGAAATATCATTAAATCGTAGGGAGTCCAGATAATTGTGGTTTTAATTTTATTTAAAATTTGTTGACAATCTTTATTTAAATCCTCTAGAAATTGACTCCCTGGCTGCATTTGTCTAATCCCATCTAAGGGTAAACTATATGCGGTTAAAGTGCCTCGATTCGGGGCAGAAATATTTAGGTAACGTTGCACTCTTGCCACCCCTCCTAATCTTTGCAGGTAGTAGCGGGTAATTAATCCTCCCATACTAAACCCAATCAGATCTACTTTCTGCTCTTTAGCAAAGTTTTTCTCGATATAATTGTCCACCTGACCGGCTAAAACTTCTAACTTTTCGTAACCATGATTGGGAATTAGATTAAAACTATGCACCTGCCAACCATGATAGTTTAAATACTCGCTCATCGGTTTAAAAACAGCCGTAGTGTCCAGAAAACCATGCACCAAAACAACGGGATTCATAGATGAGGTTTTATCCTTAAATTCTGAATCTATTCTAACGGATGATCGGGGTAATGAGGGAAAAATTTTTGGGAAGAGCCTATCTACTAGGTGCGGCTACCGGCAACTTCTAAGGATTAGGGAAAAAACAAAAAAGTTTAGCGGCACCTCCTAAAATAGCGACTACCAATGCTATCAGAATCCCTCGATTGGTGAATTCCTGATAGGCAACCCTTGCAGTTAATCCCTCGATTTTTGTACTTACTCGTTCATCCAGAGCTTTGATTTCTCCCTTGAGTTCGGCCTGTCCTATTTCTACTTTAGTTAACCGGTCTTCTATCTTGTCAAATCTCTCATCAATACGTTTTTCCAGAGAGTCGATTTTCTCGTCAATACGTTTTTCCAGAGAGTCGATTTTCTCGTCAAGGCGTTTTTCCAGAGAGTCGATTTTCCCCTCAATTCTTGTCAGGACAGCTTCTAGGGAATAAGTGACAGTTTCGTTAGACATTTTGAGCAACTCCAAAAGTCAAATCTCCAGGGCTAAATGCTGGGGGCTATATCTTACCGAAAAATCAGGGGTCTATAGGCGTACACGGATTACCATTATAATAAAATTATAAGTCAAGACTTGAGTTTTTGTCAAGCTTTTTTTTGACGGCAATCAATGGCAAGAATTTCGGGGAAGTATTTAGCCACCAATGCCTAAACGTCCCGCTAAACTAGGGCTTAAAGGAATCAGAGTCGCTAACATTAAAAAGAGCAGTAATAAACCCCAACCAGCGCGGGTGTCATCGGGTTCGGTCAACTCGTTTAAACTAGGTCTTTCCAACTCTCTTTGTAAAAAAGCGACTAAAATTGTCCAATAGAGAGGAATGGGATTGCTAGAATTAACTAAGGAAATAATGCCCAAAATAACCAAAGTGGACACAGTGGTACGGCGGGCAATTTTGCGACCATAAATAGCCTGAACAATTCTGCCACCATCTAACTGTCCGGCGGGCAGTAAATTAAGGGCAGTAATCACCAATCCTAACCAACCAATAACAGTTAAAGGATGCACGGAGATAACGGCATTTTGTAACTCGTCACCTAAAACTATCCGCGCTAAAAAACTCACTAAAATTGAACTTTGGAAAAAGGTACTAGGGATTTGAAAAAGGCTGGCAGAATTAGATAAAGTCAGTCCAACAATTAACAAGATTAAAGAAACCAAACCTCCCAAAGCAGGACCAGCAAAAGCTATATCAAATAGGACACTGCGGTTAGGTAATAAAGATTCAAAACGAGTAATCGCCCCAAAAGAACCAATCTGCCAAGTGGGAAGAAAATAGGGTAAACTGAGACGAACATTATGGCGTTTAGCGATAATTAGATGACCAATTTCGTGGGCAATTAATACCGACCATAAACCCAAACTGAGGGGAATTGCTTCTCGATATCTCTGCCAATTACTAAACAAATCAAAACCTAATAAAATTCCCGCCGCTTCTAAGCTGGTGACAATGGTAGCGACTAACAAAACTAAAGAGAGATTTTTTTGAGCAAGAGTTGCAGGACTAGGATCATTAGTTTTGGGAAGGATAATTACCACTGGTTTTTCCTCGGTTCCTTCCACCAGAAATAAACGATATTTATCACCAAAATGATTACTTAATTTCTGGGTTAAGCGCGAGTGAACTAGATCCGGTTCTCCCCGTAAATTGCCTTTAAAAATTGCCCCTTCCTGAAAAGAGATAGTTTCGGTGGCAAAAAAAGTATCTATCCCAAAAATACTCTGAATAACTTTTAGATCCTGTTCGGAAATTGGCATCACATCCGGCACAATTACTGTCACCGCTGCCGGGGTTTCTAGGGGAGTAACGGACTGGCTAACTGCTGGGTTAACTTTTGGTTCAATTATCTGATTGGTTTTCAGTAAGCGTAAACGGTTGCCTAAATAAATATAGATAATTGTGGAAGCAACCAGTAAAAAGAGAATTACCGCTAGATTGAGAGCAATTCCCGCCGCAAATAGCCCGAAAAAAATTAACCAAGGAGCTATTAGTACCAAGGATTGTAACCAAGGTAAAATTCCCAGTTGGCCGTAGGGTTTAGACCGATAAAAACTCCAAGTCAAGATAGCACCAGCGACGAGGAAAATAACAGCGACCGCAGCAATTTCCGAAGAAATATTAACCATAGGAAAGTCAAAATCAATAGGTTTTTATCAATCAATTTGATTATAAGCTTGCAGAGCGGCCCGTAATTGACCCCGATGTTTTTGTAACAATTCTTGTCCTGAATCCGCCGAAAGTCCCGTTTTCTGCATTAACAAAGCCAGTTTAACCCGGCGGCCACTTTTTTCCAGTAAAATTGCCGCTTCCTCACGACTAATATCGCTAAGGTGGCAGATAATCCGTAGGGCGCGGTCATGGAGTTTATGATTAGTAACAGCCACATCGACCATCTGGTTGCCGTAAACCTTGCCTAACATTACCATTGTCCCTGTGGAAAGGATATTTAAAGCCATTTTCGTCACCGTTCCCGCTTTCAGGCGGGTGGAGCCAGCCAAAAGTTCTGGTCCGGTCAATAAGCGGATATCCACATCCACGGCGATCTCCACTTGTTCGGCGGGGACACAACTAATGGCAATCGTCGTCGCACCTCGCTGTTTTGCCGCCTGTAAAGCCCCGTGAACGTAGGGGGTTGTCCCCCCGGCGGTAATCCCCACTACCACGTCTAATTCGTGAATTTCTCGCTGGGCAATAATCGCCGCTCCATCTTCCGCTTTATCCTCCAAATCTTCGGAACTACGCACCAGCGCCGCCGCTCCACCGGCAATAATTCCCTGTACCAATTCCGGGGGAGTGCAGAAGGTGGGAGGACATTCGGCCGCGTCCAAAACCCCCAGCCGGCCACTGGTTCCCGCCCCAATGTAAAAGAGCCTACCACCCTTAGCCAGAGCTTGACTGGTCAGGGAGATTGCTAGGGCCAATTCTTGCCGGGCTATGGCGATCGCTTTTAGGGTTTGGGCATCCTCGCGATTGAAGAGATCCACCAATTCGAGCGGGTTTAATTGGTCTAAATTTAGGCTGTTTGGGTTAATTTGTTCGGTTAACAGGTGTCCTCTGCTTTCCCACTGTTCCATAACGGTTTAATTGAGCTTTTCGTAAGATTATTTTTAGTATATAGCGAATCGGTGGGCTAAAGGCTTGACAACTGCCCCCTAGATATTAGACAATAGTAAATCGTGTCAATTCCTGCTCGGATCAGGTGAAGACATTAGCACAAAAGCTGGAATTTTTTTCAGCTACCTGTACGGCAAAACGAGCGCAGAAAATTCATGAGTTACGCAATTATTGAGACCGGTGGCAAACAGATTCGGGTGGAACCTGGTCGCTATTACGATATCGAACTTCTTCCCGTTGATGAACAAAGTACCCATACCATCGACAAAGTGCTATTAATCCATGATGAGGATGATATTAGCATCGGTCAGCCCTTTATCGAAGGGGCCAGCGTCGAAGGGACTGTCATGCAACATCGTCGGGGCAAAAAAGTTATTGTCTATAAAATGCGCCCGAAAAAGAAAACCCGTAAAAAACGCGGTCATCGTCAAGAAATTACCCGTTTTATGATTGATTCAATCAATTATAACGGTAAAACCCTGGTGGCCACTGCTACCTCCGTCGCTGAAGTTGTAGAAGATAGTGGCGATGAAGAAGAATAACTTTTAGAATCAAAAAAGCATTTGGAGAGAAATTATGGCTCATAAGAAAGGTACGGGTAGTACCCGCAACGGACGCGATTCTCGTTCCCAGAGACTAGGCGTTAAGCGCTACGGTGGTCAAGTGGTAAAAGCGGGAAATATTCTCATCCGTCAACGGGGTACTAAAGTTCACCCGGGTAAAAATGTTGGTCGTGGTGGCGATGATACTTTATTCGCTTTAATTGATGGTGTGGTCAAATTTGAATACAAGGATAAAAGTCGCCGTCAAGTTAGCGTTTATCCTGCTGAAGTTAGCGCTAGTTAATCGACTCTCTCGACATCATGGTGTCAATTGCGCCCCGACATTACTACATATTAGTTGTTATGAGGGGGCGTAGGACTCAAGTCCTCCTTACCCTCGCTACTCTCCCTGCAGCTTCAACCATCAAGGGCAAACTAAAACCCTCCCAATCCAGCGAAAAAGAAACCACAAAAGTAGGCTAAATTGCCCGATAAATATGACAAATGCCCCGCAACTATTCCGGGTCTGTTTCCCTTGCTAATACTTCTTGTAGTTGTGGTACTAAGGTCGGCAAATCTTCTCGAATTGTTGCCCAAATTCTACTTAAATTAACTTGAAAATATTCGTGAGTTGCAACATTTCTCATTCCTGCCATTAAACGCCAAGGAATAAGAGGATAGCGAGACTGAATTTCCTTCGGTACATTTCTAGTTGCTTCTCCGATAATAATAAAATCATAGAGAACCGCTTTGATATTTGTTTGATTCTTGGCAAATTCCTCAAACGTCATTGCCTTTGTTCGCTGTTCAATTTCACTGATAGATTCTAAAATGTCTTGAAGGCGAAGTCGCCAATCTCTAGAAGGCATTGATCAGCTCCTCAAGCACAGGTTCTCGTAAATGTTCTCTTAAGGCATCCTGAGTTCCTAAATCCACAGAGCATCCCAGAATATCTTCTAAATAATACTGTACTTGCAGAAGTTGAAAAAAACCACCTTGTCGATCGAATTCTACTAACAAATCTACATCACTATCGGCATCAGCTTCATCCCTTGCCACTGAACCAAATAAAGACAAAGATTTCACCCCTAGTTTTTGTAACTGTTCTCGGTGTGCCTCTAGAATTGCCAGCACCTCGTCCCGTTTCATTTGGTGTGTCCTTGAACCTGCCATCAATATTATAGCTTTGTCGGTGCAACCCTTAAACTGAAGCTGAAATCTTCCAAATCTACAAAACAAACTAATCACTGAAAACTCACATCTGATAACTGATAACTGATAACTGATAACTGATAACTGATCACTGCTCACTGATTAAGCGGTAGCTTCTAAAAATACGCCTAAATTGCGGAATTTTTGATAACGAGATTCGCGTCGTTGTTGGGGTGTTAATAAAGATAAAGCCTCTAAATTTTCACTAATAGCGGCTTTTAAATTGGCTGCCGCTTTAATCGGATCAGCATGGGCCCCTCTGGAGGGTTCAGGAACGATCTGATCGATAATATTTAACTCTTTTAAATCTTTTGAGGTAATTTTGAGGGCTACTGCCGCTTTATCAGATTTTTTGGCATCTTTCCAGAGAATGGCTGCACAAGCTTCGGGAGTCGCCACGGTATAGACAGAATGCTCTAACATTAACAGGCGATCACCGACACCGATCCCCAAAGCACCGCCCGAACCACCTTCGCCAATAACAGTACAAATGATCGGCACATCTAAACGGAACATCTCCCGAAGATTATAGGCGATCGCTTCTCCTTGACCTAATTTTTCCGCTTCTACCCCCGCCCAGGCGCCGGGGGTGTCAATAAAGGTTAAAATTGGCTGATTAAACTGATGAGCGTGTTCCATTAAACGCATGGCTTTACGATAACCACCGGGGGCAGCCATGCCGAAATTTCTAGCCACATTATCCTTAGTATCCCGGCCTTTTTGATGCCCGATAATCACCACGGGACGACCGTTAAAACGGGCAACACCACCCACAAGAGCGGGATCGTCGTAACCACCGCGATCCCCGTGCAACTCGAACCATTCATCGGTGATGGCTTGAATATAATCTAGGGTGCTGGGGCGCCGGGGATGACGGGCTAATTGTAGCCGTTGGGAAGGGGTGAGATTGCTAAAAATTTCACGACGTAATTGATTAGCTCGTTCGTCTAGTTGACTAATTTGTTCCGAGACATCTACGCTATTTTCTTGGGCTAATTCTTTAATCTGTTCGATGCGGGATTCTAATTCGTAGAGGGGTTTTTCAAAATCTAGGAGAAAAATCTTTTTCTCGGTAGTCTCGTTTTTGGTCATAGGTTAGTGGCTAGAAGTTTACTGTTCGCTAAGTAGGTAGGCGTTAAAAATTATCAAATACCCCCCTTATCAACGGGGGATCAAGGGGGGATCGGCACCCCCCTTATCAAGGGGGGCAGGGGGGATCAGAGGCAAAATCTATCTTCAATTTAATTATAACTACTTACTTAATCTTTTCTAGCTTAACGTTTTTCAGCGATCGATTATCGGCAGCTTCGGGATGACTGGGAGATAATTTCAGGTTATCGATCGAATTTTGTCAATTGTTGTATAATGATAGATCGTGCCTTTTTCACCCCAAGGAGGATTAGTTATGGCAGGAAGTGAACTAAAAGCGGATCTATGGGTTAACGAATATATTACCCCCTGGGACATTTATAGTCATGGGGTTTCGCGGATTTTAGCCTACAAAAAAACCGCTTTTCAGGAGATGTATATTGTAGAGTCGGGGGCCTATGGAAAAGCCTTGGTACTGGATGGGAAATGGCAATCTTGTACGGGGGATGAATTTATTTATCATGAAGCATTAGTGCAACCGGCAATGATTGCCCACCAAGAACCAAAAACTGCTTTAATTCTGGGAGGTGGTGAAGGTGCGACAACCCGGGAGTTATTGCGTTGGAAAACAATCGAAAAAGTGATGATGATCGATATCGATGGGGATGTGGTGGCAGCTTGTAAGGAACATCTTCCCGAAATGCACCAAGGCACTTTTGATGATCCTCGTTTTGAGTTAGTTGTGGCCGATGCTTTAGAAGTTTTAGACACTACTAACGATCAATGGGATATTATTATTTCTGATCTGGTTGATCCCATCGGAGAGGGTCCTTCTTTCCCCCTATTCACGAAAGAATACTTTGAAAAACTACAAAGAGTTTTGGCCGAAAATGGCATTGTTGTTGTCCAATCTGGCCCGGTTTCTCCTCCTTCGGTGATGTATCATGCGCGTTTGGTGAATACTTTAAAAGCAGTTTTTCCCTACGTTCATTCCTATTGCGCTCCCACCCCTAGTTATGGTTCCCCTTGGGGTTTTACTCTTTGTGCTAATCATCCTTTAAATACTCGTCCCGATCCCGATGTGGTGGATGAATTAATCACCGATACAACTACGGGAGGATTACGTTTAATTGATGGCATGACTTTACTAGGAATGTTACAAACTCCTCTCTATATTCGTCAAGCAATCGCACAAAATACGGAAGTTTATACCCTAGCAAAACCTCCGAAATTCTTCGGTCAAGGAGTTATCAGTAATCAGTAATCAGTTATCAGTTATCAGTTATCAGTTATCAGTAAATAAGAGTTATGATTAGAAATCGATCGAGTCTTCATGATTGAGAATTGTTTGCAGAATTTCTATAGGAACAGTAGCAAAGTATTGCTGGAGAAAGTTTTCTAAGGCCACCGCTTCTAGAAATTGCTCAATCTTATTAATTTTTGCCTCATGATTGACTAATTCAAAGGATAAATTTTCTTGATTTTTCTTGACTTTAAAGCCATTTTCTGCTAGGGAAACTAATCCTAATTCTAGGGTATAATAACTGAGGTTTAAGCGGTTTTGTAATTGTTGACGGGAAATACTGGTTTTAGTTCTAGCTAAATATTTCCCAATCCCCACAAGGTTTATCCATCTGGTGTGAGCGGATTTTTTTAAAGGACTAGCATAGGCAAGAACTAACTTTTTATCGCGTAAAATTGCCTGTTGATATTCCCTAGAAAGTTTTGTCCAATCCCGGGGACATTCCCGGAGAAAAAGGGGATTTAATTGGTTAACTTCTTGATTAATTTCTCGATTGCGATTGTCGATTAAAAAATCTTTTTTATTGCCATAGCTTAAGGATTCTTGTTGATAAAGTTGCAGAGCAATTAAGCGCACTTCATAGCGATTTTTGGAGGTATTAAAATCCAATTCTACTACGGCATCATAACGGGTATCGATAGCAATTTCATCTTTGTGATGACCCCACCACATACCGGGGAATCCCTGCTCGATTGAACTATCCCAGAGATCAAAAGTTGTTCGGAGATAAGTAATTTTTTTGCCTTTGAAATCCTCAAGATTTTTATGCCAAATATTTTGAAAATAACAATTTTGAATTAATAGCTTTGGTGTCGGATTACCCATCCCGCAGGGTTCCAGTAATTTTAATTCTCGAAATAGACTTTTTCCCAATTGGGAAATCGTCACCACTGCATCCACTTCTATCTGAGAAGAAAGGGAAGTTAAATCAATTCCTGTGCGTCGTAACTGTTGATTAATTCCCTCAATAAATAGGGGTAAATTTTCTATAGTTAAACTTAAACCTGCGGCCAAAGGATGACCACCAAAACGATGTAAAAGATGGGATTGAGAGGATACTAATTGATAGAGATCGATCTCGCGAATTGACCGAGCGGAACCCTGAGCAAAAGGTGGTTCACTGGTACTTAATAAAATTGTTGGTCGCTGGTATTCTTGGGCAATTTGTCCCGCAACTAATCCTAAAATTCCCGCCAGCCATTGGGGATCATCTAGAATAATTACATTAGTGGTGGAAAGATCAATTCTCTCTAGTTTTTTCTGAACTTGTTTAATAATATCCCGTTGGATTTCTTGGCGACGAATGTTGGCTAATTCCGCTTGTTCAGCTAATTCGTGACAACGTTTTTCATCTTCACTGGTGAGTAATTCCACACAAAATCTAGCATCGCCATAAATGCGACTGACGGCATTAATTCGCGGTCCAATACCGAAGGATATATCCATCGGTCTATCTCCGGTTTTGTTACATAACTCGAGTAATTTTTTAACTCCTAAACGCTGAGTATTTTGCAGTTTTTGCATACCTTTTTGAGCTAAATAACGACATTCTCCCGTCAATTTGACTAAATCGGCAATTAAACCAATCGCAACTAAATCAAGTAAATTTTCTAGGGGTTTTCTGGGAATATCTGCTAGGGTTAAATACATCGCTTCCACTAATTTATAAGCAACAGCAACCCCAGAAAGATGATAGAAAGGATGGGTTTCCACAAAGTAGCGGGGATTAATCAGGGCAATCACCTCGGGGCGCTCGTCGGGTAGGGTATGATGATCGGTGATGATAATATCGATGCCTAAACCGTTTGCATAGTCAATTTCAGCGATATTCGTGCTTCCCGTGTCACAGGTGACGATTAAACGGGTTCCTTGATGCGCTAGTTTCTCGATACCTGGACAATTGAGGCCGTGGGATTCTTTTTGGCGATCGGGTATGTAATAATCTAACTGTTGATAGGGTGGAAAAAACTGCCCCAATCCTTCCCAGAGGACACTGGTAGCGGTGACACCATCGGCATCAAAATCACCCCAAATAGTCACTTTTTCGCCTTTATTTAGGGCTTTTTCCAGTCTTTTGACGGCGAAGTTCATTTCTTGCCCAAAATCAAAGGGAGTTTTTGACTGATAAGCTTTCTCATCCAGAAACGTCCGCAGAGTCGCCCCATCCTGGACACCGCGATGCCATAATATTTGTGCCACGACGCTGCCATCCGACTCTGGGGTGTAGTCTTGGACTATTTTTAAAAACTCTTGGGGAAGAGTTACCGATGGGGGAATTTGCCAGTTAGACACGGGATATCAAGGAAAAAGTAAAAAGGGAAAAAGGTGGCAGTTTTTGTGATTTTCCCTATCTCCATTTAGGGCTTGCTGAACAAATGTGAAATGTAGGCAAGGTAAGGGTTTTGTGGCTTTTCTCGCGAAACAGGTGCAAGATTTTGAGAGAATCGTGCTTCAAAACCTTGCGTCTTCATCAGCCCGCGTCCTGTAGGGGCGAAGCATTCGGACAATAACCTATCGGTGAAACCGTAGATTTTCTATCCGAATGCTTCGCCCGTACTTTTTCAGCAAACCCCATTTAGCCACCACTAACGGGGGGAATTAGAACTATCTCATCGCCATTTTCGAGGACTTTCTCTCCCGAAACAAACTGAAGATTAACTCCAAAACGAGTAACATTGCGCCATCTTTCTAATTGAGGATAGGGGGCTATAATATAGTTTAACACTTCTGTAAGGGAAGTGTGGGCAGGAAATTCGAGGTTTAATTGTGAAGTTTGATAGACTTCTTGATAAATAGCAAATAGTTTTACTGTTACCGTAATTTTTTCCATATTTATATCAATATTTTTCCTAGGATAATAACATCAATTGGGAACCCTGTTCGGTTTTGCGGACTTCGATGCGATGTTGAAAAGCTTCTTTAAATTGGGGCATATGAGTTACAGTCAAAATACAGGCAAAATCGGCGGATATAGCGTTAATTGCCGCGATTAAGCGATCACATCCTTCCGCATCCTGAGTTCCGAATCCTTCGTCAACAATGAGCATTTGTAGGGCTGTTCCGGCTCTTTGTGCCAATAATCTCGCTAAAGCTAATCGAATCGAGAAATTAATCCGAAAAGCTTCCCCTCCTGAATAGGTCTCGTAGGGACGGGATCCCCGGGTATCACCAATAATAATGTCTAAAGTATCGATTAACTTTTCTCGCTGTTTCTTCGTACCTTTACCGCTTTTTTGGGTTAAAAACTGCACATGAAATTGATTACCAGTTAAGCGAGCTAAGATATGATTAGTTTGTGCTTCTAACTCTGGTAAAACATTCTCAATCATCAGAGTTTGTAAACCATTTTTGCCGAAAGCTAGGGCTAACTCTTTATGAACTCTATATTGTTTTTTAACTTTAGCTAAATCGCTCTCTTTTTCTGTCAGTTGTTTACCTAAGGTTTCTAGTTGATGTAATTTCTCCTCAACCCGACCTTTTTGGGAGAGCAATCCATCAATTATCTGTCTCCGCTGTTGAATATTAGTCGATAACACGGCTATTTCTTGGCGATAGTCGGTCAAAGTACCAATCTTTTGAATAATATTTGCTAACTCCTGATTCAGCTTCTGGCGATCCTCATTTCGCAGCTGTAATCTTTGCTCAATGTCAGCGATTTTAGCGGCTATTTCTGGATAAATTTTTTCCGCTTGTTGCCAGTCTTGATACTGTAATCTTACCCCCTGTAATTGTCGAATCAGATTTTGAATATTCTGATGTTCACTGCGATCATAATTTAAGTTTTGAATAAGCTTTTCTAAGCGTTCAATTTCCTGTTTAAGTGGGGAATTTTGACCTAGTTCTTGCTTCTCTTGTTCTAGTTTAGCTAATTGGTTAATTAAATTAGGTTTCTCAGCCTTGATATTAGATAAACGACGGTTTGCTTGCTTAAGTTCTGATTCTTGAATTTCTGCCCAACGCCATCTTTTTTCTTCTCCTCTGACTAAAGCATGACTTTGTTCATCATAATTTAATAAGGCGATTTCTTGATTGACAATTTGCAATTCTTGCTGTAGTTCTAAGGCATAATTGCCACTGCGTAAAAGTGCTTCTAACTCTGCAAGTATCTCCTCGGTTTTCTCTAGTTCTATTTCCTTTTCTTCAATAGTTTCTAACTTGACTTCCAACTGCACATATTTTTGTTGTAGATTCGATCTTACTGGCAATTCTTGTTTAATTTGGGCTAATTCCTCGCGTAAACGTTTTAAATCTCGATCGCAGTCTGCCATCTGTTCCTGTAAAGACCAAATTTGCTCTTGAATTTGTTCTTGATGTTGATGGGTTTTTCTGATTACCTGATGACGGTGATGACTGTCTAAATTCTGTTCACACAAAGGACAAACCGAATCGGGAATATTTAACTTTTCCAATTTATCAGTTAACTCTAAAAGTTGTTCTTCATATCTTTTCTGTTGCTCCAATAAACTTTTTTTATCCACTTGTTTAACCGTTTCTTTTTCTTCCACTCGTTCACAATAGGTTTGTTTTTTATCTAATTCCTTAATTCGCTTGGCTAAATTGAGAGCTTCCTCTCTTAGCAGCGGAATACGAGCGATTTCTGTCTCTAATTGTTGCCGATTTCTTTGCAGTTGTTCCCGACGAGCATTAATCCTGGCTTTTTCCCGTTCCAACTGCATATTTAGATCAGCTTTTCGGCTATTTAAAGGAGCATATTTTAAAGCTAATCTATCCAATTCCTGAAGACGTTGACGATGGTAATTTAACTTCTCTAATCCTGCTTGAATATCCCCCGCTTGCTCGATAATTTTTTGAGTTTCTTGTTCCTGTCTTCCCAATTCTTCTAAACGAGCGCTCGTTTGTTGGATGGGAAGGGTAAATTCGTTAATTTTTTGCTGTAATTTCTGTTCTAATTGTTGTTTATCATACTGGGCCTGTTGCCAAGCTTGCAATTGACTTGACAAACTTGCCTCTTTCTGGTCTAAATTGATTAGGCGCTCGTGTGCAGTAATAATGTCATTTTTGCGATGAAGAATAGTCCTTATTTGATTTAATTGATTGTCTAGACTAACTTTTTCCCGGTCTAATCTCTCGATTTCTGCTAATAAAGCTCGCTCCTGTTCTCGTTGCCACTGCAGCTGTTTTTCCCAATTCTGACGCTGATTTTCTTCCCCTTGCAGTTGCTGTAAACGCCGATTATTTACCTCTTGTTCTTGATTAATTTGGTTAATTTGGGTGCTTAACTCTTGCAGGTGTTCCTGATAAGAATTTTTCTCCTGAAGACGGAGTTTGATAGTTTCTACTTGCTGCTCGATCTGGAGGGATTGTCCATCAAATTGTTTCGATATATCCTTGGCTTTATTCGCTAAAATTTCATAGCGATCGAGTTGTAATAATTCTGCTAAAATCTGTTTACGACCACTAGGAGGCTGTTTCATAAACTCGTCCGCTTGTCCCTGTCGTAAATAAGCAGAATTAATGAAAGTTTTATGGTCTATTTTTAGATAAGTATTAATCTGTGCTTGGGTATCTTTAATGCTTTTACCCGATAGAGGACGAAAACTTTGATCATTAATCACCTGAAAATCTAAACTAGAAGCTTTTCCCCCCCGGTGACGACTACGGATAATTTTATAGATTTCTCCCCCATAACTAAACTCGAAATCTACCCGCGCATAATCGCTGCCCGCATGAATCACATCATCAGCAATCGAGACGCGACTTTCCCCCCAAATTACCCAAGTAATTGCTTCGAGTAAAGAGGATTTTCCCGCACCATTGGCACCACAAATACAGGCAGTATGTAATCCGCGAAAATCTAGCACTGCCTCGCGATAACTGAGAAAATTTTTTAGGGTTAATTGTAGGGGAATCATAAGCTGGGAAGTGGGGAAGTGGGGAAGTGGGGAAGTGGGGAGATGGGGAGAAAGGAGAGGGGAGAATGCAGTACAGATTAGAAATTAATCAGAGGACAAAAAACCGAGGACAAGATAGCTTCAGCGCAATACATCTGGGTGAATCTATTCGGTATCAATAACTCTCTCCTACAATAACCTCTAATCAAAGCTTAACTGAAATCCAGCCGGGGGCAAATGCGCTTTTTTCTGTTCCTCAGAATTCTCCTCACCATTATCACAACCTAGGCACTGTTCACAGATAAACGCTCAGGGTCCCTCGATTTGCTACTCTAAAGGAAAGATAACCGATTCTTAAGACCAAATCTATGAGCATTCCCGAAATTAGCGTCCATGAACTCGCTCTCCGTTTAGCCGATCATGATCCTAATTTACAACTTATTGATGTGCGCGAACCGGAGGAAGTTGCGATCGCATTTGTAGCCAGTTTTACCATTTTACCCTTGAGTCAATACCAAGAATGGTCGCCCACTATTGCCACCCAATTCAACCCCCAAGCGGAAACCCTCGTTATCTGTCACCATGGCATGAGATCCCTGCAAATGTGCCAATGGCTACAAAGTCAGGGTTTTACTAATGTTAAGAATATTAACGGTGGCATCGATGCTTATTCCCTCCTCGTCGATCCTAATATTCCCCGTTACTAATTTTTATAGCCCCCATCGGGAAAAGAGAGGGGTAAACTATCCCCTTTCTCCCCACGGAGGACTGACTAATGATTACTGATTACTGATAACTGATAACTGAATAAGCGTTATACTGTCTAGAAAAATGTTATAAATCTTTTGTTAAGATTATCCCCCTATGTCCGCTAGAACCCATCTCAGCGATCGCTATCAACATATCTTAAAGGCGACAATCCAACATTATATCGCCACAGCCGAACCGGTTGGCTCGAAAACTCTGCTAGAGGAGTACAAATTTACGGTTAGTTCCGCCACGATTCGCAATGCTCTCGGTAAACTGGAAAAAGAAGGTTTACTCTATCAACCCCACACTTCCTCCGGACGCATTCCCTCCGATTGGGGTTATCGTCTCTACGTCGATGAGTTAATGACTCCCGATGACCGTATCGGCGAAAAAATCGGCTATTATCTGCATAAAAACGCTAAATCTCCCGCTTGGAGTCTCGAAAGTCTGCTGCAACGGGCCACCCAATTTTTAGCCGGTTTAAGCGGTTATATCGCTATCGTTACCCTTCCCCACACCCTCACTAATACCCTGCGTCATCTGCAATTAATCCCTGTCTCGAACTGGCAGATCATGTTAATTATTGTTACAGATAGTTTACAAACACGCTCGGTTATGATAGAGATTCCTGAGTCTATGGCAACGGACAAGGAGGATGGATTAGCAGAAGAATTACAAATCCTCTCTAATTTTCTCGGGGAAAAATTAAAAGGTTATTGCTTGGCAGATTTAATTAACCTCGATTGGCAGCAAATCGAGCGAGAATTTACCCGTTATACCCATTTTCTCCGACAATTAAGCCAAGAAATCAGCGCTAGTCTCCAATCCACTGCCATCCCAGAGATTATCGTCCATGGTGTCGCTGAAGTCATTCGACAGCCAGAATTCGCCCAATGGCAACAAGTACAAATGTTACTGCATCTATTGGAAGCAGAACAGGATCGCCTTTTACCCCTGATTTTACAAAGACCAGAACTAGAAAAATCAGCTAAAAAAGTCAAAATCACCATTGGTTCCGAAAATCCTCTGGAATCCATGCGCCCTTGTACTCTTATCTCCGCTTTTTATAAACAGGGAGATACTCCCGTCGGTAGTGTCGGCATTATCGGACCGACGCGAATGTTATACGAAAATACTATTCCCCTAGTGGAATCCACCGCTAACTATCTCAGCGAGGCTATAAGTAAGTAGATATCCCCCGTAAAGGTTCGGGAATAGGACAATCGACAGTAAACTCTAAAATTGTCTCACCATCCCCCAAATAGCCAGAATTGGCAAAACAGAGCAACATCCGCACCAGCGCCACCCACACCTGTGCATCGAACTCCCAATCCTGTCCCCGACGCGCTCCACAGGCGATCGATTTTAGCGCCCAAAAATAACTATTTCTCACCACCGAACCGCCTTTTTTATAAACTGGCACATCCTCATGGTGAATATAAAGAATATCATCTTTAGCGATCGCTCTCATCGGTGGCTAGGAAAGTTATAGGAATTTTCAGCTTATCGTCTAGAGAATAACACCCTATAGGAAATTTTGGGCGCATCCCCTGCACTCCTACCATTTTTAATAACTTCTGTTTATCATCACAAATAGGAAATGCCGCCTTTCTAGTGGAGGCACAAAAAGCTATAATTCTACCTTAAACCCTCGTTTTTTATCCCTAGAGCGATCGAGTTTTCCTGATTATTATTCAGCTATGACCACCGATACTATCACCACTCCCTCACCCAAAAAACTCTGGTTAGCAGCCCTGAAACCACCAATGTATAGTGTGGCGATTATACCGATTATTTTGGGAACAGCGATCGCTTATCAGGAAACAGGTGGATTTTCCCTGCCGATTTTTGCCACTTTTATCCTCTCAGCTATTTTAATTCTCGCTTGGTTAAATCTCAGTAATGATGTTTTTGATGCCGATACCGGGATCGATGTTAATAAGGCACATTCGATCGTTAATTTAACTGGCAATAAATCTTTAATTTTCTGGCTCAGTAATCTTTTTCTATTAGTCGGTATTGCTGGTATTTTTGCTATTAGTTATTGGCGAGGCGATTGGACTATCCTAGAATTAATCGCCCTCTGCTGTTTTTTGGGCTATACCTATCAAGGGCCTCCCTTCCGTCTCGGTTATCAAGGATTAGGTGAAATTATCTGTTTCTTTACTTTTGGACCCTTGGCGATTGCTGCTGCCTACTATTCCCAAGTGGGTGCTTTTTCTGTCTCTAGTCTAGCGGCTTCAATTATTATCGGGATTACCACTTCTATCATCCTTTTTTGTTCCCATTTCCATCAAGTTGCCGATGATCTCAAAGCGGGTAAAAAATCACCTATTGCTCGTTTAGGTACTTTAAAAGGTTCTAAAGTTTTAACCGTAGTGACGGTTCTCGTTTATGTTTTAACGGTGGTTTTTGTGCTGCTGCAGGTTTATCCCCCTCTCACCCTCTTAATCTTCCTTAGTCTCCCTTTCGCTTGGCAATTAGTCCACCACGTTAACCAAAATCACGACCAACCTCAGCTAGTCAGTAACTGCAAGTTTATAGCGGTTAATCTTCACTTTTTTAGTGGCATTCTCTTCTCCCTTGGCTATTTCCTTGCTTCCCGTTGATCAACCCGATTTTTTTTCTTAAACCCCTTTATCAGTTATCAGTTATTAGTTTTGAGTTTTAAGTTCACTGATTACTGTTTACTGATCACTGATGACTGTCCCCGATCGAGTTTGCACCGATTAACGGAAAAGTGACAGAATAGGGAGATAGATCGCCACAAATAAAGGTTAGCATGAGTGAACAACCCCTCGGATCGGTTATTCAAGGTTCCCTGAGTGAAGGTTTAGAAATCCGTCTTTATCCGGATATTTCGGTAGAAGATATGCGCGTCGGTAAGTTTTTGGTTGTGCAAGGCACTCGCTCGCGTTTTTTCTGTCTCCTCACCGATGTCTCCCTGGGTAACTCTAGTCCCCGGATTATCGCGAATCCTCCCCATCCCGATGATAGTTTTATGCGCGATGTTTTAGCGGGTAGCGGTACTTATGGTACTATTGAACTATCGCCTATGCTCATGTTTACTCCGACTGGAGGTAATTCCCCGGCAGTTTCCGACACTTCCTTAGGCTCTTTTCAACCCCAAACTAGCGCCGATTTAGAATTACTGCCAGTTAAAACTATTCCCGCGCATTTTAGCCAAGTTTATGAAGCTTGTGAGCAGGATTTTCGCATGGTTTTCGGTTGGGAAGATGATCCCACCAGAAAGAATTTTGCTATTGGTCAACCCCTTGACATGGACGTGCCAATATGTATTAATCTCGATCGCTTTGTGGAACGTAGTAACGGTGTTTTTGGCAAATCTGGGACGGGAAAATCCTTTTTAACTAGATTACTAATTTCGGGCATTATTCGCAAACAAGCAGGGGTTAACCTCATGTTTGATATGCACTCGGAATACGGTTGGGAAGCGATGAAAGAGGGGAAGGAGGTTTCTACGGTGAAAGGATTATGTCAATTATTCCCTGGACAGGTAGAAATTTATACCCTCGATCCCGATTCTACCAAACGCCGGGGAGTACGAGGAGCGCAGGAATTATTCTTAAGTTATAATCAGATTGAAATCGAGGATATTCGTTTAATCGGTCGGGAATTAGGCATCTCGGAAGCTAGTTTAGATAATGCCAATATTCTCTATAACGAGTATGGAGAATCTTGGATTACTCAGTTATTGAATATGAGTAACGAGGATATTAAAATCTTCTGTACGGAAAAACAGGGCCATGCAGGATCAATTATGTCCCTCCAGAGAAAATTAATGCGTCTAGATAGTTTGAAATATTTAAGAAGTGTTTGTCCTCACAATTATATCGATCAGGTTTTACAAGCTTTAGATGCAGGTAAGCACGTTGTCATTGAATTTGGCTCCCAAAGTAATATGCTTTCCTATATGTTAGCCACCAATATGATCACCCGTCGGATTCATGCTAATTATGTTAAAAAAGCTGAATATTTTTTACAAACTAAAAACCCCGTTGATCGGCCGCAACAGTTAGTGATTACCATTGAAGAAGCTCATCGATTTCTTGATTCTGCTGTGGTACATCAAACTATCTTTGGAACCATCGCCAGGGAGATGCGAAAATACTTTGTTACTCTCTTAATTGTCGATCAAAGACCTTCAGGAATTGATAACGAAGTTATGTCTCAGGTAGGGACGAGAATCACCTGTTTATTAAACGATGAAAAGGACATCGAAGCCATATTTACTGGGGTTTCTGGAGGGGGAAGTTTGCGATCTGTTTTAGCGAAATTAGACTCAAAACAACAGGCTTTAGTTTTAGGTCATGCGGTCCCTATGCCGGTAGTAATTCGTACTCGCGCCTACGATCAAAAATTCTATGCTGAAATAGGTGCGACCGACTGGCGAGAATTACCCGATGAGGAAGTATTAGCGGCGGCCAAAATTGCCAAAGCCGATCTAGGATTTTAGAAAAATTAATTTTTGATTGTAGAATAGAGTTGGATTGTTTTTACTGTTTACCTCCCATGACCGCTCAAATACCGATCTCGAAGATCAGCTTATACGATCGAGATTTTCAGCTATGGATCGAGACAACCGTTAACCAATTACGACGGGAAGATTTTGCCTCGGTTGACTGGACTAATCTGATCGAGGAATTAGCAAGTATGGGAAAAAATAATCGACACGCTCTCAAAAGTTTGTTAATTCAATTATTAGCTCATCTGCTCAAGTTAGTTTATTGGCAGACGGAAAGAGAGTATAATGCTAATAAATGGGAAGCGGAAATTATTAATTTTCGAGTTCAAATTGCCGATCTGCTGGAAGACAGTCCTAGCTTAAAACCTTATCTCCTCGAAATTTTCGATTCTTGTTATGGAAAAGCTAGGCAAATAGTCTCGAAATTGAGCAGGCAAGAAATTCCTATAGAAGTCATTATTACCCCAGCAGAAACCCTGGCTGAAAACTGGTTTCCCTAACTATGCAACAAGGTGATTTAATCGAGATCGAGATTACCGACCTCAACCATACGGGCGAAGGTGTGGGAAAATACCGAGGACAGGTGATTTTTGTGCCGGATACGGTCATTGGCGATCGCATTCAAACTCGCATCACCTATATCAAAAAAAGTCATGCGATCGGCAAACTACAAACTATTCTACAAGCTTCTCCCCATCGTATCCGGCCCCGCTGCATCGTTGCCGATAAATGTGGTGGCTGTCAATGGCAACACATCGAGGATCAATTTCAGCTGCAGGTCAAAAAAGAGCAAGTACAAGAGGTATTAACCAGAATTGGTGGGTTTACCGATCCTTTGGTTTATCCTCCCCTCACTGGTAATTCTCCCCTCGCTTATCGCAATAAAGCTACCTATCCCCTCGGATTTTCCCCCACCGGCAATGTGCAAGCGGGTTATTATCGTCGCGGCAGCCATCATCTGATTAATCTCAATCAATGTCCAATTCAAGATCAGGCTTTAAATCCGTTTCTAGCAGAGATAAAACAGGATATTCAGGAGCAAGGCTGGTCAATTTACGATGAAAAGACCCATCAAGGACAATTACGCCATTTATCCCTAAGAATTGGCCGCCACACGGGAGAAATTTTATTAACCCTGATTAGTACCGATAATAATTTACAGGGAATTGAGACCCAAGCGCGGCAATGGCTGGCAAAATACGGCAATTTAGTCGGTGTAACCCTGAATTATAACCCCGATCGAGGTAATGCTATTTTTGGCACTCAGACCACAACTATCGCCGGAAGGGACTATATTAACGAAAAGTTCGCCGGATTAACCTATCAATTGGCTGCCGATACCTTTTTTCAGATTAATACAGAGGCTGCTGAAGCTTTATTGGCGCTTATTTGCCAGAAATTAGAGCTTAAAGGTGAAGAAATTCTTATTGATGCTTACTGTGGTATCGGTACTTTTACTTTACCCCTCGCTAAACGGGTTAAAGAGGTGATTGGACTAGAATCCTATAGCTTTTCCCTCGATCGAGCCAAGATTAACGCCCAATTAAATAATATTACCAACACAACCTTTATTTTAGGGGCTGTAGAAAAAACTTTACCGCAACTGACAGTTAAACCCGACATTATTCTACTCGATCCGCCCCGCAAAGGTTGCGATCGCTCTGTCCTTGATAGCCTGTTACAGCTGCAAAGTCAACGCATTGTTTATATCAGTTGTCAAAGTGCAACTTTAGCCAGAGACTTGCAATATCTCTGTCAAACAGGCGATTATCAACTGCTAGAAGTGCAAACCGCCGATTTCTTTCCCCAAACTCCCCACGTCGAATGCGCTGCTTTTCTTAGACAAAAAAACACAAATATGGTAGGATGAAATAAGGGGAAAAACCCGACCCTTTAGCCGTTTATGGTCGAAAAGTCAATGGGTAAGGATAATAGCATATTAAGCCCCGTTCCAGTTAACTACTTTTTTGATTAACTACTAGCTCAAAGCTGCCTTGATTTTCGATTGGTGTGTAGATCAATCATAAAAATATCTAATCAATCTCAGAGACAGAAAAGGGACAAAATATGACTCATTAGGTATGGCAATCATCTAGATCGACGGTTAAGAGACCTTAATCTTTCTGCAAGAGAACAGTCATTGAATAAAAGCTAGAGGTAAAGCGCGTGATTGCTATTTCACTGCCAACAAGCAAACGAAGCTGGAACACCATGAGTTTCGCTTCCACCTTGTATCTTTGTCCGATTTTAGATTTATTGACCGCTAGTATTCCCGAAGAATTAGAACCAGAAATTAGATTAGGATTGCAGGAAGCTTTAGTTAATGCCGCTAAACACGGTAATCATCTCGATCCCAGCAAAACCGTGGTTGTTCAATTTTCTAGCAGTAAAGACGAGTATTCTTGGGTAATTACCGACGAAGGTGGTGGATTTACGCCAGGTTGTCACCATCATGGCTGTAGTTGCGATTGCCCCAATTTTCCCCCTGAAGAAGCGGAAAATGGCCGAGGACTGTGTATGTTATATCAAATCTTCGACCAAGTTCACTGGAATCAAACAGGAACCCAACTGAAACTTTCTAAACAAATTAAACAGGAACGCTGGTTGAATTAATGACCATGACCGTGAGAAGGACAGGGAGGAGCAGAAATCGAGCGATCGAGCCAGCCTGTAGCCTGTTGTAGCCGAGGAAGTGCTTCTTCTGGCTGATTATCTAATAAAAACACCAAAGCCGTCCCCAATTGTTCAGCAGCCCGAGCATTGCGATTGGCCTTCAGACGATGCCAGTCAATCGGTGCGATTGCCAAACGTTCCGCCAAAATCCGCGCCAATTCCAGGGTAGATAGATCATCAACAGTCTGAGAGGAGGAAGAGACAGGGGATGGAATCATAATCAAAAGGTTTCGTAAAACCGTAAAATCGTCTATAACTATAGTTTAGACGCAGGCAATCGGATCGAGTCCATGTCCTTAGAAGAAAACCCCTACCCTAACGATGAATCGGCAGAATTTACCGAAGCGATTGAAGAAGTCGAAGCGGCGATCGCATCACTAAAAGACCGTTATCGACAGATCAATGAAGCAGAACAGCAAAAAAAAGACCTAGAAGCACAATTTAGCCAAATAGAACCCCAATGGCGCGAAAATCCCCTACCTGAACTAGAAAAGGAATTAGTACAAATTCGCGAACAGATTCAAGAATTAGAGGTAATTTTAGAAAGCAATTTGCTTAAAGAAGGGGAATTAAAGCGCCTATTCTGGGAAGGAATCCGTCGCGGACTGCTGGGGGAAGTTTTTTGGCAAATTGTCCGCTTTGGTGGTATTGGAGTCTTACTGGGTTGGATTCTGCGATCCTGCAGTGGGTGATGAACTGGTATCTAAATTACTTGTTAAGACGGCACTGGGGAGGAGAGAAGGATCTCTCTTGGATTTGGTGGGTAAAATGTATTCTAAGATACATTCCTCCTAGCGAGGGGGTGGAACGAACCACAAAGACACAAAGGACACAAAGATCGATCCCATGTAAGTTAAACTTATCACACAGAACCTAGAAGAGGAGAGAAGGTAGCTTTTTTTCAGGGAATGCTCACCTAATACCGCTCACTGAAAAATCGCCTATCTCCCCATCTCTCTATTTCGGTAAAATTCGGCCAATAGTGCGATTTTCCGGGGTAAAAGTTTCTTTAGCCACCCGTTGAATATCGGCTGCCGTGACAGCATTATAAGCATCTAATTGGGCGAATAAATTACGCCAATCGCCGGTTTTTACCTCGTATTCAATCAAGGATCGCGCCATGCCCATGTTAGAATCAAGACCTCTTAATAGGGCTGCCCGTAGTTGATTTTTAACCCGTTCTAATTCCTGTTCCGAAACCGGTTCATTTTTCAATCTTTCCAACTCCAAATTTAAACCCTGCGCTACTTCCTCCAGGCTGGCATTAGGAGCGCTCAGAGCATAGAATAACAGCAAATTCGGGTATTTATCCCCCGGAAAGCCGTTAAATCCCTGGGCAGCGAGGGCAAGTTGTTTGTCCTCCACTAAAGCTTTATACAGTCGCGAAGTTCTTCCTTCACTCATTAAAGTGGCGATAACCTCGTAAACCGCATGATCGGGATGATTGAGGGCGGGACGATGGTATCCTTCTAAATACCAAGGCTGCGAGGCTAATTTTAGGGTAATTTCCTTTGTTTTGGTTTGGTTCGGTTCCACTACTTTCACCTGGGGGGGTTTCGGTTTAGCGGGAAAACGACCAAAATAAACTTTAGCTAACTGTTTGACCTGTTCTGGGTCCACATCCCCGGCGATAGCTATGGTTAAATTACTGGCAGGATAAAATTTATCGAAAAAGTTTTGGATATCCGAGGGTTCCAGATTGCGAATATCTCGATCGTAGCCGATAACGGGACGTTTGTAGGGATGGACAGTATAAGCTTGATCGAGAAAAGCTTCGATTAATAGACCCAAGGGGCTATTATCCGTCCGCATCCGTCTTTCTTCTAGAATTACGTCTTTTTCTTTGTAAAATTCCCGTTGGAAGACCGGTTCTAAAAATCGTTCCGATTCCAAAGACATCCATAATTCCAATTTATTCGACGGGAAACTGTAAAAATAGCTAGTTGCATCGCTGGAAGTGGTGGCATTTAAACCTACTCCCCCCTGAGTTTCGACAATTTGCCCGTATTCGTTGCGTTGGACGAATTTCTCGGACTCTGCCTTAGTTTTTTGAAATTCTTCCGTTAATTTAGCCACTTCTGCGCTTTTACCCGCTTTTTTGGCCGCTTGCAGTTCTTTGTCTATAGCTTCAAGGCGATCGAGGACTTTTTTCTCGCTAAGATAATCGGTAGTACCAATGGTTTTTGTGCCTTTAAAGGCTAAATGTTCCAAAAAGTGGGCAACTCCTGTTTTACCGTCCGGTTCATCGGCACCCCCCACATCCGCGTAGGTGACAAAGGAAATAACCGGGGCATCGCGATTTTCTAAGATAATAAATTTTAGTCCGTTGTCGAGGCGAAATTCGGTAATTTTTTGTTGAAATTGCTTAAGGTAGGGGGTAATCGATTGTACATCGGCTGGTTGCTCTTTCGCTTGGGCAAGAAGGGGTGAGAAACTCCCAAAACCCCAAAACACAAGAAAAGCGACCCAAAAGCCGATTACAGCCCGATAATAGGGGTTATTTTTAATGATCATAGATAGTTTTATCAGGTATCGTGGGAGCGAGAGATCGATCGCTCTGTTCGATCTTAGCAGTCGATTGTTAGGAGAGGGGGAGTGGGAATTATGAATTATGAATTATAAATTATGAATTGGGAAGTGGGGAAGTGGGGAAGTGGCAATGGGGGCTTTTCAGTAAACAGTAAACAGTAAACAGTTAAGCTAAGACGCATTTAAACCGCTTATTCTTAGATTAGCCGAACCTCCCCCAATCCCTTTACTGTTGCCTTTTGCCGTTCGGCTGAGCTCACGGCCGAAGCCTCTTGCCTTTTGCCTCGTCTCAACAAGCAATTTAAATTACGAACAGCTTAGGGACTTGCGTGGGAATAATATCCCAATCGATCGGAGGGCGCAAGCTTTGCGCCCCTACAGTAACGGATTTTGCCCACAATGTAGGGGCGAACTGCGTTCGCCCAAAAGGTACATTATCAAAGCGCAAGTCCCTTATCAGTTATCATTTCATTGTTTACTGTTCACTGTATCTCAACAGTAGAAGAATTTATATAACATCGTCAAGTTTATTACTGTTTGGGCGACTATTACTGCCCATCTAAAACGCCTCTGAGGGGGTTGCGGGCTTTTTCTTCTAATTTTTTACCTCGCACCCAAAGGACAGTACAAAATCCGAAGATAACTAGCCAAAATAGGGATATTGATAGCCATTCCCAAGATAGGCGATGATACAGAGCAAAAGAGGTAAACCCAAATACAATGGGAAACCAACAAAACCAGGGAAAAGCCAATATCGACAAGAATCGCACCCATCCTAAATCTGTTTTTTCTTTAGCCAGATACCAAATTCCCAAACCAAAGACAATAACCCCAGCCACCGCGCCAGCCACCGCGACAGCTACAGCCGCCGCCCCAACGGATCCAGCCACCACCACCACCCCAGTCACCGCCACAACCACAGCCCAAACTACAGCCGAAACCAAAGCTACAGCCCAAACCACAGTTATAAACCCAGCTACAGCCCAAAACCCAGCTACAGCGCCAAACCAAGCCCCAGTCACCGCCCAAAACCCATCTATAAACCCAACCAAACCAGCCCCATATATAGACCCAACCACAGCCCAATACACAGCCACAATCCCAACCGACACAGCCGCGCCCCAGATTCCAAATTTAGATTTAGAGCCAGCCCCAACCAAAGCAGCCCCATACATAGCCCCATACATAGCCCCAACCACAGCCCCAACTACAGCTATAAACCAAGCTCTAGACCCAACCACAGCCACAACCACAGCCCCAACCACAGGCACAAAAACAGTCCCAACCACAGCCACAACCACGGCCACAGCCGCATTCACATCCGCAAGCTCATACTCTGTCACCCCTGCCCAAAGTAGGTTTTTTCTGAGTTGTCGATACCATTCTTGGCAAAACGTCCAGGGTCCCAGTAAGCCCAATTGCATCAATAAAGTTGGCTCTGATGTATCTTTTTCGAGTATAATTTCTCGCCATAAAACTATCAAAAAATACAGCACAACAGCAATTGTGATTGCCATCAAGCCATTAACCCAACTTTTTGGCTGACTGTACATGATAGCGAATATTTCAATTACAGATGCAAGAGAGAGCAAGAAGACAACAGTTAAAACAATTAGATATTCTCGGCTTTTTTTAAACTGATATTCTATCTTCTTAAAAAGATTGTGCCAGTCGTTTCTTGTGGGGCGGCGGCAGTTGATTAAGCGAGACAGTAAGGCAAATTGTAATTCAGGTGTCAGACTCTTAAATAAATATAACCAACGCTGGTTTGGAGTAATTTCACTTAAAACTCGATCAACAAACTCTATTTTAGCAGCTAAATTGAAGTCAAGTAAATTAAGTGATTCAATTTTGTTTTTAAAAGAACTTAATTGAGTTAGATTAATTTCATTTTGTAACTGAATCGCACATAAAGGAATGACTAACCGAGGATCGAGTTCAAAAGTGATTTTAGGAATATCATCAGCAGAGCTTTCAATAATTGCAGCAGCAACTTTCTTGACAGTAGCAGAGAACTGCAAAGTGCTTGAATTTTCAAAAGGTTGCCAAATCCAATTTAAGTCCGTTTCGATTACCTCTTGTGGCTGGCGCTTTTGTTTAACGGCTCGATTTTTTAGTCGGCGAATGAATCTGAATAGCATTAGTTTTCCTTTATGATAGAGTGCGATTGCGTTCAGCTTGACTATCTTCTAACTGCTTCAACAGTGCTGCAAGTCGAAAACTTACTTTTCCCCTTAAGTTCGGATCTTCCTGCAATCTTTCAAGTGCCTCAGCCGCTTCTGGTATGGCAATTTTAACTAAATCATCCATTGCTTCTATAGAGCCTTTTCGAGCTAAAGATTCTAGTTGATTAACTGCTAAACCTCCCATTCTGATCAACGCTTCTCGCACTTCTATAAAATGGGGTTGATTGGGATCATAGTAAATAACTAATTTTTCTACTGCTTGAGGCAAATTAGTGGCGGATAAGGCTTGAGCCGCTGCTTTTTGGCTGGCTGAATTATCTAAACTAGCAACTAAAAAATCAAATAATGCTTTCCCTCTAGGACGAAAATCAGCCGCGACTGAGCCAAAAGCACTACAAATTGATTCATCGGTTCTCAATTGTGTCTTAAAATAATCTATAATCTCCTGAGCAACTTCTGGTTTTACTTCTTGAGCATCTGCTAGACATTCAAATGCTGTCAGTGCATCTTGTTGATATACCGCCGTAATTAAATCCGTACTATTGTTTGCCAATCCACACCATAACTTGACAATTTCTAGCCAGTCGCTAGGAGCGTTTTGCCATTTTTGAATTAATTCAGCTTGTTTGTCTGTTAAAGCTGCTGCTACGAAATATTCTTGTAGAGTGAGATGAGGAAAATAATAACGCTGTCCGCCATCAATGCGAAGCAATAATCCACTGCGTTTGACGATTTCATCAACGATAGAATTAGCCTCTTTAGGCTCTAGATTTAATGAAGGTAAGACTTGTTTAACTTGTTCCCATACTTCAGAATCAAGAAGACTGCGGCGATCTTGCTGTTGTCGCTTAGCGCTATCCTGAGCATAGAGTGCTAAATGTTGCAGAACTCGCCGCTTGTTGACACCAGTATATTGATTAGAGATATTTCTTTCTTGATCGCGCAATTCTAATAAAACATTAGTAGCTTGAGTGTAAAATTCGGCTCGCGAATGAGGTAAAACGAAGGGAATATCAGTATAGAGATAGGCGATGATTGTTAACAGTAGGGGATTCCGCGCCAGAGCCATAATTTTCGGTCTAGCTCGCAAGTTTTGAATCAATTGTTCTACTGATTTCTCTGGCGGCATTTCCGACTTCCAAGCTTGCAAAAAGCGGCGCATTTGTTGGTCACTAAATTCGTCAATCTCTAAAGTTTCCTCGGTATTATCGACAAACTCATTATGATAAACAGCCGTCCGACAGGTAATAATTACCCGACATTTTTTATACTTTTCTAATTCTAAAAAGTCTTTAAGACACCGAACAACAGAAGAGCGAATGCCACTACTAACCTCATCTAACCCATCTAAAAGCAGCAGCAAACGTCCGTCTTTTAAACCTTGAGAGATGAAACGATTAGCTTTAGGAAAATTATGGCGATCGCAAGCTTCTACTAAATGTTGTTCTAACTTTTCTACTGTCAAATTAGCGTCATTGAGCCGATTTAATTCTAGTAAAATTGGCACGGGACGATCGGATAAATTTTTGAATCGTCCTTCTGAATAGGAAAGTGCTAGATATTTTAATAACATCGACTTCCCCGAACCAGGCGCACCTTTAACCACTAAGCGGCGGTATTTTTGCACCGCATTTTCTGCTTCAATCAAAGAGCGATCGCTCGCTTTAAAAGCTTTTAAAGAAACATAAATCTCCCGCATTTCTAGGGGACGATGAGGACGAAAAGGTATATTAAGTTTTTGATATTTATCAATTAATGCCTGTCGATACTTTTTAAGAGCAATATTTTCAAATAAGGGTGTTCCAGCGAAGGTTTTATAAATCCATTTACTAATCGCATCTAAAGACTGATTGAGCCATTTTTTTAAGGTATCACCAATAAAAGCCACCAAAACAACAAGAATAAAAGAAACAACAACAATAAAAGGCCAAGGTATCCAGTCCGGATATTTATTAATATCATATTGTTGTTCATAGATATCCCATAATTCATCCTGTGGAAAACAAGAAGCTTGAGAATTTACCTCTTTATACAAATTTAAAATATCACCAATTGTCTTTTTCTTTTTATCAGTATTAAAAAAGTTCAAACGGTCAGCTTCTGCATCTTTTTTTGCCCGATTTTGAATATCTCCCCTAAGTTGGTTACAGGGATTAGGTGCAGGAAGCTTTTGAGTAAAAACAGGCAAAATTGTCCCCCACGCGACTGAAATTGCCAGCGCTAGGACAAAAATCATCAATAACTGCTGCTTTTTCCAGTGAATAAACTTCATTGTCTGTACCGTTTCTTTGCCTTTTTCCCACATCCTGGCTACCAATATAACACTGATTCATACAGTATAGGCTACATATAAGGAGAGGCACTCATGCACGATTTTAGGTTCGATCCCCCCTGCCCCCCTTGATAAGGGGGGTGCCGATAGGCGGGGGGATCCCCCCTGCCCCCCTTGATAAGGGGGGTGCCGATCCCCCCTTAGTCCCCCCTTAATCCCCCCTTGATAAGGGGGGTGTCTGACAACTTTTAACGCCTACCTACTTAATAACCAGATTCAGTATGATAACTGATAACTGATGACTGATAACTGATAACTGATAACTGATAACTGATGACTGGGTTTTAGACAAAAAATCTCTCCCTAAAGAGGAGAGAAGTCAAAAAAAGCACGAATAACAATGGGGGGGAGGCGATTTTTATAGGTCGCCACCACGAAAAGCTAGTAGGAAAATGACAAAGGGGCCAGCTAACATGATTAGCGCCACGAAGGTGAGTTGAAAAATGGGTTCTAAATTGAGAGCCGCAAATAATTCCATGATGTCTCCTAACCTGTTTACAATGATTTAAAAGGCTAATCTGGTCAAAACCATTGTCTCTGGTCAAAACCATTGTCTATCATACAGGGGATGATTCGCTGGTTTTCCTGATTCGATACAAAAATACATAAAGTTTTGTTGCAATTCTGAATTTTCCCGCTTTCCTATTTCCTTCCCACCGAGGGACTATCTCAATGTTCAACTCTCTGACCACATCTCCCGACTCGTTAACCCAAATTTACACTGGTTTTCAGGCACTCTCGGATCCCCTACGGCTGCAAATTTTGCAACTGTTGCGACATCAGGAATTATGCGTCTGTGAATTGCGCGACCATCTCGATATCGCCCAATCTAAATTATCTTTTCACCTAAAAACGCTAAAAGAAGCCAATTTAGTCCGCAGTCGTCAAGAAGGTCGTTGGATCTACTACAGCCTAAATCTATCTCAATTTCTTCTCCTAGAAGAATATCTATCGGAATATCGTCGTTTTAGTTCCCTTGTCACCGCTCGTTTCTGCGAGGAAAATCAGTAACCAATCAAGATTTTTAGAAATATTAAAGCTTTATAACTAGCTTTTACCCTTGACATATCAACTTTTTTTGAAATAATAAAGGTGGATTACCCAATCTCCCATTATTCTCTTTCCACCTTTGTGCGATGACTAATCAAATCAATCCTAAAGCCGCCAAAGCTGGCGGTAGCCTTAGTGTTTTTGAAAAATACCTTACCCTTTGGGTTATTTTCTGTATTTTGGCGGGAATTGCCCTCGGTCGGTCATTTCCGGACGTAGCGCGGACTTTAGATGCCATGAGTGTCTATAACGTTTCTATTCCGATCGCCATCTGTCTTTTCTTCATGATGTATCCGATCATGGTTAAGATCGACTTTTCTCAAGCTCTTCGGGCTGCCCGTACTCCCAAACCAGTTATTTTAACTTTAGTGGTTAATTGGCTGATCAAACCCTTTACCATGGTGGCGCTGGCTCAATTTTTTCTCGGCTGGCTGTTTCTGCCTTGGTTGAGTCAAACGGAGATTATCCGAGGACAGACGGTAAGTTTAGCTAGTTCCTACACTGCTGGAGCTATTTTACTAGGAATTGCTCCCTGTACGGCCATGGTTTTGATGTGGGGCTATCTTTCCTACAGTAACCAGGGTCATACCCTAATTATGGTAGCAGTCAATTCCCTAGCGATGCTTTTTCTCTACGCTCCTCTAGGTAAATGGTTACTGGCAGCTAATAATTTTGTAGTCCCCTGGCAGACCATTGTTTTTTCTGTGTTAATCTACGTTGGTTTACCGCTTATTGCCGGTATCTATAGCCGTCACTGGATTTTTAAACATAAAGGACGGGCCTGGTTTGAATCGCGTTTTCTTCACTATCTCAGTCCTGTGGCAATCACTGCCTTATTGTTAACCTTAATCCTCCTCTTTGCTTTCAAAGGCGATTTAATCGTTAGTAATCCCCTGCATATTTTCCTGATTGCTATTCCCCTCTTTATTCAAACTAATCTGATTTTTTTACTTAGTTATGTGGCCGCTCTCAAACTCAATTTAGTTTACGAAGATGCGGCTCCCGCTGCTTTAATTGGTGCTAGTAATCATTTTGAGGTCGCGATCGCCACTGCGGTGATGTTATTCGGATTGAATTCGGGGGCTGCTTTAGCGACAGTAGTGGGAGTATTGATTGAAGTACCTGTGATGTTAATGTTGGTAGAATTCTGTAAAAAAACCGCCTTTTGGTTTCCCAGAGATCCAGAAAAAGCCACCCTTCTCGATCCTCGTTGCTTGAGTCCTTACAAATAATTATTCACCATGGTCCAATCGACTCACAAACCAAGAATTCTTTTTCTGTATGGTTCTTTACGGCCACGTTCCTACAGTCGTTTACTAGCAGAAGAAGCGGCCAGAATTATCACTGAATATGGGGCAGAAGTGCGCTTTTTTGATCCTCGTGAATTGCCGATTTATGGCAGTGTTTCCGATACTCATGCCAAGGTGCAAGAATTACGAGCATTAAGTCAATGGTCCGAGGGTCAAGTCTGGTCATCTCCCGAACTTCACGGCAATATTAGCGGCATCATCAAAAACCAAATTGATTGGATTCCCTTAAGTATTGGTGCGGTTAGACCCACTCAAGGACGCACTTTAGCAGTTATGCAAGTAAGCGGAGGTTCCCAATCTTTTAATGCAGTTAATACCCTGCGAATTCTTGGTCGTTGGATGCGAATGTTTACTATTCCTAATCAGTCTTCGGTGGCTAAAGCTTATCAAGAGTTTCACGAGGATGGCACGATGAAAGATTCCCCCTATCGAGATCGAGTTATTGATGTGATGGAGGAACTTTATAAGTTTACCATTCTCCTGCGAGATCAGGTAGATTATCTGACCGATCGCTATAGTGAAAGAAAGGAAAAAGCCGCCCAAGAAATAGCCACAATTGCCCATAAAGCTATTAATTAAATCAATTTCTAGGAGTTAAAATCATGAAAAAAGTCATGTTTGCCTGTAGAAAAAATTCCTGTCGTTCCCAAATCGCCGAAGGTTTCGCTAAAACTTTAGGTGCGGGTAAAATTGCCGTCACCAGTTCCGGATTAGAAGCGGCCAAAGTTCACCCCGGAGCAATCGAAGTTATGGGGGAAATTGGTATCGATATTACCGACCAAACTTCCAAATCAATTAGGGATTTTAATCCTGAAGATTACGATGCCGTTATCTCCCTATGTGGTTGCGGTGTCAATCTGCCGGAAGGATGGATTTTACAGGAAATTTTCGAGGATTGGCTAATTGATGATCCCGATGGTCAACCCATCGAAACTTTTCGCCGAGTTCGCGATGAAATTAAGGATAAAGTTATTGGATTAATCGAGCAGTTAAGTAGGTAGTTGTTAAAAGTTGTCAGACACCCCCCTTATCAAGGGGGGATTAAGGTAGGGTTGATTCATTTAAATTAAGTACAGCTGATTTTGAGTCAATAAATTTAACTTAAGATTCTCAAGTTTATCTTTTTCTAATCAAAAGAGTTAGTTACAATAACTAATCTTTAATCCTCTGCCAATATTTATTATGAATAAATTGATAAAACTTGTTCTCAAGCCACTAAAAGCCTATCTCTCTTGAAGTTGTCTGAGAGTACATCCTGTTAATTTAGCTAATTTTTCTGCTTCTTACGTCGATAAAACTATCAGTTTTTCCCAACGTTCAGCTAACCACTTCTGTCCCTCCGTGATTGAGAGAAAACCCAAACCTCTGAAAAGATTCAATCCTATAGTTGTGAGAATTGACCAATTGCTTGCCGCTTGAAAATCACTGATCTCGCTTTTATCTTCCTCAAAAATTACATCTTTTACCCAATGTAACTGATTTTCTATTTTCCAATATCCTCGAATAATTTTAGCAAATACTTGAGCGGATTCGGTTAGGCTACACTTCGACAGGCTCAGTGACCGCTGATATAGTAAGCTGTTTCTTCATAAGTTTTATCCCCGCGACTACCCCTTCTTTCTACTTTAATAATTCTTCGCAGATTTTCAAACCCTTGTCTTTCATTTTTCCTCACTTTAAAAACTTCTATTTTTCTTGATATTTTTCGTCCATGACTATTATTTTGACGGTGATAACATAATCATTTTTACTCTTGGCTATTAAGCTGATTGTTTTTTTCTGACAGTGTCAAGCATCCCCAGTAAAAACTTTATTTTGGAAAGAGCAATCCTCAATTATAGCTTAACCTTCGTCGATTTCAGACCCTTTTTTGTTTTCGACTCTTTTTAAGTGTAATACTAATCCACACTTCGACACATTTCGACACATTTTGACAAGCTCAATGTAAAAGCTCAATGTAAAGGCTCAGTGACACTTTCTTGACTAAACAATGAGACAAGCATGATAAAATTTTGTTGTTCATTGTTAGGATTCTTTAGGGTGTTTTTGAGACTTTTTCTATCTATGTCTAGCCAATTTATATCATATCTTTGTCCATATTCTTCTAATCCCCATTCATTAAACATTTTTAACAAACTCTGCCATTTAATTCCCATTATTAAGTACCTAAGCAAAATTAATTACACATTTCGATAAAGCTTGGTTCTTCCGAACTTACACTGTAGAAAATTCCCCAAGCTTCCTCTCTGTCCAGCAATGCTCTAAAGTTGATAAATATCAATCTAATAAAAACTCAAAGCCCTATTGTACAAGCTTTACAAGCATGAGTTGTTGATAGTTTTGCATGACAGTTTCGGTAGAGCCTAAAGCTTTTGCCTATTGCCTATTGCATGAGTGCCTATCCTAACCAAGAAATTAATTTTGCACGACTACTTACCCTTCTAATTGTTGAACAAAGTCCTAGAAATCAGCCAAATTACCGCCCTATTTTTTGACACCTACAATTAAGGATAATCAGGGCAGTATCAGCCTCGAAATCGTCAAAAACACCGATAACCATCCGGGGAAAGTTGACGGCCAACCTGAACCTAGAACTAGGGAGACAAAAACAAGATCGGGCAGAAAGCCGATACTTGTTACAATAGTTTACAAATCACCCTGCCCCGTCACCGAACTATGTCCGAACAGATGATCTCCCCAGAGACGCAACCCGAAGAAGCGATTACTGTTGAAGTGCAGCCCGTCCATATTCCCGAAGAGCATCGGGAAGATATCGGCCCCATGGATGACAACGTGGCCGAGAGTTGGCGCTACAATCCCCAAGTTATTAACGACTATTACCGTGGGCGACCTCTAGACGTTGTGGGGAGATTAATCGAAATTACTCTACCAGTTTTATCTTTTCTCATCGGTATCTGGTGGGATAAACTGCGGGGAAAATCGCCGAAAAATGAAATTAGACGGGCTGTACAATTGCGGGAAATGTTGACCAAATTGGGACCGACCTATATTAAAATCGGTCAAGCTCTCTCTACCCGTCCTGATTTAGTACCGCCTTTATATTTAGAAGAATTAACCACTCTCCAGGATCAAATTCCCTCTTTTCCTAACGAAATCGCCTATCGTTTTATCGAAGAAGAATTAGGTTATTCTCCTGAAGAAATTTATGCAGAATTATCCCCCAATCCCATAGCGGCCGCTTCCCTAGGACAAGTTTATAAAGGTAAATTAAAAACCGGAGAGAGAGTCGCCGTTAAAGTACAGCGTCCCGATTTGATTCGCTGTATAACTTTAGATGTGTATATCATGCGTAGTTTGGCGAGTTGGGCGAAAATTAATGTTAAAAGACTTCGCTCCGATTTAGTGGCAATTACCGACGAATTAGCTGGTCGTATTTTTGAAGAAATTAATTATCTGCACGAAGGACAAAACGCCGAAAAATTCGCTCAACTTTATGGTCACATTGCCGAAATTTACATCCCCAAAATCTACTGGAAATATACCGGGCGACGGGTTTTAACCATGGAGTGGGTGGACGGCACAAAATTAACTAATATCAAAGAAATTCAAGCGCAAGGTATTGATGCCACCTACTTAGTTAATGTGGGGGTGCAGTGTTCTTTGCGTCAATTACTTGAACACGGATTTTTCCATGCGGATCCCCATCCGGGTAATTTATTAGCGACTCCCGATGGTAAATTAGCTTATCTTGATTTCGGCATGATGAGCAATATTGAACCCTATCAACGCTACGGTTTAATCGAAGCGGTGGTGCATTTAGTCAACCGGGATTTTGAGTCTCTGGCCAAGGATTATGTTAAACTAGACTTCCTATCACCAACTACCAATTTAGAGCCAATTATTCCCGCTTTTTCCGAAGTTTTCGGTAATGCTTTGGGGGCGAGTGTGGCAGAATTAAACTTTAAAAGTATCACCGATAAAATGTCGGCGATGATGTACGAGTTTCCCTTTCGAGTTCCTGCCTATTATGCCCTGATTATTCGCTCGATGGTGACTTTAGAGGGAATAGCGATTGGCATCGATCCTAATTTTAAGGTACTGAGTAAAGCCTATCCTTATATTGCCAAACGTCTGCTGACCGATCCTTCCACGGAGTTGCGAGATTCCCTGCGGGATTTATTGTTTAAAGACGGTACTTTTCGCTGGAATCGTTTAGAAAATCTCTTGCGTAATGCTAAAGATTCTAATGATTTTAACTTCGAGAAAGTCAGCGAACAAGCATTAGATTTTCTTCTGTCAGACAGGGGTATATTTATCCGCGAAAAATTAGTGAATGAGTTAGTAAATACCCTCGATAATTTCGGCCGTCGCACTTGGTTTAATTTCACGGTTAATTTCCGGCAACAGGTGGGTTTAACGGTACAAGAAACTCCCCCAGAATTGTTGGGTGATGCTAAGAGTTTTGAGCATCTTCGCAACATCTTTAGTATTTTACAGGAAACGAAAGGATTTGATGCCATGGCTATGGTGCCAGTGATGACTAAACTAATCGCTAAACCGGAAACCCAACAGATGGGACAAAAAATTGCTGAAGGTTTGCTACAAAAATCCCTAGCGCGTTTAATTCGTTACCTAGTTCTCGAATTTGATAGACCAAATCATCGGCAAAATGGAGAATTATCGAAAGCTTTACCCGCTGCCGATTAACCTCTGTCAGTTCCACCGACTGCTCAAAATCTGAGCATTTCCGACAATAAAGGCCGTGAAATAAATTTCACGGCTACGAGAAAAACGCTAAACTGTTTTTAAAGTTTTTTTATCCTAACTGGTTAACGGGGTTTAAAGGTGACTTGTAAACCGTCGCGAGGATGGGGAGTGGGGATAGTGGTGAGGGTGAGATCTTGATTAGGGAGTAATTGCCAATCATACTTTTGTACTAAACGGACGGCTAAAATTTTCATCTCTAAACGAGCGAATTCCTTGCCGATACATTCGCGCAATCCCGCACCAAAGGGGATATATCCGTAGGGTTTTTCTTCGGCTAAAAAGCGATCGGGATCAAAGGTTTCAGGATGGGAATAAATATTATTATCTTTATGGGTATTGCTGATTTGATACTGCACTACCCATCCTTTCGGCAAATGATAACCGTTAAATTGACAGTCTTCTATTACCCGACGGAATCCTCCTCCCACGGGGGGAGTAAAACGTAAAACTTCTTTTAAAACGCGATCTAAATAGGTCATCTGTTTGAGGGTATCAACGCTTAAAGGACTGGATAGGTCAAAATTAGTTATTTCCTCAAGGACAAGCTGAAAAATATCGGGATGCAGTGCCATTTGTAGGCAGAAAGTGGCGATAGCGGAGGTTAAAGTTTCATGACCAGCAAAGAGTAATAATAGCACTTGATCCTTTAATTCTGCTAAGGATAAACTTTGACCGTTTTCGTCTTTAGCTTGTAAAAGGATAGCCAGAGCATCCTGGCCTAAGTCATCATTTTTTTGTCTTTCTAAAATGATAGTTTCTATGGCTTCCAGTAATTCTTCTCGACAGCGTAATGCTTTGCCGAAAGCTGTCCAGGGAAGGGGAATGGGAAGGGTAAATAGTCCCGCACACCAAGTATCAAAAGCTTCTCCTAATTTGGTAGCAGAACCCTGGTCAAGACCGACAAATAATTTACAGGCGATATCGAGAGTATAGTTTCTTAATTCAGGATACCATGACAGGGTTTTGGCATTTTGCCAACGCTCTAAATAGCGAGCGGTAATTGTTCCTACCGTAGGGATATAACTTGCTAGGGACCGGGGTTGAAAAGCTTGATAGATTAAGCGACGACGGGAAGCGTGAACATCTCCCGTATGCACTGCTAAAGATGCGCTACCCAGGAGAGTTTTGGTACTTTTAGGCCAAGTTGCTGCAAAGTATTTATTCTCGTTGCTGAGGAGAAACCGGTTAGCTTCGGCACCGGATAAAATAATCGTGGGACTGCCAAAAATATGAGTACGGAAAAGTTGACCATATTTATTATGACGTTTACTGGCAAAATCCCCATCGGTTAAAAAAGCGATTGTTTCTCCTAATAGGGGTAATCCGAAACTGCCGGGGGGTAAGGGTATATCTTTGCTTATAGTCATCGCTGCCTCTAGGGTAAAACTAATCAGTTGCCGTCGATTAACCCTGTTTATTCTAACCTAAAGCACCGGCGAATTCATCCCCTAGCGATCGCACTTGACCAAGGCAAGTATCTGGGCAAAATTAATTACAGATATCATCACCAGTCATTCAACAGTGAGAATTGCCGCCAATTGAAATTTTTTAAGATCACCGCCATAATTAGCCATTGCTAATAGTAATTCGCGGCAAACGATGCTTAAAACCGCAGAGAATCTCCCAGGATATCGTACCTAAATCCCGCGCCCAATCGTCGGCGGTGATGCACTGTGGGCCATCTTTACCGATAAGTGTGACGATTTCCCCTGTTTTTACCTCTGGAATCTCGCTCACGTCAATCATTAACTGATCCATGGTTATCGCGCCGATTTGGGGTACTAAACGTCCTCTCAGGGATACTTTTAAACGATTGGAGAGATTGCGGGGAATTCCATCAGCGTAACCGATACCGACCACAGCAATACGGGTGTCTTTTGCCGCTATGTACTGATGACCATAACTCACTCCCGAACCGGCGGCAATGGTTTTGACTTGGGCAATGCGCGCTTTTACTTGCAGGACGGGTTGCAAAGGGACTTTATCGGTGAGATGATCGGCGGGATAAAGACCGTAGAGAGCTAATCCGACTCTAACTCGATCGTAGTGCAGAGATCGATCGCTTAGGGTAGCGGCAGAGTTGGCTAAATGCAGACAGGGGGGATGATAACCTTTTGATCTTAACTCGGCGATCGCTTGTTGGAATCTTTGCCGTTGTAATTGCATGATCTCGGGATTGGGATCGTCAGCTGTGGCAAAATGGGAGTATATACTGGCAATTTTCAGGTTAGGAGCCTCTAAAACCTGTTCGACGAATTTGGTGCCGTTGTGCCATTGTGTACCTAAGCGAGACATCCCCGTATCTAGCTTGATATGGACCGGCAGCCGCTGCTCTAAGCGTCTCATAACGCTGGCAAAAATTTGCACCTGTTCGATTTGCACCAGGGTGGGTTGCAATTGCCAATGGGCCAAGGCTGCCACTTCTTCCGGGGTGTTCACTGCCCCTAAAATCATAATTGGGGCAACGATTCCCGCTTCCCGTAGTTCGATACCTTCCCCGATAGTCGCGATGGCTAAAGACTGCGCTCCGGCTTCTAAAACGCTGTTAGCCACCTTAACTGCCCCGTGTCCGTAAGCATCGGCTTTAATTACCGCCATTAATTCCGTTTTTGGGGCTAATAAGGCCTTGACTTTTCGCACGTTTTGTTGTAAGGCAGAGCGATCGATCTCTACCCAAGCACGATAGCGAATTACTTCCGACAATTGATAATCATGACGGTTTTTGGGCGGATTGATAATTTTTGGTTCGATGCTAAACGTCACTCGCTCACTCCTTTGCACGCATAACCCAATTTATACCAAAAGAAAACCGAGAGGGCTAGGAAAAAAGCCGGAAACTCCTCTGGATTTCCTCCTTTTTCCAGGCGGAATCTAGGCTTTAAGATGAATGGGATGTTAGGAAGTTCCCGAAAAAATTGGCAGTTAGGGTTATCGGTGTTAGGGGTTAGGGTTTTTCCGTAGAGAATGAACAGTAACGGGTAATCAGTGACAAGAAAGTAGCGAAGTTTTCACCTAACACTATCTCAGTGGTTGGACAGAAGTGAAGTTAACTATAGGGTAAGGAATGCCAAAAAGCCTAGACTAAGATAAAATTATTATATCCAACCAGATGCAGTACAGGAGTTTAGCCAATGTCTAACGAAACTGTTACTTATTCCCTAGAAGCTGTCCTCACAAGGATTGAGGGGAAGATCGATAAGATTGATGAGCGCTTGACAAAAGTAGAAATAGGATTAACCGATCTCAAAGGAGATATTAAAGTGTTAGACGAGAAAATCGAAGGCATGGACAATCGGCTAATATCGGTAGAGGGAACCCAAAAAAATCAGGTCTGGACATTGATTATCCTTTTGGGAAGTGCCATTATTACGGCTGCTTGGAAAGTATTTTTTTCCAGTAATATCTGAGTTCTCTAATTCTCAACAAGACTACAGTTAACCGCTCCTGAAATAAAATTTTCTTAAAGCTAGACTAAGATAAAATTATATCCAACCAGATGCAGTATAGGAGTTTAGCCAATGTCTAACGAAACTGTTACTTATTCCCTAGAAGCTGTCCTCACAAGGATTGAGGGGAAGATTGACTCGCTTGAGAAGCGGGTTAACGAAAGATTTGACAAGGTAGAAGATCGGTTAACCAAACTAGAAATAGGAGTAACTGATCTCAAAGGGGATATTAAAGTGTTAGACGAGAAAATCGAAGGCATCGACAATCGGCTAATATCGGTAGAGGGAACCCAAAAAAATCAGGTCTGGACATTGATTATCCTTTTGGGAAGTGCCATTATTACGGCTGCTTGGAAAGTATTTTTTTTCAGTAATATCTGAGTTCTCTAATTCTCAACAAGACTACAGTTAATCGCTCCTGAAAGAAAATTTTCTTAAAGCCTAGACTTGAGATAAAATTATATCCAACCAGATGCAGTATAGGAGTTTACCAAATGTCTAACGAAACTGTTACTTATTCCCTAGAAGCTGTCCTTAAAGAAATTAAAGACAGTATCAAGGAAGTTAGTCAAAAATTCGATAAGATTGATGAGCGCTTGACCAAAGTAGAAATAGGAATAGCCGATCTCAAAGGGGATATTAAAGTTTTAGACGGGAAAATCGAAGGCATCGACAATCGGCTCAGATCGGTAGAGGGAACCCAAAAAAATCAGGTCTGGACATTGATTATCCTTTTGGGAAGTGCCATTATTACGGCTGCTTGGAAAGTATTTTTTTCCGGCAATATCTGAGTTCTCCAATCCTCAACAAAACTACAGTTAATCGCTCCTGAAAGAAAATTTTCTTAAAGCCTAGACTAAGATAAAATTATATCCAACCAGATGCAGTATAGGAGTTGACCCAATGTCTAACGAAACTGTTACTTATTCCCTTGATGTCGTCCTTAAAGAAATTAAAGACAGTATCAAGGAAGTTAGCCAGAAATTCGATAAGATTGATGAACGGTTTGATCGATTAGATAATCGCTTAACAAAACTTGAGATAGGACAAGCTGATATCAAAGGGGATATTAAAGTTTTAGACGAGAAAATCGAAGGCATCGACAATCGGCTAAAATCAGTGGAAGGAACCCAAAAAAATCAGGTCTGGACATTGATTATCCTTTTGGGAAGTGCCATTATTACGGCCGCTTGGAAAGTCTTTTTTTCCGGCAATATCTGAGTTCTTCAATTCTCAACAAGACTACAGTTAACCGAACACAGTTGACCAGATTTCCTCATTGCTTATTTACCAATACAAAAACGGCTAAAAATGCGATCAAGTACCGATTCAGTCACTTCTTCGCCGGTAATTTCTCCTAAAGCTTGAATGGCAGTACGCAGATCGATCGACCAAAAATCAAAAGGCAAATTTTCGTCAATTGTGTTTTTGACCTGTTGCAAAGCAATTTTCGCCCTAGTTAAAGCGGCCGCCTGTCGTTGATTAATGGCTAAATCCAAATTAGCCGCCTGTATTTCTTGATTTTGGACAGCATTAATAATAGTTTTTTCTAAGTCTTCAATACCCTGATTTTGGGCAGCGGATAGCTTGACAACTCGCTCAATTTCTGCTGGATAAATTACCGTTTCAGGATTGGCTAAATCAATTTTATTAATCACTAAAATTAATCGGCGATCGCTGACAGAGCGATAAATTTCCTCGTCCTCCTGGGTCCATCCTGACTCTGCGGAGACGGTTAAGAGAACTAAATCAGCAGACCGGGCCGTTTGACGGGAACGTTCCACCCCAATTTGTTCAACTCGATCGCTGGCCGAGCGAATTCCAGCCGTATCGAGGACTTGTACGGGGATTCCCGCCACAACTAGCTGAGATTCGACGATATCGCGGGTAGTGCCGGGTAAATCGGTGACAATCGCTCGATCGCTCCGACTCCAAGCATTTAACAAACTGGATTTACCCACATTCGGCCGCCCCACGATCGCCACTTTCAGACCACTACGCAGCAATTCCCCGCGCTCGGCAGTAGCTAAAATTAAATTTACTTGACAAAAAACCTGTTCTATGCTATGGAGAACCGCCTCGTGATCCAAGGGCGGTAAATCCTCTTCAAAGTCAATACGGGCCTCAATTTCAGCTAAAATATCGAGACAGGTGGCACGCAAATGCCGAATCGGTTGCGCGAGTTTTCCCTGTAAACCAGCGAGGGCAAATTGTGCCGCTTGGGGAGAACGCGCCCCAACGAGATCGACGACGCTTTCGGCTTGAGTTAGGTCAATTCTGCCGTTAAGAAAGGCACGCAGGCTAAATTCCCCCGCTTGGGCCAAACGCGCCCCATTTTCTAGACATAACTGTAACACCTGTTGTACGGGCATAATGCCGCCATGACAGTGAAATTCCACCACATCCTCGCGGGTGAAAGAGCGGGGCGCTAACATGAGCAACAGCAAAGCTTCATCGATAATTGCCTGACTTTGGGGATGCCGGATATAACCGTAGAGAAGACGATGACTTTGCCATTTTTGACGATTGCGGGTATGGAAAAGCCGACGAGCGATCGCCACTGCCTGACTACCGGATAAACGGACAATACCGATACTACCCTGTTCCGGAACGATCGCCGTAGCGATGGCGGCGATCGTATCCCCTGTGTTTAACATCTCTGAATCACTCCTTGCTAAAATTGAAGTTGGTATCAATTTTGTCAGCATTTATGCCCAAAAATATGCGCTCACGGTCATTAAAAGCGAAAAATAAAGAAAATAGCCTAATTAATCGTCTGAAGCGCTTCTGTCGCTACTGGTGGATTCGCTTAGTGCGATTGCAGGGACATCCGATCGAAATCGCTCGCGGGTTAGCGGTGGGGGTGTTTTCTGGGGCCTTTCCCTGGCTAGGATTACAGACCATTATTGCGATTTTTTTAGCTTTCTGTGTGCGGGGCAATAAAATCGCGGCAGCGGCAGCCACTTGGGTGAGTAATCCCTTTACCTATATTCCCGTGTTTTTGTTTAACTATAAATTGGGAGAATTGTTTTTAGGTAAAGGAAATCAAGCGATCGATAGTCGTATTTTTGCCTCTAACCAAAGTTGGGCGGAAAATTGGGGGAGTTTGAGCGGTGAATTTCTCTTAACGTTATTTTTTGGCAGTTTGATTACAGGTCTGTTGGCGAGCATTATCACTTATTTTGTTAGTTATCGTCTCCTCAGTCAATGGCATCATCGCCGACAAACAAGGAGAAAACGCTGATAAATTGTCACCGTTCAGGGGGGGACGAAATCTGGTAATCTAAGAGGCATGGATGAGAAGCACCTACGGTAATCCCATAATAAGTCTAAACTGTTATTTGATTGAATGAATACTATGATTGTGTTGTATTCAGCAAGTCTTCATCAATGATCAATTATAGTCTATCCCATAATCCCATCAATCACAGTTAAGACGATGGCTGTGACTGTCGCATCATTTGTAAATTATTACGAATCATTTGTGTATTGAGATGCTCTTTACTTAATGTATTGATATACAATACTTTTTTCATTTAATCAGTAGGAAGTAGGTCTGAAATTATATTTAAAAAATCTCTCACTTTTGCAATGAAAGGAAGAACTTGTAATTCATCAAAATCTGCAAAGTCTGTATAATCTGCTTCGAGACGGTATTCAAACAATTCGTTATAAACTGCACCAAAGTCTTTTGAAATAATTTCGCTACGGATGTAGTTTTTGTTGAAGAGACTACGGACACCTGTATGTTTTGGAGATGAGAGATTATCATAAGCAAGTAAAGCCGTAACAGCATAAAAGCAACTATAGTACAGACGATTGATACAACTATTCCATCTTGCACCATCAGCAAGAGAACAAGCATCTTGATAAGCTTCCTCTGCACGATTTAAACGATACCTAATTAGTTGATCGTGAGGGGAATTTTTACTCATAGCATAATAGCTTCTTTGTTAACTGATTGCCAGAAAGGAGTAGTTTGTAATAAGGGATGTTCCCATTGATTTTTGCTGCGAACAATGGTACAAATAACTTCTTCTGTTTCCCATTCGATTTCATAAATTTGACGACGGATTTGAGATGTGCGAGTAGGGTTAGTGATCCCATCAACTAATACTAATATATCCCAATCAGAGTCTGGTTGAGCATCGTTTCGCGCCCGTGAACCATAAAGAAATATTTGCGCTTGTGGTTCGATCGCTTGTACTGCTTGTTTAATTTTATTGAGTAATAGTTGTTTGTCCATGATTTTTTATTACCTTTTTGTACTGCAAAACAATATTAACAATATAGTCCATCCCATAATCCCATAATAAGTCTAAACTATGATTGAAATGATTGAATGAATACTATGATTGTGTTGAATCCCATAATAAGTCTAAACTATGATTGAAATGATTGAATGAATACTATGATTGTGTTGTATTCAGCAAGTCTTCATCAATGATCAATTATAGTCCATCCCATAATCCCATAAATCACAGTTAAGGCGATGGATGTTGCTGTTGTCGCAGCGTTTGTAAGTTTTCCCGAATCTTAACAGTAGTAGGATGATTCTCCCCTAAAGCTTGCTCGGCTATGTCTAAAGCTTGCTGGTGGAGTGGTTCAGCTTCTTCATACCTTCCTTGAGATTGGTAGAGTTTTGCTAAATTATTAAGATTTTCAGTGATATTGGGATAGTTATCGCCTTCAAAAATTTCTGGACAGTATTTTTTTTGATTTGCCAGAAATTCCTGTGAGGTAACTTCAGTAAAATCTTGGTGGATAATATTGCGAAATTCTTTAGGATCTAGCATGGTTAATTTTCTCCTTCTATTTAATTAACTCTTCATACTCATCATGAGAACCAATCCAAAACCAGTAATAATCTTCAACTTTTTTCAATGCTAAAGCTCTATAATTCTCAGTTATTCGGACTGACCAAACATTTTTCCCTACTTTCTTGAAATGTAATGATCGATGGAAAACATTACTAATCCAGAGACGATAGGCTTTTTTTGCCTGTTGCTTAATGTAGGGAGGTAAGTTGGCATAACATTGCCAAAAATCAGGAGTTGTTAAGGATTTCATCTAAAGGCTTAACTTGATTGTTACTGATATCATTGTTGACTTTTTGTAATAGTCGATCGAGTTTCCCTGATTCGAGATCGTTTTTTATCTGTTTGTCCCAACTATCATCAAGATAGTCTTGTAACCAAGCTGATAATTGATGGATTTCTTCGTCAGGCAACTGGAGAATCGCGGATTCAATATCTTTGAGTGTAGTCATGATTGTTTGGTTGATTGAAGGTGATTGTATTATTTTATATTGTTGTATTATCGGATGGGTTAATAACCCATCCTACGGGAGCTATTATTTGAATGATTGAATAAATACTATGATTTTGTTATATTCAGCAAGTCTTCATCAATGATCAATTATAGTCCATCCCATAATCCCATAAATTACAGTTAAGACTCTTTACCTAATAAAGCGACGCACTAGCCACCGAGTGAGCATCCATAGCAAATAAAACGGCATCCATAGAATAACTATAGGAATAACTATAATCCACCGCAACCAAGTTAAAGAAGTAAATTTTTGCTGTAGTCGCATTATTTGTAAATTATTACGACAGTTTTTTGTATCCGGATGATTCTCTCCTAAGAGTCGTTTTCTCAAATCTAATGCTTGTAAATAGAGAGGTTCCGCTTCTGTGTACCTGCCTTGGAAATCGTACAATCCTGCTAGATTGCTGAGGGAAAGTGCCACATCGGGATGATTGTCTCCTAAGAGTCGTTTTCTCAAATCTAATGCTTGTAAATAGAGAGGTTCCGCTTCTGTGTACCTGCCTTGGAAATCGTACAATCCTGCTAGATTGCTGAGGGAATCTGCCACATGGGGATGATTGTCTCCTAAGAGTCGTTTTCTCAAATCTAATGCTTGTAAATAGA
>VYLM01000014.1_pt1 | contig 61740 bp, 52 predicted proteins | sample 5109491 | NCBI WGS metagenome assembly VYLM01 (sample SAMN12291813, study PRJNA351875) | freshwater metagenome | isolation source: freshwater lake | place: USA: Michigan, MSU3 lake | collected 2011-08-06 | reverse complement strand
TTTTAATAATCTTCAAATTCTGCCCCATATCCTCAAAGGGGTAAAAGTTGCCGATATTATGGCGATTTTAGGCAGTATTGATATTATTATGGGGTCAGTTGATCGCTAAATCTCTTTCAGGGTGGGTTATCTTATTAACTCACCCTCGTTTTGGTCTAGTCTCATGAAAAAAGCACATCGGCCTTTATTTCAGCTAATGTGCTTCAATCCCTAGCATTTATCTTCATTTAGTGGGTGTGAGTGTTTTTCCCTGCTTCCAATTGAACCTCAGTCATAGGGGGAAGAATCTCGCTTTGGGGAATCTTTAACTCTCCCACCTGAACACCCAAACTAACCAAGGCGGTTAAAGTGGTGATGATGCGGCAAATCACGTCAATGTCCGCTTTATGTTTTTGCCAGAAATTTTCCTTTTTCATATTTACTCCTGTCCCCCTATAGCTTGTTTTTTGAGGACAAGTTGATTAAAATGCTTTCAGCAAATGCTGGCAAAAGGGGATCAAAAAGTGGATCAGATGGTAGGTTGACGTTTGACGAGATTTATGTTAGGGTTCGGCGAAATCAGATTATCGGATGAAGATGTAGAAACCCTTCGTAAGGCTAAAGATGCTTATAAGGGAAACTATTCTTGTGCTTCGGAGAAAATAGAGAAAATATTAATAGAAGCAAGTCGATGGTTACTTGAGGCATTTATCGAAGAATACCGTAGTCAAACAAAAACTTCCAGTTATACCATTCCATTGAATGTCTTGAAAGATTGGATGACATCATCGCCGCAATCCGGAACAACTAAAGAGGTTTTAAAACCAAAGGGTAAGAAATTGTACTTACAAAATAAATCTAAGTTTCAAGGACTTGAAAATGAGAAGAAAAGAGCGTACATTAATCAAAATAAAATAAATACAACCAGAATTGAAGATATTAATGATAATTCAATTCATTTAACCTTAGCAGATATTAATTATCTATTAGATTTGTCTATTTTAAAGGTAATTGGCATATCTGGAGATAGTTTGCGGTTTTGTACTGAACAAAAATATGGACTAGGAAAAAAAGGGCGAACCGCTAAACAATCTTATATTGTTCAAGCTTATTGCGAAGTATTAGGACTAGATTTTGAAAGCTTAGAATGTTGTCAACTTCATCATCAAAACCCAAAAGATCAACGAACAAATAATGAAAAGATTTATCGTGTTTTGACAAAATTTAATTATACTAATCTAGTAAATTTTACCAGTTCAATAGCTGCTAAAACTTTACGAGAAGGCACTATTTATATTCCGCCTTGTCCTCATCAATATCGTGTTTTGTGTTTGCGTCGTTTAGAAAAAGAAATCTTGATCACTAATAATTTGCCCGTTAAACCTATTGTTTTTAAATTTCAAGGAGATGGTCAAGAAGAATGGGATAGCTATAGTCTTTATGAACGTTTTTTAAGTAATTCTGGAGGAATTAAAAATTTAAAGACTAACAATTTATGTTTGATTTTTGAAGGAATTGATTGTGCAGACTTTTCCCGTTTAAAAGACATTGATTCATTTTGGCAAAACTTAACCAAAAAAGCTAGTAAAATACAAAATAGTCCCATTAAAGGCTTTTTATTAATGATTTGGTTAGATTATGGAGAAGGGAATGATTGGAGAGATAGCGACAGATTATCAGAATTTCCTATTCACCGCTTACAGATTGACTCTTGCTTTGAACAACGGTCTTTTCAGGAAATTATTCCTACTTTTGCTCAACAACTTCAGTTAGGTTGTGACTTACAGGATGAAACCACAGACTTATTTAAATCTACCTTGCAGGAATTATGGGAAAATAGCAAGCACGGCAACATAGAAGACACACTGAAAGCTTTTTATCAACAATTTCAAGGACAATTATCGAGGGAAAATAGATGGCTAAACTATCCTTAACTTACACGGGAGAAATTCAACCCAAATCGGATCTTTATTATGAACCGATTCAACAGAAAATTTATCCCTATGACGCAGGTGATGAGTTAATAGAAGTTGTTAACTTGGCTATTGAATTGGGAATGCCTTTGTTACTAGAAGGTGAGCCGGGATGTGGCAAAAGTCGTCTAGCTCATGCCTTAGTTTATGAATTTAATTATCGTCAGGAAAGTAATCCTATAAAATATTATGAGTGGATAGTTCAATCTACAAGTAAAGCGGAAGATAGTCTCTATCAATATGATTATATTGGCCGTTTACAAGCTGCTCAAATTAGCGGAATTTTAAGCCAAAAAGAAATAGAAGAATCTTCTTCTGAGCAAAAAAATCCAGCTACTTCAAAGGATTGGTTTGATTTACAACCCTTGGGTAAAGCATTTAAACAAAGTCAAGATAAACAAGAACAATCGGTAGTATTAATTGATGAAATAGATAAAGCAGATCGAGATTTTCCTAATGATTTACTTTTAGCCATTGAATCTCGTCGTTTTTTCATTAAAGAAACAGGAGATTTAATTCAAGCAAATGATCAAGCTTTTCCTCTGATTATTATTACCAGTAATCAAGAAAAAAACTTACCCAATGCTTTTCTGAGACGTTGCATTTATCACTATATTGAGCTACCCAACCAAGAAAGATTAAGAAAAATATTAACCGAACGTTTTACCGACGCTGAACAAGAGGTTATCATCAAAGCAGTAGACCGTTTTCAGGAAGTGAGAACATCACAAGACGAGACTAAATCTGAAGGAGAAAAAAAAGTTAGCACCAGTGAATTAATAGCCTGGTTTAAATCGTTGCTCAAGTACAAACCTGAAGAAATTATCGCCAAATTAAACGAGGACAAATTACCCCACGCTAGTGTTTTACTAAAAAGCCGTACCGATTTACAAGATTATGGAACAAGAGGTTAAAAAAGCCAATGACATCCCCCCTACTTGACCTATTTTATCAACTCAGAGACGAAGAAGGATTTCTGCTGTCTATTGAACAATATTATCGGGTGGAAAATTACCTAATTCAAAAACTCGCCAATGATTCTGATATTGCTATTCAAGAAAATCCCAACTTAGAGAATCCTAAAATTAAACTTCTTTGTCAAGCTTTATGGGTTAAATCCCCGAAAGAAAAAGAAAAGTTTGATCAGGCCTGGACAGAGATGCTACAGTTACAACCAGAAATAAATATAGAAATAGCCAAAAAAACACCTATTCGCCATCCAGAAGAATCGATTAGCAAAATCATAAACCCGATGGATGATAGGGAATCTCCCTCATTAGAAATTACTCCTTCTGGGGATACACAAATATCACCGGAGACTTCATTTCCACAAACTGCCACAGCTATTGAAAAGCGAAAAAAAATCACCTCCTTAGATAATCCTGATTATTATCCTATTGGCATCGCTAAGTTACAAGAAAGTTGGCAGCAACTGCGTCCATTACCCCTAGAAAGTCCTCGACAAACTTGGGATCTAAAAGCCACGGTGATGGCAACGGCTAAACGAGGCTTTTTTAATCAAATAATTTACCAAAAGAAACAACTTTATCGCCGAGAAATTATTATTTTTATTGATTGTTCTGACTCGATGATTCCCTTTGCAGGATTTGGTAGGATAATGAAGCAAACTTGGGCAAATGTTCCCCATTTTTACTTTGATAATCTGATTAGAGACGAGGTTTTACGACAAGAAAACGGTTGGGAAAGTCAATCTTTAATCAAAGTTCTCTCTAACTATTCTCCTGAAGTAACCAGTTGTCTAATTCTTAGTGATGCGGGTGCCGCTAGAAAACGTTATGTAGAAGAGCGCTTGAGCGCAACAGAAACCCTTATCCGACGATTTAGCCGAAGATTTAGCCGAGTCGCATGGTTAAACCCCTTACCCTATCATCGATGGTATGGGACAACTGCCTGGGATATTGCTGATTTAGCTGAAGATATACCCAATTTTTCCATGTTTGAACTAACCACAGAGGATTGGGAAAACTTGATAACATGGCTAAAAGAAGAAGCTATCCCACCCCGTCATTTATTTAATCCTAATCAATTTCACCAAGGGGATAATTGGGATGAGGATGAAGATTTTTTTAGCGCAAAAAGCCGTTTAAGATTATTTGAAAAAGAAAGCGAACCAAACACCAGAGAACTAGCGAAACGAGCGGCTTTTCCCCTTAGTTTATCCCCTAATTTACTTTATTATCTGCGTCAACATCAAGATAAAGATAATCAAGCTCCTTGGTATGCGATCGCTGATATTTTACTGTCCAGTTTAGTCCGCAAAATAGATCGAGAACTCTATGAAATGTCTCCCGATGTTCGTAAACTACTATTAGAAAAATTAACCCCAGAGGAACTCAAATCTCTGGCCTATCAGTTACAAACCTATATTCAGGAACAAATCGGTGATTATTGCTCAAAATCGGTTTATTGGCAAAATCAACAATGGTTAGCTCTTGCCTACCTAAAACCCAGTCAAGCGGTCAACGAAATCAAACAGGTACTAGCAGAAGCTATCAAAAATAATAACCGAGTGCGTCTTGTGAGATTGACAGCTTTATTAGAAAATCTATCCGCTGCTTTAGCCGATTATGAACCCTTATTATTGCTTAATAAAACGATTGCCGCCTATTCTAGAGGGGATTTAAACCATGTTGGCAATGTCCTTCAACTTTCCCCGGAAGACGAAGGAACCCTACAAAAACGTTTAATAGACAAAGTAGCCGCTATTGTTCCCTACAATGAAAACCTTTTCCTTTTTACCGCAGAAACGGTATTGGTTAATAAAACAGGCCAAGTTATCGAGATAAAACCTGTTAAAGCCTATTTTTACGATGAAAACCTTGCAGAAGTTGGCAACCGGAAAGAAGCTCAAAACTATATCCGCATGATGTATATTCCCCAAGGAGAATTCTGGATGGGAACGGAAGATGAGGAAATCGAAAGACTGGTTAAAAAATTTGGTTGGGATGGATATAGAAGGGAAAGACCACAACACCTAGTCAAAGTCCCCGCTTTTCACATGAGTCAAACCCCGATTACCCAGGGCCAGTGGAGAGCGATTGCCGCAACCGCTAAAATAGACATCGACCTGAAGACAAACCCCTCTCGCTTCATAGGGGATGAGCTACCCGTAGAAAGAGTCAACTGGTATCAAGCAACGGAATTTTGTAAACGACTATCAAGGGAAACAAAACGGGAGTATCGGCTACCGAGTGAAGCGGAATGGGAGTACGCTTGTCGTGCTGGAACCACTACCCCATTTTACTTTGGGGAAACCATTACGGGGGAATTGGCCAACTACAATGCCGGCTATACCTACGCTGGGGAAGCGAAGGGAGAATATCGAAAACAAACGACTCCCGTGGGACAATTTCCCCCCAATGCCTTCGGGCTATACGATATGCACGGCAATGTCTGGGAGTGGTGCGCTGATACCTGGCACGATAATTATGATGGTGCGCCGACGGATGGCAGTGCTTGGATAGAAAATGGGGATGATAATCTTTCTCCTCTGCGGGGCGGTTCTTGGTACTTCAATCCTCCTTACTGCCGTTCCGCTTTCCGCCTCAATTACCTCCGCCGCGTCAACCTCAGCTACTACTACGGTTTTCGGGTGGTGTGCGGTGCTGGGAGGACTTTGTAACCCTTTTCCCCTTTTTTTCCCCTTTTTTTTCCCTCATTCCCTTTTCTGGAATTTTTTGAATAATATCCCAATCGATCGGAGGGCGCAAGCTTTGCGCCCCTACAGTAACGGATTTTGTCCACAATGTAGGGGCGAACTGCGTTCGCCCAAAAGGTACATTATCAAAGCGCAGGTCCCTTATACTAAATCCGGTTATTAAAAACCGATTATTTATTCCCCTTTTTCCCTTTTGCCTCTTGCATGAGTGCCTGTCTTCATAAGTAGCCTATACTCAAAGGATTTAGGATTATCACCCAGATAAAACATCCTATAATGAAAGGACAAGAAAAATTAGTCCAAGAAACCCTTAGCCAACCTGATGAAATTCGACGTAGCCGCAGTGACCCTAATGTTTATCTTTTTTATAAACTTCAACGACCAAAACGTTGGCTCTGTGCCATTATCCGAAAACTCAATGGTGATGGCTTCCTAATTACCACTTATCCCACCGATGCAATTAAAGAAGGGGAAATTTTATGGCAGAAGTAAACGTTTATTATGATCCGATGGGCAATACCTTAACCGTGTGGTTTGGCGATCGCTCTTCAGAATATCTCTGCGAAGAAACCGGCGACGAAGTTATTTTAATGAAAAATCAAAAAGGCGAAGTTATTGGTTTTGAAAAACTTAACTATAGGATTTCTGAGAACAGGAATCTTAAAATTTCCCTAGAAACTGCCATCCCTCTTTAAACAATAAAGGCGAAAAATAACACTTAAGTAGCTGGGTTATAATTAAATTAAAAATGGATTTTAAGTTCGATCCCCCCTGCCCCCCTTGATAAGGTAGGGTTGATTCATGAATCAACCCTACCCTTGATAACAGGGGTGTCTGATAATTTTTAACGCCTACCTACTTAATCTCTCTATGAAAATCACTTATCAAAAAGTTAACTTAAAAGCTCCCAAAACGGAGACAGCTTATTGGCGTAGTCAATCGTACCAAACGAGACTATCGGCCTTAGAAGAAATTCGTCAAGAATATCATCAATATAAATATAATGCTGAACCAAGACTTCAAAGAGTTTATACAATTGTTAAACGATAATCAAGTGCGTTATCTCGTCTTAGGCGGCTATGCCGTTGCCTTACATGGCTATCCTCGTTATACTAAAGATATTGATATTTGGATAGAAATGAGTTCGTTAAATGCCTATAATCTAATCAAAGCCTTAGAAGGGTTCGGTTTTGGTTCTTTAGGATTAACAATTGATGACTTTTTAACGCCAGATCAAGTGATACAATTAGGTTATCCTCCTAACCGTATTGATTTAATTACAACCCCCGATGGGGTAGAGTTCCAAACTTGTTACTTATCCAGAATTGAGGTTAAAATTGACGATATTATTGTTAACTTTATTGACTTAGAAAATCTTAAAAAAAACAAAAAAGCATCAGGTAGATTACAAGATTTAGCCGATTTAGAAAATCTAGAAATAGATTAGAGCTATTGATAATTTACCTCGTACCTCGTTGCAAGGGTCTCCCTTGCAACGCATTTCTAGAGGTTCTACCTCTTGCTTAACCCATCAGGAAACGGAGAAAGACCCTCCCTTGTGTAGTTCCAAACCCTTGCCTTTTGCCTCTCTCTTCCCCGACCGGCGACCGACTCCTCACCCCACCAACAAACTTTTTCAGCCAACCCTAATCTAGATACCTTTCGAGAAAAAATTTTTTTGTACAGGGAGTCCTTAAAATAGAAGAGGGAACCCAAAACCAAGTTGCTGGTATTTTTCCTCTGGGCATGGTGGCGCAGTTTATAGAATTTAGCTGGAATTTATGAATCATTTTCTGCATTCTTTCACTGTTTTTCCTGATTCTGCCCGAAAATCTCGCTCTTACTCCCTGAGTAAACTGCGACGACCCTTAATCTTCCTGTTTACCGTCGGTTGTCTGACTAGCGTGGTCGGTTATCGTTTCTATAATCAGCCGAAATTGGCCGTCGGGACTATTTCCCCGGTCACGATTATCGCCCCCGAAGATGCCCGTTTTCAAGACCAAGAAACCACCGCCCTCAAACGCCAAAAAATTCGGGCTGGACTGCTTCCCAGGCTGAAAAGAGACCCCCAAACCACCGCCCAGATCGAGCGATCGCTGCGAGACACTTTAGGGCAATTAAGTCAAATTCGCCCAATTTTGCGAAGAAATTCCATTTTAATGGGCAGGACTATTTCCAACGCCACAATGGAAACGCTGCTCACCTTTTCTGCCCCTCAATGGTCAACTCTACAAAGCCGCCTCAACTATGAAGAATCTTTTACAAACCTCTTGACAAAAGAGCAGGAATATGCTGTTAGCGAAATCCAAGCCTATCGTCAGCGCGTGACGAAGGGAAGCTTTGAGCAATTTATCGATCGATTGGAGCAATTACGGCAAATAAAGGAGCAAACCAGCCAAAATTATCGGCATTCCAGCTTAAATAAACTCAAATACGCCGATCTGATCACAGCAGCCCAAATGGGCGATCGAGAGTGGCAAAACCTAGAAACAGCCATCCTGCAAGCGAGTCGCCGGATTTTGGTGCAAGGCATTCCCCCGGGGATTTCCACCAGTCACCTAGAGGATACCATCGCCGTGCAGATTAGCAGCGATCGCCTAACCAGTCGCCAGCAGTCTTTAGCCGAAAATATCCTTCTAGCAGCCCTGGAGGGAGAAGCGAACCTGATAGAAGATCGGGAGGCAACCAAAGAACAAGCCGCTAAAGCGGTGGAAGCGGTAGATATGGTCATGTCTACCGCTCAAACCGGTCAAATTATCGTTAAAGCAGGCGAAAAAATTACTCAAGCTCAGTTTGTTCTCATTGATGGCTTTGGTTTGAGCGAACGGGGCATTAACTGGATGGGTTTAGGGTCAACGGCAATCCTTGTCACCAGCGCGATCGGGACTTTTTGCCTCGTTGCCCAGCGTCTCCATCGGCCTCTGCGTCACCGGGATTTTCTTCTCTTGGGTTTGCTAAGTTTTACCACACCGATCCTAGCGATCGCCAATATTCCCTTTACCAATCTGGCAGCCGTGGGTTTATTAGTCAGCAGTTTCTACGGCCCGACTCTGGCCGTCACCCAAGTCCTCTTAACTGCCGGTCTTTCCCTATTCAGCATCCAAGGTATCAGCGCCGATTTAATCGCGGGGACGATAGGGGGACTATTAGCGGCTATGATAGCGGGAAAATTGCGTTCCAGGGATGAATTATCGCTGCTAGGGATGGGAATCGGAGTCAGCCAAGGGGGTGTTTATCTGCTCACTTACCTAATCGTTAGTGCCACGGCCAGCACGATCATCTATACTCTACTACCCACGGCGCTCGTCTATGGTCTATCGGGGATAGCTTGGACGGTAATCGCCCTAGGATTATCCCCCTATTTGGAACGCTGTTTCGATGTGGTCACTCCCATTCGTCTGGTGGAGTTGTCCAATCCTAATTGTAGTTTGCTCAAACGTTTGGCCACGGAAGCACCGGGGACTTTTCAACATACCCTTTTTGTCGCCTGTTTAGCTGAAGCGGCCGCCCGAAAACTGCACTGTAATGTGGAATTAATTCGCACGGGGACCCTCTATCACGATATCGGGAAAATGCACGATCCCCTCGGTTTTATTGAAAATCAAATGGGTGGCCCGAATAAACACGATGAAATTAATGATCCCTACGTCAGCGCCGAGATTATTAAAAAGCACGTTAGTGAAGGGTTAGTCATGGCCCGCAGACACGGTTTACCGCGAGTCGTCCGCGATTTTATTCCCGAACACCAAGGCAATCTCTTAATTTCCTATTTTTATCAGCAAGCTTTGCAAAAATCCGCCCAAAATGGTCAAGAATTCGTCGATGAGGCGGCCTTTCGCTACGATGGTCCGATTCCCCAATCGCGAGAAACGGCGATCGTTATGTTAGCCGATAGTAGCGAGGCCGCTTTGCGATCGCTGAAGGAGGCCTCCCCAGAACAAGCTATGGATATGATCAAAAAGATTTTTCAGGCCCGATGGCGCGATCAACAATTAGTAGATAGTGGTATTCGTCAGGAGGAATTACCAATTATTGCCGAGGTTTTTGTGCAAGTTTGGCAACAATTCCACCATCAACGCATTGCCTACCCGAAAGCAGTTTTAGAAGTCTCCTCAGCCAAAAAAATATGAAAAAAGATACTTGGCTAAATCAGTTACAATTTCTCTACGAACAAGATGAACATCTCTGGTTGACTGAAACAATTAAACTTCTCAAGGAAAATCGTCTAGCTGAGTTGGATATTCAACATTTAATCGAGGAGTTGGAGGCTTTGAGCAAACGGGATAAAAATCGAGTTGAGAGTTTTTTAAGACAGATAATTATTCATCTTTTGCTGTGGCAATATTGGTCAAAAGAATTTGAATTAAATCATCGGCATTGGCAAGGAGAAATAGCCACTTTTAGAGTTCAGCTAAATGGATACTTAAGCACAAATTTAGAAAAATATCTCCTAGATAACCAAGAAATAATCTATCAAGATGCCGTTTTTATTGTTGGGCAAAAAACTGAAATATCTCCTCACAATTTCCCTCTAAATTGTCCCTATTCTCTTGAACAAATGCTTGATAGGCATTGGTTGCCAGAGCGAAATTAGTTAAATCCCACAGGAAAAAATCAAGGATAATTACCAAAATGCTACTAATTACTCTCAACGAAAATACTTTATCTTTATCTCCGGGCAGTCAAGTTATTTTTCCGTATCAGACTTGGGAAGATTACGAAAGATTGCTGAGTTTACGTCTCCAAAAAACCTATCCCAAACTCTATTTTAATCGCAAAACGCAAGAAATTCGGCTTATGTCTCCCTTACCAAGTCATGGCAAACGTATCAATCTTTTAAGTGATTTAGTAAAAATTATCCTTCGTCGTCAAGGCAAAGACTGGGAATGTTTTGATCCAATTACCTTGAAAATGCCGGGGGAAGCGGGATTAGAACCAGATACCTGTTTTTATATTGATAATAGAGAGGCAATTTTAGGCAAAGAGAGAATTGATTTAACTGTTGATCCTCCTCCCGATTTAGCTATAGAAGTGGACTTTACTTCTCTGACTGATGTAGAGGCCTATAAATTGCTGAAAATACCCGAATTGTGGGTTTATCGTCGGGAAGAATTAAAAATATATCTGTTAATAGAAGACGGTTATCAAGAAAGCGAAAATAGTCGTCTCTTTACCGATATAAATATCAAGAAACTTTTTCCCTATTATGTTGAATTAGGCTGGAATCAAGGTTCTAGTATTGCTTTACGTCAGTTTGAAGCTTTAGAGAATTTTAGTTAAAACACTTTTTGTATAAAAGTGAGCTTAATCCCCCCCGCCTCCCTTAATAAGGGGGGTGCCGATAGGCGGGGGAATCTGACAAACTAAAGATAATTACCAAAATGCTACTAATTACTCTCAACGAAAATACTTTATCTTTATCTCCAGGCAGTCAAGTTATTTTTCCCCATCAGACTTGGGAAGATTACCAAAGATTGCTGAGTTTACGTCTCCAGAAAACCTATCCCAAACTCTATTTTAATCGCAAAACTCAAGAAATTCGGCTTATGTCTCCCCTACCAAGTCATGGCAATCGTGTTGATACATTAAGGGATTTAGTAAAAATTATCCTCCGTCGTCAAGGTAAAGACTGGCAATGTTTTGATCCCATTACCTTGAAAATTCCTGGAGAAGCGGGAGTAGAACCAGATACCTGTTTTTATATTGATAATAGACAGGCAATTTTAGGCAAAGAGAGAATTGATTTAACTGTTGATCCTCCTCCCGATTTAGCTATAGAAGTGGACTTTACTTCTCTGACTGATGTAGAGGCTTATCAATTGTTGAAAATACCCGAATTATGGGTTTATCCTCGGGAAGAATTAAAAATATATTTGTTCATAGAAGACGGTTATCAAGAAAGCGAAAATAGTCGTCTCTTTCCCGATATAAATATCAAGAAACTTTTACCCTATTATGTAGAATTAGGCTGGAATCAAGGTTCTAGTATTGCCTTACGTCAATTTGAAGCTTTAGAGAATTAGAGACCTAAAAGTGCGATGTCAAAAAATAATTGTAATTATATCAAACCGGGGACTTTCCGATAGATAGAAGCGATCGATCCCCGGAATCCTACACTGGTAAATTCTACCTCATCTCCCGCTTCATAGATCTGTTCTTGCCAAACTCCCGAATCCTCGCGACGGTGACATTCAATTTTCATCTGGTTTTGATGAATAAGAATGTATTCTTTTAGGGTGGGACAGGTTTGATAATCGCTAAATTTATCACCCCTATCAAAGGATTCCGTAGATTTCGATAATACTTCAATAATCAGAACGGGATAGAGAATAAAATCATCGGTATTGTTAATCTCTCTCTCGTCACAAACCACCGCAATATCGGGATAATAATAACAATTTGCCTCCTCTAACCGGACTTTGATATCGGAAGTGAGAACAAGACAGGGACTATCATCGAGATGGATATTCAATAAAGTGGCTAGATTTGTATTTAAGACAATATGGGGCTTTTTTGCGCCTACCATCGCATAAATCCGTCCTTTTCGGTACTCGTGCTTGATCGGACTGACTCTTTCCCCTTCTAGATACACTTCTGGAGAGACATAAAAAAAATTAGGATTCGTCACCATCGTCCCCATGCTCCCTATCCTCGAATAACTAAATTATAGCCTTTGGGAATCATCGCTCTTGGACTCAATCTCGCTAGACTTATAGATCATTGATTGTCACTTGTAATATTTGTATTACAGTTATGTGACAGAATAGAGATAACGACTCTCAAAGAGACGTTATTTAGGAATGAATCCCGAAAACGATTGATATCCATAGGTTTGCCAGAATGTCCAACGCTAAAAGTTACAAAGATACCGTTAATTTGCCTCAAACTGACTTTGATATGCGAGCAAATGCCAGCAAACGTGAGCCAGAAATGCAGAAATTCTGGCAAGATGAGCAAATATACGAGAAATTAGCGCAAAATAACCCCAAAGAATTATTTATTCTCCACGATGGTCCACCCTACGCTAACGGGTCACTGCATATCGGTCATGCTTTAAATAAAATTCTCAAAGACATTATCAATAAATATAAACTGCTGCAAGGCTACAAAGTGCGCTATGTGCCGGGTTGGGATTGTCACGGGTTGCCGATCGAACTGAAGGTTTTACAAAGTCTCAAAAGCTCGGAAAAAGAGGGTCTAACCCCTTTGAAATTACGTCAGAAAGCCCACGATTTTGCCCTTCAAACGCAAAAAGAACAGTGTGAAGGTTTCAAAAGGTATGGAGTCTGGGGAGACTGGGAAAATCCCTATTTAACCCTACAACCTGAATACGAGGCCGCTCAAATTGCCGTATTCGGAAAAATGGCCCTAAAAGGTTATATTTATCGGGGACTAAAACCGGTTCACTGGAGTCCTAGTTCTCAAACCGCTTTAGCTGAGGCAGAATTAGAATATCCCGAAGGTCACACTTCCCGCAGTGTCTATGTTGCTTTCCCGATTACGTCAGTTTCAACCCCGGTTTTAAGGCCATTTTTGCCTAATTTATCCGTGGCTATCTGGACGACTACTCCCTGGACTTTACCCGGGAATTTGGCCGTCGCATTGAACCCAGAATTAAACTATTCAGTGGTGGAAACCAGCGAGTCTAATTATCTAATCGTAGCGACGGATTTAGTCGAAAAATTGACCGACACTTTTAACACAACTTTGACGATTAAAGCAACGGTTAAAGGTCTGGAATTAGAACATACTAAATATCGTCATCCTTTGTTTGACAGAGAAAGTGCGATTCTCATCGGTGGGGATTATGTAACCACTGATTCCGGCACCGGATTAGTTCATACTGCACCTGGCCATGGTCAGGAGGATTATATCGTCGGACAACGTTACGGTTTACCGATACTTTCTCCCGTGGATGATAAGGGAAATTTCACCGCAGAAGCGGGACAATTTGCGGGTTTAAATGTCCTAAAAGATGCTAATGAAGCGATAATTTTAGCACTGACAGAAAAGGGTGCCTTACTCAAAGAAGAAGCATATCAGCATAAATATCCCTACGATTGGAGAACCAAAAAACCGACAATTTTCCGCGCAACGGAACAATGGTTTGCTTCCGTGGAAGGATTCCGGGAATTAGCTTTAGAAGCAATTGATTCGGTGCGTTGGATTCCTGCAACAGGTAAGAATCGCATCACTTCTATGGTTAGTGAAAGAAGCGATTGGTGTATCTCTCGTCAGCGCAGTTGGGGGGTTCCTATTCCTGTTTTTTATGACGAAGAAACGAATGAACCTCTGTTAACGGAGGAGACGATTAATCACGTTCAAGCTATCTTCGCAGTCAAGGGTTCTAATGCTTGGTGGGAGTTATCCGTAGAGGAATTATTGCCTCCCAGTTATCGCGATAATGGTCGCAGTTATCGCAAGGGAATGGATACTATGGATGTGTGGTTTGATTCTGGTTCTAGTTGGAATGCGGTGGCTAATGCTCGACCAGAATTAAGTTATCCTGCGGATATGTATCTAGAAGGATCGGATCAGCATCGGGGATGGTTTCAATCGAGTTTATTAACCAGTGTCGCTGCTAATGGTATTGCTCCCTATAAAACGGTGTTAACTCACGGTTTTGTTTTGGATGAACAGGGACGAAAAATGAGTAAATCTCTGGGTAATGTCATCGATCCCAATGTGATCATTAATGGGGGTAAAGACCAGAAAAAAGAACCCGCTTATGGGGTGGATGTGATTCGGTTATGGGTGTCCTCGGTGGACTATACCAATGATGTGAATATCGGTCAAAATATTCTTAAACAGTTGGTAGATATCCGTAATAAAATCCGTAACACTGCCAGGTTTTTACTGGGGAGTTTAAATGATTTTGATCCCCTTAAGGATGCGGTAGCTTATGAAGATCTACCGGAGATCGATCGCTATATGTTACATCGTATCTCGGAAGTGTTTACGGAAGTAACGGCAGCTTTTGAAAGTTTCCAATTCTTCCGCTTTTTCCAGACGGTACAGAATTTTTGTGTTGTCGATTTATCTAACTTTTATATCGACATCGCTAAGGATCGTTTATACATTTCTGATCCTAATTCTTTCCGTCGTCGCAGTTGTCAAACAGTTTATGCTATTGCCTTAGAAAATCTCGCTAAAGCGATCGCTCCTGTCCTGTCTCATCTAGCGGAAGATATCTGGCAATTTCTCCCCTACAAAACTCCTTATTTATCGGTATTTGAGTCAGGATGGCTAAACATCGATCCTGCTTGGAATAATCGCGAATTGGCCGATAAATGGGCCAAATTCCGGCAGCTACGCACCGAAGTTAATAAGGTGATGGAAACTGCCAGAAATGATAAGGCGATCGGTGCTTCTTTAGAGGCAAAAGTTTTACTTTATGTTCCCGATGAAACCTTACAACAGGAGTTAGAATTATTCAACAATTGTGATAGTTTAACTGGGAATAAAGTTGATGAATTGCGTTATCTATTTCTCTCTTCCCAAGTGGAATTAGTCAGTGATATTAGCGCGATTCAAACCGCAGAATATAAAGGAGAATCCGACTTTGTTTCGGTGGGAATTGTCAAAGCAGACGGCGAAAAATGCGATCGCTGTTGGAATTATTCCACTCAAGTGGGAAAATTTGCCGATGATCCCACTATTTGCGAGCGCTGTAATGCCGCTTTAAAAGGAGAGTTCTAAGCTAAATTAAAAGGGTGCTTTGTTGTTTAATAAAGTACCCTTGTTTAATACTCAGCTAAAAACTTATTCACAGGTATTAACTCTAGGGAATAGATAATTAGGGATGGAAGATTACCAATCAGCTTTTTTACAACGTCATCAAGATACAGAAATACTGTGTAAATCTAATAGGAAAATAGCTGCTATGCACTTTGGAGGTATTACGATCGAATGTTTGCTGAAATCTATGATCTTAGCTTCGGTATCCAATAAAGAATGGAAAACTAAGTCCAATAACCCCGGACATACCATAACTAATCCGGGTCACAGTTTGACAGCTGCTCTAAAAAGTAATAATCGTCTCTATTCGAGAGTTCAAAATTATCCAGACGTGATAAAATGGATTAATATAGTAGAAAATCCTAGTCAAAATTTTATAGATATGCGTTATTCCAGCAGTGAACCGAATGACGATAAATACAAAGAGTGGTTATCAGCTTATACAGGTCTGAAACAATGGCTTCAGAAACAAGCTACTCAACTTTAAGGAGATACTTATGTCAGAAACTTGGTTAAGATCACTGAAACAAAAATTAACAGATATATATGTTCAAAAAGAAGCACAAGAATGGGTTGATATCAATGTATCTACTGCTGGACTTTTGAATATAACTATCGTCAGTGATAAGTTTGAAAATTTATCAACAACTCAGCGAATAGAAGCAGTTAAAAATGACATAGGACAACAGCATAAATCTTTAGGTTTTATATCTTTATATACTATTCAGGAGGCAGCCTCTCTCGATCTAAAAGCTCCACAACTTCTGGACGAAAAATCAATTCACACTTGGCAAGATTTAGCTTTGTGGTCAACTAATCCACAAAATCAATCACCGTCTTCTCCCGAACTTTGTCTTCCTAGAACCGTAACTTTTTATTCTTTTAAAGGGGGAGTAGGTAGGACAACTGCTTTAATTCATGTTGCTTGGATTTTAGCGATGCGAGGTCGTAAAGTAGTAGCTGTTGACTTGGATTTAGAAGCACCGGGGTTAAGCACAGCTTTCCCCTTAAATCCCTCACCGAAATACGGAATTGTGGACTATTTTTATGAAAAATCCTATTTACCAGAAGGTGTAGAAGCAAAGATTAATATCACTGAAATATTTGGAGAAGTTAATATTCCCGATGCAACGGGAAGACTATTTATTGTTCCTGCGGGTTATTTGAGTCTTGATTACATTACTAAAGTTGATGATCTGCGAGCAACAACAATTCTCAATAATGGGGAAACACTCTGGTCAACTTTTAGTCGAGAGATTCAAAATCAGTTAAAACCTGATCTTATCTTAGTAGATTCGCGCACTGGAATCAATGAATGGGGAGCTTTATCTTTACTACAGGCAGCCAACGAAGCAATTATTTTTTTATTTCCTAACGAACAAAATCAAAAAGGAATCGAGCTTCTTTTGCAATCTTTGACTTCTTTCGGCCGACTTTCGCTTAATTTTGTTTTTTCACCCGTTCCCGATTTAAGTGATACAGGAATAACTAAAGTTATTCATGCTTGGCAAATTTTACAAAAGGATATTGACAAAAATATAGATATAGATGAAACTACCGATCATGATTTAGATATAGATTCAGAAGACTATTTAATCATACCTTATATTCCCTCGATTGCTCTAGCAGACCGTTATCCTGTCACTGGATTACTGGATTATTATACTCGCATTGCTAACTTAATCGATGAAGATACCAATAAAATTCGCTTGGAAAAAATTCTGGCCAGTTCCAAACAACGTTGGCAAGTTATTGAAAGTCTTAATTTTATGCCATTAAATGCGGGAGATATCGGTTCAAATATTAGTCTTTTATTTCAGAAAACTGCTAACTTTGATAAATTTCTTGATCAAGCAACTTGTCTGATCAGAGGTCGTAAGGGAACAGGAAAGACAGCACTTTATTTGTTACTACTCCGGCAGGAATCTGAGGCACGAAAATTGGCCTATAGTCGTCTAGATCATGTGACTTTATTATCTGGTCATGGGAGCTATAATAATAGTCGTCCATCCCGGGATGAATTCCAGTATATAAATCAAGAATTGCTAGAAAAACAAGGTACCTGGGAAAAAGTTTGGCGAGCTTATTTGCTGATAAATGTGTTCAAAAACTTTAAAAATAGTATCTTTCCTAAAGGTCAACAGGGGGAAAAATTTCAGGCGATTAAACGAATTTTTCAAGAATTACCCTCGAAAAATTGGCAATCGGAACATACTCAAGCTTTAGTTCAATTAGCAACAGATTCAAATTTGTCTCTCCTGATTATAGATGCTTTAGATATAGTTAATCAGAAACAATTAAAAGAGCAGCAGACTCTCTGGTTTCTTTATGATGATTTAGATGAAGATTTCCCAGAGAGAGAGGGTATTCGTCAACAAGCTCTCACCGGTTTATTTCAGTTTGTTCAAGCTTGTGATGCTAAGACACTAACAGCAATTCGTTTTAAAATATTTCTGAGAGAAGATATCTGGAAACGTCTTAACTTTGATAATAAAAGTCACTTCAATGGACGAGATTTACTTCTACAATGGACGAGAATAGATTTCTTGAGATTAGCTCTCCGTCAAGCTTTTCTCTCGCCAGAATTTAAAGATTTAGTCGCTCGTTTTGCTCCCGTGGAAAGTATCGATCAAGCAACGGAAGAAGCTCTAAATCATGCCTTAGAATTACTTTGGGGCAGTCGCCGACGAAGAGGGGATAACGCTAAATACGTTTATCGATGGGTTTATGAACGTTTAACAGATTCTAGTGGTACTACTTTTCCTCGCAGTTTAAGCGCTCTATTACAAGGAGCAAAAGAACAAGAATTAACCTACAAAGGACAGTCATCAATTCAGTCACCAACTGATCGCTTATTGCGAGCAAAATCTCTAGAAATTGGTTTAGAAAAAGCTTCTGAAGAACGCTGTGACGCTATTAGACAAGAATATCCTGACCTAGAGAATTTTTTCCGAGCTTTAGAAAGAATTTCTGCTTTACCTTCTAGGGAAGAACTCAGTCAAGTGTGGGAACGTACCGCACGGTCAATAATACCTGATTTCGATAGATTTGCCGAGCTTTTAAGCGAAATTGGTCTTGCTCAATGGCGCGAAAAAGAAAAAAGATATGGATTCGCAGATATTTATGTGTATGGATTTAAGATGATTCGTACAGGTACAAAGTGAGTCATCGATCGACTTTTCTCAAACGATCGCTTAGTCAAAATTAAATCCCCTAACCGGCGAAAATTAACTACAAGCGATCGAAAAACTGGGAGAATATTCAATTGATTCAATGTCATCTTTTTTAACTATCCTGCCCATGAATAATCAGGTCATCCGTACTGATAAAGCTCCGGCCCCTGTGGGTCCCTATAATCAAGCGATCGCCGCTCCTGGTCCTTTTCTCTTTGTTGCGGGACAAATTCCCCTAGATCCCGTCACGGGTGAAATCGTCTCCGGGGAAATTAGCACCCAAACCGAACAAGTTATGGCCAATCTAGAGGGCATTTTAACCGCTGCTGGGGCTAATTGGTCAAATGTGGTGAAAACTACCGTCTTTCTCTCGGATTTAGCCAATTTCGGGGCGATGAATCAAGTTTATGCCCGTTATTTCCCCCCGGAAACTGCCCCGGCCCGGGCCTGTGTGGAGGTGGCCCGTCTTCCCAAAGATGTGCTAGTGGAAATAGAATGTATTGCCGCTTTAGCCTAAAAATTAAGGTGGGCAATGCCCACCCTAACCTAATCTCTCTCTAGACCACCAAAGCTTCTAGAATCGTCTTATTGTAGATAATTCGCCCTACAGTAGTACGCACATACTGAGAAATTATCTCACCATCCTTCTCCCGGGTTTTGCGCTCGCGATAATATTTCCAGATGCTGCCATCGGGGAGAGTTTCCGTTTCCAGGACTTCCTCATCGGGTTTATTGGTTTTCACCTTTTCTCCGACTGGTAAACGCAACCACACAGAAGCGTGCAGATCCACCAATCCCTGATCGAAAGAGCGAATAGCGTCATCCATGCTGGCGAAATAACGACCTCCACCCTTTTGGGCCTTGGGATTTTCGGCCGTGAGATAATAACAACCCAAAACCATATCCTGAGAAGGGGCAACAATCGGACGACCGGTCGCCGGTGAGAGAATATTATGACAGGCCAACATCAACAAGCGCGCTTCCGATTGTGCTTCCAGGGAGAGGGGAATATGTACGGCCATTTGGTCCCCGTCAAAGTCAGCATTAAAAGCGGGACAGACGAGGGGATGTAACTGAATCGCCCGGCCCTCCACCAGTATCGGTTCAAACGCTTGAATGCCCAAACGGTGCAGGGTAGGAGCGCGGTTTAACATCACCGGGTGTCCCGTGATCACTTCATCCAAGACGTGCCAAACATTGGCATCCCCCCGTTGGATCATTTTCTTGGCTGCCTTGATATTATTGACGATGCCTAATTTAATTAAACGATGGATAACGAAGGGCTGGAACAATTCGATCGCCATTTCCCGGGGTAAACCGCATTGATAGATCTTCAATTTCGGACCGACAACGATAACCGAACGTCCCGAATAGTCCACCCGTTTACCGAGGAGATTTTGACGGAAACGCCCCTGTTTACCCTCGATAATATCCGATAAAGACTTCAGGGCGCGATTATTGGCCCCCACCACCGTGCGACCGCGACGACCGTTATCAATTAAAGCATCGACGGCCTCCTGTAACATCCGTTTTTCGTTACGGACGATAATTTCCGGGGCGAGAATTTCTTGCAGACGGGATAAACGGTTATTGCGGTTAATCACCCGACGGTAGAGATCGTTCAGGTCAGAGGTGGCAAAACGGCCGCCGTCCAACTGCACCATCGGGCGTAAATCGGGGGGAATCACGGGAATTACGCTTAAAACCATCCATTCTGCCTGAGAACCCGTGGCGATAAAGTTATCGATTACCCGGAGACGTTTAATTAATTTTGCCCGTTTTTGCCCCTTACTTTCGACAATTTCCGTCCGCAGTCTTTCCGCTTCTTCTTCCAGGTTAATTTCCTGTAAGAGTCTTTGGATAGCCTCGGCCCCGATACCCACTTCAATGCCGACTAATTCCGAGTCCTCCGCGTAGATTTCTTCTTCGATCTCTAACCATTGATCTTCGCTGAGGAGTTGTTTATAACTAAGATTGCCGGCATTACCCGGATCGAGAACCACATAGGCATTAAAATAGACGATTTGCTCCACGTCCCGCAGGGGCATATCGAGCAGGATACTGAGATAACTGGGAATACCTTTGAGATACCAAACGTGGGTGACGGGGGCAGCTAATTTGATAAAACCCATGCGATGACGACGTACCCGCGACTCGGTGACTTCCACCCCGCAACGTTCACAGACAATCCCCCGGTGACGGACGCGTTTGTATTTACCGCACCAACATTCCCAGTCCTTCGATGGGCCAAAAATTTTCTCGCAGAATAACCCATCCATTTCCGGTTTAAGAGTCCGATAGTTGATCGTTTCTGGTTTGGTTACTTCTCCGACGACTTGACCGTTAGGTAGGGTTCTTTCTCCCCATTGCCGAATTCTCTCGGGGGACGCTAAACCGATTTTGACGTAATCAAATCTTTGATCTGTTGGAGTCTTCATTCTGAATTTTTTACTATGGGTAATGATTCTGGGATAAGCGATCGCTCTCGCGTTCTCGATGCCCCGATGACAACTATTAGGCAGAAACGACGGTTAACTCAGTCACTTTTTCTTGGGGTCAAACTGGCCCGATCGAGTCCGGGACATTACATTATACAATTTTTCTAGTTCGATCGACCATTAAGTGATATTTTCCCAGATGGTGATGCTGCCGTCGGCCGCGGCCGCCGCTAGGTGACAATAATCGGGGCTGAGAACTAAACTGGAGATCGGCGATGATCGCTCATTGGTGGCGCTGAGAGTTGCGATCGCCTGTTGAGAATTGGCTAACCAGATTTTAATTTCTCCGTCGGTTCCCCCGGTAAATAACCATTGACCCTCCTCTGCGAATACCAAGCTTGTCACCTGACCATTATGGGCATTGATCACCCGAATTGGCGCAAAATGACCGCTTTTCTCCTGGTCGTATTGCCAGATTTTCACCGTCCCATCCACACAACCGGCGGCAATAATCTGACTATCAGCAGCGATCGCCAGACTCTGCACCGAAGAAACGTTACCAGATAGGACGGCGATTTTTGCTCCCGATCCCAATTGCCAGAGGGTGACAGTGCCATCACCCCCAGCTGCGGCGATAAAATCTTGATTAGGAGCCACTGCTAGGGCATAAATTGCCCCCAGACTGTCATAGGAGCTAAATTCTTCGTTTTCCTGCTCTAAATTCCACTGTTTTAGGGTTTGATCGTAACTACCACTAACCAAAAAATGCCAACGGGGGGCAAAATCTAGGCCGTGAATCGAACCGAGATGACCGAGGAAAATTTGATTTAATTCCAGATTACTGCCATCCCTGGCTAAAGTCCATAATTTAACGGTTTGATCGAATCCCCCCGTCGCTAGATGATAATCGCCGTTTCCGGTGACTGCTAGGGCTAAAATGCCCTGATCATGAGCTTCCACCGTATTAATCAGGGTTCCTCTCGCAAAATCCCAGATTTTTAGGGTACGATCCCAACTAACGCTAATTAAAAACCTTTGATTTTCGGTAATTGCGATCGCTGTAATCATTTCCCGATGGGCGCTCAGACGGCGATAATAGTGCCAATGGGGCATAGGGACGGGGGGGGAAGTGGGAGTTAAATTAAGGGTGGGTAGGGTGATTTGTGGCTCATTTTCCGCTTTTATGGCGTTAATATCTGCTGATTCTTCCTTAAGCGGCAAAATCTCTCTTTGTAAGCGACTGTAGGATTTTTCCAGATGTTCGATGCGTTCCAGCAGCCCGTTACGGTTGATATATTGAATAATTTGATTGTAGGACTGTTCGAGGGCGAGAATATTCTCCTCTAATTCTGCGATCTCGCGTAGCGAGCGCGTTGCGACCGCAAGGGCGTTATCCTTGGCTGATGCGGGACTCAGGGACTGTATTTGGGCCGATAAAGCTTCTTTTTCTTCTTCCCACTGACTCTGTAAATGACCGGTCATCTCAGTTAAGCGTTGACGTTGCAGGGTTCTTTCTCGGAGACGATTGAGAATATTCAACCCGAAAGTCACGACTAGGAGGAACAAAGGCAAAAACCCCGCACCCATGGCGATAAGGGTAAGCAGGGTTAATCCTAGGGCGATATATTCCGCTAATTCTAGCCCATGGAGGCGATGGTCGGTCATTTTGCAGTTACCGGTAAAGGGATTTTGATCATCTCCTGATTTCAGACTCATGGTAACGCTAATTGCCGCCTTAGGATTGACTAAAATTAATTTTTAAGCAGGAGTTAAGACTTTTTTCTTAGTTTCTATCGGTGCGGTTAAAGCGGATTCTAAATCGGCCTTCCCTAGTCTTGCTTCCAAAATTTTCAGCACTTCCCGTCCAAAATCATCGGGATTTTGTCGCCATGCTTGCAGACAAACTTCGCCAAAGAATGACCCCAAAGGTTCAGGATTCCAGAGCAGTTTTTTGGCTGTCCAGGGCATTAAACTCATGGGATCATAGTCGGGTTTAATAATTTCTTTTTTGAAGGCGTATTCTTCTAGATGGGTGTGGGGTTGTAGTCCGATAAAAAAGATAGCTGGTTCCACTTTATCGACTCCAAAAATGTTTTCTAATTCCCGATGATAGGCGATAGTTTGACGAATAGTTTCTAGGGTTTCATCAATAACATTAAAGGAATAATTTACCGAAACCAGAGCATTAAAACCCGCCGCTTTTAAGTCTCGACAATTTTGCAGAACTGTCCGCAAATTATAGCCCATACGCATTTTTCGGACTAATTCCTGAGAACCACTGGTGATGCCGATTTCAAAGTAGTTCATGCCTGTTTTTACCATTAAATCGCACAGTTTTGGGGTAAGATTATCGGCGCGAATATAGGCAGCCCAATGGATATCTTTCATCCCATCGGCGAGGATTTTTTCTAATAGTTCTTCTACATCGTTGATAAATTTTCTGGTGGGGATAAATTGGGCATCGGTAAACCAGAAATTGCGAATGCCGCGGTCGTATAATTGGCGTATTTCCTTAACTACTTCATCGGCGGGATTAATGCGTACTTGTTTCCCTTCGACGACGGTATAGATGCAGTAGCAGCAGTTATGGGGACAGCCGCGCTTGGTTTGTACCCCGATATAAAAGTCGTTTTCTTGGAAATAGTAGGAAAATTCCGGCCAAATACTGGCGATGTAATCGTAGTTACAAGCGGATTTTTCTAAGGGGGTGGGGGATTCGTGGATTAAACGCGGCCGGGGTGTGGTTTCTCCGACGACATAACAACGTTCATCGCTAAAGTCCCGGCCGGAGAGGAATTTTTCTAGCAGGGTTTCCCCTTCTCCGACTGATACAATTGTTCCTGTGGGCAGTTTGGTTTTTAGTTGTTCGTAGAAAACACTGACGGCACCACCCCCGACGATAACTCGCGCTTCGGGATGGTATTTTCTGGCCCGCTGCAACCCGCGGCGAATTAGTCCCTGATTGCGCCATAATTCGCCGTAGTAGGCTGTTGTCACCTTTAAACCCCCTAAAGCACCTCGCAGCTTGATTAGGGGGTTTTTAGCGTAGTAAAATTCAAAGGCGTTTTGCAGGGGATTGCCACCGCGACCACCGACGGGGGCATATATTTGAATATCCCGCCAGGAGAATACTAGCAGGGTCGGCCGAAATTCGTCAACACAGCGATCGAGTGCTTGGTTAAAGTCTAAGGGTGGGACTGCACCAAGGTCAAAGATCCTTTGTTCGATGTCGGGGAATAGTTTATGAACGTGGTCGGAAAGATAAACCACACCGATGGGGAAAATGGGGTTACAGGGGAGTCTAACGTAGAGGATGCGTTGCGCTTGCGGTTGAGTCATGAGATTTCTGAATGGGACGGGGACGCATTCTGAGTAATCTTAATATAACTTAACTTTGTCCGGCTTGTCTGGCAGTTATCAGTTATCAGTTATCAGTTATCAGATGTGAGTTTTCAGTTCACTGTTTACTGAAAAGCTTCCCACTTCCCACACCCTACACCCCACTTGCGTCTAAGGTTAAACTTTAATTCCTAGTACCTGTGTATGGGTTCCCCGCGCTTGGGTGACACCGATGGTTCTTTCCGATGCTTCAATCATCGGCCGACGCAAACTAACAACAATAAATTGCGCTTGTTGTGCTTGTTTTTGAATCATTTTGGCCAATTTCTCCACATTTGCCCCATCTAAAAACATATCCACTTCATCAAAGGCATAAAAGGGAGAAGGACGATATCTTTGTAGGGAAAAAATAAAGCTTAAAGCGGTTAAAGATTTTTCACCTCCAGACATGGAACTTAATCGCTGTACGGGTTTTCCTTTCGGATGGGCCACCAGATTTAAGCCACCATTAAAGGGATCATTTTCGTCTTCTAGTTGTAAGTAACCGTCGCCATCGGACAGGGTGGCAAATATACTCTTAAAGTTTTCGTTAACGGCAGTAAATGCTTCCTGAAAAGCATTAAATCTGAGGGTGGTAAAGTTTTCTATGCGTAAAAGTAGTTCGGTTCTTTCTCCTTCTAGAGTTTGCAGTTTTTCTGATAGTTCATCTAATCTCTCTTTAGTTTTTTGGTGTTCTTCTAAAGCTAACATATTCACAGGTTCTAAAGCTTCCAATTTCTTTTGTAACTGCCGAATATCGCTTTGAATTTTCTCAAAATCTCGCTCGCTTTCAGGAATTTCAGGCAAGGGATTGGGTAAGTCGCTTTCTAGTTGACTAATTTCTGTCTGTAAAGTGGTTAGTAATGCTTGTCTTTCCTCTTGATTGTTGACTAACTTTTCCGATTGCCAGATAGCCTGTTGTTGCTGGTTTTGTTGTTGTCGCAAAACTGTCTCTAACTGGTCTCTTTTTTGCTTGGTTTCCCCTAGTTGTCGGGATAATTGCTGTAAAGCTTGATTGATTTCTAAAATATGCTGATCAAGTTTTTCTATCTCCAGATTACCGATATTTCTCTGATTAACTGCATCGGTAATTATTTTCTCAATCTCAATAATTCTATCCCCAGACTCTTGACTTTTTTCCTCTAGTCTGATCTGTTGACTTTGTAAATCTTTTAACTGTTCGCGGACTGTAGCGAGGTGATTTTCTTGGGTTTGTAACTCTAATTCTTGAGCGCGAATTATTCCCTGTACCTGTTGCCATTCGCTATGGGTATGATTGGCCTCTAAAGCAGTTAATTTCTCCTGTTCTTGCTGTAAAGATAACTCTAACTCAGGAATTTCTCTAGTTAATACCTCTAACCGTTGACTAGAAATAGTCATTTCCTCTTGCTGGCCCGATAATTGACGGGTTAAATCCTCTTTTTCTGTGGTTAAACGTTGTAAATCCTTGCTTAATTGTTGTAGAGATAATTGATTTTCCCGATGACTTTGACGGGTTTCGGTTAACTGTTGGGTTAACTGACTGATAAGATTATTAACTTGAGTAATTTTTTCTTCGTTGCGGGTAAGAATGCGATCGATTTCTGCTAATCTTTCCCGTAGAGATTCCGCTTCACTAGACTCCTTCGGAGAAATTTTACCAAAACGCAGCCCCGATCGCGTCGGTTGGCTGCCTCCAGTCATAGCGCCAGTCATCTCTAATAACTCGCCATCCAAAGTAACGATGCGATATTGATTGATATAATAACGGGCAGAATCTATATCCTCGAAAACCACCGTACTGCCAAAAATATAGTTAAAAACCTCCCGATACTGGGATTGAAACTTAACCAAATTCACCGCTAAATCCAGATAACCCCGCGCATGACGCAGAGAGGAAATATCCTGGGGACGGGGAGGACGAATTTTATTCAGGGGTAAAAAAGTGGCCCTACCGATGCGACGCTGTTTTAGTAAGGCAATTCCGGCAGCCGCAACGCTATCATCTTGGACGACTACATGACCTAAACGACCTCCAGCGGCGATTTCCAGAGCAATTTGATAACGTTCTTCTACTTCGCCCAATTGTGCCACTAATCCGCAGATTCCGGGCAAATCTGACTGTAATAATATTTGAGTGGCATAGGTTCCCTGGGCCTCCTGTTGCGCTTGCTTGGTCGCTTCCAGTTTATCTAATTCCCTCTGTTTGTCCCGTTGTTCTTTTAGCAGACGTTTTTGGGTGTCCTGACTGATAACGCGATTTTGTTCAGCAATGGTGAGTTTTTGGGCTAAATTTTGGATATCTGGTTCTGATTGATTAATTTTTTGTAATATTTCTTGACTTTCTTCTGTTTTTGTGCTAATAACTTGCTCTAATTCTTGCAGACGTTGACCAGCTTCTACTATATTAGTTTGCAATCGATCGCATCTTTCGGTCAATTGGGCCTGTTGGCTACGGTAGGGGTTTAATTGTTCCTGAAGACGGGTAATATTGCGGGAAAGGTCACTTTGTTCTTTTACCCAAGCTTCTGACGCTTCTGCGAGACTACTTGCTTGCAGACGATGGTTTTCTAGGGTTTCCCTTGCGGTTTGGGTTGTCCGTAGGAGACTAGGTAAAATCTCAGTTTCTAAACGGCTTTTTTGGGCAGTAATCTGATTTAATTCGAGATTGTAGCGATTAATTTCCTCTAAAAGTCTGGTTTTCTGTGCCTGAGATTCTTTTTCGAGGTTTTCTAACTCTTTTTGTCGTTGTTGCTGTTGTTGTCGTTTGGCCTGTTGACTCGCTAATCGGGAAGTCAGGGACAGGTGTTCATCTTCCCCAAAAGCTTTAACCTGTTGATTGAGTTTCTCTAATTCTTGACTATTTTGGGCGATTTGTTCGGATAAATTGGCGATAGTTTCCGTTAAAACCTGTTTTTCCCTTTCCCCAGCTTGAATTTGTCCTTGTACTTGCTGGCAGCGCTGCTGGAGATTTTGCCAATGGAGGACAATTTCCCATTGTTGTTTTTCTTGGACTTGGGCCTTGAGTTTTTGGTATTTTTCGGCTTTAATGCGATCGAGTGCTAATTTCTCCAGAGATTTTTGCAATTCTGTGGCAATAATTTGGCAGCGTTCTTCCCTTTCTTTAACCGAATCGATATTCTCCTTAGTTTTCTCAATTTTGCGGTCAAATTCGGCTACTCCTGCCAATTCGTCGATAATTTCCCGTCTTTCCTTGGCATTCATGCTGATAATTCGGGTTACGTCTCCCTGTAACACCACGTTGTACCCTTCGGGATAGATGCGTAAACGGTTTAATTGGTCGTGAAGTTCGCTAACCGTACAGGTTTCCCCATTGATATAGTAGGTAGAAGTATAGCTGCCCCCCTTAGCCACTTTTAAGCGCCGGGAAACCGTCCAATCCCTATCGGTTGCGTCGGGAATATCGGCAATATCAAAAGTCACCGAAACACTCGCTTCTGAGCTATGACGTTGACTGTTATAGCTATGATTGACTAAATCTGGTAATCTTTCGGCCCGCATTCCCTTGGAAGTAGCTAATCCCAAGCAAAATAGCAATGCGTCAAGGATATTCGACTTTCCCGAACCATTTGGACCAGAAACCACCGTAAACCCCGGTAAAAAGGGTATAGGAGTCGTTCCCCCGAAGGATTTGAAGTGTGAGAGTTCGACCTTTTTGATGTAAACCATGGCAATAAGCAAAAAGTAGGCAAGCTATCAGCTGTCAGCTGGAATCGATAAGGGATAACTCCGGTTTATCCTTGACAATATCCTCAGACTTGACCGGAGATGAGTTTGATTAGTTGCGTAGTTGGAAAATTTTATGACAACACCCTTATAGAAAAATATAGCTGATAGCCCCCTTAGATGGCTTGAATCCATTCCTTGACTTGGTACTCTGTCCAGATGCCATTTTGCCAGTAGGGATCCGCTTCGATTAATTCTCGCACTTCTGACTCGCTGGCTGCCTGATAAATTGCGAAAACTTGGCTTAAATCTGCCGTTGGTCCGATAGTAACGAGAATTCCCCGTTCTTTCTGTTGATTTAATCCCTCTAGATGCGCTTGACGATAGGGTGCGCGTTTTTCCAGCACGTTTTCACAATAACTACCCCAGACAACAAATTTCGGCATATTTGACCTGTACTCTCTTGATCTGTTGCTATTTTACGATCGAATCGTCAATCAGACTCAATCGATATAGTGCGATACCGAAGGCACTGCATAGCAGATCACCGATCTTGTCGGGTGGGTTATTAACGCAGCTAAAATTAAAGCTTATAGGATAACAACTTCTCGGCTAAAACTGATAAATTTAAACTATTTAAAATACGGGTTTTTATCGGTCGTTTTTCATCCCAAAATATTAAGGATGAATAAAATTCTCTGCCTAGGGAAGAATTGAGAAGCTGTAAAGTTTTTTGAGCGGTATCTAAATCATCGAAGCTTAGGAAGTAAACGGTATCATCGAAAATAACGGGTTGATTTTGATATGGTAATATAAGGTTAAAATTCAGTTTTTTATAAAGTCCAGAAATGGCAATTTTAAAAGGTGAGAAGCTGTAAGAACCCACGCCAAATATGCAAAAGTCTGGCTGATTTTGATAAATTTTGCTCTTTCTGTCTAGAAAATAATTTTTATGATCAACTAAATATTGCCAAGTTTTTGGTGCTATATCGCGTATATTTTCTGTAGATTCACCGATAAACTTCTGAGTTACTAAAATGTATTTATTGATAACCTTTAGGCGATTTTGTGCCACATCTGAACCTTTCAGGAGAGGATAAAGATAGGTAGGTTCAAGATCAACGACTTCCTTTAAACCATTGAGAAAAATTCCATTAACTAACTGCAATTCCATGACTTTTGAGCAATCATGTTTAATTCCTGAACGCCATTTTTCCTGAGGATGCCGATGATATAAATATTTTAATCTAGTAAAAGCATTTAAATCTCTGACTAGGATATTATTTTGATAACCAATGCGCTGAAATTCCCCTTCTTCAAAACTATTGAAAACATCACAAAAATAATTTTCTGAATGAGAATCAAATTGACAAAACAGGAGACAAGCATCTACATTAGCTTGAAAATATTTTTGAGTGTTGATCGGATAAATTGCCGAGTAAACGAGATGAATTTTGTGAGTATAGATATAGTTTAAAATTTTTCTAGATACAGTTGTTTTACAGATAATTGCCAGATAAGCTGAACGTCGATCGAGACATTCGATCAGCTTAATTAACATCCACTCTGAAATATCAAAATTACTTTTTCCCGTCATAGCATCTAAACCCTGATAGCCTTGAAAGTTGCTTTTTTGAGGTAAATTTTTCCCGTTAATAAGTCCTTGTTTTGAGTTGGTTATCCAAGGCAGATTCCCCAAGAATAAAATATTTTCTGACCATAATTGAGTCAGGGAATACCAGTCACAATCAAAAAAATTCTTCTGTTCAACTTGTATTCTTTGATCTTGGGATATTTGCGGATCTTGATTAATCTGAGTGATATAATTAGGATTAATTTCAAAGCCAAGAATTTTTTCAGTTTGTTTAAAGGTAAGTGATGCCGCTTTTAAAAAGTTGCCTATACCACAAGTTGGCTCAATAATGACATCGGGGTTAACATGAATTTGCCATAATTTTTGACAAATCTTTTCGGTTAACTCCGGGGGAGTTTGAAAGTCTCCATATTCAATTTTAACCTGAGAAGCTTGCATGACTAATTCTCTCTATAAATGGCTATTAATCCTTCTTCTTGACCGGCAAACCCTATCTATTTTGACTTTGTGTTCTTTGTGCCTCTGTGGTTGATCCCGAACCCTTCTGGGATAAAGATTTAACCAGACTAAACCAAGAGAGCCTATTTATTTTTGACTGCGAGCAAAAATTTCTTCAAACCAATTAATAGCTCGATTTCCTAAAGCTTCTAGGGAATATTTTTGCTCCACTACTGCACGACAAGAAGATCGATCGATCCGGTCTAAATTTTTAATTCCCGTAACTAATCCCTCGATACTATCGGGTTCAACTAAAAAACCAGTTTTTCCATCTTCAATAATTTCTACCGGACCACCGCGACGATAGGCAACTACGGGAACACCACAGGCCAAAGCTTCAATAGCTCCGTTACCAAAAGCCTCAACCCAGCGCGGGGTCATCAACAGGCCAAAACAGTCCCCTAGCTCTTTTTGTAGGCTCCTGGTGGGCAAAAACCCACGATAATCGACTAAATCGAAACTATAGTTATCCTGTAAATTTTGCCAGTAGAGAGGATCGGAAATATGACCGAAAACGCGTAAAGGTACGCCCAACTGTTGACAAGCGGCGATCGCATCTTCTAGAGCTTTTTCCGGGGCAATCCGTCCCACCCAGGCCAGAGAGGGGGAAGGATCGGCCCGAAACTGATACAAAGATACGTCTAAACCATTAGCCAAACAGCGATAGGGGGGAGATATTGAGAAAGTTTCTGCTTGGACGACGGTGTGAAAAGCGAGTAAACGGGGAAAATTGCTGTAGGTTTTTTGAATAATATGATCCATCGCCAAAGAAACGGAAGCCATGCTGACTAAATGGGCGACGGGAGTAGCAAAAAAAGGAGTGAGATAAAAAGGGAGCCAATCGTAGGCAAAATTAACAATTAAATCGTACTCATTTTGTACTTGTTGGGCGTAGTGCCACATATTGGCCAAAACGACATTTTCGGGCATTAAAATCGGGGCTTCCCTGCCTTGACTTTGGGCGGAAATCTGGGCATTTCCTGCTATAGTAATCAAGGGGATATCATGCAATTGCGAGGCTTCTGGAGCCACTACCCGCACCGCGTACCCTTGCTTATTCAGAGTGCGAGCGAGATTATAAATAGTTAGTTCTACGCCACCGCCGTCCCCCGATCCCAAAAATCCCACGGGGGTGGAGATAAATAACAGTTTTCGACTCAATTTTGCACCTCAGTTGGGTGTAGTTTCGGTGAAGGTCGGTGTGGTGTCGGTGAAGGAAGTATCCTGTACATCGTCATCTTCTGGTTCACCAGTAGTTTCTAGGGGAGCAATATCTAAACGGGGAGCTAATTGCAGATTTAACTGTCTAACTGCCCAGCGTGCTGTTTCTTGCACTTCCTCATCGGGATCATCGAGGGCATGACAAATTAATTGACTGATCTGAGACATGATATCGTAGAGTCTGGTTAAATCCCGAATGGCATTTTTCCGCACCTGGGGATTTTTATCCTGGAGAGAGATAGCCAAAGCTTGGTTCATCGGTCGCAGGGAGCGGGTGCAGATTTGAGCGAGAGCTTCTAGGGTTAAACTGCGTTCGTAGGAATCTCCATCCACCATGCTATCGACTAAAGGCTGCATTGCCCTAGAATCGGACACCTGTGCCAGCTTCCAAACCGCCCTTCTACGGGTACGGGGATCGTTATCGCGAAGACTTTCAATTAAACGCAAGATTAAATCTACGTTCGGGATGCGGGAGGTAGCTTGTACGGGCAAAGAAGGGTCGAAATCCTCGTCACCACTGCCATTAATGTCACTGTCAGTTTTGGTGTCTGCGCCGAAGGGATTGCCATTGCCCCTGGAAAAGTTGTCGAGTGGGTTTTTAGGATTGGCGTAAGTTGTCTTTTCGCGCCGTTTTGAGGCTTTGCCCTTGGGACGATATTGGAAGAAAAGCGATAGTAAAGCTGCCAATAAAGCGATGGATAACAGGGCCGAGCCAGCAATTAATGGTATTGGTGAAGCCGCATTTTCGGCGCCAGCGTTGGCAGCCCTGGTGGTTTGACCTAGATACTTCTTCGTATTAGCGATCGCATTTTGAGCAGAGGGGTCGTTCGGAAGTTGTGCCAGAGCTTGTTGAAATTTTTCCACGGCGAGTTGATAATTCTTTTGGCTTTTGGCCTCGTAACCAGCTTTCATCAACTGCTCGTAAGTGGCGAAAGTCTGGGTTTGCTCTAACCCAGGTGAAGTTTGAGCGTTAACCTTGGATAAAACCTGAAAATCATGACCCCAACTGCTCACACCGATAGCTAACAACAATAAAAAATTAGGTTTGATCATAGAATTTATGTAACTGCTTGGGGATTGGTAAAAGTATGATAGCCTAAAAGCTATAGATGGGAGGCACTCAACTCCAGAGATGGGTCATAGACTAGGATGATTGGGAAAAGCCCCCGGTCAGCGTCAGGCCAATAGTGCCGCTGCTGGGATCGGAGATAGAGTCCACTGTTTAACGCTGAGGGATTATCTGTGAAAAACTGGCTCAATTAAGCTTGTACCGGAGTTTTGTGCCAGGTTCGACCTTGAATAGTCGTGTGCAATTGCCAATTAGCTACGGTTTCTGGATAATCGCCCCGATAGTGACCACCTCGGCTTTCTGCTCGTAATAAGGCACTTTCCAGAATTAAGTCGGCGATATCTAGAAGATTTAATGTCTCGATCGCTATTCTTATTTCTAACTGCACCGAGGGACACAAAAATAATTGTCCTTTGTCGGGGAGAAGATTCTGGAGAAATTGGCCTATCTTTAAGGAATGTAACTGTTGTTTCCACTGTTGCACCCGTAGGATAGCAATTTCTAACTCATTTTGAAATCGGCAAATTCCCGCATTTTCCCACATTAAAATCGGTAATTCTCTCCGTACTTTTTGCCAGTCTTCCTGTTCTTCCTGCCAGTTTTCCGCAATTTCTAAGGGTTTTTCGGGTCTTTCCCCCAGAAAGTTTTCTGGCTCCAAACCTATTGCAGCTAAACTTGCCGCAAAGACAATACATTCCAAGAGAGAATTACTAGCTAAACGATTAGCCCCGTGAACACCTGTACTAGCGGCTTCGCCGATCGCATACAAACCAGATAGAGAAGTGCGGGCGTTTAAATCTGTGGCCACTCCTCCCATCCAATAGTGAGCGGCGGGGGCGACCGGAATCACATCCTCAAACACATTAATGCCCCATTTTTGACAGATGCGGATAATATTGGGGAAACGATAACGCAGACGCTCCGGTTCGATTGGTCTTAAATCTAGATATACTTTGGCATGGGCGGGATCGTCGGAGGTTTTCTGCAAATGGCTAAAAATCGCCCGACTCACCACATCCCGGGGGGCCAATTCTCCAGCCCGATGATAATCGAAGACAAAACGCCGCCCCAGAGCATCAATTAAATGCGCTCCTTCGCCGCGCACCGCTTCACTAATTAAAAACCGCGGTGCCCCCGGCACAGTCAAAGCGGTGGGGTGAAACTGAAAAAATTCCGGGTCGCGAATCACTGCCCCAGCACGCCAAGCGAGGGCGACTCCATCCCCCGTGCTAACGGCGGGATTAGTGGTTTGGGCATAGACTTGACCACCGCCTCCCGTAGCCAGAATGACTGCCTGCGCTCGCAGCCAACAGAGATGATCTTGATGGAGCAGACAAATACCTTGACAGCGTTGCCCTTCCGGATCAAGCCAGAGTTTCAGTGCGATCGCTTGGGGAATAATGGTAATATTGGGGCGTTCGGTCACTTTTTCCATCAGGGTACTGACGATCGCTCTCCCCGTGCGATCGGCTGCGTGCAGCACCCTGGCCTGGGAATGGGCAGCCTCAAGAGTGCGGGCTAAGTCGTCTCCGGAGCGATCAAAACTAACCCCTAACCGCAGCAAATCAGCGATCGCTTGGGGGGCCTTCTCGACTAAAAACTGCACAGCATAGCGATCGCATAAGCCCGCTCCAGCTTTCAGGGTATCTTCTAAATGGAAAACGGGGGAATCTGCCGGGGACGTGGCTGCCGCAATTCCTCCCTGCGCCCAATCACTAGCCCCAGTTTTTAAATCTTCTTTGGTAATTAAACCCACCTTTAAGTTAGGGGGTAAACACAGTGCGGCATACAATCCCGCCGCTCCCGATCCCACCACTAACACATCTTGATAACTCGGCAGTTGCGAGGAAACGACCATGTAGGAGTTAATTGATAAATTCTATTTATTCTAGCATTTCATTTCTCTATAGTTCTGGCAAAAATCCCCGGTTTTTAGCTTGGGGCAGTATGCCAGATTCTTTCTTTTGCCTCTTGCCTTCAGAAGCTGATCACTGAAAAAGGTGAGCGATCGCCCACCTAGAAATTTTTTTAAAACCGTAATTAACTAGATTTAGTAAACTCCGGGGTTAAAACGGTCATCACCCTCGATAAATTCTTTAGAAGGCTCAGTAACGGTAAATTTCTCCAGATTAGCCTGTAAACGCTCTTTTTGAGTATCCGAGAGTCCGGGGATATTGAGGACATCTTCCACTTCTTCGTAGGGGGCGTTTTTGATGATTTTACCGGCTAAATTGGGATAGAACCCTCTCAAGTCCCGGAAATCGCGAATATCACTGTTATTGAGGTCGATTTTCGCCCCAAATTCTGTGGTTAGTTTGGCATCAGCCGCATTTAAGACCGCCACGGGATGAGAGGGAAGGGTGATCGAGGTAAGATTGAGAGCTTGAGCGGGAACTTTGCCCCAAAAACTCCCGATAATCAAGGCAATTACCGCCAGCAGACGAACAAGATTCTTCATTGCAGTTGTGGTCTCCTAAAACCAAGGCAAATTAACGATCAGGACAAGAAATTAAGCCGTCAGCTTTCCGACTAGGCATAGGGTGGGTAGTTGAGATTTGCCACCGCAGCCTAGCTATTAGCTGAACGCTGATAGCTAGTTAAAAAAGTTATATCATGCCATTAGACCAGATCATAACCTAGTTTGCCCCCCTAGGGGAAGGGTTTTGCGGTTTTGGGGTTTGATCACAAAGAACAAGTTGGTTAGGACAATCTAAATCGCTAAAACCCTTTTCTGGCAAGGATTTTCCTGATGCCATCTGGCTGCTGCTACAGTTGAATTCCCCCATTCCCCTATCTCCCCACTCCCCCCATTTCCTCATTCCCCTATCCCCTAACCCAATTATTATAAATCCCTAAAATTATCAATGACGAACAGCACTCCTATGGCATCATAGACTGTTGCTTGTCTTGAAATACATAATAAGGAAGACACAATTATGGCTCTCCAATTGGGTGATATCGTTCCAGATTTTACACAAGATTCTAGTGCAGGTCCGATTTCTTTTCACCAGTGGGTAGGAGATAGCTGGGTGGTGCTGTTCTCCCACCCGGCTGATTATACCCCCGTTTGTACCACGGAATTAGGTACGGTGGCTAGTCTTAAGTCAGAATTTGAGCGACGTAATGTTAAAGTGATCGCTTTGAGTGTGGATAGTGCCGAATCCCATCGGGGTTGGATTAATGACATCAACGAAACTCAAAACACTACCGTTAACTATCCGATTATCGCCGATGGCGATCGCAAGGTATCCGATCTCTACGGCATGATTCACCCCAATTCCCTCAATAATCTGACGGTACGTTCGGTGTTTATTATCGATCCCAACAAAAAATTACGTTTAACTATTACCTATCCTGCCAGCACGGGACGCAATTTTAACGAGATCCTGCGGGTAATTGACTCCCTGCAGCTCACCGATAACTATCAAGTGGCTACCCCGGCTAACTGGACCGACGGTGGCGATTGTGTGGTGGTTCCCTCTATTCCCACTGAAGAAGCTCGCAGCAAATTCCCCAAAGGAGTTGAAGAAATCAAACCCTATCTACGCATGACTCCCCAACCTAATAAGTAATTAGGGTTTGCTAATCGGTGAACCAGATACTGGAAAACTGACAATCCGAAAACCAAGAAATCGTCAGGGAGGGTTAGCCATCCGTTTTAACGGATGCTACCCCTGGCAACAGGGGATTTATCCCCCTCTATCATTTATTGGTTTGATTGTCAATAGATTTTTTCCTAGTTTCCCTAGATGTGTTACCGGCAGTAGTGCCGAAAAGCAATTTCTTGGCTGGGTTAAAGACAATTCATCGACATCTATCTTAACCATAAGTTAAATTAATATTTAATAAAAATCGGCTCAAGACGAAAAAAACGATTAGCATTATAGCTCCAAATGCTTAGTAGTGGTTAGTTTAGCTAGATTGTAGAGGGATGAAATTATCTAGAGATCGAGCAAGTATCCTCAAGAATTCTGGGTTAGATATATAAGTAAATTTTATTTTAAGTTTATTTAAGACTGTCATTACTAATGCAAGGCTGAGTCAGGCAGATTTTCCCGTAGTATCAAAAATGAAACTCGCTCGCATCGTTCACTCTGAGGACGGGCGAGAGGCAATTGTAGAGACTGCCGCTTTCACTAGCATTTAATTAAGAGGAACAACCGATGCCAATTTATAAAGTCACCCTGAAAAATGAATCTGAAGGACTTAATGCTACAATTGAGGTTCCCGATGATGAGTACATTCTCGATATAGCTGAAGAAGCAGGACTGGACTTACCCTATTCCTGCCGTGCGGGAGCTTGCTCCACCTGTGCAGGTAAAATTGAATCTGGTACTGTCGATCAATCCGATCAATCCTTCTTAGATGACGATCAAATTGAAGCGGGTTATGTCCTCACCTGCGTCGCCTATCCCACCTCTGACTGTGTGATCCTCACCCACAAGGAAGAAGACGCTTTGAAGTAATCTTCAAGATTATCAGAAAATTCCCGTTAGAGCCATGGCTTTAACGGGAGTTATTTTATGGCTCAAAAATTTTTTTCCCTAAACACTTGTGGGTTTTAGCTAAGGGTGCTATGATTGTTAATCGTGGAATTAATGGGTCGGTGCCCGAGTGGTTAATGGGGGCGGACTGTAAATCCGTTGGCTACGCCTACGCTGGTTCGAATCCGGCCCGGCCCACCACGATCAATGCCCGTGTAGCTCAGTGGTAGAGCACACCCTTGGTAAGGGTGAGGTCATGAGTTCAATCCTCATCACGGGCTTTTTCTTTCCCGCTCATTCTCAATCAACCATTGAAGAATGAGATTAAGCAAGTCTTCAGCACTATGGCGTTAACAAAAGTTATCCCCTAGCCCGATTAGGCATCGATCGCTTAAAATGGTCAAAATTAACTTATTTGTTGGCTCATGTCTCCCCTCGACAACATCGCTAAACTGTCTCACCTCACCCGCACAGATGTTCAGAAAAATTGGTTGATCGCTACAGCAGCGGGAAACCCAATTCAACCCGTCACCCTCAATGAAAAACAATACATTATTTGGCCAGCCGGCAGACAAATTCAATATCTAACTCAAAAAATTATTGTCCCCGAACATTTAGCCGGTTATCCTTTAGCGGGAATGGAACTGAGATTAATCTTAACTTGGTGGGCGGAAGATGTCAAAATTTATGTTAATAATCAATTTATCCAAGCAGGAGATCTCTTTGATTCTTCCACGCGCATTTTACTTTCTAACTCGGTCTCTACTGGTCAAGAAATTCTTGTTACTCTGCGTTTAGTCAGTCCCAATCATGATATTGGTGGTTTGATGAAATCCCAGTTAATCTATGAATATAGCCAAGCGATCGATCCTAGTTTTGTTGCTGATGAATTGACCATTCTCCATAATTATCTACAAACTTTTTATCCTGAAAACTTAGCAGCTTTTACCGCTACTCTCGATAATATTGACTGGGATAATGTCACGAACAAAGATAGATTTAATCAATCCCTAGAATCAATTCGTCAATCCCTACAACCCCTCGCTCAACCTCTCAAAGAACGCAGTTTTCATCTTCTCGGTCATGCACATTTGGATATGGCTTGGTTGTGGCCGTTGGCAGAAACTTGGCAAGTGGCAAAAAACACTTTTATCTCGGTTTTAAACCTGCAAAAATATTTTCCTGCCCTCATATTTGGTCATTCTAGTCCCCTAATTTACGAATGGATAGAAAAACATCATCCTGACCTGTTTAAAGCAATTCTAGAGGCATATAAAGGGCAATCCTGGGAACTTTTGGGCGGGATGTGGGTAGAACCAGAAGTCAATTTAATCTCCGGGGAATCCCTATTTCGACAACTACTTTATGGACAAAAATATTTTCAAGAAAAATTTGGACAAATCACTAAAACTGCTTGGCTGCCAGATACCTTTGGGTTTCCCTACCAATTGCCACAAATTCTTAAATCTTTTGGCATCAAATATTTTGTAACTGGGAAACTACATTGGAATGATACGACTAAATTTCCCCACGGTTTTTTCTGGTGGCAATCTCCCGATGGCAGTAAAATTCTTTCCCTAATGTCTCCTCCTAATGTTGCCGGAGTTATGGATACTAACCCAATTATTATGACCGATCATGCTCTCAATTGGGAACGGCAAACCGGCTTAAAAGATATTTTTTGGTTGCCGGGAGTTGGTGATCATGGCGGCGGTCCGACTCGTGATATGTTAGAGGTGGCCCAACGTTGGCAAACATCTCCTTTTTTCCCCCAGTTAAAATTTAGCCAAGCAACAACTTATCTGGACAGTCTCGAGACAAGTAATCTCCCTATCTGGGATGATGAATTATATCTAGAATTCCATCGCGGTTGTTATACCACTCACTCTGATCAAAAAGCCTATAATCGTTACTGTGAAATCCTCTTGTATCAAGGAGAATTATGGTCTTCTCTGGCTAATATCTTACTAGAGATTCCCTATCCGAAAGTCGAGATAGAATCGGCATGGAAAAAGGTTTTATTAAATCAGTTTCATGATATACTGCCGGGTACTTCGATTCCCGAAGTATTTAGGGATGCAAATCAGTTATGGCGGCAAGTTATCAGCACAGGTGAAGCAATTTTAGATCAAGCTTTACAGGTAATTGCCAATCAAATTAATTTACCTAATCCCCCCCATCCCCAAGCAAAACCTTTTCTAGTTTTTAATTCTCTTAACTGGGAAAGAACCCAGGTTATCTCTTTAGCTATAGAATCTGTAAATTGTTCAGTTTATGACTTGGATAATTGTCTCTGTCCTTCGCAATTATCCCACGACAATCAGCTATTATTTCTCGCTGAAAATATTCCTTCTGTGGGTTATAAGTTATTTTGGTTAGTTCCCAATCAGCCAGCAGCCGAGCAAAATTTAACTAACTGCCAATTTATTTTAGATAATGGACTGCTTAAAGTTACTATTAACTCGGAAACGGGAGATATAGATAGTATATTCGATATAATTAATCAAAAAGAAATCCTGCAAGCTGCCGGTAATCAATTACAGGCATTTAAAGATCAAGGACAATATTGGGACGCTTGGAATATCGATCCGAATTATCAACAATATCCCTTACCAAAAACAGTATTAAAATCGATCGAATGCTTAGAATGTGGTCCCTTGCGCTGGCAGATTCGCGTGATCAGAAATTTAGCTGATTCGGAATTTTGTCAAGATTATATCTTAGAAAAAGATGCTCCTATTCTCCAGATTAAAACTATTGTTAATTGGCAGCAAGAACATACTTTAGTAAAAACCGCTTTTCCTCTTACCCTAAACAGCGATTTTACCACCTATGAAATTGCCTGTGGTGCGATCGAGCGTGATCACGAACCAGAATCGCCAAAATGGGAAGTTTACGCCCATAAATGGGCGGATTTAACCGATACAGAGGCAAACTATGGGGTTAGTATTTTAAATAATAATAAATATGGCTATGATGCTACTAACCGGCAACTGCGATTAACTCTGTTGAGAAGTCCCCGATGGCCCGATCCCGAGGCGGATCTGGGGAAACAAGAATTTACCTATGCAATATATCCCCATCAAGGTAACTGGAAAACGGCGAAAACTGTCCATCACGCTTGGCAGTTAAACTCACCTGTCAACGTTATTTTTATTAATAATTCTTCTCGATCAACCCAGTTGCCACCCGTGGCACAATGGTTAAAATTCTCGGCAGATAACTTAATTTTAATGAGTTTCAAACAAAGTGAAACATCCCCTCAGAGTTGGGTAATGCGCGTTTATGAATGTCAGGGAGAAAACGCTGTTATCGATTGGCAAAATCAATTACAATTAACAGTAAAAGAATCGATCGACGGTTTAGAAAGAGCGATCGATCCTATGGAGCAAATTTCTCCTTGGCAGATAGCCACATGGTTATTAAAGAATTAATCTTCGTGATCTTCAAAAGGATCGCTTAATTCTGCTGCCGGCGGTCCAAAAGCGGTATAAAGAGCTAAAGCGGTAATTCCTACCAAAGCGGCAGCGATCGAAATCCCCAAAATTGTTGCAGTTTCCATAAAATAAAATTTGCTTAGATACAGTTTGTATCTTATCTTAACAAAATACAACCGATCTCGCAGCCGATAGCGATCGCTAATCTGGCCGGTTGCATTGCTGTTATCTCATGCCCGATAATGCTGAAAGGATCGACTCAATAGCGATCAAACTAAACCAGAAAAATTATTATGAAGAAACTCCTACAGGGACTAGAAAAGTTCCAGAGTGGTTATTTTGATGAACATCGGCAATTATTTGAGCAACTCTCCCACGGACAAAAACCGAGAATCCTGTTTATCACCTGTTCCGATTCCAGGATCGATCCTAACCTAATTACCCAAGCGGAGGTGGGGGAATTATTCGTAATTCGTAACGCGGGGAATATAATTCCTCCCTACGGAGCAACCAATGGTGGTGAAGGTGCATCTATAGAATATGCTATCAACGCTCTCGGCATCGAGCAAGTGATTATCTGCGGTCACTCCCATTGTGGAGCGATGAAAGGTTTGCTAAAATTGCAGAGTCTGGCCGATGAAATGCCTTTAGTTTACGATTGGTTAAAACAAGCAGAAGCTACTCGACGTTTAGTTAAGGATAATTACAAAGAATTAGAAGGGGAAGAACTGATCGAGGTGACAGTAGCAGAAAATGTTCTCAATCAGTTAAGTAATTTGCAAAGCTATCCAATTATTCGTTCCCGATTACATCAGGGTAAATTATCTCTACACGGTTGGATTTTTCGGATTGAAACTGGTGAAATTTTAGCCTATGATCCCATCCTACACGATTTTGTCGCTCCTCATAGTAAAATTGCCCATCCCGAAGCAGAAGAAAATTTACCCTCTAGTCGTCATCTTCCCAATAGTCATCCCTTCAAGATTTCTGAGGATTATATCAGGACTCACGCGGAGGTAAAAAAAGCCACTCCTGCGGTTAATACTGTGGCCAAAAAGAATGGCTCCTCAACCCAAAAACCGGGCTATAATTATTTAGAACCCTCCCAAGCTGATCGCATTTATCGCGGTTCGAGAAGTTAATTAGGGATTACAGAAATTCTCTAGAGATGTGCCTATTAACGTCTCTAGAGTGGCAATTAAACGATAACTGCTATACTCCTCTATGGCTTCCCCAAAAGATTTTATTAGTCCCGTCAATTCCGAGCAAGAGTTAGTCTATCCTTTTCGGAACTATCTTAACTATCTTCACGAAAAATACTCTGATTTACAGACGGGTCATATCGCCGATTATATTCCGGAATTAGCCCTAGCAGCTCCAGAATGGTTTGGTATTTCCGTAATTGGCACTGATGGTCAGATTTTTGAGGTGGGAGACTGTCAGCAAACCTTTACAGTACAATCAATTTCTAAAGCTTTTGTCTTTGGATTAGCTCTAGAAGATCACGGAAGGGAATACGTTAATAGTAAAGTCGGTGTTGAACCCACCGGAGAAGCTTTTAACTCGATTATTCTCGATGAAAAAACCAATCGTCCCTATAATCCTATGGTTAATGCTGGTGCGATCGCTACTACGGATTTAATCACCGGACAGAATGCCACGGAAAGGCTAAAACGTATTTTAGAAATGTTTAAACGCTATACCGGCAGGGATCACGAGATTAATGTCCCCGTTTTTCTCTCGGAAAAATCCACCGGCAATCGCAATCGGGCCATGGCCTATCTAATGCTAAATTTTGGCATGGTCAGCGATAAAATTGAAGAAACCCTCGATCTTTACTGTCAACAATGCGCCATTCTCGTCCATGCTCACGATTTAGCCCTCATGGCTGCTACCTTAGCTAATGGGGGTGTCAACCCAATCACAGGAATACGGGCGATCGATGAACACTACGTTCAAGATGTGATCAGTGTTATGCTTACCTGTGGAATGTACGACGCTTCAGGAGAATGGGCCTATCGGGTAGGATTACCAGCAAAAAGCGGTGTCGGTGGCGGAATTACGGCAGTAGTTCCCCATCAGTTGGGAATTGGGACTTTTTCGCCCCTTTTAGATGAAAAAGGCAACAGCATCAGAGGAGTGAAAATTTGTCAAGATATTTCAGAGGATTTTGGGTTACATTTATTTAATGTGGCTAAACCAGAACGAGATTTGAAAACGTGGCTTGAAGGTAATAGTTGATATTGATAGCTGTCCCCGACAAGAGCGCCTAACGGCCCTGGGAAATTAATTTGGCCAGAGGTCTGTGGAAAAAAATGTCATAAACCTCTTGACAAAAGCAGCGGATTGTGTGTAATATAAATATTGTGTGAGGAGTATAAGTTCAGCATAAGAGGAACCTTTGGGGTCGAAACACGGCAAGACTCCCAGAGGTTCTTCTTTTTCACTTCCTTATTGGCTCAAAGTCAGCCATAAAATCAGGTTTTACCCGATCGCTAGTTTTTTCTCAATTTATCCCTTCTAGGTCTGTTGCTGCTTACCAAGAGCAACAGGTCAAAATTTTGCCGAAGAAACTGCACAAGAGAAGTGTAATTGCTCGTAAAATTGGGAATTAAGTACAAGGGCAATCCTATGGCAGATAACAATAACGGTAACGGTGGCTTATTCTTCGTCGGGGTTTTAGTAGGCAGTGCGATCGGAGTAGCGGCGGGTTTATTAGTAGCGCCGAGATCTGGAAAAGAAACCCGTCGAATTCTGCAAAAATCCGCGCGGGCTTTGCCAGAATTAGCCGAAGATCTGACCACGACGATGCAATTGCAGGCCGATCGCCTATCGGAATCGGCCCGACGTAATTGGGATGATACTTTAATGAGATTAAAAGAGGCGGTGACAGCCGGAATCGAAGCTAGTCAAAGTCTAGCCACAGACAATCCCTCCCCTGACTCGCAAGAATCCCCCCAAGGCGATAATCAACACTCGAATCACTACTAAATGACCGAACCTATTTTCTGGCTAGGATGTTCTTTACTGCTAGTCGCCGTTAGTTTAACGGCGGTTTTCATCGCCGCTTTACCTGCTCTGCAAGAGTTAGCCCGGGCAGCCCGCAGTGCCGAAAAATTATTCGATACCCTCCATCGGGAATTTCCCCCGACTCTAGAAGCAATTCGCCTAACAGGGGCGGAAATCAGCGAATTAACCGACAATATCGATGAAGGGGTTAAAAGTACCCGCCAAGTTGTCCAAGGAGTCGATCGCAGTCTCGGTAGTGCTAAAGCTGGTCTTAGCAAGCTCGATCGTGGCAGCCGTCGCCTCTTGATCGGTTTTAAAGTCGCTTGGAATACTTGGAAACGCAGTTAAGGAGATGGGGAATTATGAAGTGGGAAGTGGGAAATTGGGAAATGGGGAAGTGGGGAGATAGCAGAATTTCAACTAATACCCCAAAACCCTCAAACCCCAACTCCCTAAAACCCCAACTCTCAACTCCTAACCCCACCAACAAACTTTTTCAGCAAACCCTAAATAGGGTTTGCTGAAAAAGTAGGGGCGAAGCATTCGGATAGAAAATCTACGGTTTCACCGATAAGTTATTGTCCGAATGCTTCGCCCCTACAGGACGCGGAACCATGAAGACGCAAGGTTTTGAAGCACGATTCTCTCAGAATCTTGCACCTGTTTCGGGAGAAAAGCCACAAAACCTCTACCTTGCCTACATTTCACATTTATTCAGCAAACCCTAAATATTTGTAAACTTTTTCGTCTAAGTTACCTTTCTGTGGTAAGCAAATCTTTACTGCTCCGATTTGGGGGTTTCTTGGGGGGTGTCATCGTTGTTGGTTTTTGGTTCTTGTCCTTTAAAAGTAGGGATAAATCGCGACAAAACTTCAAAAAGCTGATTAAAGGTCGTTTGATTGATTTTACCCGTCAAGAGCAATAACACAAAGACAATAAAAGCAAAGATAAAAATAATTGTCAAAACGCTGGTAATATGCTTTGAATCTGGCACAAAATGGGCAAACACCGCAACTATACAAGCAACCACAGCGAAAACCAGCAACAAAGCGAGACTAGGTTTCAGGAGATTGGGAGTTTCTGGCGTTTTGGGACTTATATGGCGATTTTCTCGGCTTTTGCGGCTACGTTCCTCCCTTATATCGAGATCTCTTGCTCTTTCTGTCTTAGATTCCACCCCTTCTAAGATATCGCGGATATTGTATTTGCCGCGCAAACCGGGGAGAGTTGCTTCGACGATACCTTGGCGATCGAGTTCTATCAGATAGAGATAATCGACGGGAACTTCTACCCCGGTGGGTTTTTCCCCTTGCAATTCTCGAATCACTAACTTTTCCTGTACGGCTAAATTAGGGATAGTATCGTGAATTTTGTCAAAATCTGTCTTAATAATAGCTAAAAGCGCATTAGCACGGGAACCCTGGGCTTTTATGCTGATGTAGTTATCTTCCTCGTCGGCACGCACCAAAGCTTTATTAAGATCCATTGTCAGAACCACACCACTACGCCAACGCATGGTTTTATAGATCATCCGGTGATTACGGACGATAAAGCTGGAAATAATTCTACCGGGCAGGATATCATAACGGTACTGGAAGTGTAAAGGTGCGTTTTCGTAGATATCCACATCCGGTTCATCGATGGGTAGAAGATCGGTGATTAGATAGCGAGCGGGACTGTAACCATCAAGGGGAAAACAGAGTTCAAATTTTCCCATCAAATCCATCAAAAATCCGCGTTTATTTTCGGGATAACGTTGGGTTTGTTTGAGAATATCTTGCAGATCTGGCAGTGAAAGAATGCCCTTTTTTTGTACCATCAAATCGTGATTATTGAGAATATCATAAACACCGCTAGTTAACCATTCCGGGTTCAGGACATTGGTTTCATTCAGTCGCGGATCATCTTGGTAGTTGAGGACAATACCGAGATCGTGGAGAAACTGCACTAAACTTTTTTGATCGCTGGCCTCTTTAATCTCGGCTGTCTGACACATTTCCTGATACTTTTCGTAGGAAATAAAGTCATAAGTCTTTTGCATCGTTTCTAGTTGAGTTTTGATCTCAAACCAACTATTAGGGAATGGATCTTTGATATGGGGAATAGCATCGATTTGAGAGGCGATTTCCTGCACAAGTTGCTCGATTCCCACACCGGTTTTACAGGAAGTGGCGATTAGCTTGGTGATTTGGGGATATTTTTTCCGGAGGGTGCGGATCTTAACTTGGGGGGGATGTTCATCGTAACAATTACCCACGATAATCACGGGAGAATTGCCTCCGTAGGTTTCAATGAGTTTTAACCAGTATTCCAGACGGTTTTGCTGTTCGTTTTTGCGGTTGTCGAGGACAAGCAGATAAAGACTGCGTTTAGTCAGAAAAAACTGATGGGTGGTTTGCATCACTTTCTGACCGCCAAAATCCCAGAGATTGAGGCGAATATCAGGTTTTTGGGGCAGTTGCCACTTTTCAAGATTAATGCCGGGGGTCTTGGGTTCTTCGGAATTAAAGGTATTGTGCAGTAACCGCTTTAACAGGGAAGTTTTCCCCACATCCCCCTCCCCCACCAATAAAACTTTAAGCTCATTAAGAGGGCGTGTAGCTTTATTCTTGAGATAACTAAAAATCGCCTGCGGATTGCCATCATCCCATATTGTTTTACCCCATCCCTGACGAATAATTTCCGGGGGAACGTTGGTAATCGGGTTATTTTCGAGGACTAATCGCTTCAGGTTGACTAGGTGAGTGAGCGCTTCTGGAATCTCCCTGATTTGGTTATTGTAGAGATAGAGGTATTGCAGGGAGGTGAGTTGAGCGAGCGCTTCTGGAATCTCGCTGATTTGGTTATCGCTGAGGTCGAGGATTTGCAGGGAGGTGATGTGAGTGAGTGCTTCTGGTATCTCGCTGATTTGGTTATCGCTGAGATAGAGGAATTGCAGGGAGGTGAGGTGAGCGAGCGCTTCTGGAATCTCCCTGATTTGGTTATCGCTGAGGTCGAGGCCTTGCAGGGAGGTGATGTGAGCGAGCGCTTCTGGAATCTCCCTGATTTGGTTATTGGTGAGGTCGAGGAATTGCAGGGAGGTGAGGTAAGCGAGTGCTTCTGGAATCTCCCTGATTTGGTTATTTCTGAGGTGGAGGTATTGCAGGGAGGTGAGGTGAGCGAGCGCTTCTGGAATCTCGCTGATTTGGTTATTGCTGAGACGGAGGTGCTGCAGGGAGGTGAGTTGAGCGAGCGCTTCTGGAATCTCGCTGATTTGGTTATTTCTGAGGTCGAGGCTTTGCAGGGAGGTGAGTTGAGCGAGCGCTTCTGGTATCCCCCTGATTCGGTTAATGCTGAGGTTGAGTTCTTGCAGGGAGGTGAGTTGAGCGAGTGCTTCTGGAATCTCGCTGATTTGGTTATTGCTGAGGTTGAGGTATTGCAGGGAGGTGAGTTGAGGGATTTCGGGGGGAATTTCTGTTAAGTTTTTGTTGGACAGAGCCAACTTCCCCGCTCTTTCGTCCTTTGCCCGTTGAATTAACTCTAATACTTCCTGTGCTGTCATTGACCATCCCCCCGCTACTATATTTACTCCATTTTGGCAAAAGATCCAGTTAATGCCACTGGTTGAGACCTCATCAGCTTGAGTTGAGTTTCTGGAGAGTGAACTGAAAACTCGCATCTGATGACCGATAACTGGGTGACTAAAGTTGAGAATTCCCTTAAGATAAAGTAAATAAGTGTAAAGAAACTGAAAGTTAGCCTACACCCTTGCTGAAAAAATTCTCATTGTCTAGAAGTGCTATGCTCAATCGTTTTTGCCGAGGAATCTCGATCGCTCTTGTCATTGGTGTCATTAGCTGTCTGGGTTGGATTATCTGCCCGGATCAAGCTCTAGCGGTGAATAATCCCGAATTACTGCCCAATCAAGCCACTCCGATCGTTGATTTAGCCAATTATCTACCCGCAAAACAGGAAGAGGCATTAATCCGAGATATCGAGACATTTCAAGGGGAAACCGGCTGGAAAATGCGAGTTTTAACCCAATATGACCGCAGCCCTGGCCGGGCAGTGATTAATTTCTGGGGATTAGATGATAAAAGTATTCTCCTAGTGGCCGATGGTCGCGGCGGTAATCTACTATCTTTTAGTATTGGTGATGCCGTCTATGAATTTTTACCCCGCACTTTTTGGATCGAATTACAGGCCCGTTTCGGTAATATGTATTTTGTCCGGGAAAATGGCGAAAATAATGCGATCGTACAATCCTTAGACACGGTAAAAGGCTGTTTAGTTAAGGGTGGCTGTGCGGTAGTCCCCGGTTTACCGAGGGAACAGTGGATTTTAACTTTAATTACCTCAATTGTCGGCGGTTTAGTCTTCGGTTTTGCCGGTATTCCCCGCAAAGAAGGACAGGTTTTCGCTTGGCAATGGGTTTTAATTGTCTCTCCCCTCTGGTTTATCCTCTTTGTTGCTTTTGGCATCGGACCAGTGGTTACTCGCACCAGTGAATTACTGCCCCTTTTCCGCAATTTAATCGGTTTTGCCCTCGGGGTTTTAGTCGCCTATCTTTCCCCTCGTTTTAATTCCCTCAATGCCTCAAAAACCTAAAAATTAGCGGCTTTTCAGTGATCAGTAATCAGTAAACAGAAAGTAGCGAAGTTTTCACCTATAACTGATAGCTGACGGCGGCCCCTCATGGTTTGATCGATCTAGCTCTGTTACAATTAGAAAAATTGTGGAGTGAGTGAGATAACGTTTATGTGGGTCAATACTCAAAGTGAGATTATTAGTAAGGTTTTGCCGCCAGCAGTACGTCTGTTCTTAAGAACGCAAGTAGAACAGATAGAAGATTTAGAAATGCAGCTGCACGGTCATGATCGGCAAATTTTGCGCGGTTATATCCCCGGGGTATTTTTAGCCGTAGGAAAAGCGATTTATCAGGGTTTACATCTAGGTAAAGCGCAATTAAGAGGGGAAAATATTCGTCTTAATATCGGGCAGGTTTTGCGAGGGAAACCCCTAAAAATTTTGGAACCTATTCGGGTTAGCGGTGAAGTGGAAATTAACGAGCAGGATTTAAATAATTCGATCGCCTCGACTATTTTAGTTAATGCTTTTGCCGATTTACTAATTTTTTCCCTAGAAAATAACGGAATTGTTAACGCCAGAGAAATTATCTCACAACAGCGTTTTAACTGGAAAAATGTTCTCTTAAATCAGGGTTATTTCTCTCTTCTCGGCCATAGAGAAACAGGTGCAGAAGTAATTTTTAGCGCTGATATTACCCTAGAAGATGCCCGCACTTTAGGGATTAGTCCCCGACAATGGCAAGGTTTAGCCCCAGATTTATCTATTGATTTGCAACCTTTTACCGTCGATTTAGGCAAAGATGTGGAGATTAAATCTTTTATTCTCGACGATAAAACTCTTTTCTGTCAGGGAAGTTTTTTGATTTTACCTTAACAATAAACGGGATGATTCCGGTGGGTTAACTTAGTTTAACCCACCTAATTAGGGCTTGCTGAATAAAGGTGAAATGTAGGCAAGGTAAGGGTTTTGTGGCTTTTCTCGCGAGCTTCAAAACCTTGCGTCTTCATCGGCCCGCGTCCTGTAGGGGCGAAGCATTCGGATAAAAAATCTACGGTTTCACCGATAGGTTATTGCCCGAATGCTTCGCCCGTACTTTTTCAGCAAACCCTAATTAGGGCTTGCTGAATAAATCTAAAAACCTTGTTAGATTAAGGCTTTTTCAGGGGGAAAATTCACACCCCACACCCCACACCCTGCCCCCACCAACAAACTTTTTCAGCAGACCCTAATTATTAGCCCGGATTCTGTGCAATTAAAATAACTGTTTGCATTAGTCCAACTAGAAGACCGAGAATACCACCAAGATTAACAATTCCCTGTAATTCCTGTTTAACAATGCCTTGAATGGCATTTTCCAGATCGGCGGGGGAAGTGGCATTTACCCGATCGCGGATCACCTGATCAATGTTGAGAATCGGGATAATTTGGGCGACTAATTTCTCTAAATCTTCCTCTAAATAACGCTCTAAAATTAACGCTAACTCTTGACTAATTACCCCTAATGATGTAGTCATTGACCCCGAAGATTGCAGACGATTAATAATTAAATTAGCGATTTGATCCCAGTCGATTGTTTGTCCAAAATCTTGCAGAAATTGTTCGCCACTTTCTTGAATATAAATTCGCACCGTGTCTCTAGTGGTTTTACGCAATTGTCTGACGGTGGAGATAGGTAAATTTTGTAAAGAGATACTTTGTAACCAGTTTTTCAGACGATTACGCATCTCTAAAGATAGTAATAATTCTTTGATTCTGGTATTAGCTAAATCCTTTTCATCAAGGCAAAAAGTGCGTAAGCGGGCCAGGGCATTGCGTAACCCGAATAAATTGGCTACTACCCAATAGGTTCCACTGGTTTTTTCCCGAAATCCTTCATCGATAACTTGAATATTGCGATCGGTTAAAAAATCGATTAAAGCTAGACGGATAACATCAGCAGGTAGGACAGTTTCTAATAGCCAATCGGAGAATTGTCGCGCCTGTTGTTCACTGAGAGAAAATTCTAAGACTAGGCGATCAAAAATTTGATTGATCTGTTTTTCTAAAAAGTCCTGCCGTCGGGCTAAAACTTTTAGTAATCTCGCTAAAGATTCCCCGAATAAATCATGAAGAATTGCCGCCAAAATCTCGGCAGTTTTTGCTTGCCGATCGCCTTTTATTTGTTTTAAAGCTAATTGTAACAGCCAGAGTATCGCCCCCTGTACCCTTTCCGTGTCGAGGAGTCGTTTAGCCAGTTTTTGTAATTCCTCGGGGGTTAACAGGGAACCCATGATCGTATCCGATACCCGGACAGCTAATCGATCTTGATTGCGAGGAATTAACCCCGGGGTGAAGGGAAGAGGACGCTTACCGATATAAATCGCCTTGTAGGGACGAAATAGCATTTTTATGGCTACATCGTTCGTAAAATAGCCAATAATTGCCCCCGCGATCGGCGGTAAGATCCATGTCCAAAGAGTAGGGAGATTCAATTTAGCAGCAAAAAATAAACGGAAATGTGAGTAGGTTATTTCTTCAAGACTAACACTCCCATCAGTCCTGCTAGGAGTGGATAGTGAACGGCGCCGGAAAATCCCGACTGATAGCCTAATTTTACCTGTTCTGGGCCCTGGGGAAAGCGATCGATACTGGGACTAATATAAGCGTACTGGTCAGTTAAACCGTAGCGCTCGGCAGCCGGAACGACGATATGATCGAGATACCAGTTTTGGAATAATTTGGCGATGGTTTCGGTGGGTTGATGGAAGTCAAGAATCGCCGCTTTAGCACCCGGTTTCAGGACTCGGTATAATTCCCCCAAACATTGGGCAATATCGACCACATTGCGTAATCCATAGCCAATAGTGGCACAATCAAAGCTAGAATCGGCAAAGGGTAAATTGAGGGCATCCCCTTCCATCCAGTTAATATTAGTGGCGCTAAAACGTTGACGGGCGATTTTTAATTGTTGTGGGGAAAAATCTAGTCCGATCACTTGGCCGGTTTTACCCACTTGTTTTGATAATAGGTTAGTCAGGTCGCCACTGCCACAACAGATATCGAGGGCAAAATCTCCTTTTTCGGGTTGACACCACTTGACTGTCATTAATTTCCAGATATGGTGTAATCCTAAACTTAATTCCTGATTGAGGCGGTCATATTCGGGAGCGATCTGATCAAAAATTGCTTGTATTTCTGTGGAGTTAGGTGAGGATTGATTGGACATTTTTATAATATAGCACCAGAGAAAATCCCAGATCAAGTTATATCATTCTATCCTATCTCCGCCCACGGAGATAAGCTGTTGACCATCTACAGCAGTTATCTTCATGGTGGGAACAGTAGCTTAGGTTACGCTTCATCTATCCGAGAACCTTCCGGTCGTAATTCGATCGAGAGTCCTTCCCGGGCGAGAATAGTTTGAGGCAGAATCTTTCTTACCTGTTCCCCAATGCGATCGAGAAAATCGTCATTATGGGCGGGATCGTGATGAAATAGAACTAACTGCTTAACTTGCGCTGCCTGGGCGATTTTGACTGCCTGTTGCCAAGTGGAATGACCCCAACCCACCTTAGAATACTTAGGATCGTTGTATTCCTCATCGGTGTAGGTAGCATCAATAATCATCACATCCGCTTGCTGGGCTAAAGCCAGAACGTTATCATCAAAGCGATCGGGAAAATGTTCGGTATCGGTAATATAAGCTGCCGATAAACCCTGCCAATTTACCCGATAACCCACCGCTTCCCCGGGATGATTTAAAGGACGGGTTTCGACGGTGAAATCGGCACAGTAGAGGGTTTTGCCCATTTCTAGATTATAAAATTCTAAATCAGCCCGCATAATCTGCAAAGGCACGGGAAAATTAGGGTGTGACATCTGATCGTGTAATCTTTGCTTGATGGTTACTCCGTTGGCAGAGGGAATCCCATAGATTTTAAAAGTATTGCCCCTGATAAAAGCGGGGATAAAAAAAGGAAAACCCTGAATATGATCCCAATGGGAATGGCTGAAAAATAAATGGGCTTTCACTGGACTTTCTGTCATCAAAGACTTTCCTAGGATGCGTAACCCTGTACCACCGTCAAAAATTAATCTTTCTCTACCGACTTGCATCTCCACACAGGAAGTATTACCACCATAACGAACGGTTTCCGAACCTGGACAGGGAATGCTCCCCCGTACTCCCCAAAATTTGATCTGGAAGCATTTGTAGGGCATATTAGAAGCTCCTCTACTTGTGCTAATAGGCTAATAGTTAGATTAGCACTCTTCCACAATTAAGTCTGTGACCTGATGACAAGCACGATGATTTACGATATTGGAAAAGGATTATAGTTTTCGGGAAAGCAAGGTATGGATTTACAGAAATTCTTAGAAAAACTGCCCCAACAGTATCAGGATTGGGGATCGGCTTTAATGTCGCCTATTTCCGAGCAATTAACCCTTTTAAGCGAAAAAACCGCCTCTTATCCTGATCGCAATCTCTTTCCCCTGCTCAATCTAGCCGTTGCCTGTCTGCAACCAGACGAGGTTTACTGTCAAATTGGTTGTTTTCGTCGCGGTAGTTTAGTCGCCGCTTTCTGCCATAATAGCGATCGCTGCGGTTATGGCGTAGAAGCCTTTTTTAAATACGATCCATCGGGAGAAAAACTAACTGTATTATCTCAAGATTGAGTTAGTTGCTTTTGGGTATAAGTGAGGAAAGATTAGCAAAAATTGCCCGCACTTGTGGGGATATTTTTTCCCTTTGATTGATTAAATAAATACTAACAAGGGTTAAAGATACCCCCGCCCATTGCAATACACTTAACATCTCACCGAGGAATAAATTCCCGAAAGTGAGGGCAAAAACCGGAGTTAAAAAAGTCAAAGAACTTAAACTGGTTAAATTGCCTTTGGCGGCTAAATAAAAGAATATTCCATATGCGATCGCACTACCAAAAATCGTGGCATAACTTAAAGCTAACCAACCATTTAAATCTACATTTTGCCATTGATGGGATTCGGTGAAACCTGAAGCTAAAAATAGCGGCAATCCTCCTAAAATCATGTGCCATCCGGTGGCGCTGACGGGATCCGCATGACGACAGACAAACCGGATTAACACTGTTCCCACCGCCATGGATAGGGAAGCCAAAAGCATCAGCATTTCGCCGCTATTTAGTAATTCCTGCCAGCTAAAGTCAATATTTACCGCTTTTTGTCCAAAAAAGTCATAAAACCATTGATCGGGCAAGCCGATTAAACTAATTCCCCCAATCCCTAAACCCAATCCTAACCATCCCCAGACACCGATAACTTCTTTAAATAGCCAACTGGACATTAAAGCCACCGCTAGGGGTTGGGAGTCAATAATTACCGATCCTAACCCCGCCCCGGTGCGATTTAACCCCAATGCCAGAAAACCTTGAAAAAGAGTGGCATCCATGAGAGCAAAAAGGGCAATCCATAACCATGCTTGCAGGGTTTTGGGCTGAGGACGACCTAAAAACCAAGCTACCATTAAAACTAACATTCCGGCGGGAACAAGGCGAATTCCCGCCATAAATAGGGGGGTGGTGTGGGGGATAACACCCTTCATCGCTACCATCGCTGTTCCCCAGAGAAAAAACGGTGAGATAAGTAAGAGGGGTGAGGATTTCTTTAAATCTAGGTTTTCCATAGGTAGCGATCGAGTTTTGTAGATAACAAATTTCCCTAATTGTATAGTAGAAACTGGGGATCGGCTCTTAATTCTCCTGACTTTCTTTTAACTGATTTTCCTCTAAATCTGTTATTGGTTTTTCTTCCCCGTAACTGATCCAGATCGCAATCATCCCCGCGATAGGAATGGAGAGAAAAACCCCTAATAATCCCGCAATTCTTTCGCCGATAAAGAGGGATAAAAACAAAATTACCGGGTTTAATTCTAGGGCATTGCCCATAACTTTAGGGCGAATAATATTATCTTGAATTTGTACCAAGACAACACAGACAATAAAAGCTTTAACGGCAATTGTTAGTCCTTGGGAGGTAAAAGTCAAGATAGTTACCAACAAAATGCCCAGGGTTGCCCCGATACCCGGGATAGCATCGATAACACCAAGAATACCCGCTAAAATTAGCCCATATTGAATTCCCAATAGGGAAAAACTTAAGAAACTCGTCACCGATAAAAAGAGCATTAATAACAGTTGCCCGCGAATAAATCCCAGAAAACTTTGTCGAAAAGACTTGGCAAAACGCTCCCGGTATGCTAGGGGGAGAAGTTGCAAAAAACCTCGCCAAAGTTTATCACCATCAATGAGCATATAAACACTGATCACCGCCCCGAAAACGCCAGTAAATACACTGGAAAAAACTCCCTGTACGACCGATAAACCCGTGGCTAAACCAGTTTGTAGTGTTCCCACCATTTTATTCCAATCTAATCGATCGAGAAAGTCTTGAAAGGGTAAAAAATCTTGTTGACCCAGGGCATCGGTAAGATTGAATATTAGTCCTTTCCCCTGACTAACTGCTTCTAATCCTATGCCTGTGACTAATCTAAATAGGAGGATAAAAGCTACTAGGGTGGTAATAGCAATGGCTAGTCCTCTCGGTAGATAACGAGATAACCAAACCACGGGATAATTTAATAGAGCGGCCAGGACTGCCGAACCAGTAAAAATAGCGATTGTCCCGTAGAAATAGTTAATTAAGATAATCAGACTCCAGCCACAACCAAATAATAATAGATAGCGCACTAGAATCGAGTTATTCAGAGTTTTCCAAAAGGAGCTAGAAGGGGTCATAAATCAAGCCAGAAATAGGATTTTAGCATTTAGAATTGTTTTAACAAAGCTTCCCGCATGACCGAGACGGGGACGGGTTGACCTAACCAGATTTCTAGCGCGATCGCTCCCTGATTAACTAACATTTCTAACCCATCAATAATTCTTATCCCTCTAGTCCGGGCCAACCGGAGAAATTTGGTCGGCCGGGGATTATAAATTAGATCGTAGGCGATCGCCGATGGGGGTAAAAGGTCTAATAATTCTAACTCAACTGGGGATTGTTCGCCCTGGGGAGACATTCCGATGGGGGTAGAATTAATCAGGAGTTCTGTGGTGGGTAGCATCCCCTCTAATTCGTCCCAGCCATGCACTTCTAGGAGGTCATAGAGGCTGGTATTCGCCCAACTTTCTTTAAAAGGATCTAATTTCTTTTGATTGCGTCCTACCACATGAATTTTGCCACAGCCCAACTGGGCGCAAGCCACCACTACCGCCCGGGCAGCGCCGCCATTACCTAAAATAACTGGATTCACCCGACTCCAATCTTTGTCAAGGGATTTCAAGGGTGCGAGAAAGCCATCCACATCGGTATTCGTTCCCTGCCAGCCAGTTTTCGTGCGCCAGACGGTATTAACTGCGCCTACTAGCCTTGCTTTCTCGGTAATTTGCGATAATAAGGGAATAATTGCTAATTTATGGGGAATTGTGACGCTAAAACCCTCTAGATCGATGGCGGACAACCCAGCGATCGCAGTTGCTAAATTTTCCGGGGCGATCGGTAGGGGAAGATAGACATAATTTAGCCCCAAGGCATCGATAGCGGCATTGTGCATGAGGGGAGAAAGAGTATGGCCGATGGGATCGCCGATTACGCCTAATAACTTGGTTTTTCCGTTAATAATGGTCATAAAAAAGGTGGGCTTTCCCCACCAAAGTTTAATCTCAAGGGTAGCCAATGCTCACCTTACTATACTAGGGTTTGCTGAAAAAGTTTTTCCTGGGGGCAGGGTGTAGGGTGTGGGGTGTAGGGTTTTACCGATTTTGAGGGGGTCAATTACCTAATTTTCAGGGAAAAAGTCCAGGGATTTTTCCCCCGATCACTCCCAGATCCATTACTTTTTGATGGCCAAAAGGTCTAAAAGTTTTACCCAACAAGGTTTTTAGATTTATTCAGCAAACCCTATACTATTTCTTGATTTCGCGGGCCATTTTCAGGAAAGGATTGATATTGTCATCGTTAGCGCGACGAACGTTATCATTAGCAGCGTTAGCCTTACTATTAGCCTCGGAAGTAGCCGATTTTGCCACAATACCGTTATCGGTGACTTTGCTGACTTCCATAGAAGAAATCTGTTTAATCGATTCGCCACCCTTTTTATTCGAGGCAGTTTTCGGGAAAGTACGTCGGATCGTGATCGGTGTCCGCATAAAGTCGATATTACCGAGAGTTTTAGCGTCATCGGGTTCCAAGTAAAAAGCCTCTTTCGGTTCCGGTGCGCTCATATCCATCGGTTCATCGACGTATTTCGTCTTATTGCCAAACAGGCCAAAGAATCCAGCCATTTTCTCGCTCTCCTAAATAAATATATTTACCATAAATTGCTGCTGATTGTTAAATCATATCAATATTTATGACAAAAAGCCAGGTAGCCATCTATCAGTTATCAGTTATCAGTTATCAGTTATCAGTTATCAGTTATCAGATGTGAGTTTTCAGTTCACTGATTACTGTTTACTGTTTACTGTTCACTGATAAAACTTCCCCACATCCGAATCAACGCTGTTCTAACCTACGACTGGCTAGGGACATAGAATAACAGAAAATCCAGTAAATAAACGCCAAAAATAGATAAACCTCTGGATAATCGCCGATAAATTTCGGATTAGCTAAAACCGAGCCTGCCATACCCAAGAGGTCCACCAGTCCCACGATCGCCAGTAGAGAAGTATCCTTAAATAAACTGATAAATTGACCAACAATAGCGGGAATGACCGCTTTTAAAGCTTGGGGTAGAACGATCAATAATAAAACGAAAATCGGTTTTAAACCCAAGGCTTTGGCCGCTTCAATTTGACCTTTGGGAATCGCTTGTAAACCACCCCGGACATTTTCGGCCAGATAGGCTGCTGCAAAAAGGGTGAATCCGGCGATCGCTCTGATCACCCGTTCCGGTCTCGTCCCGGCGGGTAAAATTAAAGGTAACATCACCTGGGCCATGAATAAAATTCCCAACAAAGGTAAACCGCGCAATAATTCGATATAGCCAATAGATAGCCAACGAATTGCCGGTAATTCACTCTGTCTCCCCAGGGCTAATAATACCCCCAAGGGGAAAGATAAAATCATACTGGCGATCGCTACTAATAAAGTTAAGATTAAACCACTGAGATCATCGAGGGGAATTGCCTTTAAAAATAATCCTCCCAATAGTAACCAAGCGATTAAAGGTAAAGTCAATAACCAGAGCAATCCCCACCAGCGTTGGAGAAAAGCGGGGCAATTGGGGAAGCGACCCCGGTTTAATTGCCAAGAAAACAGCGATAAAGCCGCAATTATCGTTAAAATCAGCCAAATTCGCCATATTGACTGTTCTGGATAACGACCGACCACAAATAAACCGAGATTTTCCGTCACTACAGCCCATTTTGCCCGATTTATCGACCAATCAAGAAAACTTAAGCCACCCCAGAGGCTGAGAAATAGACCCGCAAGGGTTAAGATGACGTTGTACCAAGTGTTAAAGAGATTTTTTCTTAACCAGAGTCCCATAAAATTCCCTAACCTCCCCAGTGGTGATCATTGTACTTTTTCAGTACAATGGTGCTATTAGAAAAATTCAGACTGATTTTCGACCATGAACAGTTGCATTTTAATGGCTAAAATTGTCCGTCGTCCCGAATTACGTTATACCCAAGATAATCAAACTCCCTACGCTCAAATGTTAGTCGAGTTTTCTCCCAATCGTGCCGAGGCAACCCCAGCTAATTTAAGGGCCGTAGCTTGGGGAAATTTAGCCTCAGAAGTCGCTCAGAACTATAATGAAGGCGATCGGGTAATTTTAGAAGGTCGTCTCTCGATGCAGACGATCGATCGTCCCGAAGGTTTTAAGGAAAAACGGGCCGAATTAGTCATTAGTCATCTCTATCATCTTGACGGCAGCGTGAGTAGCGGTGAAATGACGGCCCCGACTCCGGAAAAAGTCGTGCCAATCAATACCCACAAATCGAATAAAACCCCGGTGGAAAAACCCGTCGCATTTGTCTCCCCCGGGGACTTTGAATACGACGCATCCTATGAACTTTCTAATCCTTCCGCTTGGCAACCTAGCGACACATCGGTGGAGGAAAATTTAGACGATATTCCTTTCTAAGTACCCCGACAGAATTAATGGCTCTTCTCGATTTTGTCTGATAATTTTTGCTTATGGAATCGTGAAATGCTGATCGGACAAGACTTTCAGCACTATTTTGACGGATATTCTATCAGTATAGACCTCGTTTCCACACAGAAACCAGAAGAGCCAAAGCTTTAACTGAGATATGGCAGGCTAGAGAAAATAATAAGTATTAGTGCGTGAGGATGTCTCAATGCAAATTACCCTGAACCTACCGGATAACCTCAGCCAAGGCGAAACTTTTAACCAAGGCGATTGGCTCCGGGAGATTGCCATTGCGCTGTTTCAGCAAGAGCGGATTTCCCTCAGTCGCGCCAGTAAAATTGCCGGGATGGAAGTCATGGACTTTCAAAAACTGCTGGCAGATCGCGGTATTTGTGTTCACTACGATGTAGAAGACTTTGAGCAGGATGTTCAGCATCTGCGCGATCGAGGCTGGCTATGATCGTCGTCAGCGATACCTCCGCCCTTGCCAATCTGGCGATTATCGATCATCTCTGGCTGCTAGAGTCAATTTACCAAACCGTTATTATTCCAGACGTTGTTGCTAGGGAGCTAACAGAGGCAAGTAATCCCCTCATTCCAGCCATTCTCCAATCCGGCTGGATTCAACCCCAACCCCTCACCAACTCCGAACTCGTTAACCAGCTTCAGCAAGAACGAGGATTGGATGCTGGAGAAGCGAATGCCATGGCCTTGGCCCTTGAGCTACAAGCTGATGATCTGCTCATTGATGAACGCTTGGGGCGGCAAGAAGCCCTGCGGCTAGGGCTGTCTATCATTGGTATTCTGGGCATTCTGCTCGTTGCCAAACAAAGAAGCCTCATCCCTCAAGTTCAACCTGTTATGGATACCTTGATCAGCCAAGCTGGTTTTCGCGTCAGCCCTCAGCTATATCAGCGTGTCTTAGCTTTGGCTGAAGAACTTTAGTAAAGGATAAGCCAAGATAGTCTGTGGAGTCGGTATCGATCGAAACTATCGTCTCCCATACCAATGGGAGACGATAGTTTAGTATGTTGTCTATAAATTTATAAAAACTCAATCCCTCTCTTGCCCAAGATTACAGAGCCTAAAATCCAACAGGACGGTTATCAAGAGCCAAAATAGTTGTGTGAAAACTGTTTGAGAAATTTGTCTTCGATCTTTAGCATACTGAACTCAGATGAGCCGTATATTTATACGGGGAAAGTTCAGGTATATACCCCAAAATAGTCCTACTGATCAGTAATTTTACTTTCAGCGAGAATTTCTTGGAGGACGGGGGATAAATTGCTAGTTAAACGGCCAGATCGAATAAATTCAGCGTAGGTATCAGCTTCGATATCTAGGAGGGTTTCCCGAAGTTGTTCCATTGTTAATAGCTGTAATTGGGGATAACTATCGTTGAGAGATTGTATTTCCGCTTCTACAGTCTTTAACTTTTCTTTGACGAGATGCTGCTCATAACTAAAAAATTCGGGGGCAACATCGGGAGATTTATCTAACTTAGAAAGATAGTCTAAAACTCTTTTTAAAGCTACCCGTCGGGCTAAAAGTTCCGCATAGTTTTCTCGAATTGGTTGATCACCGATCAAGTCTAATCTCGATAGGAAAGTTTGAATAGTTAATCCCTGAACCAACAGGGTAAAGAGAACAACTCCGAAGACGATATCGATGATATCCTGACGATTGGGAAAAATAACCGGCACACTTAAAGCTAGGGCAATAGAAACGGAACCGCGCAAACCTCCCCACCATAAAACCGTTTTTTCTCGCCAATTAATTTTAGTTTCCATCAAGGCATTACTAACAGTTGCTAAAGCAAAGGTAGCCAGAAAACGGGCCGCCACTACGGCAGCGATCGTGATAAAAATTAAATTGAGATTATCGGCTAAACTGGAGAGACGAATCTGATCGCCGATGAGGAGAAAAACGATCGAATTGACAAAAAAAGCGAGAAACTCCCAGAATTCCGTGACTAATAGGCGGGTACGGGGACTCATGCTGATTCTAGAGCCAAAATTACCCAAAATAATCCCCGTAGTCACCACTCCGATTACCCCCGAACCCCCGAACTCCTCGGTTAATAAATAAGCACCGTAGGCGGACACAAGAGTTAAAGACTGTTCCACTAGGGGTAAATCGAGACGTTGAGTCAGATAGGAGATACCAAAACCCACTAAACAACCCACTGCTACCCCGATACCGATAAAAGCGGCAATCCGGCTAATGGTTGTCTCTAAGGATAGACCACTAGCACCGAGGGGAATTTCCACCAAAAGAGCGAAAGCGACCACAGCGACCCCATCATTAAATAAGCTTTCCCCTTCCAAAAGCACGGTGAGTTTTTTACTGGCCCCTAATTCGCGAAAAAGAGCGACAACAGCGACGGGATCCGTAGAAGAAAGGCTTGCACCCACTAATAATGCCGTAAATAGGGGTAAATTGGTCAATTCATCTAGGGTAAAACCAACCCCGAAAATCGAGATAATTACGCCGACAATAGCGAAAAGACTGACGGGAATCCAATTATCCTTCAGATCTCGCCAGCGCGTATTCCAAGCGGCTTCAAATAGCAAAGGGGGCAGAAAAATTTCTAGAATCAGTTCGGGGGATAGGTTCACCAGACGGATATCGATAAAAGCTAAACCTAAACCGACTATCACTAACAATAGGGTGTAAGGAATTTGGCGAAACCAGCTAAAAATCCTCGAAACCGTGGCCACACTCAGGGAAACGGACAAAACAATTAGAAATTGTTCCAAATTTTGCTTAATGACTTCATCAGTAGCGGATTCTAAACTCATTGGGTGGGAGGCAATCGGTGAGCGGACGTGCAAGAAAAGAACAATCTAAATTATTATTACACTTTAGAACCAGTGATTTTTTCTCCTAAAACCAAGTTTTTCTGCTGGCAATTCCTTATTATCTATGTCCTTGACTATGCCTCAGTCTGCCGAGTCCTCCACGGGTGAGGATTTACCCCTAGCTATCTCACCCAGTAACGAGCAGTTAGAGAGTATTAATAGCTATTTAAACCTGATTTTGGCGGCTTTAGTCTCTCTAGCTAATTTAGACTCCGAGTCTATCACCCAAGCAGCCCAAGAATTAGCCTTAGATGCAAATACAAGCGATCGCCTAGTTGCCCACCACTGGCAACCCCAGTCAAAACTTTCCCTCGCGGACATCCGTTCTCTAGTTCTCCTCCTCTGTCATTTGGCCCAAAAAAAGCAAGAGTTAATCCGTCGCGCTGTAATTCTCTTGGAACAAGTGGGAACTCAAGGAGAAGAACCAGTTAAAACCACACTTTTGGGCAATTATATCGATAATTTTCGCTTAAAATACCCAGAAATATCGGAAAATAATCTCATTGATTCTAGCCTAACTTCCCTAGCCTGGAAATTATTAATCGATTTATTGTTCTACAGCAGCCCCCGCAGTCATCTCCTTCTTTGGCACACCCTTTTGGCAAGTAAAAAGTAAAAAGCCTATCAGTTATCAGTTATCAGTTATCAGATGTAAGTTTTCAGTTCACTGATTACTGTTTACTGTTTACTGGACGGCTACGCCGTGCCTTTGGCAACACTGAAAAAAAGCTTCCCAGTTCATAATTAGACCTCTTGCATAATTTTTTTATGGTACAATATAAGGTTTTGCTTTTTTCTCAATTCTTAGATTGAAGTGGAAAAAAGAATAAAATGTGATCTTAGGTCAGGAAATCATC
>VYLM01000004.1_pt1 | contig 63382 bp, 65 predicted proteins | sample 5109491 | NCBI WGS metagenome assembly VYLM01 (sample SAMN12291813, study PRJNA351875) | freshwater metagenome | isolation source: freshwater lake | place: USA: Michigan, MSU3 lake | collected 2011-08-06 | reverse complement strand
TCCCAAGGCAGGTACACAGAAGCGGAACCTCTCTATCTAGAAGCATTAGATTTGAGAAAACAACTCTTAGGAGACAATCATCCCGATGTGGCACAATCCCTCAACAATTTAGCATACTTGTACCAATCCCAAGGCAGGTACAAAGAAGCGGAACCTCTCTATCGAGAAGCGATTAAGATTGCTACCCAAGTATTAGGAGACAATCATCCCGATAGCCAAACAATTATGGAGAACTATAAAACTATGTTGTCGCAACTCCGGCAGGCAGAATTAAGATGAGTTAGAGTTTAAATGCTTGGGAAAATGGGGTTCGCAGGCGCACGGATTTTCCATTGTGAATATAATATCATGTCAAGGGGCTTTTGTCAAGAGAAAATTTGACAAAATCCAGATAATGTAGGGTACGTTAGACGGCAAAAATTTCTGTTTTAACTTCAAGCTAACAATCCGTCGTAACCCACCACCAATCATCGACTATGATTGGAATGATTGAATGATGGACTATGATGGAATTAATCACTGATAACTGATAACTGATAACTGATAACTGATAAAGCTATGACACTCAAAGAACAACTAATTAAAGAAATCGAGCATACACCTGACACCCTTTTGACTGAATTACTTGACTTTTTGCTCTTTATCAAAGAACGACATACTGCAATAGAAATTACAGAAGAAGAGCAAGCTAACATAATCGCTTCTGAATCAGCTTATCAAGCAGGAGACTATCTAACCCTCGAAGAATATGAGGCAACTCAAGCGTGAACTACAGAGTTATTATTCCGAAACCAGTTCAAAAACAACTAAACAACTTACCCAAACAACAACGCGAACGCTTAATTACTGCCATTAGACTACTTACCGATACACCTCGTCCTAGCGGAGTCAAGAAACTCAAAGGATATGATGACAACTACCGAATTAGAATAGGGGATTATCGCATCATTTACAAAATTCAAGATCAAGAAATGCTGCTTATCATATTGAGTAGTATTCATCGAAAAGATGCTTATTGAACCTCTCAGTAGGTGGGTGGAGTGAGAACTATAAAACTATGTTGTCGCAACTCCAGCAAGCAGAATCAGGATGAGTTAGAGTTTAAATGCTTGGGAAAATAGGGCTTGTAGGCGCACGGATTTTCCATTATGAATATAGTATCATGTCAAGGGGCTTTTGTCAAGAGAAAATTTTTTTGACCCGGAAGAAATTCAACCTAGATAAAAACTGAGGATCAGAGCCACTAAAAAACTCATTAACAGGCATAAAATTCCGAAATAAAGGACGATTTTAGCACGGAAAGCTGATAGGAGAAGGATAAAAGCTTTAATATCAATGAGGGAAGCGACCAGTAAAAAAGCTAGAGTGGAACCCACGGACAGATTAGTAATTAAAGAACCGGGGACAAAAGTGCTAAGACTGGCATTAACAGGGAGAGTGAAACCAAAAAACAACTGCACGAGAATTTGAGTAGCGGGAGTATTCCCCCAGGCAATTAATTGACTCTGAGGTAATAATAACTGAAAGATACTAGCGATCGCACAGCCAATAATTAATAATCCCCCTAATTCCAGTGCTTCATCGATAAAGTTATCGAGAAATAACTGCACAGAAATTGGCCAAGCTTGCCTATCTCTAGTTTTATACTCATAAACAAGACTGCCGACTCTTTGTAGGGGTTGACTGGCTGCTTCCTCCGGTAAAAAACTACCGGAAAGAACTAAACTCGATTCTAGGGGAATTTCGCTATCGGTGCGGGGTTTTTCCCGATAGAAACTAAAGAGAGTGCCGATAAAAATTGCCATTAACCACACCGAAAGCGATCGATAGAAGAAAATACTAGAATAGGTGAAAGTCTGCCAAGTTAGCCAAAGAGTGACGATATTTAGGGTAGGTGCAGCGGTGAGAAAGCTAAACACCACCCCTGGGGGTACCCCCTCTAATAAAAATCTTCTAGCGACGGGAATCCTGCCGTATTGTCCGACGGGTAAGATTAATCCGATTGTACTGCCAACGATCGCTCTTAACAGTCGATTACGGGGAAATATCGCCGCTAATCGCTGTTTATTGACGAAAACCAGCAAAAAACTGGAAACGGCTGCCCCGAAAAGTAAAAAGGGAAGCGAGGTCAAGACTAAACTAAGAAAAAAAGTAACAGCGATAGAAATTTGATTCATGAATAGGGTTCAAGATCGGAAGCTATCCTACAAAATAGCAGATAAGGTAAAAAGTAAAAAGATCGGTTTTCGATGCAACAATAGGTTAGTTTGTTGAAATCAACAATTAAAAAGAACGTAAAGCGATTAATTGTGCCTCAGCTTTATGAAGGGATTCTAACCATTCTTTTTCGGGATCGCTATCGGCAACTATTCCCGCTCCCACTTGTCCCCAAACGGTGTTTAAATTCCCTTGAGTAGTCATTAATAGGGTACGGATGAGAATATTCAAATCTAAATGACCCCGTAGGTCAATATAGCCACAGGAACCATAGAATAAATTGCGTCGCATCGGTTCCAATTCTTCGATAATTTCTAGACAACGAACTTTCGGACAACCGGTAATTGTTCCCCCGGGGAAAAGAGCTTTAATTAAATCAATAGCATGATACTTTTTATCTAATTTTCCTTGAACATTACTGACCAAGTGCATAACGTGACTATAACGCTCGATCGTCAGTAATTCATCCACATAAACCGATCCCCATTCACAAACTCTACCTAGATCATTACGTTCTAGATCCACTAGCATAATATGCTCGGCCTGTTCTTTTTTATTAGTTAATAGTTCCTCGGCTAATTGTTGATCGAGTGCCTCGGTTTTACCCCGGGGACGGGTTCCAGCGATCGGTCTAGTGCTGGCTATTCCCCTTTCTAATTTCACCAATCTTTCGGGAGAACAACTAATCATTTCTCCCCAAGGGGTGCGCCAATAACTGGCAAAAGGAGAAGGGTTAATCTGTTGTAAACTGCGATAAATTTGCCATCCTTTTGCCTTAGTTGTGCTTTGAAATCTTAGGGATAAATTTGCTTGAAAAATATCACCTTTTCTGATATAGTCTAAGGCTTTTTTAACAGCTTTTTCGTAGTCGAGTTGAGAAGTATAAAAGATTAAGGGAGAGGGTTGGGGATCGATAAACTCAAAATCGGGGTTAGTGGTTAAAGATTGTTCGTATTTATCTAAATCTTCAGGTTTAGTGGCAGCTAACCAGAGAATTTGTGCTTGGTGATCGAGAATGGCAAAACTATCCGGTTCATACCAATAAGCGACGGGAAAAGGGAGAGTATCAGCTTTCCTGTCGGGTAATTTTTCTATTTCCCAAGCTAAATCGTAGCCTAACCACCCCAACCAACCGCCATGGAAGGGAAGATGATCGGGAAGATGATCACATCGGGGTTGGGGGAGTAAACTGCTTAAAAAGGGCAAAATTTCCCCTAATGCAGGGGTCCAAAGCTGACGCGGGGAACCAGCACAAAGAGAGTAACGGGAGAGGGAATTACCCGGATAGGGACTTTCTAGTAAGGTAGCGATCGCATCTTGGGCGAATAAGCAAGCAAAAACCTCGGAACCAGTGCGCTGATGCAGAGGAAGCGATCGCCAATGCCATGCTAAAGGTTTTTGCATCTAATTGCGGGCCAAAATAGCTGGTAAATTGGGTATAACTAGGGTTTTGGTGTTAGTTGTGGGGGAGTTGATCTTTCCTATCTGCTAACACCTATTATCTTAGTCCTAAATGTTTGCTGCCTCGTAATTATCCCCGATAATCGAGGTCAATTTCTTTAGAACCGCCGCGCTGTAATTGGCCTAACAATTCCCCTAACTGACTCCAAACCAAACCACCGATAAAGATAGTCATCGGGAGAGAGATAGCGTAGGCAACCCAACCATTGAGAATAAATATATCTAATCCCGAGGCCAGGAAAAGACAGATTCCTACACAAATACCAATAAAAGGAATTTGTAAGGAACTGGATTTTAAAAGATTTTGATCGTCTGAACCCTTATTTTTATACCAATTGTTAACCACTTGCTTGAGACTAGCTTCAAAAGCAGCCCCGCAGGTAATACCGATAAATAAACCGGCAAAAACTAGAAAATAGGGTGGTTGGGGCAGAAAATAATAATCCATAGAAAAAGTGATTAACCGATGATGACCTTAAACACTTTAACGCGAACTGGTTTCTCGCGGAAGGACAGCGGCCACACCTTGGGAGGATAATTCCCGAAAAGCGCTCATGGCCACATCCAAGAGTCGCCGCGGTTGCAATTCTCCTTGAATTAAACTCCAGAGACGTTGCACTTCGGCAGTATGGAGACGGTCATCTTCCGTTAAAGCTAATAGCAATTGACGACGCAGATAACGACCTTCTTCCGAGAGAAGAAAAGTGATGCCTAATTGCGCTGTGGGCAGTAAATCGAAGTTACTTTCCGATCGAGCCATTGTAATCATGTTTTCTAGGCGTTGCCACTGGAATTTACCGTTTTTGAACAGTACATCCAGTAAACGCCGGCGCAGTTGAGGCGATTCCCCGGTCAGGAGACGTTTAGCGACGTAGGGATAGGCCACTTGGACGATTTTGAAGTTAGGATCGAGGGTAAGGGCCACCCCTTCTTGGGTGACGAGGGAACGAATAATCAGGGCGAATTTGGCGGGAATCCGGAAGGGATATTGGTACATCAATTCGGAGAACTCATCGGTAATAGTGCGGAAATTGAAGTCACCGACCCTTTGACCGATGGCATTGCCTAAAACCCGTTCTAGAGCCGGAATAATGGGTTTTATATCCGTTTCTGGGGTTAAAAATCCCAGTTTGACAAAGTTGGCGGCCAGGTTTTCGTAGTCTTTGTTAATTAAATCGACGACGCAACTAGCGAGGGTTTCTTTAGTTTCCTCCTCTAACTGGTCCATCATGCCAAAATCAATATAGGCCATGCGACCATCAAAAGTGGCGAAAAGATTACCCGGATGGGGATCAGCGTGGAAAAAGCCGTGTTCGAGGAGTTGCTGTAATCCGGAGGTTACGCCGATTTTAACGATACTATTGGGGTCTAATCCTAAAGCTTTGATATTCTCGGTATCGGTGAGTTTATAGCCATCAATCCATTCCAGGGTGAGGACGCGGCGACCACTATAACGCCAGTAGATACTGGGAACTTTAACTTCGGGGTTATTTTGGAAGTTGGTGGCGAATTTTTCAGCGTTGCAACCTTCGTTTTGATAGTCGATTTCCTCAAAGAGTTTGGTGCCGAATTCATCGACAATCAAGGTGAGGTCATGGCCGAGATTGAGGGGTAATAAACGACCAAATTTTTGGGCAGCCCAGCGCATTAGGTATAAATCGAGGCTTAAAAGCGCCCGCAGCCCCGGTCTTTGCACTTTAACGGCTACTTCTTCGCCGGTGGGTAGAATAGCTTTGTAAACCTGTCCTAAACTAGCGGCAGCCACGGGGGTGGGGGATATTTCTCGATAGGCTTTTTCTACAGGCATCCCCAATTCTGTCTCGATAAGGGCAAAAGCGATATCGTTATCGAAGGGGGGAAGTTGGTCCTGCAGTTTAACTAATTCGTCTAAAAAGTCTTTGCGAACGAGGTCGGGGCGGGTAGAGAGAGCTTGACCGACTTTGATGAAGGTGGGACCCAAACGGGTGAGAATTTGCCTAAGTTCGCTGGCACGCCTGTATTTATTGGCTTCTTCTTGCTTTGTCCATTTGTCCCAGAGGAGACTGAGGAGAAATAATCCTAAAGACCAAGTAATCACGAAAGCGCGACCGAACAATTGCCAAGGTTTGTAACGGTATTGTTGGGCGATCGCTTCTGCACTGTAAGGAGTGAACTGTGTTTCTTCTCGTTTCCGGTCAGTTTGACTGTCTTGATGCCGACTCACTAGCTAATCTCTATATATCTTACGCCACTTGATATTGTAGCTAAGTTCTTGACATCAGTATACAAAACTACACATTATTTAATAATTGTTATAATTCCCTGAGAAATCATAAGTATTTATGGATGGACTGCCGGGGAAATTTTCGGCTAGTGGATGTCCTCAAGTACCTGATGGATATTTTCAACAAGCTGTTCTATAAAGGTAACGGCATCATTAACGAGATTTTCATCGATATTCCAGCGACTGCCAATGCCATAACTCGGGTCTATATCAGCTTCGTGGGCGATTTTGTTCCTTCGATCAACAATTATGCTAAGTTGGCTTTTAATATCTTTGGCTGGTTTATTTAGTTTGCTGGCCACTTCTTCCCACAATTTCTTGGCTGAAATTAATCTAATGGCCTCCGCTATCTTGTCCGGTTGTTGAAAGCTTTTATATCTGAGGTTTTCTGTAATTTCAGTCTCTAGCCAATAATTACTATTAAGTTTGTTGGTGAGGAGATTTTCAATCATTGGTAGTACCTCGGAAATTGAGCGAGATTCTTGATCAAAAAAAGAACCGTAGTTTTGTTGAATTTCGTTCTCTAACCAAGAGCCAATACTAATAGCTATCAATCGTTCTTGTCGTGCGCCATTCAAGGAGACTTTAAAACGAGAAAAGGCAGATTGAGAACTGTTAGGAGTGGGAGAAGGTTCTGAACGTTGGCCTCGATAAATTTCTAGCATTCCTAGAGTAACCACTTCGTGAATATAATAATCTAAAGCGCTCACAGTCAGGACTAAAGCGGCTCTGAGGATATCCGATACATCTAGGGCCGAAGTAGTCTGAGATTTGAGGGAATTGTGGATAGCGATCAAGTCACGAACGCGGGCAAGACTAAGGCGAAATTGTTCAATGGCTAACTGCATAAATCTCGGAGGTAAGACCGATAACTTTGTCTGCTAAGTCAGAAAAAATATCTTTAAATTTTTGTTGTTTTTCTTGGGCTTGATCTAACACTGTACCTTGCCATCCTAATTGTTCAGCAGTTAGCGCAAAAACGGGCGTTTGATGCTCTTGAGATAAGGCAATAAGACTATTAAAATCAGGTATTTTTACTAGAGTACAGCAAGCCGGTACACCATTCTGATCGTAGATAAATTTCGGTAGCATCATGCCATTTTTTTCTAGAGATGGAATCATTTTATCGCCAATATTTTTCTCGATTGTGTTAATCCAGTTTTGAAAAGCCTTTGTTTCTTGGCCACCTATGATTCGATATTTCTGAACAATAGTTCCTAAAAAATGTAGGTCAACTTCGGGAAAGGGATAGTTGGCTGTTTTGAGAATTGGTAAAGCACTAGCTGCCTTAGCCCATTGGTGCCACTTAGGCAATATTTTAGCTAAAGAATCGATAGCCATAACCGAGAAAAAATCTGGCGTGGTTGGCACAATAAAAAAGTTGCTGGTCATCAGTATATTTTGATTGATTGACCCCAAACTGGGACTCATATCGATTAAAATATAGTCAGCTTCAAATCTTTCGGCAGTTTTGTCTAATAAATATGTAATCGCACCGGGGAGATTTTTTAAAGCCTGAATTGACCCACTAAGTTCTTGAGCAATACCTAGGGTAACTTCATATTCAGCTAACCCCACATGACCGGGCAATAGAAATAAACGATCACGACCATCAATAGGAATACAGTCCACAGCTTCAATTAATCTCGGTTGAGACTCAAAAGCAGGTGCTAAAGCTGTTTTAATATTAGAGTAAGTATTGTAGATGGCTTGTAGTCTTTCCTCCCTATCTTCACTTTCTTTAGCCAAAGCCATACCAGTTAAGTTACATTGGGGATCGGTATCGACAATAATTACTCTTTTGCCCTTCTCAGCAAGCATCCAACCAAGGTTAAAAGTGGTTGTAGTTTTGCTCACTCCACCTTTATGATTAAAAAAAGCTATTTTTTGCACCATGGCATTAATTATATTTGAAGATTGTTGCCCTTGGTCATTATTGTAACATCAGTGTGGAGATTTTGCCATGATTTCTAGGCTAGAATCAGAGTTTCGGATTACTCATCTTAATGCCTAGCAATTAAGGAAAAATTGCGCCGTGGTTTCCACCCTAACACCCCCAATCGGATATTTAAGCAATTTCATCGGGATTAATGCCCAATTCTCGCAGCTTTTGGGCTAATTTTTCCGCCCGTTGTTGTTCTCTTTCTTTGGCTAATCTTTCCTGTTCTTTGGCTAATCTTTCCTGTCGGGCCGACTCTTGAGGGGTGGGAACCAATTCACCTGATTCGGTGAAATAGCGCAATTTATTGGCAAAAATTCCTAAATATAATCCTAGTTGCTTACTCCATAAATAACCGTTTTCATTGGGGGTAATCGGTTGGTATTGTCCCTCGATTAAAGTGAATCCTTGCCATTCTAAAGTATTAGGATCAAACCAAAAATATTCAGGAGTCCGGAAAGTATGCTGATATAGTTCCTTTTTGGCTTTTCTGTCCACATTAGCGGTGGAATCGGAGAGAATTTCGATGATTAAATTGGGATATTTACCCCCTTCTCCCCAGACGACCCAACTTTTCCTGGGACGTTTCTCTGTATCTAAAACCACGAAGAAATCTGGTCCACAAAAATCTCGCTGTTTTAGTTGTCTTTCGTTATAATAAATAGTCAAATTACCCGAGGCATAGTAATCGTTTCTATCTTGCCAGAGCCAATCAAGACAAGATAATAATAAAATAATTTGTTGTAAATGCAGATCACTTTCCAAGGGTGGTTCATCACTCCATAAATCGGTGGGAGGACAGACAATATCGGTAGCAATATCTAGGTTTGTCATCGTTTATAAACCCATTGAGTCAATTTGGGGTGATTCTAGCCACAAGCCACAATCAATACAATTATATTATAAGTCCGATCGTTTTGCTTGTATATAGGGTGTTAGGAGTCGGTTGGGGAAGTCAGAATATCATGACCTCAATCCCCTTGGTTGAAGGACTTATAAAAACCAGAAAAAAGCAACTAAAATAACAGTGAGAGTGGCGGCAAAAATGAGAGCGTATTCAATTTTTTGATTGATAATACCAATAACCATGACTAGGGTAATTGCCAGAAGAAACACACCGATATAGACTAGATTTTGAGAACCTGAATTAACTAAATTATTATTTAAAGTCGGTGTGGGTGTGGGAGTTTGTAGAATTGTTGATGAGAGACTAATCGTGGAGGTAATGAACATAAATATTTATGACTACCATAGAACTAATTTTATACAGTAAACCGGACTGTCATCTTTGCGAAGGGTTGCTAGAAAAACTAGAAAAAATCCGTCAACCGGAGTGGCAGTTAGAAATTAGGGACATTACCAGTCGAGAGGATTGGTTTAACGCTTATCAGTACGAAATCCCCGTTCTCTGTCAAAAACTGGTCACGGGGGAAAAAATCCTCCCTCGTCTTTCCCCCCGGGCAAATGCCGAACAATTAGCCCGTCTTTTAGCCAATAATTTAACCTAGGGGCTAATTACCCGGACTAGGACTAAGGACCGGACTAGGAGAGGGAGAAGATTGGGCGACCGGTTGCGGTTTGGCTGCGGGTTGAGTTTGATACCATTTAAAGTGTTGGTAGGCCGTGCGCGATATTTGTTGAATCAGAGTCCTAGCGTTACTATCATTGTGGGGACGTTTGACCATCACTGCTCCTAGATAGCGTTTCCCGTTGGGCATATCAATAATCCCCGCATCCGCTAACATTGAGCCAATATCACCGGTTTTATGGGCAATATCGGCGGATTTCTCGATACCTTGGGGCAGCAGGGTGCGAGTGCGCGTTTCCTGCATAATATTCAATAGACGATCTCGGGAACGTAAACTAAGTAATTCCCCTTGATTAACTTTTCCTAAGATTGTCACCAAATCTCTCGGACTTGTGGTATTAGTTCCTTCCAAGTCTGGTAAAGGGTTATTAATTACCGTACTGGTCAAACCCCAAGCTTGAAAACGCTGATTAAGAGCCTTTTTGCCGCCCATGCGCTTAATTAACATATTAGTAGCGGTATTATCGCTAATTACGTTCATTTTAGTGGCGGTTTCTAGGGCAGTATAGGTTTTATTCAATCCTAGATACTGCATATCCCCAGACCCACTGGCCAGGACATCCTTAGTGGCCACAAGGGTTTCATCGAGACGAATTTTCCCCGCGTCCACATCCTCAAAAAAGGCCACCAGAATCGGGATTTTAATCGTACTAGCGGCGGCAAAAACAGTATCTCCGCGAAAATTAGCGTAAGCACCGTTATCAAGGTCAATAAATAATGCTCCCGTCTGTAATTTCGGATATTTGACCGCTAAAGCCTGTAATTTCTGGTTAAGGCTGCTGAGATTTTCGTTTAAGACTAAGGTGGTCGGTTTTGGGGTGACGGGTTGGGGAGTCGGGGGATTGGTAGCGGTGGGTTTTGGGTGTAGGGGTAATTTGCTCGGATCCACCACCGTTAAAACCGTACCAGCGATCGCACCTAAACCGACACCAAGGATAGAGAAGCGAAGAACCTGAAGGAGAAAAGAAGCGATTAGGTTGGGTTTACGCTGTTTTTTTGTCCTTTTAACTGGCACAGGCCTTTTGTTATTGTTTGAGTCCACGGACCTAGGGGACTCAGGGCCAGATTGAACTTTACTAGGACGACGAGTTACTTGACGAGTCACGGTTTTCCTCAAGGGTATCCAGATTTATTATCGGTCGCTAGGAGAATTTTTTTTCTTGCCCTTGAGACTATCAAGACCGAGAAAAAGTTGCCCGATACTTTCAATATGACCGATAATACCCCGCAGCAGGGCTAATTCCTCCACCGTGGGCCGGGCCCGATGATAAAATTGCCGGAATTTCTCCATCCTAGCGGCGGCGGTGTGGGGGTAAAGATAGCCAATTTTGAGCAAAAAGCTCTCTAAGTGCTGATAATAGCCTTCTAGAGCCTCAAAAGTGGCATTAGGGAGCATTTCTAACGGGGGTTCGAGCCTATTTTCCGTCGCCATTTGGTACAGTTCGTAGGAGCAAACCGCCACCGCTTGGGCCAGATTAAGGGAGGAATATTGAGGATTAGCGGGAATACCGACAAAACGCTGGGCGTGGTTCAGCTCGCTGTTACTTAAACCCCGGTCTTCTGGCCCGAAAATTAGGGCCGATTCTAGGTTAGGGGTGAGTAACCAGGGTAAGGCGGTCCGGGGTGTTTCGAGGGGAGTATTCAGGTGACGGGGTTTCGAGGTGGTGGCAATGATGCGATGACAACCCTGCAAAGCTTCCCCCAGGGTGGCTACCTGTGAACAGTTTTCTAGGACTTCAATCCCGTGTACTGCCATGCGTCGCGCTTCTTCTGCAAGGATATCACAGGCGGGATTGACGATAATTAAGCGACTTAAGCCCATATTTCGCATAATTCTGGCAGTGGAACCCACATTTAAGGCTCCTGCAGGTTCAACTAAAATAATTCTCAGGCGATCGAGTGGGGAACTCGGATTATTTTCATCTACACTCATAGATAAGGCGCAGTTTTTGACTTTTTAATTTTAATCATGGCACGTCAGCCCTCGAAGTCCGATCTTCCCAGTAAAATTTGTCCCGTTTGCGGTTTATCCTTTACTTGGCGCAAAAAGTGGCAAAACTGTTGGCATGAAGTCAAATACTGTTCGGAACGCTGTCGTCGTCGCAAGTCCTCGGTGAATCAGTAAAAAGCCGAGAATTTTAACTATCAAATAGGCACTCTTGCAAAAGGCAATTTTTAGCTGAGGACTTAGATGGGTAATTAATTTTGCTTAGGTACTCTATTCGCTTTTAATTTTACGGCTAATTTAGTAAGCTGATATTTGGCTAAATTAACTTTTTCTTAAGAGAATCTCAATGCACATTGCCTGGTTAGGAAAAAAATCTCCTTTTTGCGGTAACGTTACCTATGGGCGAGAAGTGACTAATTCCCTGCTCGATCGAGATTATCAAGTCAGTTTTCTGCATTTTTCTTCCGAAAAACCCACCGTAAGCGATTGGCCCGACTTTTACGACGAAATCACCCTGCCACGTCTCTATAGTTCCCAAGTCTATACTATTCCCACCCTGAAATCGAGTCGGGTTCTACAGGATAAACTCAGGGAACTGAAACCCGATCTAGTTCATGCGTCCTTACCCCTGTCTCCCCTTGATTTTCTACTACCAGAAATTTGTGAGTCTTTAGATTTGCCTCTGGTGGCGACTTTTCACCCGGCTTTTGATAGTAAAATTCGCAATCTCATCTCCAGTACCCAATTATTAACCTACCAACTACACGCCCCTTTTTTAGCTAATTACGATAAGGTAATTATTTTTTCCACCTCTCAACGGGATTTTTTAGTTAAATTGGGAGTTCCCGAAGAAAAATTAGCAATTATTCCCAATGGGGTTGATATTAATAAGTATTGTCCAGGACTATCGAATATTAAAGCTCAATATAATGCCGATTGTTTATTTATTTATCTCGGTCGGATCATGCCGGAGAAAAATGTAGAATCTTTATTGAAAGCCTGGAAAAAAACCAATTTAGGGGATAGATGCAAACTGCTCATTGTTGGAGATGGTCCGTTAACTCCTTCCCTTAAACCTTTTTATGGGGAAGAAGATGGTATTATCTGGTTAGGTTTTATCGGCGATGAAAATAAACGAATTGAAATTCTGCGCGGGGTTGACGGCTTTATTTTACCCTCTTTAGTGGAAGGTTTATCGATTTCCCTTTTGGAAGCGATGGCCTGCGGTGTTGCTTGTCTGGCTACGGATGTGGGTGCCGATGGGGAAGTGTTAAAAGGTGCGGGAATAGTTCTAGATACTAGAGGACTAATTACCCAATTAAAAACTCTCTTGCCTGTATTACGAGATCATCCCGAATTAACCACAATTTTAGGTCAAAAAGCCCGTCAAAGAGTTTTAGACTCTTACACTCTTAGCAAAAATATCGATCGCTTACAGTTAGTTTATCAAGAAGTGTTAGCTCAAAAACATTCTTCTCTTAGCTACTTTCACTAAGGAATTTATATGACGATTGCCCGGACAATTTGCTTGGGATTTATGGCGGTAATTTTAGCGGGAACTTCCCTGTTAATGTTGCCTGTTTCTACCACTAGCGGCACTTGGAATGATCCAATTGTTGCCCTCTTTACCTCCACTTCTGCTGTCTGTGTCACGGGTTTAGCAGTGGTAGATACGGGTACTTATTTTTCTTTTTGGGGTCAATTATTTATCGCTTTATTAATTCAAGTGGGTGGACTGGGATATATGACCACTACCACTTTTTTAATGTTATTAATTGGGCGAAAATTTGACCTGAGACAGAAGTTAGCAATTCAAGAATCTTTTGATCGACCTTTTCTACAAGGTAGTCAAAGTTTAATGAAATCAGTGATTGCTACTACTTTAGTTTTTGAGTTAACAGCAACTTTTGTTATGTTAACTGTCTTCGCCCAAAAGTATGATTTTAGATATGCGGTGTGGTTATCTTTATTTCATAGTATTAGTGCTTGGAATAATGCGGGTTTTGGCTTGTTTAAAGATAACTTGATGTCCTATCATTCTTCAATTATTATTAACTTATCTATCACAGGACTGATCATTTTTGGAGGTATCGGTTATCAGGTAATTATCGAGTTTTACACTTGGTTTATTTACCGCTTTCAATATAAACGAAAAGGCTTTGTTTTTTCTCTTAACTATAAAGTTGCTATCAGCACAACTATATTTTTATTAGTGATAGGAACCTTGGCTTTTTTACTTACTGAACAGGGAAATGGTGACACTTTGGCTAATTTATCACTGAAAGATAAATTGCTGGGTGCTTGGTTCCAATCGGTAACATCGAGAACAGCAGGATTTAATACCATTGATATTGGTAAAATTTCCGTAGAAGGTTTATTAATTACCATGGCTTTGATGTTTATAGGAGCCAGTCCTAGCGGTACAGGGGGAGGTATTAAAACCACAACTTTTAGGATTTTATATAACTGTACCCGCTCGGTTTTACGGGGACGTGAAGAAGTGACTCTTTATCAAAGACGCATTCCTATGCCGTTAATTTTAAAGTCAATGGCGGTGGTTTTTGGTTCAGTTATAGCGATTATTATCTCCACCCTAGCTATCTCATTTGTGGAGACAGATTTTAAAATGATTCAACTATTTTTCGAGGTAGTTTCTGCCTTTGGAACTGTCGGCTTATCTATGGGAATAACCGCCGCTTTATCACCGATTTCTAAGTTAATTATCGTTTTTATGATGTATCTTGGACGGGTAGGAGTTATACTTTTAATAGCGGCCATTATCGGCGATCCGAAACCAACAGTTATTAATTACCCCGAAGAAAACCTTTTAGTGGGATAATTAATATCAGTTATCAGTTATCAGTTTCTCTTGTCTCCTCACTCATTGACACTAGCATTTTAAATGCGTAACAGTTTAACTTCTTATGCAATCAATTAAATTTTTTAGTAGTATGCGTCCCCAAAATCGCCAATTTGCCGTCATCGGATTAGGCAGATTTGGGCGAGCCGTTTGTGAAACCCTACGCAAACAAGGTTATCAAGTGGTAGGGACAGATATTGACGAAGGATTAGTAGCACAAGCGTTATCTGATCGAATAGTAGATAATGCGATCGAACTTGATTCTACCAAACCTAACGCTCTGCGAGAAGCGGGAATTTTTGAGACCGATACGGTGATTGTCGCTATTGGTAAATACGTGGAAGAAAGTATCATTACTACTCTCAATTGTAAGGAAGCAGGGGTTAATTTTGTCGCCGCTAAAGCCTCCACAGAAATTCATGGAAAATTACTCAAAAAAGTTGGCGCAGATTTAGTAGTGTTTCCCGAATACGATGCCGGTTGTGAGTTAGCGCACCGTTTAACTAGACCATCAATTTTAGAACGATTTGATCTCGATCCCGAACATAGTATTGTCGAGTTAAAAGTCCCGGAGGCTTTTCACGGTAAAACCCTAGCAGAGTTAGAAATTCGTAATCGTTATGGGTTAAATATTGTCGCTGTCGGTAATGCGGAAAAATTCAAGATTAACCCCAATCCCCAAGAAAGATTACACAAGGATTTAGCCATGGTGGTGATTGGTTCTAACCGAGATATTCAGCGTTTACCGATTTGACACTCCCCGCTCTAAAGAGACGGGGATTCTTGGTTCACAGAGATTACTTGCTTAGACAGAATTGCTTCTGAAAAAGTAGAGGTATTCTCTCCCCAAGCGTTTATTGGATCGAGCCCAAAGGTTCCGACACGCCCTGCCGTACCCAACAAGCGTACGTTATTAATAGCGTACGCTATAATATTGGTATGGGAAAAAATCAGGCTCAAGAAAGAAGAAATCGTATCGAAAAAGGTCTTTGCCGTTTTTGCATTAGACCAAGACTTCTTAACAGCAATCAACTTTGCGAAGATCATTACATACAAAATGCGGTCAAGTGCGCTATCGGCAAATGCGATAAAGAAACCGTAGCGATTTTGAAATCCAAATTCCACGATCATCCTTACTGTCCTTACACAGGCGAAAAACTGGTTTTGGGAGTAAACACGCATATTGACCACATCGAATCTAAGAAGAATAGACCAGACCTTGCTAAAGAGTTGACGAATCTTGAGTGGGTGTCAGATAGAGCGAATCTAGCAAAAAATGGAATGAGTAAACAGGAGTTTATTCAATTCTGCTCGCTAGTCGCTTCTCTCAACCAATCCCCTTGATGCCCTACCGTACTTAGTCCCCTTTTAAGGATGTTGATTGCGGCGTTTTCATCCCTATCCAAAACACATCCACATTTGCACTGATGGGTTCTAGTCGATAAAGATTTTTTGACAGTTTCACCACAGTTTGAACAGTTTTGGCTTGTATAATTCGGTGAGACAGCAATCGTTATCTTGCCGAATTTAACCCCAAAATACTCTATCCATTCCCGAAACTGATACCAGGCCGCATCATTTATCGATTTAGCTAGACAATGATTCTTGACTAAGTTCTTAACTCTTAAATCCTCGTAGGCTATCACATCGCTAGAGTGAACTACGCACCTTGCTAATTTCACAGCAAAGTCTTGACGTTGCCTATTTACTTTAAGGTGAGCTTTAGCTAATCTTTGTCTAGCTTTTTGACGATTTTTACTTCCCTTTTTCTTTTTAGATAATCGCCTTTGAAGTCGTTTTAATCGTTTCTCGGACTTTCTCAAGAATTGAGGATTATCAACCTTGTTGCCATTGTTATCTGTATAGAAAGAAGCCAAACCTACATCTAAGCCAATACACTTACCTGATGGTTTAACATCTTCTTTAACGTCACAAGAAAGGACAAATTGACAATAATAACCGTCCGCTCTCCGAATCAACCTAACCCGTTTAATATCGGATTCTTGAAAGTACCCTAAATCCCAAGTTCCTACCAACTTAAGAACACCAATGTTTTTCTTGTCAGTGAACTTAACAGTTTTAGGGCTAAGAAGCTTCCATCCTGATTGTTTGTATTCAACAGAGCGAGATTTTTTAAATTGAGGATACCCCTTTTTGCCTGATACTTTACGTTTACAGTTGTCGTAAAAACGACTAATTGAACTCCAAGCACGTTCAGCACTTGCCTGTCTAGCAGTTGAATTAAGTTCATCGGCAAATTTAAAGTCCTGAGCTAATTCTTTAGAATATCGGTATAAATCGTTCTTACCCGTACCTTTTGTATCCATCCATAACCTTACACATTTGTTACGGATGAATTGAGCAGTACGAATAGCATCGTCTATGGCTTGATACTGTTGAGTTTTAGCTTTAACTTTAAACTCTAAGACAAACATTTTACGCACGGGTTACTTAGATAAAATCAGTATAGCACAATAAAAGTTAAGTTAACAAGCTATAGTTTAAAAAGCCGTCCTAAAAGGACGGGGCTTTAACCCAAAATTTCGGTAAATTTTAGTCAAACATTTGATTTACTTAGTTTCTAATCCTCTTTTTAGGTAGGAGAATTGTCAGAGCCTTTCTCTTGCCTATTGCCTATTGCCTTCAGAAACTGATAACTGATAACTGATTAATTTCCTCGCCAAAAGACAATCGAATTATTGAGAGGTTGAATGGTGGTGCCGGGATAATAGAAAGCGAGAATTTGTTCGGGAGACCAACCCAAACGGGCTAAATTATAGGAACCAAATTGACTTAATCCCACCCCGTGGCCAAAACCGCCACCAATAAAGTTATAACCCTGGATCTGTCGATTGGTATCGTAGATAGGATCGATGTAGAATAGGGTACTGCGAGGCGGTCCCAAAGCACTACGCACCTCATTTTTATGCAGTTCCAAAATCCCCTTATCGGTTTGAATAGTCATAGTCAGAATCCGACCGGAAGGAGAGCGTTTAGTCACTTCCATCCATTGGATTTTCTGGAAGTCGGCCAGGGGATGTTTTCGCCGTGTTAGATAGGTTTCTAGGTCTTGACTCAAATCAGCTAAAGAAGCTTGTTTTTGCCAGCGAAAAACCCGTCGTCCCGTCTCATTAAAACCATCTTTAAGATTAATAAACTGGCGAAAAGTTGTCTCATTAGCGAGGGATTGTTTCGAGAGATCCCAAACTCGATTAGGGGAGTCCACCACTGCCCGGAGATAAGGTCTTTCTTCCCCATCCCACACATCACTAAAGAGGGCAGTTACTCCGCCGGTGGTGGAGGAATAAAGGGCATCCACTAACTCATTTTGGTAGGTTAAAACCAGTCCTTGGGTAGCTGCGATCGCTTGATCAGCCCGGGGATTAGTTCCCGTCAATCCATAATAAACTTGACAATGGGTATCGGCACAGAGTTCGTAATTATCGGCTTGAAAACGGCGGAGATTGCGGAGGGCGTAGGTACGGGCGATAATAGTTTGCGCCTGGGTGGCACTTTCCGGGGCATCATGACCGATTTCGTGGGGGACAACCCCACGCAGGTAGGTTTCGAGGGGAACGTTATTAACTAGGGTAAAAGTGCCGTAGGCGTTGGGCTGTAGGCGCATAGTCCCACCGTACAAACGTACCTGATCGGGGCTATGGCTGACTTGAATCAGGTTTTTTTGGCTCTCGATTTCCAATTCTTTGGGAAAATAGCGCACCCCGTTGATTTGGAAAGAAACTTGCGGCTTTTCTTTGAGTAAAACACTATTAATATAGGGTTGATTGTAGCCTTTGGCTTGCAAACTGGTCAGCAACCAATGTCGCACTAGGGGATTTTCATAAACTTCTCGCTTTGCCCAAACCTGCCAGCGTCCGGGTTGGGTGATTTCCACTTTAATGCCCATTTTTGCCCAGTTTTTGGCGCTATTTTCGGCGGTTTCAAAGGTGGCGTGGTCGCTTAAAATGACTTTTTCTTGGAGGATGGGAGAAGCAAGGGGACGGGGAATAACTTCTAATTGTAGGCGATTGGTTTGCAGGGTTTGGGATTGGCCATCTTCTCCTACCACGCGCAGGGTGAGATTATCACCACTGGTACTGCTCAGGGTTAATTTTTCCTTGGCTTCATCGCCAAAACGTTGGACAATGCCCACTCTCAGAAGTACATCCTTGGCCATAGCGGCAGGAATTAGGGTTAAACTGAGCAAGATCGCCGCAGTTATGGAACCGATGCTAATTATTGGTTTTTTTTCCTTGATTTTTAGCATAAAGTCAAGTATCTGTTAATAAGTTTTCATAAAATTTGAGGATATTCAGAGATTATAGCAGCAAGCCGTTGGGGAAATGGGGAAATGGGGAAATGGGGAATTTCAGCTAAAACCCTAAAACCCCAACACCCTAAAACCCCAACCGCCAACAAAGCACCTAACTTCCCCCATCGCTGATAATGCGTAAACGTACCGTTTTTTGCCCACCCTCATCCAGTTCTACTTCGATCACTTCACTGGTTAAACTTTCTAAACAGGTTAACATCGATCGCAGATGGGGATTACTTGCTCCTGTATCCACATAGAGGCGATCGGACAAACTACCCAAACGTTTCCAAGTAGTATAAAGTTTAGCCACAGCCTGCTCTAATTGTGTGGCTTGTTTAACCAGATCCGCCGCCGTATTTAGACAATCGACGCGCAAAGCTTCTTCTAGAGCCATTTCAATATCTAAATTACCCCGTCGGAGAGTTTGTACTTGGGCCGCCGCGTCGAGATATTTAGCTAAACTGCGTGCTTCCGAGGTGATTAATTTTACCGTGTCCACATCGGGATTAGCGGCGATTTCTTGACGGAGAGTGTCGATATGAGCATCGGGTAACTTTTCTAATTCTTTCACTAGGGGAGCGAGATGACGCGCCGGTAAACTGCCATCGCTGGCTTTTTCCTTCACTTCATCGGGTAGTAAGTCTGAACTCATCGCCGTCCATTCATCGGCCAATTGTTTCACCTCCCGACGGGTAATTCTCTCCCCTTGTCGGGCTGCATCACTGACTAATTTTTGAATTTCCGGGGCAGATTTGGCCGTTTCTACGAAGGCCCGTTTACTGAAATTATTGATACTATCGGGATCCAGTTGTCCTTCTGCGAGGAGAGTATCGGCACTATTAGCCAATTGAATCAGAGCATAAGCTTGACTTTTAGTGATTTCTCGCTGTTTTAACCAGTTTAAAAAGCCCGTACCGCGACTATCACCGCCTTGCTTCTCTCGGTCGCGAATAGCTCGCAAAATTCGCCCCCGCCAGATTTCTGTTTGCAAATCAAAGCGATCGCAAACTTTCCAAAAAGAATCCAGTTGCTGCTGAAAGTCATGATCTTGGATAGTTTCATCTTCGGGATCCGGCAGTTGAAAGTTAAACTCTAGAGGCGTTTCAAAGGCATCAATGATCGCGGAGGTGTCGGAGGAGAACGTCGCAGCATCAACCATAGGATAGACTCGGCAGTTAATCAGGCATTTTATCTTAACTCGCTCAGGCAACCCCCGACAAGCCGATTAATCTTCAGGTAAAACCCCACACCCTGTTCCCACGAACAACTTTTTGCCGCAAACCCTAGTTAGGGGAAGCATTGGGGGGACTCGGACTGGTGACAGGTGCGGGAGGTGTCGTCCCGGTTGTGGGACTCGGACTGGTGACGGGTGCGGAAGGTGTCGTCCCGGTCGTGGGACTCGGACTGGTGACAGGTGCGGGAGGTGTCGTCCCGGTCGTGGGACTGGTGACGGGTGCGGGAGAAATCGATGGATTGGGAGCGGGATGACGACCCAAGAATTGCCAAGCGATCGCAGCCAGCAAACCGAGAACACCGACGGCGATCGCCGCCATCGGGGGTGAAACGCTAGTGAGCGCGGGGGGAAAAGTACGACTAGAAACCGAAGAAGATGCAGGGGAGGGAGTGGGTATTGCCGTCACCACTTCTTCTCCGGGGTCGGTGTCCCCGTTGTGATCAAAATCTTGGTCATTAAGATGGGGAATAATTCGTTCTTTGACCTCAGCATAAATTAAAGGCCTGACAGTTTCAGCCGCAGGAACTACCCGACAATAAACTAGGGCGATGGTGGAGTTATCGTGACCGTTTTTCTGGTTAGCTAGTTGTAATAAACTTTCCCCCACGGCCGTCACGGTTTTCTCTCCTCGCAAAAGAGGCAGAATTTCACTGTCCCAGTATTGTTCTACCCGATCATAATCACTTAAACCATCGGAACAGAGGAGAAAAACACAATCTTGATCAACAATCAACCTCTGAACCGTGGGATGGAGATTAGTGGCGCTACTCATGCCCAAAGCTTGCACCAAAGCCCCGGCGTTGGGATACTGTATGGCATCACGATAGAGGAGATAGCCTAATTTCACTTCCCTAGAAGCGAGATCATCATCTACCGTCACTTGATGACAACCCTGGGGGGTAATCCAATAGATACGGGAATCCCCCACATGGGCAACGTACATTTCCTGAGCATGGCCAAAGGCCATAACTAGAGTCGTACCCATGCGCCGGCGGTCTTGTCTTGACTCCTGATCGTTGCGTTGACTGATCAGATCATTGGTGACACGAATCGCCTGTTCGAGGACAAGACTGTAACTATCGGGATAGACTTCCATATCAGTGGTGGGACTGGGATTAATTTCCCTAGGCAGGGTTTTGATCGCCAATTGAGAAGCGATTTCGCCCCCTTCCTGACCGCCGATGCCATCACAGACAATCGCCAGGGGATTTTGACCATTAGACAGGGTTATGGCCTGATTAGCTGGGGGATAACAGCCATCCTCGTTGTGTTCCCGCATCGGACCGGTATCGGTGCAGGTGAAAATCTCATAGCTGCGCTCTTGACCTGCACCGTAGTGCTGTAGGGCATAATCGAGAATAGCGATCAGGGATTCTGGGCGATCGAGATCACCAGATTCTAGTTCTTGGGTTAGGGATGCGAGAAAATCTTGAATATTAGCGGCTGCCGTCGGGATCAGACTGGACCAGAAGGCCCCTAAATCTTTGAAATTGGGAGCGGTAGCCTCGTCTTTGCTTAATTCTAGCAATTGCAGCAGCTGATTATTCACTCTCGTCAGAAAAGGGTTAAGCAGACTAGAAACCACAGCTTTTTTCTGGAGGGGATGCCAGAGTTTAGCCATTTGCCATAACCAGTGAATTTGCCTTAAATCGGAAGCTTGCGACCAAACCTCGGCCAGAGTGGGCAATAGTTGTGGATAAATTAATTCTCCCGTTTCATCGAGGGGAATAGTGCCGTATTCTAACAGCCAGATGTCCATATTTAAGCGTTCGTCGGGACTGGGAATATAGCCATAGACTTGGGGAATATGGAGATGGAATGGTAACAATTTTAGGTAGAGGGAGAGCCAGCTAGGAGGTTCTTCCGGTGCTTGGGGTGCTTGCGCGGGTTTAGTATCAAGAACAATTTGTGGTTGTTTGACCAAATAACGATTATCAATTACCTCACCCAGACGATAATAGGTTCTCACCCAATCACCCATCATCCATAAATAGCGCTTAACTAAAGGAGTACCGCATTTTTCACAGAATCTATTAGTGAGAGCGTTCGAGGATAGACAAGTTAGGTTTTGACATTGGAGGGTTGTCAGGGAGTCCATGAAAACTGCTTACTCCTAAAGCGCGATTAGTATAGGTTACTAAAATAGCGTGTTTTTACCACGTTGACTGCCAGTGTATTGCAGTGTTTCCCAAATTTTAACCTTTGTCGCTTGATCGACAATAATTAGGGTTTGCGGCAAAAAGTTTTTCCTAGGGCCAGGGTGTGGGGTGTGGGGAGAATAAATAAAATAATCTCCTGTCTCCTGTCTCCTGAATCCTGTCTCCTGACGACCAGCTCCTAAAAGTTTCTAAATATTTTTCCACATCAGCAAAGAGCGAGTTTGAAAGCCGAGATTTTGGTAGAGATTGAGAGCATTGTCGTTATTGATGAAGACCTGTAAACCGATGCGGGTTTGTCCGCGACTTTTTGCCCAATCCTTAGCTCGATCGATTAGTGCGCTGGCGATACCTTGGCGACGATGCTGGGGATCGACGTAAATTAGGAAAATATGACCATAGCGATCGCCTGTCACCTGATCGACGGCGCTCCCCATCCAGAGACAAGCGATCGCCGTTTGTTGTCCTTCGACGATCCACAGGGGAGTATCAAGGCCAAAAAACTGTCTGACTGTATCAGCTAGATGGGAGAGGTTTTTTTGTTCGGGAAAAAATTCTTGATAGCTGCGGGTGAGAAAATTAATGAGTAGATAGCGATCGCCCATTTTGCCCAGTCGCAGCCGATAATCTTCGGGAAGGTTAGCCATGCCAAGGATAAGAGAAAATTATGCCCAGGGATGGCTCGATCGGAGCGGGTGCCGCTAAATCTGCCGGCAAAAAAATCCGGATGCCAGTGGCAACCAGAGCCACTAAAAACACTAAGATAGTCAGGAACGGGGCGATATATTGCCGGAAAAAAGCCATAATTATTTGATCTCTAAACTGCTGTTTCTTCTATTTTAGGGATTGCCAGTTAGGATATCAGCAATTAAAAAAAATTCGCCCAAAAAAAAGTGATCGGCATACCGATCACTACAAACCGACAACTAGACTATGACTAAACACCGATTAAATCTAACGAAGGTGCAAATAGGCCGCCTCTGCTTCTAATTGACGCACTAAAGCTTCATTTCCCTGCGCTCTAGCTACTTCCAGTCGGTGTTGCAAATTTCTGCGGAGTGTTTCTCTATGAGCGACGGTGGCCTGTGTTAGGACTTGCTGACGATTTTTGTTCATGATGGACAGACTTTTGAGCGACTTAACTTACCTTATATCTAAATCATAACATTCTCCTTGGGGAACTGTATCTTTAGCTACTGAATTTCCCATTAAGATTTATTAAAGCCGTTGGCCACCCTAGGGACAAGTCAATGAAGGAACAGGCGCTAATAACCCTTACTAGCGATTTTGGACTACAGGACGGTTATGTGGGCATTATCAAGGGAGTAATCGCAGGAATTGCCCCCCATGCTCGCACGATCGATCTGAATCATCAAATTTCGCCCCAAGACCTTTACGCTGGTCGTTTTATCCTCCTGAATGCCTATCAATATTTTCCCCAAGGCACTATTCATCTGGCAGTTATAGATCCGGGGGTGGGAAGCAAAAGACGCGGGGTAGGGATTCGTTTTGCTGGTGGTTATTTAGTCGGGCCAGATAATGGTTTATTTAGTGGCATTTTAAGCCAATCTCCCGCTATATCTGCCGTTAATCTCAATAATTCTTCCTATTGGCGCACCCCTAACCCTAGCACTACTTTTCACGGTCGTGATATTTTTGCTGCTGTGGCCGCTTATTTGGCCCAGGGAGTACCCCTAGAAATATTAGGTGAGATTATTGATCCCGATAGCTTGCAACAGTTAGCGATCGCTGTTCCGCAAATCGAGGAAGATAAAATGAGGGGACAAATCCAATATATTGACATTTTCGGCAATTTAATCAGTAATATTCCCGATTATCTCCTAGAAGGAAAAAATTGGTCAGTGCAGTTGGGTCCAAAAATTATCCCCACAAAAAACACCTACAGTGATGTTCCTTCGGGGGAAATAGTCGCTTTTATCGGTAGTCACGGGGGGTTAGAAATTGCCGTCAATAGTGGCAGCGCCCAAAAGCAATTACACTTAAATATTGGCGATGCGATCGAGGTTAGAATAGATAGGAGTCAGTGATCAAAACTGATAACTGACAACTGATAACTGATAACTGATATAGCCTTTTAATCAATTTTCATACTAATATCTAACCAAGTAGAACGGGTAACTGGGGCGCTAGTGGAAATATAATCTACTCCTGTTTCGGCCACGTTGCGAATGCGATCGAGGGTAATATTTCCCGATGCTTCTATTTTGGTTTTACTATTAAAATTGCGGATCATCTCCACAGCAGTTTGCATCATCTCTAAATCCATATTATCTAACATAATGATCTCTACCTGCTGCTGTAGGGCCTGATTCACTTCTTCTAATTGACTGGTTTCCACCTCAATTGTGAGAGGATAGGGCATATTTTGCCGTACACGAAGCACTGCTTCCTCAATGCTGCCGGCTGCTTGAATATGATTATCTTTAATCATAATTGCATCATCTAACCCCAAACGATGGTTAATAGCGCCACCGATACCGGAGGCATATTTTTCTAAAATTCGCAATCCGGGGGTAGTTTTGCGAGTATCCACCAATCTTGTCGATAAATCGGCAATTTTCTCCACATATTTGCGAGTTTCACTAGCAATCCCACTCAAGCGCATGGCAAGATTTAAAGCGACTCTTTCCCCGATTAACAGCGCATCGAAGGAACCCTCTATCTCGGCAATAACTTTAGATTTGGGGCAGAATTCCCCCTCGGCAACGGTGGGGGTAAAGTGAATAGTGGGGTTAAGCAGTTGAAAAACTCTTTCAGCTACGGGTAAACCGGCAATAACTCCCGCTTCCTTGGCAATCCAACTAGCTTGACCGATTTTAGCATGACCGAAGAAAATTGCTTGGGTGGTGCGATCGCCTCTACCGAGATCTTCTCGTAACCAGTTTTCTAACAAGGGATCAAGAACTAATAGGGGCGGTAACATAGAATTTATCGAAACAATCGGGACGTATTTATTTTAATTCTAGGAAGGTTTGACCTGTTTGTAAACTTTCTTTAATCGAAACTTATCCCTTCATAGATTAACTCGATCGCACAGTGAAAATCGAGACTAGATAGAATAATTTCTTCCCCTTGACTATAAGCGCAGTAAAACCAAATTTTATCTTCACCGCGACGATAAACCTCAACACTGATCGATTCAGGATCGACTAAAACGTATTCTTGTAAACTAGGAATCTGACGATAATATTGTAACTTTTTAGTGCGATCATAGTTTCCTGTGCTAGGGGAAAGCACTTCAATAATCACTTGTGGATGTTGAATAAAATTACGAGATTGTCTATCCCTAAAATCGCAACTAATCACCAAATCGGGATAAAAATAACGACTATTATTAGCTTGTACTTTCGCATCAGATACATTGACTCGACAGCCTCGCGGACGGAGATGAAATCTTAAAGCAGTGTAAAAATTCAAGGTAATATCATTATGGGGCAGACTACCCCCAGTCATGGCGATAATTTCCCCATCAATATATTCATGGCGCAATTCCTGTGTAGCTTCCCATTCTAGATATTCTTCCGGGGTCATTCTTGCTGGGTATTGAGGTTGAGCGATCATTTTTCTTTTTCCTTGTCAACTAACTAAATTAATATCCCATTTCCTTTTTATGTTATACCATTTTCTCAGCCGAAGATTGAAGAATAGTCATAATTAAGCGGCGACTGATTACCCTAATGATAAGATAGAGAGAGAAAGCATTATTATCGCGAGTCCCTAAGATGACGAAAACAGTTGCCGATATCATGACTCCCAATCCCATCACCGTCACCGCTAACACTTCTCTGTCTGAAGCAGTGAAGATTTTGGCCGAAAAGCGGTTTAGTGGTTTACCCGTGGTGGATGACAATATACGACTGATTGGGGTTATCTCCGAAACTGACCTTATGTGGCAGGAAACGGGAGTAGAAGCTCCTCCTTACATTATGCTCCTCGATAGCGTCATCTATCTACAAAATCCTAGCCGTCACGAGAAATTACTCCATAAAGCTCTCGGTCAAACCGTGGGGGAAGTAATGACCGATAAACCTATTAGTATCACGGCTGATCGCCCTTTGAAAGAAGCGGCCTCGTTAATGTATGATCGTCATGTGCGTCGTTTACCGGTGATTGAGGAAGAAACCCACAAAGTAATTGGTATTGTCACTCGCGGCGATATCATTCGCGATATGGCAAAATCGGAAGCATAATGGCTTTTCTAGGGCAACAATTAACTAAAAAGTCTTGAACAAATGAATCAATCTCAGGAAACGGTTACTTATTCCCTAGAAACTATCTTGATGCGGATTGAGGGAAAAATCGATTCGTTACAAAAAGATGTGAGGGATTTAAAGGTAGGACAAGCGGTGTTAACGGGAAAAGTTGAGGGAATAGAAAATCGACTAAACTCATTAGAAGGAAACCAAAAATATCAGGTTTGGGCATTAATTGTCCTCTTAGCTGGGGTAATTGTGAAAACTTTTTTTTTCCCTCGATCCCCCCTTAATCCCCCCTTAATAAGGGGGGCTTCTGATAATTTTTAACGCCTACCTACTTAAATTCTTATTTCCCTGGCAATTTCTCTAAAAACTATCAGGATGAAGCGCCGTCAATTTCTCACTACTACTGCCCTAACTGCTGTTAGTTTTTCCCTAATTCCTAAAAAAGTTGTTAGTAATAATTTTCCTCTAATTAAACCGCCACATCTACAACCGGGGGACGGAGTGGGTATTATTAGTCCGGCGGGGGCAACTTTCAAAGAAGATGATTTGAACATAGTTATCGAGGCAGTTAAAGCTTTAAAATTAGTCCCAAAAGTTGGTCAACACGCTTTAAATCGTTATGGTTATTTAGCTGGTAAAGATAGGGAGCGAGCATCGGATATAAATCAATTTTTTGCTGATGATAATATTGCCCTAATTTTACCAATTCGCGGCGGTTGGGGCAGCGCTCGTTTATTACCTTATCTCGACTACGATTTAATTCGTCGTCATCCGAAAATCATCTGTGGTTTTAGTGATATAACTTCCTTATTATTGGCTATTTATGCCAAAACTGGTTTAGTTACTTTCCATGCTCCCAATGGCTTTTCTAGTTGGCGCACCGCTCAAACTGAAAGCTTTCGACAGGTTTTATTTTCTGGGGAAAAGTTGACTTTTAGAAATCTTCCCGATCCCGATGATGCTAATCGTTTAATGCAGGTAAAAAACCGCATTCAAACTATTACTAAAGGTCAGGCAAAAGGTAAATTAATCGGCGGTAATTTAACCACTTTAGCCTCAATAGTTGGCTCTCCCTATCTACCAGATTTTACTGGTGCTATCCTATTTTTAGAAGATATTGGTGAAGATGTTTATGAAGTTGATCGCCTGTTAAATCAATTAAAATTAGCGGGAATTTTCAATAATTTAGCTGGATTTATCTTCGGTCAATGTAGCAATTGTAGCGCCAATAGTGACTATGGTTCCTTGACGTTAGAAGAAGTGATCAGAGAATATATTCAACCTTTAAAAATTCCCGCTTGTCTAGGATTAACTATCGGACATTTAGAAATTATTGAAACTATTCCCATCGGTATTGCAGTAGAATTTGATGCTAATCGGGGAACAATCACTATGTTAGAATCGGCGGTTAGTAAACCCTAAAATAGGTGACTGTTGCTATTCGCTTTTTTAACTGATAAAGGAATATTTAGACCGGCGAATTCGGCTCCATCTTATTATTAGACTAAATCCTTATTGGCTCTTCTCGACTTTGTGTGATAAGTTCAACTTATATAGTCGCGATCGATCTTTGTGTCCTCTGTGTCTCTGTGGTTCCTTCCACTCCCTCGCCCGCAAGACTGTATCTTAGAATACATTTTACCCACCAAACCTGGGAGAGCCCCTTTGAGTATAGGCTAGTTATCAGGAGAGGCACTCATGCAAGAGGCAAAAGCTTCAGAAGCTGATTACTGATTACTGAAAAAAGCTGATCACTGTCGTGGTTGTACGGGGAAACCTTGACGCTGCAACACTTCCGCCGCATCTTGGCCCGGTTGATAGTTGATACCGAGGGTAGAGGTGGCCGTATCTTCGATGATTTTGGGAGTGAGGAGAATAATCACCTCACTGCGACTATTAGTATTCTTCCGACTGCGGAATAAAGCCCCTAAAATGGGAATATCCCCTAAAATCGGCACTTTTGTCTCAGAACTTTGTTGTGTTTCTTGGATAATCCCAGAAAGAATTAAACTCTGTCCATCCCGGAGACGAATTAAACCCGATAATAAATCCCGGCTAATCAAAGGAGTCAATGGGTTCCTTGTACCCCCACCGCTATCAAATAGAATCGGGGGACCTGGTTGGGCAATTGTAGGGGCGACATTTAAACTGATGTAACCATTATCATCAATTTGATTCACATCGACGGTTAAGGTCAGTCCAGCATCACCAAACACAGGAGTTGTAGTTCTCACATTGCCATTGCTATTGGTATCAATTGTTGTTTCAACACTGACCAGCACTTTCTGGGTCAGCTTCACGGTGGCCTGTTGACCTTCCTGCACCACCAGCGAGGGATCGGTGAGAATCTTGGCATTTCCTGTCTGAATTGAGGCTTGCAGGGTCATCAGGAATTTTTGGGGATATTGAAATAGGGTCGGCGGTTTGTATTCATACTCTATTATTCCCGTCTCTGGGTCAATATTAACATCACTCAAACCGGGTTGGAAGGGGTTAACAGTGCGACCAAAACTGGGACGCGCGGAGGGTGTTGTGCGACCTACAAAGTCATTCGGTCCCTGGTTAACACGGCCAAAGGAAGCGCCATTCTGAATGTCAAGAAAAGGTGTTATTTCCTGGTCCGCGTTTGTACTCCCCGATATGATATCGAAAATCGGCACAACAGGCTGTGCAAAAGCCCCCGGTCTGCCTACAGTCTCACTACTGGGTGGGTTGATATTACCAAAGTTCAGCACCGCCGCCCCTCCATCTTGAACGAAGAAACCATCGTTAAACCCGAAGGAAAAACTACTGCTAAATTCGTCCAAATTGAGCAGGTTGACATCGATAACTTTGACATTAACCACCACCTGACGACGACGGGCATCCAGTTGGGTTAATAAGGAGGTGGCGATCTGGACTTGTCGGGGTTCCCCGATTAAATTGATAGAATTAAGGCGCTCGTCGGCGGCAATTCTTAAACCAGTTAAAAGTAGGGCAGCTTTTGAGCCTTCTGTGTTTTGGGGTTTCAGTGGCTCTAGGGTGGGAGGAACATCCCGGCGACCGACGACCCGTTGGGTGAGGGGATCGACGATATCCTCGGTTTGGGTAACTAAACGCTGGTATTCTGCCCCTTGGGTGGCGAGGAAAGTGGCGGCGGCGACGGCTTTAACTTGGTTGAGGCGCAGGGTGCGGCTAATCAGATTACGAGCGCCCTGGGGTAATTGCGCCCCGACAAAGATGGTCTTACCCTGACGGTTGGCCTGAAGTCCGGAAACTAACAACACGGCGTTAAAAATGTTTTCCACCGATTCGTTAGTAAATTCCAAGGAAACTGTCTGAGAAGTGGCGTTAGCTTCCCCCTGGGCGCTGGTGAAAACGACGTTATAACCGGCAATGTTAGCAAGGGTCATTAACACTTCTCTAGCGGAAGCTTCCCGCAGTAAAACACGAGGTACGGTGATATTGCGATCAAATTTGATCTTTTCGGCACTAGCATCGATATTAGAGATGGCAATATCTCCCACTGGTGGGGCGACGGCCCGGGGTAGGGTGGGAGCGCCGGGGGCTTGAGGTATGCCTTGAATGATAATTTCCGGATTGGGGACAAGGGGCGCACTTTGGGCAAGTAGTTTTTCACTGTCTAAAATGCGATCGCTGATTTCCTTTTCTACGGCCGCGCTGGAAGGGACAAGCTGATTTAGCGATTTTTGTAAAGTTTCTTGACTAAACTCTTGCGAAAATTCAATTTTTGATGTAGCAGATTTTAACTCTGAACCATGGAAGGAAATGGCGGTTTCGGCCAAGACGCTCAGGGGAGCCATCAATAAAAACGAGGCAATTGGGGGGATAAACAGGGCATAACGGGACGGATTCACTTTAACTTCACTCCTCAACGATTACGGGATTCAACGGACAAAAAACGCAATACTCACACCGGATTGAAGACTATTATTGGCGCGGACTGGCGGAGGGTTGACCTTCGGCGGGGGGTTGACCTTCAGGAGGTGGGGGTGGTGCTAACTTGGCTAATTCGGCGGCACTGAGAGGAATAATCACATCGAGAAGAAAAGTCGTGGTCACGGGTCGATCGCCTTGGGGAACGATAGTGGCCTTATTGTTGCCAGTACTAACTACTTTAAACGTCGATCCTTGCTTTTCCATCTGGGTATTGAGACTGTTGAGCAAAATGAGCGGCTGTAATCTTTCTAAATCCCGAATAACCTCTTGAGTGTTAACATAGTTTCCTTGAATCTTGACGTTAAAAGTTTGACGTTTGAGCTTATTATTAACCTCACTACCGAGGGAACCATCGGAGACTACCACCGGTTCTAGTCCTTGGGGTTGAAAACTAACCAGCTTAACATCGCCAGACTTAAAGATATTACTAACATCTAAGAGAATAGTGCTTAAGTCCCTTTCTCTAGCAAAAAGCGAGAGTATTTGCTGTTTCATAGCTTTTTGTTGTTGTAACTGACTCTCGATTTTTTGGAATTCTGAAAATTCGAGACGGCTTTTTTGTTGATCTAGCAGTTGTTGTTTGTCGGCGGCATCGGTTTGCAGTTGCTGCAAGGTATCATAAGCGGGCATCACCCAGTTAAAAAGCAGATAGAGGGAGCCAAGTAAACCTAGCATAGCGGCAGCGATGCCACTATTACGGGGAGTAAAATTTATCCCGAAAGCGATAGGATACTCCTGAAATTCCTCTAATTTCAGCTTCTCAAATTCTTCGTTAAAGGTCATGGTTGAATGGCTCCTTGGCTTTTGAGAGTATTAATCCTAGTGATAACTCCGATCGCTCCATTCCTGACCAGATTGGGCAGTTGTTGAGTGGTGGGAGTATCACTTAATTGGGCGGTGATCACAAATTGAACCACTTGGGGGAAAGTAATATTAATATTTTTATACTGATTGTCCACCTCTACGGGTAAATCGGCCAGGGCAGCACTTTCGATCACCGTTTGCTTACCCTGCAAAAAAGGAGAAGCTTGTAGAGTTAAGAGATAATCATTGACTGCTTCGTAATTACTGGCAAAACCACTGATTTTTAAGCGCGTAGCCGAATTGGGTTGCCCTTGATTGGGGTTCGCGGGAACCTCCACCTGTTGCACACTATTTAACTGCACCCTAGGAGGAGTTTGTTGGCGAATTTCTTGGAGAATGGCTGACCAAGGACTAATCTGATTGAATACACCCACCAGAGCTTGATTTTCTGCTTCTACCGCCTTTAGTTCCCCTCTGATGTCTTCTAGTTTTTTACTTTGGACTTGTACTTGACCTAATTCCCCGTCCAATTGCTGAATTTTGGCCTGAGCTTCGCCAGTTTTCCAACCGACGGCTAAACCGAGTAATCCCGTCAGTGCCAATAATCCGGCCCCAACTCCTACACCGATGAACAGGGGTATTTGTTTACTTCGGTCAATAACGGTGGAAACCTCGAAGTTAGAGGCTGTTTGGTTAAGATGGCGATCTTTAAGAAAATTAACGTCAAGACTATACATAATTTCTGTTTATACCGATACTTTTTTGCTAACATTGATTAAGCTAAGACGTATTTTAATCGCTTATTCTTGGATTAGCCGAATTTCCCCCAATCCCTTTACTTTTGCCTCTTGCCTCGTTTCAACAAGCAATTTGAATTAGGAACAGCTTAACATTTCTGTTAATGGGTTAACAATGCACGCTCAAAGAGTCTTTGAACGAGGGTGTATCTACCAGAGCAAGAAGGAAGAACCCCCGTACTCCCTTAGGATACCTGTCCATTTGTCGCCCATCAATTTCTGATTTAATTACTTTTTTTCCACCCAAATTATCGATTAATTCACCAGTCCGGCTACCTGTCTTTGGCCTATAAGCTTCACAACAATTTATAACGGTTTTTTCGTACTCAAATGCCTTAGATCTTAAGAATATTTTAAACTGATACTGTGACCAAGTTAACATCTGTCTAACAGACTTTGATTGGATTTTTCTTCCAGACCTTAAGACCATTTCTGATACTTCAAATGTCGGCAATAAAATCCCATCGAAGTTTTCTACTAAGAATCTAGCTACTTTGTGATGTAGTTCATCAACTAGGTTTTTAATTCTTAATCTTAGTCGGTTACAGGTGTTATGATGGCATTTACAGGTTTTGGCTTTAACTTTAGTGGAACGAAAAATTAAGTCATCTAAATGATAGCACAAACGAAGACTTCTAATCACTTTAAAATGAGCGGTAATGTCTTCACTCATTGACAGTCTTGCCCCTTTGAGAGCCAGTTTCAGATCAGACCTATCCATAATATTATCTTAATACTAAAAGTTTTTCTAGTTAAGAAATCTAACCAAGTAAAAATGATTTTAATTGTCTCATATTTTTTCAGTGCAATTGAATTAGTAACGATAGATATACATTTCAGCCATATAAATAGTCAGTTAGTACACAAGCTAAAAGCAAGCTGTGATTGGGTTATAATTTTTGAAGATATCTATTGTCGATAATATCATCGGGTAATTTTGAGAGGGTGTTCGGTGAGCTCAGTCGAGCCGTTGGCCAGGGTTCTTTTTTTGACTTGATCTCCTTCTTGATAGGAATCTGGTCGAAGAACAGCGGGAGGGTAATTACGGTTAGGAACTTTTTCTATATACATGACCTCTATTCTAGCAAATGGAGAGAATTCTTGTCCATTAATAAATGTTACAAATTACATGGCTCCATCAAGAAAAGTTAATGGGTGTATCCATTGATGGATAAAGGTTTTCGGCTATTATAGTAGATATGTATGGGGGAAGTTCAGTAATAAGTCTATGACCAATTGATCTCTAATAACCCCGGTGGTGGCGCAATCTCGATGCGTGCCGCTTTCAGATCCACCAGTGGAACAATTTCTTTGACAAAGGGAACCAGGGCCGTGGCTTTTGAGTCGGAGGAAGGGCTTTTTTTCTTAACAGAGGCGAGATTTGCTTCTAGTTGCACTGCTAAAATGTCATTACCCGCCCACAAAATATCTACTACAACCCCGATTTTTTCTCCTGTCAGGTGATGATAAACCTCCAAGTTTACTAGCTCACTAACATGATATTCATCCGCTTTTAGGCGAGGTTTTTCCAGTTTATTCGCCCATAATTTATATCCGCGCAAAGCTTGGGCCTGTTCCCGATTTTCAACCCCCTCTAACTTGATAACATAAACATTTTTGCCCGGTAGCTCACGTCCCCTGAGCAGCGTAATTTCTCGGATTTCTCCCCCTTGGGTCCCTTGTATTCCCCTAATACCTCGCTTCTGAAAACGTTCGGGAAAATCTGATACCGATAAAACTCGCAATTCTCCCTCCAGTCCCTGGGGTGCTACTATTGTCCCAATTTCTAGCCAATTTTCTTCCATTGTCTCGATATGTTTTGCTATAGCTTTCCCTAGTATATAGCCTTTTTTGTCTCGCTCCTAGATTTTTAAAGTCTTGGTAAGGTAAAATTTTTAGTTGACCTCTACTCCTGACCATTTTTTGACTTTTTACTGGTGGCTTTTGACTGAATTATGACTATTTGGCAAGCGGATTTTTATAAATCTTCATCTTCTTCACCTCTTGAGACAGTCTGGCAATTGCTAATTTTCGATCCTCTCGGTCATCTTATTTATGAAAATTCCTGTCCCCAATCCCAAGCTAATAGCGACTGGTTAACCCAACAGTTAGAGCAAGCTTGTCAAGTCTCCCCCCCGGAAATTATCCAAGTTTTTCGCCCCCAATGCGCCAATTTATTTCTCCTCGCTGGTCAGAATTTACAGATCAAAATTGAGTTAACCCGTCACGTTAACGCTCTGAAAAAACAGCTAGAATTGCGGCAAATCCCCATCAATATCGACTCTCCTCCACCGCAACCCCTACCAGACCAATTTTTAGGTCAAGAGTGGCGTTTTGCTCGTTTTCCCGCCGTTGATTTAGTTAACTTTTTTGGCGATCGCAGAATACCGATTCTTTCCCTACCAGAGGCCTTTTCTCCCTTAAAATTAGGTTTAGCCTCCACTCTCATGATCCCCGGTGTGGTTATTACCGGTGGTAAAAAATCTCTGGCGATCGCTCGTTGGTTAGAGGAAATTAACCCAGTATTTATCGATCATATTCCCACAGAAAGGGGGCGATCGGGCGGTTTAGTCTTGGAATCGGGTCTAAATGAACGCTGGATTTTCCTAACCTACGAGGATGAAGAAGTGGCCCTGGCAGCCAATGTTTATCAGGCAACCAAAGAGGAAAGCCAAGGTTTGCACTTTCTTCTCATACAACCGGATGATTCTGGTCGCACTTTTACCGGCTTTTGGTTACTGAAGCAAGTTTAACCCCCAAGCTGTCCCCAAGAGGCAAAGAATGCCGGCTAAACCCGCTAAAGGTTGGTTATAGATACCTTTAACCCAAACTAACCCAGAATCGCTGTAAGACATCAATTCGGCACTGTCTAGCAAAGCTAATCCCCACACCCAACCGCTATGAAGTCCCCAAGCTAATCCTAAACTACCATGATCGATCGCCCGCGCCCAGACCAGAACCATCCCCATCAGAAATAAACCGGGTAGTTGCGGCAGCGTTTGCTGACGTTCCCAAAGCAAGTGCAGCAGGGCAAAAATTAGGCTAGAAATGGCTCCCGCCACCCCAAAACCGTATTCTTGGCTTAATTGGCTCAAAAAGATGCCCCTAAAGATTAATTCCTCGGTAATACCCACCCAGAGAGCCACTATCAACAGGGGTAAACTCAAGGCAAAAGCACGAGTTAGGTTTTTGGGCTGCCAATGTACCCAGGCCAAAATCCCCTCCAGAAAAAAAATTATCCCTAATCCCACCACTGCCAAGATTAATCCTTTGGTTAGGGAGATAAATAGGGAAAATGACGAAATTAATCCGTAATTATGGAGGCTGCTCCCCTCTATCTTGAATAATCCCCAGATAACTAAGGGAGCCAAGGCGTAAAGAGAGGCCACCAGGGGCAATTTCTGGTCAGGTTTTGTCCCTTGCAGCGGTTGCCATCCCAAACGACTCCCTAAACTAATGGCAATCGGCAGCCAGAGAATTAACCAGGCTAACAGGAAAATAATAATTTTTATTAAGGCAGCCATGTTCATTGTCAATTAGGTGTCAGAGAAGTGGGGGGGTGTGGGGTGTGGGGTGTAGGGTGTGGGAAGAATAAACAAAAATAATCTCCTGAATACTAACTCGGAGTCTCCTGTCTCCTAACACCCATAAAACAAACCCCCTAGGCATAGGACAACTGTGGAACTCTGCTCTGGTAAAGCCTAGCTCCAACAAAAATCCATCCCTAGGGGGTTGCGAAAAAGAAGAAAAAGTGCTTAGAGAAAACCCCTCAAGTTGATAAAAGAGGCGGTCAGGGGTTAGAATTAGGGGTAAGAATCTATATTGTCTTCTTAGTCGGTCTTGTCAAAACTAGCCCTTTTGACTGCCGATTTTTTTTGTCCTTATCCCTACTCCGTAACCTATTTAAGCTTCTACCGGTTCTTCTGATTCCGTTTGTTTGAGGTGGATGTGCTTGTAGCCAAGTTTGATTTCAAACTCATCGCCGGGCTGCAAGTTCATTTGTTCGGTATAGGTGGAACCGATGACGATTTGACCATTTTTATGGACACTAACCCGGAAAGTGGGTTCGCGGCCGCGGCCATCTTTAGTGCCTTCGGGATCGAGAGGAACCCCTTTTGCACCTAAAACAGCATCGTAAAAGTCGGTTAAATTGACCCGAACCTGGCCATCTTTACTTTGAGAGTAGTAACCACAACGTTTTGCCGTTTCGCGACGGGGTAAGTGGGATAACTCTTTGACTTTTTGTAGTAGAGCTTTCCCGGTTAGGGGAGTAGGAGAGATGTCACTCATGGTACTTTTTAATGTTCCTTGATTTTTGACTGACTGTCAATTAAGTTTACACTGACAAATTGATCATACCAAAAATCTTGCCAAAAATGTCTAGAGGGGAATAATAAATTTTTTAAAACTGATGGTTCGGTGATGACAATCGTGCTAAGAAGACCCCAGACTAGGTAGTAAGTATAAACCTTGTGGGGGAGAGGAAATTTTTGGCCAAGACTCCGGCAATTTTTGGTCGGGTGCGGGGAAAACAGGGGGGAGAAAGTGAGGACATAAAACCGTTTAAGCTATACTTAGCAAGGAATTGAGAAACTATACTTGTGGTTGGAGTTGGCAAAAAACTAATGACCCAGAGCAGTAAATCCGGGGGGATTAAACTGTTTTCGAGCGACTTCCCCATCTATCATTAGGCCTAGATACCCACCCCTTGGCTCAACCGACCCGGGAAAATCTTAAGGATTAATTACCATTACTAGCTCCCCCTTGGCCCGTTAACATCGATTATCCTGAGTATTAGGAGTCCCTCATCCCCGTGCCGAGTATGGAAGTTTCTTTTAAAATTCTGCGTCAACGACCCAACGACACCCCCTACCTAGAAAATTTTACCCTAGAGGTGGAGGCGGGAAATACAATTCTCGACTGCCTTAATCGCATCAAATGGGAACTTGATGGAACTTTGGCCTTTCGTAAAAATTGCCGCAATACAATTTGTGGCAGCTGTGCGATGAAAATTAACGGCCGTTCGGCCTTGGCTTGTCAAAAAAATATCGCCAGTGAATTAAACCATTGTAGCCAAAAAGATGCCGGAGAAATTCCCGAAATCACGATCGCACCCCTGGGTAATTTACCAATTATCCGGGATTTAATCGTCAATATGCAACCGTTTTGGGACGATTTAGAAAGGGTTGAACCTTATATTAGTAGTCAAGCACGCACCATTCCCGAACGAGAATTTCTGCAAACTCCAGAAGAAAGAGCCAATCTCAATCAGATGGGTAACTGCATTATGTGCGGGGCCTGTTATTCGGAATGTAATGCCAAGCAAGTGAATCCTGATTTTGTCGGTCCCCACGCTTTAGCAAAAGCGCAGCGCACCCTAGCAGATTCCCGCGATGGTAATCAAGAAGGTCGCCTAGAACTTTATAATCAAGGCACCGCCGGGGTTTGGGGGTGTACGCGTTGCTATTTCTGTAATGCGGTTTGTCCCATGGAAGTGGCTCCCATGGATCAAATCGGTAAAATTAAACAGGAAATACTCGCTCGCAAGTCGGACGATAGTAGTCGTCCCATTCGTCACCGGAAAGTTTTAGTGGAATTAGTCAAAGCAGGGGGATGGGTTGATGAACGCAAATTCGGCCTCTATGTGCTGGGCAATTATTGGCGCGATTTACAGGGTTTATTAAGTATTGCCCCCTTGGGATTGCGGATGATTGCTAAGGGTAAATTTCCCACTTCCTTTGAAGCTTCCGAGGGAACTGAGGAAGTGAGAGGTTTAATTACTGCCATTCAAAATTCTTCCTCTTGATCACTCTCGATGGTTAGAGTAATTCTGAGATGATTATGATCTATATTCTATTTGACTGGAGAACCCCTTATCATGTTCGATCGAGATAGTATCCGTGGTTTTTCTGCCCTAATCACCCTTGTGGGAGTCGCTTCTAGTTTGGGTTTTAGCTTCAACGCACCAGCTTTCTCCCAGGCTATCTCTAACAATTTACCGTTACTCTTAGCCCAAAAAAGCGAAAAGGTACGAGTAGCGGTTTTAGACTTCGATTATAGCGGTCTCAGTAATCCCCAGTGGTTAACATTTTTCAATGGTGGGGCCAGTGGTGTCAGTGATATTCTCGTCAATAAATTGGTAGAAAGTGGTCGCTATACAGTCATTGAGCGCAGTCGCATTGATGCTGTCCTCAGAGAACAAAATTTTGGGGCTTCGGGACGGGTAGATGCCGCTACCGCTGCTCAAATCGGGCAAATTTTAGGGGTAGATGTGGTGATTATCGGTTCGATTACCCAATTCGATTTACAAAAAAAACAATCCGGTGGCTCGTTTATTATTTTTAGCACCGCCAAGACAGAAACCGATGCTTTTGTCAAGTTAAATGTCCGAGCAATTAATACTACCACGGCCGAAATTATTACCACCGCTCAGGGAGATGGTAGTGCCAATCAATCCGATGGTTCAACCGTGGTTTTAGGGGTTGGGGGTGGTTCCCAAACCTCCAACGAAGGGAAATTACTCAGTATTGCCACCGATAAGGCAGTGGCGCAGGTGGTGGATAATCTCAATGATAAAGCCGACCAAATCGCCGCTACACCTCGCTCGCTCCCGACTGTCACCGCTTTAGTGGCTGCCGTGGCGGGAAATCAGGTAATTCTCAATAAAGGTACGGGAGAAGGCTATCGTGTCGGTTTACGCATTTCCATCGAACGGACTACCCAAACGGTCAAGGATCCCCAAACGGGTAAGGTTATCCGTCAGATTACTCAACCGATTGGCACTCTCGAAATTGTCGAAGCTGATGGTCAATCTAGCGTCGGTCGCATCATTACCGGTAATGGTTTTAAAATCGGTGATTTAGCTAAACCCATTCGTTAGTTATGAATTATGAATTGGGGAAGTGAGGAAGTGGGAAGATCGGTAAACTTAAATCTGATAACTGATAACTGATCACTGATAACTGATCACTGATAAGTGAACACTCACGAAAATTTGAAGTTATGTAAAGCGAACCTGGGGGTCAGGTAAGACAACCGATAAAATTTATGATTGGAATCCCTTGGATATTCCCTAGACCAGAGCGATTAACGAAAACTATCAAAAAATGGTACAAGATCAAAAACCCACGGTGATCATTACTGGGACAACTTCTGGAGTCGGTCTCTACGCCGCTAAATCCCTTGCTCAAAGAGGTTGGTTTGTGGTTATGGCCTGTCGGGATATCCCGAAAATGGAACAGGCTGCCAAGGAATTAAACATTCCCCGGGATAACTACTCTATTGAATTTATCGACCTCGGTTCCCTCGATAGCGTCCGGCGCTTCGTTAAAAATTTCCGGGCCTTGGGCCGCTCTCTAACCGCTTTAGTCTGCAATGCCGCTATCTATCTGCCTTTGCTCAAAGAACCCTTAAGAAGTCCCGACGGTTATGAATTGAGCATGGCCACCAATCATTTAGGTCATTTCCTGCTCTCGAATTTGCTCTTGGAAGATCTAAAAAATTCCCCTTCTCCCGACCGCCGTTTAGTCATTCTCGGCACTGTCACCCATAATCCCGATGAATTAGGCGGTAAAATTCCTCCTCGTCCCGATTTGGGCGATTTGGAAGGGTTTGCCAAGGGTTTCAAAGAGCCGATTACTATGGCCGACGGTAAAAAATTTGAATCGGTCAAAGCCTACAAAGATAGTAAGGTGTGTAATGTTCTCACCATGCGGGAACTGCACAAACGCTATCACGAATCGACCGGAATCACTTTTACTTCCCTCTATCCGGGTTGTGTGGCCGATACACCCCTTTTCCGCAATCATTACCCCTTTTTCCAGCAGTTTTTCCCCTGGTTCCAGAAAAATATCACTGGTGGCTATGTTTCCCAAGAATTAGCTGGGGAAAGAGTGGCCATGGTGGTGGCTGACCCCCAATACCGTCAATCTGGTGCTTACTGGAGTTGGGGCAACCGTCAGAAAAAAGAGGGTAAATCTTTTGTACAAAGGGTTTCTCCTCAAGCTCGCGACGAGGAAAGAGGCGAAAAAATGTGGGAATACAGCGCTAAATTAGTCGGATTAGCCTAATTTCCGATTTTGAACCTAAAAAAGGACACAAGTTAACTTGTGTCCTTGTGGAAACGGGGAGCGCTGGGACAGGGAGAAACAGTCCATAACTGGGTTTTTAAAGTTTGATTGGCAGTTAATGATATTATCAAAAACCGATTTGGTATTAGGCTCTCTTGGATTTGGTGGGTAAAATGTATTCTAAGATACATTCCTCCTAGCGAGGGGCTAGACTAACCACAAAGACACAAAGAACACAAAGATTGATCGATCATATTGTAAGTTAAACTTATCACACAGAACCTAGAAGAGCCATTGTCCAATTGACGAAACGCTCGGCAACCCCAAAGATAGCCTGATCTCTATGCTGTTGCCAGATTTTGTTTAGCTTTCCCGTTTTTTGACTAGAATAACAACGCAACCGATCACCAGCAATCCTGCTAGGGTTGAGGGTTCGGGTACAGTTTCGACGCTAAAGGCGAGAAATTGAGTAAATTGGAACTGGGTAAAGTTATTGTCGCTGACGAGAATTATTGAGCGCTTGCCGTTCGGTAAATAGGGGCCGAAGGTAATCCCCTCCACGTTATCGATGGGGATATTTAACAAGGTCAAATCGAATAATAGGGTTTTCTGGGCGGCCACGATACCCGAAACCCCATTAATACTGGGAAAGGCACTAATATCGGTGGCCCCCTCCAGGGAAACCTCGTAGATTTTCACAGTATAGCCCGTATTCCCCGGTGTTCCCGTCGTTATGGAGAAAGAACGTTCTAGGGAGAGAAAGCGTTTGCCACTATTATCAAGTGCCAGTAAATCGACGAGTCCGTTGACATCGACTGGGCTTGGAATAGTCGGGGGAAGGGCGATTGGATCGGTATTGTAGAGGAATTGAGCGATCGGCTGTCCATTAGCGAGATCGTACTGCAATATCCGTGAGGGAGAACCGTTCGTTGGCGTCGCAGCCGGCCCATCCTGCACAAGCGCGTTCTCGGAGGCCGTGAACAGGAATCGCTGATCTGGGGTGGTGGTCAGACTTTCTAGAGCCAGATTATTGCGAACCCCGCTTGTGGTGGGAATCGAGTTCGGCGCGGGGATAAACTGGTTTGGAATCGGTAAAGTATTGTTCTGTTGACCGTTGGCCAGCGCGAATCGATTGACAAAGGGATTGAGAATCTGATTGTTAGAGACCTCCCCTTCGGAGGAAATATACAGATTAGAACCCACGAGCGCGATCCCTTCTGGATCGAGACTCAGCGCGGGGAAAGTTTGCCCGTTAGTCTGTAAAAGTGGGGTAACACCGGTAAAGGTAACGCCGCTATTCGTCCCATTAACATTAAATAGAGTCGGATTGATCGTTGCGGTGTAGAAACGCGCCGGGCCGTTCTGAGAGCGATCGTCCGAGATGATGTAAAAGTTATTACCCGCCGGATCGTAGGTAATGCCCGATAATCCCCCGACCGGAACGGAGACACCGTTCACGGTTCCCGCTGGGCCTGAGGGAATAAACCCCGTGGGAACAATCGATTGACCGAGAAATTGTAAATTTAAAGGCGAAGCTTGAACCGACGAGGTAGCGAGGAAACCGACCGTTATGGTTCCGGCGATCCCGATGAAAAAACGAGAGGGGGATTTCATGATTTCTATCCAAAAAAACATTAGAACTCTTGCAAATTAATTATATGTTACAATCATGTGTTAACTAATTTTTTTGGGAAAATTAGTCGCTTAGTAAACTCGTACTAAATAGGAGCCTGAAGTTTAACTTTTAACCCAAAAATATTTAGATATGCTTTAATCTCTTCGGGTCTAATTCCCCGCCGCTCGCAGGGTATAATAGAAAAATGAGTGAATACATCCATAAGAGCCATAATGTAAGTGTTTTGGGTTCTTCGTTACTTGGTATGATTCGATAGGGGGGCATAAATCGACTAAATCCTTATCTGGCAAGAGACTTAATTGATTAGTTTGCTCTAGAGCAAAAACAATTGACAAAAATCGCTAAATGCCTTTCTATATAGGGGTTCCATCCCTTATAACCCCCGTCCATTGCATAACACAAACCGAAGAGCCATAATTACTTGATCGATAAAAATTTTTAAGTCAGAAAATTCAAAAATTGCTGGATGATAAAAGCATTAAACAAATCAATAAAAAATGCCCCCACCAAAGGAACAATAATAAATGCCTGGGGAGAAGCCCCAAAATGTTCCGTCACCGCTGTCATATTGGCAATCGCTGTGGGAGTTGCCCCTAGAGTTAAACCCAAATAACCGGCGCAAACTACTGAAGCATGATAGTTTTTTCCCATTAAGGGAAAGACCAGTAAAACAGTATAAATAATACTGAGTGAGAACTGCACTAATAACAGGATAGCAATCGGTCCGGCCAAATCGATCAATGTCCATAATTGTAAACTCATCAAGGACATAGATAGGAATAAACCGAGACTAACATCAGAAATTAAGGCTAAAGAGGGCGTATTAGCGGGCCAAGGAAAGCGTTTCAACACCAAAGGTACGGTATTAGTCAGGATAATTCCTGCCAATAAACAGGTGACAAAATCCGGTAATTTTAAACCAAGGGGAGTCACCCAGTAGTTAATCTGATTACCTAAACCGATAGTTAAACCAATCACTAAGATTGAATGGAGCATTGTATTGTAATCGATATTGACATTCCTCTGGCTTTGTTTAATTCCCACCGTTAAATCTTGATCTTGATTATTGGCTCGCAGTCGATTTCTCGTAATTAACCATTTAGCCACCGGTCCGCCAATAATTCCCCCTAAAACTAGCCCAAAAGTAGCACTAGCTACACCGATTTCTGATGCTTTGGCGATGCCATAATTATCACGAAAAATAGAAGCCCAAGCAATGGCAGTCCCGTGACCCCCACTCAAAGAAACGGAACCAGCAATCAAACCGATGGGTAAATCTAATCCCATCACTTTTGCCACTCCTAACCCAGCTAAATTTTGTAGAATGAGATAAACCACGGCGGTTATTAATAAAATTAGCAAGGGTTTCCCCCCTTGCAGCAGGGTTTTTAGTTTTGAGGACAGCCCGATAGTAGTAAAAAAAACGATTAACAGGGCATCCCGAACATTAAGGGTAAATTCAATTTGCCATTTAAAAACAGCAAAAAATAGACCGAAAAACAAGGAAGCCAAGACACCACCAGCAACGGCATCAGGAATGTTATAATCTTGCAGAAATTTGATATTTTTGGTTAAATACTTACCGAGATAGAGGACTAGAATAGCCATAATAATTGTCTGGCGTTGGCTAAATTGGTAAATTTCCATTTTCTTAATCTTAGTCCTCCAAGATGGTTCACTTAAGTTTAGTCCTAATTTTCGGTGACAGCCTTATCTTTAAGAAAGCCGCAAGGAAAAAAGGACACAAGTTAACTTGTGTCCTTCCCGAAGCTAAGAACTTAATTTTTATTTAGCGTCGGAGAATTCCGCATCGATGACATCATCGCCACCACCAGCACCACCAGAGGGGCCATTGTCATTATTGCCACCGGGGGGATTGCTAGGGGCTCCTTGCTGATACATACTACTACCGATCGCGTAGAGGGCTTGTTGTAATTCCGGTAGGATGGTTTTGATCTTACCATCATCGTCTTGAGCGATCGCTTCTTTCAGGTCTTTAATCAACCCTTGGGCTTTATTTTTCTCAGATGGAGGAACCTTATCGCCTAACTCTTCCAACTGCTTCTCAGCTTGATAAACCAAGGAATCAGCTTGATTTTTGCGTTCAATGCGTTCACGACGTTCCTTATCCACCGAGGCGTTCGATTCTGCCTCATTAACCATGCGTTCCACTTCATTTTGGGGCAGGGTAGAAGCGCCGGTGATGCTGATCGATTGTTCTTTTCCTGTACCTTTATCCTTAGCGGTGACATTGAGAATACCGTTAGCATCGATGTCGAAAACCACTTCGATTTGAGGCACACCACGAGGAGCGGGAGGGATACCATCGAGTCGGAAAGTTCCCAAACTCTTGTTATCTTTAGCCATTTCCCGTTCCCCTTGCAGGACGTGGATTTCCACGTTAGTTTGTCCATCTACTGCCGTGGAGAAAACTTCCGATTTTTTGGTGGGGATAGTGGTGTTGCGGGTAATAATCCGCGTCATCACACCGCCGAGGGTTTCCACACCCAAAGACAGGGGCGAAACATCAAGCAGAAGAATATCTTTGACTTCACCGGCGAGAACACCACCTTGAATAGCGGCGCCGACGGCTACCACTTCATCGGGGTTAACGCTTTGGTTAGGATCTTTGCCCAGAACTTTTTTAACTAATTCCTGGACGGCGGGAATCCGGGTTGAACCACCGACGAGAACCACTTCATCGAGGGCAGATTTATCGATTTTGGCATCACGGATGGCATTTTCGACGGGAATCCGACAGCGATCGATTAAATCGGCGCAAATTTCCTCAAATTTAGCTCTGGTTAAAGTGGTATCTAGGTGTTTTGGTCCTTCGGCGGTAGCGGTGATGAAGGGCAGGTTAATTTCCGCTTGGGTAACGCTAGAAAGCTCAATTTTGGCTTTTTCTGCCGCTTCTGTGAGACGTTGCAGGGCTTGTTTATCTTGACGGAGATCTATTCCTTCAACTTTTTTGAATTCTCCGGCTAGATAATCAACGATTTTTTTATCGAAGTCATCACCACCGAGATGAGTATCTCCAGAGGTAGCGAGAACTTCAAAGACACCATCACCCACTTCTAGAACCGATACGTCAAAGGTTCCCCCACCCAAGTCAAAAACGAGAATGGTTTCGTTAGCTTTTTTGTCTAATCCGTAGGCAAGAGAGGCGGCGGTGGGTTCGTTGATAATGCGGAGAACTTCAACCCCAGCAATTCTCCCGGCATCTTTGGTGGCTTGACGTTGGGAGTCGTTAAAATAAGCGGGTACGGTGATGACTGCTTGGGTAACGGTTTCGCCGAGGTATTTACTGGCATCTTCCACCAGTTTCCGCAGTACCTGGGCGGAAATTTCTTCGGGGGCGAATTGTTTGCCCTGGGCGGGACAGTCTAATTTAACGTTGCCGTTGCCGTCCTGGAGAGTTTTGTAGGATACTTCTGTGGCTTCGTTAGTAACTTCGTTGAATTTCCTGCCGATGAAGCGTTTGACGGAATAAAAAGTATTTTGCGGGTTCATTACCGCTTGACGTTTGGCGATTTGTCCTACTAGGCGATCGCCACTTTTGGCGTAGGCGACGACTGAGGGCGTGGTTCTAAACCCTTCGGCGTTGGCGATAACGGTGGGTTTACCCCCTTCCATAACCGCGACGCAGGAGTTAGTCGTCCCTAAGTCAATTCCAACTACTTTTCCCATAATCTTTGTGCTGCTCCGATACAAATTATAGTGACTTCTAGAATCGGAACTGTACTCGGTTTTTAGGCGATACCCACCCCTATCAGTTCCTTTGTTATCTCTATAGTGCAAAATAACCCCGCTTTCTCGATAGTGTAGGTATCCGAACCTTTTTGGTAGTATTGCAGTAGTCGGTAAACCTGCGGTGAAAGTCAAAAATTTTCCCAGGGGGCAGTCTGAGCGGGTAATTTAGATAGTCAACAGCTTATCCTCTGTGTTAAAACACGATCGCCGATAACAATTTATCTCATTCATCGCAGAATCTCAATTGCCTTATTGTCTTAGTTGCATCCGCCTTTTATCTGATTATTTCATAAAAACTATGGCTTACGAAACTCTGGAACTTTCCACCCCGACACCGATTTTATCTTGGGCAGGCCATGAATTGGGACCCCAAGAAACCCAAATGGCCAAAAATGTTGCCTCCCTACCTTTTGTTTATAAACACATTTCTTTAATGCCCGATGTTCACTTGGGTAAAGGTGCTTTAGTCGGTTCGGTGATTGCCACCAAAGATGCCGTAATTCCCGCCGCCGTCGGAGTCGATATCGGTTGCGGCATGGCTGCCCTAAAAATGCCTTTTACTGGTGAACAATTGCAGGGAAAACTTAAAAAAATTCGCCTCGATGTAGAGGCGAATATTCCCGTCGGTTTTGCGGAAAATAAAGAAGTGGATCGGGAAGTGACTAAATGGTCAAAATGGGCGGAATTTAAACAGATTCATCGAGGTGTACAAAACCTAGAGAAAAAAGCCCTTAAACAAATGGGTTCTCTGGGGGGTGGTAATCACTTTATCGAAATTTGTTTAGATACAGATAATCAAGTTTGGTTAATGCTCCATTCCGGTTCTAGAGGTATTGGTAATCAACTGGCCCAATGTCATATTGATACTGCCAAAGAGTTAGCCAAACTAGCAGAATGTAAATTACCCGACCTCGATTTGGCCTACTTTGTCGCCGGTACAGAAGAATTTACCGCCTACTGGCATGACCTACAATGGGCCCAGGAATATGCCCGTTATAATCGGGAAATTATGATGGCTAGATTTAAACGGATTGTTGAAAAACATCTAGCGGGAGGCAAACCAACTAAACCCCTCTTAGTAGTTAATTGTCATCACAATTATGCCGAAAAAGAAATTCATTTTGGGGAGGAGGTTTATGTCACCCGCAAAGGAGCCGTCCGCGCTAGAGAAACCGATTATGGCATTATCCCCGGTTCCATGGGAGCGCAATCTTATATTGTTAAAGGTAAAGGAGAACATAATAGCTTCTGTTCCTGTTCCCACGGGGCCGGGCGCTTGATGTCGAGAAATCTGGCTAAAAAAACCTTTACTCTTGATGATTTAATCGCCCAAACCCAAGGCGTTGAATGCCGCAAGGATGAGGGCGTTATTGATGAGATTCCAGGGGCCTATAAACCGATCCAACAGGTGATGAATCAACAGGCTGATCTAGTGGAAATTGTCGCCACTCTCAAGCAGGTGCTGTGTGTCAAAGGTTAAAAATCATGGCCAGAGCGATCGATTTTTACGGAACCCGAATTTTTACGCGATTTTGGGGACAGATTATCTCTTGATCAGGCCCAGAATCAGTGAGCAGTCTAGGAATTTAGGATCACAGATCCCCTAACATCAATTCCTCAACTAAATCAAAATTAGCCGTCACCGATTGCACATCATCGAGGGATTCTAGGGTGTCGATTAACTTGAATAAAAAACGGGCCTGCTCTCGATCGCTCACTTCTAGGGTATTAGTGGGAATCCAGCGTAATTCTGCTTCTTTGACCTTAAATCCCGCTGCTTGCAGAACCTTATTCAATCTCTCCAGGTTAGACACCTCAGTAAACACTTCTACTCCTTGACCTTCCTCCTCACTGTCAAAAAACTCGTAGGATTGGGCCTGGCCCTCTAGGGAAGCTTCTAAAAGCTTATCCTCATCAATAGTTCCCTCAAGGCGAATTACCCCCTTATGGTCAAACATCCAGCCCACACAGCCCGTTTCACCTAAATTACCGCCATTTTTGCTAAAAGCCGCCCGCAGATCCGCAGCCGTGCGATTGCGATTATCGGTCAGTGCTTCGATCAGGATCGCCACACCCCCCGGACCATAACCCTCGTAGCGAATTTCCTCAAAAGCTGAGTCATTTTCCCAAGTTCCCGCCCCTTTAGCGATCGCTCTTTCGATATTGTCATTGGGAATACCGGCCGCCTTGGCTTTTTCGATCGCCGTGCGTAGCTGAAAATTGCCCGCCGGATCGGGAACACCGTTACGCGTAGCCACGATAATGGCCCGGGATAACTGGGTGAAAGTTTGCCCTTTTTTGGCATCAACCCGGGCTTTTTGTCGTTTAATATTTGCCCATTTACTATGACCAGCCATATCTATCTAAGATATCCAACATCAAAAATCTAGCAGATCGATCGCCCTTGGTAAATCCGGGGATAATTGTCAACGAGTGCCGGGTAATGATAATAAATCGTGTTGAGAAACTATAGAGGGGCGGCCAGTTCGAGCATTTGTACTACAATTCCCGATAGGCGGTTTAAATCCAGTACAGCTTATTATAGAAAAGGTTGATTGATCAGGTGGCAATATGGCGCAATTTTCTCGCAAAACTCTACTAATCTTGTTTGCTAGTATATTAGTATTATTATTCTCCTTAGCTCCGGCCCAAGCGCTAAGTTACAATAACCGCAATTTGACCGATAATGACTTTGGGGGGCAGGATTTGCGCGATTCCACCTTCGATCACTCTAATCTGCGCGGTAGTAACTTCAGTCATGCGAATCTGGAAGGAGTACGCTTTTTTTCTGCCAACTTGGAGGGGGCCGACTTTAGCGATGCCAATATGAGAAATGTGGATTTAGAATCGGCCCGTTTAACCAGAGCCAACTTTACCAATGCCGTTCTCGAAGGAGCTTTTGCCACTAACATTTTAATCAAAGGTGCAATTATCGACGGAGCCGATTTTACCGATGCAATTATTCGCTCCGATGTGGAAAAGTATCTTTGTGAGATAGCCACAGGAACTAACCCCATAACTGGCAGAAATACCCGCGATACCCTGTTTTGTCCCTGATATCTAACTATGCTGCTCCTAATCCCCCTGCCATGGCCGATCGAATCTAGAGCCAGATCGGCCATAATTGCTGTAAGCTAGTATTCGATTTTTTAACAAAACCTATAGAATAGACTTTCAAGCCAGTTCGATCGATCAGTCCCCTCTTGGAAAAAGGAAATTGTAACCATCGTGTCCACCAGTACCCTCGGCAATCAAGACAAAGAGCAGCAGTCCAGTAGTTCTCCCGATAGCTTTCTTCAGGGAGTCTCTAGAGTCGCAGGGGGAACCGCTCTCGGCCTGTTGATGGTATCCACGGCCGTGGTGACGGGGTCTGTGGTAGGATTAGCGATCAGTTACCGCAATCTACCCGATGTGAGGATTTTACAGGGCTATGTCCCCACGGAAACCAGTTATATCTACGATGTTAAAGGCAGACCCCTGACCAGCTTACACGGGGAAGCGCATCGGGAAGTGGTGGAACTCGATCAAATTTCTCCCAATCTGAAACGCGCCGTGATGGCGATCGAAGATAGCCATTTTTATCACCATCGTGGTATTAATCCTAATAGTATCGGCCGGGCAGTAGTCGCTAACTGGAAAAGTGGCGGTGTGGTGGAAGGTGCATCTACCATCACCATGCAGTTAGTCAAAAATATCTTTCTTTCCCATGCTCGCACCGTTAGCCGTAAATTAGCTGAAGCAGTCCTAGCAATACGAGTAGAACAGGTTTTTAGCAAAAATGACATTCTGGAAATGTACCTCAATAATATCTATTGGGGTCATAATAATTACGGAGTTCAAACCGCCGCTAAAAGTTATTTTAATAAACCCGCCTCCGAGTTAAATTTAGCAGAATCGGCGATGATGGCCGGATTAATCCAAGCGCCGGAAGTTTATAGTCCTTTTAATAATTATAAAACCGCCAAGGAAAGACAGGCACTGGTTCTCAGTCGGATGCGTAGCTTAGGTTGGATTACCCCCGCACAGGAAGAGGCCGCTTTCAAGGAACCTCTGAAACTGGGTAAACCCACCGCTTGGCAAGAAAGTAAGTTACCCTATGTCACCGATGCAGTGGTGGCAGAATTGCGGCAAAAATTTGGCAAAGAAACCCTAACTAAAGGGGGAATGCGGATTCAAACTACGATCGATCTCGACTTTCAAAACATGGCCGAGTCCACCATTCAACGGGCCTATAATGGCTTGCGTGGTCGCGGTATTCGTACCAAAGACCTACAAATTTCTCTAGTTGCGGTGGATCCCCGCACCCATTTCGTCAAGGCGCTCGTCGGTGGCGTTGATTACAATAAAAGTCAATTAAACCGGGCCATTCAATCCCGTCGTCAACCGGGGTCAGCTTTTAAACCTTTCGTCTATTATACTGCCTTCGCTAGTGGTCGTTTTACCCCCGAAACCGTGGTTAATGATGCTCCCGTCCGTTTTCGCGAGGCTGGCGGCTTCTATAGCCCAAAAAACTACGGTGGCGGCTTTTCTGGTCCGGTTTCCCTGCGTAGCGCTCTGATGCAGTCTCTGAATATTCCCGCAGTTATTCTCGGTCGTCGTGTCGGGTTGAATAAAGTCATTGAAGTCTGTCGTCTGCTGGGTTTCGAGAGTCCTTTAATTGCCGTGACCTCTTTACCTTTGGGATCCGTGGATGTGACTCCTCTGGAAATGGCGGGAGCTTACGCTACTTTTGCCAGTAATGGCTGGCATTCTGAGCCGACCTTTATCATGCGTGTTACCGATAGCCGGGGTAACGTCATGCTCGATAATACACCCAAACCGAAGCTAGTTTTAGACCCCTGGGCCACCTCTTCCCTCAATTCTGTCCTACAGGGAGTTATTCAGGGAGGAACAGCAACCTCGGCTCAAATCGGTCGTCCGGCAGCGGGAAAAACCGGTACTACCGATAACGAGAAAAATGTCTGGTTTGTCGGTTATGTTCCCCAATTAGCCACCGCAGTGTGGATTGGAGATGACCGAAACCGCACTTTAGGTAAAGGTATCACCGGCGGTGGTTTTGCCGCTCCCATTTGGCGCGATTTCATGGCACAAGCGCTTAAAAATGAACGAGTAGAATATTTTCCTTCTCCCTCCAAATTTCGCAAACCAACAGTTAAGTAGATAGTTAATCTAATTGGTTATACTGGCGAACATTTTCGTTAAATAGTATGAACTTTGTTAGTCGTTGTTCGCCATTGGAAGTACACTGAAGTTGTCGGTTCAATCGCTCTGAAAGGGGAGCTTAGACAGAATGTATCGGTCTAATCACGCTCAAGGGGTCTTGGATGTGCTTTGTCGGTCTAACCACCCTAGACGAGATATTAGGCAGATTCCAGTCAGTCTAATGAGTAGTGATGCGCCTAGTTCTGGTTTCGGGTCAGTTAAAGGGAAATATCGACAGCTAACTTGACCTATAAATGTGCTATGATGGGAAAATTTTAATACAATTATGATTGTGACCGCAAAGACATGACAACTAAGCCGACAGAAGAAGAGCGAATTCAAGTCTTAGAAAGCTTGCGAGGAGCTATGCAGGCCGTCACGGAAAAACTTCAGAGTGTGGAGACTAACCTGACTTATACGGCCGGTCAGCTAGAAACTCAGTCTGCTTTGTGGAAGGCTGCTACCGAAAGATATGAAAGACTCATTAGCGAAGCGAATGGCTCTGTTAGATCTATTGAGAAACAACTAGATGAGTTTAAGAAAGAAACAGATCGTTTCAAACAATATTCTAGTGGTATTGACGAAAATCTCAAGGAGAGGTTTCAAATTTTTGCGGAAAAATTTGACAATCAAGGCAAATCTCTAGGACTGCTAGAGACATCTATTTCGAGAATTCGGGAGTTAGATTTAGATAGAATTAATGACAAAGTAAAAGAGCTACCAAGCTTAGAAGTTATTAGAAGAGAGTTATCAAATTCAACAAGCCCTTTGGTTTCTAAAGATGATTTTAACAAACTAAGCCAACAGGTATCAAAGATCGAGGGATCTGTTGAAAGTTATTTTAGGAACAATATGATTACTTTATTTTTGGCATTGACAACTATTATAGGAACAAATGTTATATCCTATTATACTTTTGTCTCAAAAATCGACTCTTTAAAAACAACCTCACCTTTACAAAGCTCTCCTGTTCCGACAAATTCTTCACCAACATCTTCTCCAAAAACACCGTAGATTATGGGTAAGATCTTTGCATAACCACTACAGGCAAATTTGGCTCTTCTAGGTTCTGTGTGAGCATGGTATAATGGCAATACAGAAACGGAGGTGGGTTATGTGGATAAATTTTGATCAACTCCTCGATTTACCAAATGTAACAGTGGTCAATTATCAAAAAATTGCTCAGACAATCTTCCTAAAGCTTGCTCTTTTAAATGAAACAATTGAATGTCCGAATTGCCATCAAATCTTGGACAGAATCAATCAGACAGAGTACAATCTAGTCAGAGATTTATCAATATTAGGCAATCCGGTATATTTAGAAGTGCCACGCCGCCAGTTTCATTGTCAAAAGTGCCAAAAGTATATTAGCGAAAGATTGAGTTTTATGAGATTAAGACAGCATCATACAATCCGCTATGAATCGATGATTTATGAGAGAGTAAAAAATTCTAGTATCGAAGAAGTAAGTCGAGAAGAAGGGTTAGGATGGGAAGAAGTTGGGTTAATATTTAATCACTTTGCTAAAGAACTAGAAAAGAAAGAGTGGGAAGCGCCATAACCAAGGTGAGAGCATCTCAAACGCTATTGACAATTGGCCAATTTTGTGATCTCTGTGGGTATTTCCAGTGATACCAGTCAGTTAGAATAGTTAAGAAATCGACCCATTTGATTGAGAGGGCAAATTCTCATCAAATATGCCTGAATTGTCGGTAAGCAACCCAGATAAAGTTCATTTATAATAAAGTCACAAAAAACCTTTGCTTGAACCGATGACGACTTCCTTGACTGAGGGTATCACCCTTGAAGATTTCCTCGAATTGCCATATTTGGAGGATTCTCCAGCATGGGAATACTTGCATGGAGTCGCAATTCAGAAACCCATGCCTAAGACTCGACACTCTATCCTGCAAAAACGTCTTTTAGCTGCGGTTGACAGCCACACTACTGATTATACAGCCTTACCTGAGTTGCGATGTACCTTCGGCGGGCGTTCGATCGTTCCTGATGTTGCCGTAATTGCATGGAATCGAATTAACCTCAATCAAGCAGGTGAACCAGAGGACGACTTTAGGGAAGCACCTGATTGGACTATCGAAATTCTTTCACCGGATCAAAAGGTAAACCGTGTAATTGACAACATTTTACATTGTTTAAAACATGGCAGTAAATTAGTATGGATGCTTGATCCAGATGATTATTCTGTTTTAATGTTTACTCCCCAACAAGAGCCGGAAGTTTGCAGAGGGGATCACCAGCTTAAGGTAATTGCAGGGGTTCAGTTGACACTGACTCCACAACAAATCTTTGCATGGCTAAAAGTTAGTCAAGCTAGACAAAGTAAGTAAAAGTCGGGGGAGAAGCACGAGGACTAACTTGGTCGTTAGACGGAATTCAATAATAAACGGATTTAGTATAAAATGTCAAAAATTAAAAGTCCCTTGCGTTATCCGGGGGGGAAATCCCGGGCAATTAAGCAAATTCTGCCGCAAATTCCTGTCAATATTAGGGAATATCGAGAACCTTTTTTTGGTGGTGGTTCTGTGTTTTTTGCTGTTAAGCAACTCTTTGGACAACAAATAAAAACCTATTGGATTAATGACTTAAATTATGATTTATATTGTTTCTGGCAATGCGCTCAAGAAAATATTGATTTATTGGTAGCAAAGATAACAGAAATTAAACAGAAATATGATACTGGACGAGAATTATTTCAAGATTTGACAAGGGAAGATTTAAAGTTAACCGACTTTGAGAAAGCGGTGCGTTTTTTTATCTTAAATCGGATTACTTTTTCGGGAACAGTGGATTCTGGTGGCTATTCCCAAGCAGCTTTTACCAGTAGATTTACTGATTCATCAATGGCCAGATTAACTCAAATTGCGCCGTTATTAGCATCAGTAAAAATTACTAACCAAGACTACGAAGAATTATTATTTGCTGAGGGAAAAGAAGTTTTTATCTTTCTCGATCCCCCCTACTATAGTGCCACAAAATCCCGTTTGTACGGTGTGAGAGGTAATTTACATACTAGCTTCGATCATCAACGTTTTGCCGATAATATGCGTCAATGTCAGGCTAAATGGTTAATTACCTACGATGATTGTCCAGAGATACGAAAACTTTTTAATTTTGCCCATATTATCGAGTGGAATCTTCAGTATGGCATGAATAATTATAAACAAGGAGCGGCGGCATCTGGTAGGGAATTAATGATCAAAAATTATTAGTGCGATGCCGAAGGCACTGCGTAGCAGTACGCTAATCTTATAGCGATTGTCCCCAAGACGATAGGAGAGAATTTCCCATCCCTAGTTAGGGTTTGCGGCAAAAAGTTTTTCCTGGTGGCAGGGTGTGGGGTGTGAGGTGTGGGGTTTTACCCATTTTCAGGTGGTCAATTACCTAATTTTCAGGGAAAAAGTACCTGAATTTTCCCCCCAATCACTCCAAAGGTCGGCACTTTTTGAGGGAAAAAAAGTCTAAAAACCTTGTTGGATCAGGTTTTTAGATTTATTCAGCAGACCCTAATTAAACATTCATATTAGTGTTTTATGTTAAATCTAATGTGTATCGCATAACATCTTCCAATTGCTGTAAATAACTAGAAGAAAGTGTCCCCAACTGTCGTTGAAGTCGTTGTCTATCAATAACAACAATTTGATAACATAAGGCTACTGATTCCTGATTTAAGCCTCCTTGTCCTGCGGGAATAACCATTGTTCCGGGGATTTGTGCGCGACGTAAATTACTGGTTAATGGAATTACAACAACAGTGCTAGTGAAGCGATCAATATTGTTATGTTGGACAATAATAACAGGTCGAATACCAGCTTGTTCTGAACCACGACTCGGATTCAAATCAGCTAGATAAATATCGCATCGCATTTATTCCTTATCCTCTTGTTCAAGGTGAGATAAATAATCGGGTAAAATACTTTCTAAAAAGCTAATATCCTCTTGAGCAAATTCATTTTGTAACGATTGTGCTTCTGCATCTGAAATATTATCCCATTTCTGAAAACGTGAATTTCTTTGTAAGGATTTGACAAATTCAAGGACTTGTTGCTGTTTTTCTAGCGGTAAAGTCTTAATACTTTGCAAAATCTGGTCTTGAAGATTATTAATATGGGTGACAGACATTTCAACTTTTACTATATTTACACTAGACCAACCATTTTACCACAAAAAAACGCTCTTGTTGTCAATTAGTTAGCAACAATTAAATAAGAAGATTTTGAAGGCTTTAGTTATGGGTTTTCATCAATTTCTTGCGCTGTTTTTAATATGTCTAAATACAATATTTGATTAACACGGAAACCTGCTTTAAAAATCAAATCATCCATTAACGGCTGAATATTAGGAATTAATCTTCTTCTTTTGGCAATTAATAAAATACCTAAAATTCCAATAACATTCAATCCTAAACTAATTGCTTTCTTTCTGCCAGGGTTCTCGTCTATAATTACTCTATCAGCATTTGAAGAAATCGCTAAAGCTATCGTTTCTGATTCTCCTCGGTGTAATTCCTTCTGTAATTCTTCTAATAATAACCGATTCTCTAACTCTCGCTTTTCTATCCAGGATAGGGTTTGAACTTCAATAGTGCCAGGAACTGAATAACCTAATCCTGTCATTTCTTCATAAACAGCCACTGGAATAATAATTGTTCCATAGATATCATGGAGCAAGTTAAGATAGCCGATAGCAGCTAAACTGGTAATCGGAGAGGTGTTACTAACAACAATCACAGATCACCTAAGGTTTTTAAGGTTTGTAATTCTTGTTGCCAATCTACACTATCATAATTTACACAAATATTCCTCTTGGCGACTTCTTGACGAAATTCAATTAAAGATAAGTTGGCAAAATCAGCCGCTTTTGCGCTACTGATATGATAGTCTCTAAACATAATGATTGCCAGTTCTAGTTGCAACAGTTGCTCGTTTTTTCCTGTTGCTTGTATAATTTCGTTGGGAATCACAATAGTCATTAAAAATTAAAATATTTGTATAAACCGCCCCATTATATCACAAAAAAATACTTGTGATCGATTAATTAATAAAAATTAATGAATAGAAACATGGACAAAAAATAACCCCTCTACTGACTGAATGAAGGGGCATTTATGGTATTTTTAGAAGCAATTTAGCCAACTTTTGTGGTTTCTTTTTCAGTGGATTGGGATGATTTTAGTTTGCGCTTCAGGGTTGAAGCTGCGCCTAGTGTGCCGAGTGCGAGGAGACCGAGGGTTGAGGTGGGTTCGGGAACACTAACATTATTCGGGTTAAGAGCGAGTTGACCAATCTCGGAAGCACTCAACGCTCTGTTGAAGATATTCACTTCGTCAATAAGTCCTGAAAATAAATTACCATTGCCAGTGGAATCCACACCAATTTTAAGGGATCGGTTATTAGTCGGAATTGGGGCTATCGAGCCAAAATCATTAGAGGCAACCTGAACGCCGTTAATGTAGAGACGCATAAACTGCCCATCATAAACACCAGCGACGTTCTGAAAGGTATTGGTCGCTACCGTTCCCCCGGAAAGGAGGCGACTACCGGCTATCATTCTCAATGAGCCACCCAGTATATCTAGAAGATAGCCATCCGTAACGCCCACCGTAATTTTATCAACGATTCGGGGAGATGTTACTGTGGTTGGATTAATCCAAGCGGAAATGGTAAGAGCATTTGTGATATCTAAGCTGTTGCTGTCCGGTATGTCAACGTATTGATTAGTCCCATTGAGGCTAAAAGCTTGCCCAAATTGACCCGTGCCGAAGGTAACTCCGTTGATCAGAGTTCCATTGTTCGAGTCAACACTATCCAACGCATTACCATCAGCAGCCCAGCGAGATACTGTATTAGGTAGGGCAGCAGAAGCGACACTACTGTAGGCAGTCACCAAACTAGCAGAGAACAAAACAGTTAGTAAACCTTTCATCAATAGGTTTGGCTGATCTGATTGGGAAATACAGACAGACCCAGTTCCCGCAAGCTTGCTAAAAAATCTCATCATAGATTAAGCCACTTCATTCAAAATTAGATATTCGCCTCACAAGATACACATTCCCCCCCCACAACTGTATTAAAAGCTACAATTTAATAAATCTTTACATTCCTCTCTTAATCCCGATAAAGAAACCGCAGAACCAAGTCGGTTGTGAACAGCCCACCGCTTTTACCATTTTTGGTTAGTATCTGGATGTGGTATTATTTGAGGTGTGTTCGGATTATCTGATACGATCAAGGTCTATGACAACTTACTATGAAATCCTCAGCCAAATAGAGAATCTTCCCCTTACGGATAAGTTGCGACTTTTAGAGGATTTAAAAACTATCATCAAGCCGACCGTAGTGCCAAAAGATGACGATGAGATCATTCCAGCCGAAGAACTTGCTGAAAGCCAAGCAGCATGGCAAGATTATTTATCCGGTCGAGATACTGGAATCACTTCAACAGAATTAAAATACAAATTATTTGGAGATAAACTTGGCTGATTATATTCTACTTAGACAAGCAGAACGCTCCTTAGAAAGGATGCCTAAAAATGATCAAATTCGTCTTCTTGAAGCTTTGGATACTTTGATTTCGGATTCTACAAAATTAGATATTAAACCCCTTTACGGAAGAGATGAACTAAGATTGCGAGTAGGTAAGTATCGAGTGTTGTTTTTTGAAGATAGAAATAACAATCTATACGTCATTACAACTATTAAACCTCGCGGCGATGTCTATAAATAATACCAGAACTCTTTTCTAGACTGCTGTTTCTCCTTTCGCCATAAGACAGTGATTCACAGAAGAAGGAGTTTCAGGTGTTTTCCCCTGTTTTACCCCTTTTCAGGCGACCTATCCTCATTCCGTGAGATATTGTGGCGCAGTATGTCCTATTCGCCTTTGCCTTCTCCCTTGACTGATCCTCAACTCGATCGCCAACTAAATTAAACACAATTAATATCAACCGACGGGATTCAACTGACCCAATTCCACGCTCACCGCATCAAAGCGATTGTCCCCGGGACAAGAGGAGAGAATTTCCAATCCCTACTTAACAATAACGGGTACGGTAGGGATCGAACCTACAACCGTCCGCTTAGAAGGCGGATGCTCTATCCATTGAGCTACGTACCCAGGAAAGCACAATTATAGATTATAGCTCCAACAGTGACAAGTGGTAGGACTAATTTTCGCCGTTGCCCCTCTTTGCCACTGTCCAAGCTTAATGATGATGGTGATGTCCGTGGTGATGATGGTGATCGGAATGAATGTGAGGAATTGTTACAGAACTATTGACAGATAAAGCCTCTTGTGATAAGAGAGCTTCGATATGTTCCCAGGCCCAATCGGCGACCATCTGGCAAAATTCGGGGTTATCGTTGACACAGGCCATCTGCACATAATTAACTTGGTCGTGTTTGCGGCGTAAAGCTTCGATAATATGCTCCACATCCAGTAAAGTTTCGTGATTTTCCGTAGCAAAGCCAATCGGCATGAAAATTAAAGCTTTGGCCCCTAATTCAATCAAATTCTTCGCCGCTAACTCTGCATTCGGTTGCGTCCATTTAATTAAGGGGGTTTGGTGATTTAACCAACCCACAGAAATCAAGGGATAACGATAGATTAATTTTTCCCGGACTAACTCGTATAAAGCTTGACTTTCATCGATTCCCGACGTAAATCCCTTAGCTTCGTGGGGACAACCGTGATTCATTAAAATAATGCCAATTTGCGAGGGAAGACAGCTACTAGCTACCTCGGCCGCGATTTTTTCTTCCACTAACCGCGCCATTAGATCTATATAAGCGGGTTGGTTATAAAACGAGGGAATATAGCGCAATCCTTTAACCCAATGTTCCCCCGTTTGTCCTTGAGCTAAAGCTTTGTTAACTTGTTCGATGGCAATGCCACTGGTAAAGATAGAATCAACAACGAGGAGAGGATAGATCAAAATTTTCTCGAATCCCCGCTCGCGGATTTCCGTTAATATCTGTGCCGGTAAAAAAGGCGCACAGAAGTTAAACGCTTTGAATACCTCCACCCGATTACCCCATTTTGCCTGTAAATTGCGCTCAATTTCCTGTCTTTGATGCTCGAAAATGTGGTTATGGGGGGAAATAAAGTGATTATGCTGGTGCTGCCATTCGTGTAGGTCAAATATGGCCAATAATTTCGCTAGGGGAGGATAAACCCAAGTCGGTACAGGAGCGAACTTAGCCGTCAGCAAATTTAAGGCCTGTTCATTATAGTTGGCGAAGTCCTCATAACTCTCCACTTCCCCGTATCCCATCAATAATACCGCCACTTGATCGCTGTGGTTGTGGGTAGCGGCTAACGGTTGTTGATCTGAAATGGCAACCACGTTTTTAACCCCGATTTTCTAAGTGAAAAACGCTATATCACTGGGATAGTAGCGTTTTTCCATCCTATCCCCTCCCACGCGATAGACCGCTAAAAATTTATAACCTCTACAGAATCATACAGATTGCTTATCATCCTGATTAATAAAACGATATGTAAAGAAACTTTAAATAATGTTAAGATCGTTGCAGTCCCACCTATGAGAGATATGACAGCAGGCGTGTTTGGTAGCTTACCTTTTCCCAATCAGAGCGGCGATCAACTCATCAGTAAAGTGGTGAGTGCTGCGATCGCTGCATTATTCAAACGCACAGGCAAGCTGACAGCGACTGTCCGCGCCGAACCCGTAGCCAAATTACTGCAAGGCAGTATCGACGGTTTTGACTTTATCGGTCAGTCGATGCTGATGTACAATGGCCTACGCATCGAAGCCATGGAACTGTATGTGCAGGCAGTGGCGATCGATTTTAGTGCCATTTTTACCGGACAGGTGAAACTCCGTCAACCGACGCGGGCCACTTTGCGGGTAGTTTTAACGGAAGAAGACTTAACCACCTCTTTTAATACACCTTTTATTGTCGAAAAACTGCAAAGATTAGAGTACGAAGGTAAATCAATTCACTGTCAGAACACAGAATTAATTCTCAATGACGATAAAACTTTAACTCTCAAAAGTCTAATTAAATTGGCAGAAGAAGAACCAATTCTGCTAGAAATGACCACGGCTGTGGTTGTGGAAGAACGGCGAAAAATTCAATTTGTTGATGTGGTTTACCAAGGGGACGAAAGATCGAAAGCTTTAGGAGAAGCTTTAATCAGCCATGTTAACAACCTTATGGATTTAGATAAGTTTGCTCTCGATGGTACTCAATTAAGGGTCGATCGACTACGTTTAAAAGATAAACAGATTATCTTTTATGGTATCGCCGATATCGAGCGTTTTCCCAAAAGAAAATAGGCAATCATCAACGGGTCTAAAAATATCAAGAGTTTTACAGACTTTACCCTAAAGATGAAGTATAACCTAGTTTGCTATTGACTCCTGAATCCTGACTCCTGAATCCCCAAAACGAAAACTTCTTATCTCACCATTGAGATAACTGCTGTGGCTTTTAATCGTGCTTGTGGCTACAGGGAGGCACAGGATCGTAACCTCCGGGGTGAAAGGGATGACAACGGAGAATACGCTTAATTGCTAACCAAGAACCCCGTAGCACACCAAAGCGATCAATCGCTTCCATGGCATACTGGGAACAGGTGGGTTGAAAACGACAGGAAGGGGGAAATAGTGGCGAAATAAACCGTCTATATCCCTCAATTAAGCCAATAAAAATTCCTTTCATCAATGTCACCTCGATCGCCTAAACTAAATAGATAGTCAATTTTCGCTTTTGCCACGTGGAACTATCCCACCCTCTCCTATTTTCGATCAGTTTAGTCGCCTGTTACCTAGCTGTTCTGATTCTGATCGCTGAAAAATTAAAAAGTGTTTTCAGTACCGATGGCGAAATTACCCGCAAAGTTGTCCACATTGGCACAGGAAACGTCATCCTTTTTGCCTGGTGGTTAAATATCCCCGCTTGGGTGGGAATAAGTGCGGCCATCCTAGCGGCAATTATTGCTATCCTATCCTATTTTTTCCCCATTTTGCCCAGTCTTAATAGTGTTGGTCGCCGCAGTTGGGGAACTTTTTTTTATGCTGTTAGTATCGGTGTTCTTGTGGCTTATTTTTGGCCAATTTCTCACCCCGAATACGCAGCAATGGGTATTTTAATTATGGCTTTAGGAGACGGATTAGCAGCCCTAGTCGGACAAAATTTCGGTCAACATCCCTACAAAATTTTCGGCAGTGGCAAAAGTCTGGAAGGTTCCCTGACTATGTTAGGAGTCAGCTTTCTAGTCAGCTTGATTATTTTATCTTTTGTTAATGGCATTAATCCGCCAATTATTCTAGTATCTTTATTGACAGCGATCGGAGCTACTATTCTAGAAACTTTCTCGAAACTGGGTATAGATAATCTCACTGTACCCGTTGGTAGTGCCGCCATTGCCTATTTTCTTACTCAAATTTTCATCTCAAGCTAGTCTATCTCAGCTTATTCACAAGGGACGAATCTAAAACCTCATTGGTTAAGCTAAGTAGGGAGGCACAATTATTTGTTAGGATGGGTTAGTGGTAGCGTAACATGAGCGGGTGTTGGGTTTCATGCTTCAACCCAACCTACGTTCTATGTTAGCTGATAACTGATAACTGATAACTGATAACTGATATGACTTTTACTATCACTCAAAACCAAAATCAATATCTTACCTATTGTCTCAAGGATGAAGAGGCTGACGCTTATCTGGAAGTGGTTCCCGCTAGAGGAGGAATCATCACCCGTTGGCAAATTTGCGGAGAAGATATTTTCTATCTGGACAGAGAAAGATTCAAAGATCCTAACCTCAGCGTCCGCGGAGGAGTCCCGATTTTATTTCCTATCTGCGGCAACTTACCCGATAATACCTATCAATACCAAGGCCGAAACTATAGCCTCAAACAACACGGATTTGCTCGTGATTTACCTTGGCAAGTCAGCAAACAAAGCAGCGAAACCGCCGCTAGTTTAACCCTAGAATTAAACAGTAATGAAGCAACTCGTCAAGTCTATCCCTTTGATTTCCAATTAATCTTTACCTATCAACTGCAAGGAAACAGCCTCAGAATTCACCAAAAAGTAATTAATCTTTCCCCCGAAAAAATCCCCTTTTCTATCGGCTTCCATCCCTATTTTCAAGTCACCGATAAAACCCGATTGTCCTTTGATATTCCCTCCTCCCAATACCTCGACCAACGCACGAAAACCTTCCATTCCTACTCTGGTAACTTTGACTTTAATCTCGAAGAAATTGATGCCGCTTTTCCGCAAATTACGCGCCATCAAAGTAGTTTTAGTGATTCTTATCATCAGCGCCAAATTGTCCTCAGTTACGACGATCTCTATACAACTATAGTTTTTTGGACCCTGAAAGATAAAAATTATATCTGTCTCGAACCTTGGAGCGCTCCCCGCAACGCCCTTAACACAGGCGAACATTTGACCTACTTAGAACCCCAGAGCAGCCGCGAGGCGATCGTGGAAATGCGAGTCAATCAAATTTAAATTACCCCTTGACTTAGCCTCGATAAGATGTTACATTGATGAATCGTGTGCAGAACACGAAACGGGTCGCTAGCTCAGCGGTAGAGCACTCGGCTTTTAACCGATTGGTCTTGGGTTCGAATCCCAGGCGACCCATAAAAATTTACTGATACAGAAAGATCGACTTGTCTTCCCCTGTCTATGGATTAGCTTTGCATACCAGCAGTCCCCAACTGGGACTGGCCCTCTCTAATTTCAGGGATGATAGTCGTCAACAAACTTGGGACTTAGACAGGGACTTATCGAACCTATTCCACCCCTATCTAAAACAGTTCCTAGCCCCGCAAAAATGGGCAGATTTAGCCTTTCTCGCCACTGCTAGGGGTCCGGGGAGCTTTACCAGTACCCGCATCGGTATAGTCACCGCTAGAACCCTAGCACAACAATTACAGCTACCGATTTTTACCGTCTCCAGTTTAGCGGCCTTTGCTTGGTCACAACGGGATTTTTACCCCCTTGATACCTATCTAGCCCTAGAAATGCCCGCCACTAGGGGACAATTGTATGTGGGCATCTATCGGGGTAATCGGGTTTATTTAGCTGATAGCCTGATGACTCCAGAACAATGGCAGCAGACCTTAGAAAACTTAACCATTCCCTATCAAAGATTACCTACACCCAGTTATTTAGGCATAAATGCCCCCGCTATCCTCGATTTAGCCCATTTGGATTGGCAAACGGGAAAACGCCCCCATTGGTCGGAGGCGCTACCATTTTACGCGATGTGATTGGGGTTTGCGGCAAAAAGTTTCTCGTGGGGTGTGGGGTGTAGGGTTTTACCCATTTTCAGGGGGTCAATTACCTAATTTTCGGGGAAAAAGTACCTGAATTTTCCCCCTGATCACTCCCACGCCTGGCACTTTTGGATTTCAAAAAGGTCTAAAAGTCTTACCCAACAACCCACATTCCGCACCCTAAGTGTCACAACGTCTCAAAAGAGGAAGGAGCGTGAGTCAAAATACTTATCTAGAGGAGTGAGTTGGCGGCAAGCTGCCGGCAACTAAGCCGAAAATTTCAGGGTTCCCCCAGTAATTCTCAATAAACAGTGCTTGTTGAGAATAGACCTCTTGCATAATTTTTTTATGGTATAATATAAGGTTTTGCTTTTTTCTCAATTCTTAGATTGAAGTGGAAAAAAGAATAAAATCGGTGTGTATAAACAAACATATAGAAAGATGGTAGAATCAGTAAAAAGTGTTGAAGCCGACTCTAATTCACCATCTAAAATGGGACCGAAACCTAAACTATCTATAGAAGAACAAGTTTTAGTAACGTTAGAATATTGGCGAGAATATAGAACATATTTTCACATTGGGACAAACTGGGAACTATCAGAATCAACTATATGTCGGATTGTAAATAAGACGGAAAAAATGCTTTTACAATCGGGAAACTTCCGTTTAAAAGGAAAAAAAGCTTTACTCAATCAAGCAGA
>VYLM01000017.1_pt1 | contig 66974 bp, 69 predicted proteins | sample 5109491 | NCBI WGS metagenome assembly VYLM01 (sample SAMN12291813, study PRJNA351875) | freshwater metagenome | isolation source: freshwater lake | place: USA: Michigan, MSU3 lake | collected 2011-08-06 | reverse complement strand
AGCGTTAGATTTATTGGGAGTTTCCCTGATTTGTACCCAGTAACGGGACGGCGGAAATTCTCTTAATCCCTCCTACAGCACAGGTTATGGCCTTTTGTCAACGGGGAAGTCCAGCTATATCACCCCCAAAAGCGTGTTAGCCAGATTAGCATATTGCCAAAAACCTTGTTTAACTAAATTTCTGACAATTAGGCTCATTCTAGCGATGATTCTTCGATCTGACCGCACCCCTTGACAAAAACTTACAATTATTCGACCTTTAGCGAGCACTATCGGGGGATAGTTGTTTTTTGTTACAGCAGTGGGGAGAAGGGATCGGGTTTTTCAAGTGGGATTGGCAGTTAATCATACTATTAAAAACCGATTCAGTATAAAGACCCCGTTATGCCGTGTCCCTATAGATAGACTTCAACGGCCCTAGCATTCGCCGCGTCACGGAATAAAAATGCGTCTTGCGCCTTGATAATCTTCAATATCAACTACAATATCAACCAAACGGTTAACGCAACGATCTCGATAATCTGGCTCGGCAAGTAGTCGCTCAATATTACCGATTGTCACGACGGGTAATGATGTGGGGGTATTTTCCTCCCGCATCACTTGCTCCAGGGAATCTTTGCCTTTCATGCTTCGGTTAGCGGTGATCAGGATCATCTGATTGGCTTGGGCATACCGCCAAACAACACGATCATCGCTCGTGACAGCTAACCCAACTTCTTCAAACAGAATAAAACGAATCGAGATCAGGTCAAGCCAACCACTCGCAGCAAGGACTCCGGCGAGGACAACAGAATGCCCTCGTAAGTTATGATCAACTAGAAAATTCCTGCCCGTGATGCCAACTTGGCTTTTTCCGCTTCAAGTTTTGCTCGAATGGCTTCTGTGCCAGGTTTTGGCGGCTTAGCAGCAATACGGGCAACTCGCTCACGATTTTGCTCTTCATAATATTGTCGGAGTTCTTCAGCTTCTTTGAGAACTTGCTGGTACTCAGCTTCCACATCCGCACGATGAGCCTCAATATAAGCCAGGGCAGCGTTAATTTGCTCTTCCGTCAGATCAAATAATCCCTGAATGAACTTAGGTGAATATTGAGCAGTCACATAATCCATCACATCATAGAGGGTGATGCGGGTTCCTGCGATCGTCAGTCCCCGCTCTGTACGAATGATAGCGGTTTGTTCATTTGATGCGAGCGTCATAGCCAAAGCCCCCTAAGGGCTGCGTTCACTAACTCGTATTTTATCAAAAATATAAAGTTGCCGCAGAAAAATGCCTGAAAGACATCCCCTACACATCCATTCTCAGTCATCAGATAAACCGTCACCCGTATTATCTTTATATCACGTCCAAAAGCGTGTTAGCCAGATTAGCCCACACCGTACTTAAACCCACAGTTTCAATCAATGGGCATGGTGCGTTCCCCAAAAATCGATCGCTGGAGCAGTAGAAGTTGCATTAGGGAACGCATTCTAGGGCGATGGCTTTTCCTATTCTCTAAGCGCGATTGTATTTTATAAAGTTCACTACAGATAATGTGGCTCTTTGGTTTGTGTTATGCAATGGACGGGGGTTATAAGGGATGGAACCCTTATATAGAAAGGCATTTATTTTTGTTAATTATTTTCGATCTAGAGCTAACTAATCAATTAAATCCCTTGCCAGATAAGGATTTAGTCGATTTATGCCCCCCTATCGAACCATACCAAGTAACGAAGAGCCGATAATGTTAATGTCAGCAAAGCAAATACGAACCAGAAAACCGCACTAGGGCTAAATTGAGCTAAATTGATTAGCTCTCCCCTCACTGCTGGAGAAAGAGCAATAACTGAACAAGTAATCACTTCCGCGTTGTATGGACGTAATATAACAAAGGGACGTATCGTTCCCTGTTTCCTGAGCTTTTGAACGTATTTTTCCCATCCAAACCCACTATCGTCTTTGCACACCTCGCTAACGATAAAAGAAGCAATCTTGCGTATATTAAACCGCTTCTCTGTGAAATAGCAGAGGCTAATCAAAGACAAGAAACTTACAAGCCACTCCAAAGATTCCGAGTACAAAAAACCTACTGCTGTCACCAAATAACCCATCATTAATAGGCAAATATTATCAGCCTGAAGGACCTCTGCTCTCAGGGCTGTATATTCAGCCCTTCTATCTTCTATCTTTGTCGCTTTATCTGGTTCCATCACGTTTAGAAACTAATGTCAATGAGCCTATATCAATTTTACAAAATATTGCCTGTGTAGCACGGTGATGCAGAAAACCTTCACGCACAAGAGCCTCTAGATCTGCGGCATAACTACATATTATAGGTCAACTTTCCGTATAACACTCTTGAAAGTAACAATATGTGGAAACTTTCCGTATATCACTCCATTTAAGAGCGATCGCCAGAACTTTTCCCCATATCACCCCCAAAAGCGTGTTAGCCAGATTAGCATATTGCCAAAAACCTTGTTTAACTAAATTCCTGACAATTAGGCTCATTCTAGCAATGATTCTTCGATCTGACCGCACCCCTTGACAAAAACTTACAATTATTCGACTTTTAGCGATCGCTATCGGTGGATAGTTGTTTTTTGTTACAGCAGTGTGGAGCAGCCTAACTGATGGCTATATTTCCAGATTATCGCCCGCAGGAAACCAATCTTGATCGAGAATTTGTTCAAGGGAACCAATGGGAATAACGGGGAAAGTATCGAGGGGTAATTGAGAGCGGTCACTGGCATTTTTTCGGGCTGAAAGATAACATTCATCAAAAATTTCCAAAAGATAAGGTTTCAGACTAGGACTATCTTTAAGTTCATCTAATATATCGAGACGAAAAGTTCTAATCTCTCCCTTGCAGTGACCTTCGTTTCTCTCTCTTTCTGCCGCCCAATATTTGAGCTTAAGTAAATGTTCTAATAATCGGGTTAACAGATTTTTAATTGTGCGCTTTTCACTCCTACCCATACTTGCTAATTCCTCTAGTAAATTCTCTAAATCTACCCGCTCAAACTGTCTGGCTTGCAGTTGATTAATAGTAGTTCTAATCCAGAGATAAAAGTCTTCTTCGTACTGGGTTTTATTATCCATAATTTACCTCTATATATTACTCGTGGTTATTAGTGGGAAACCAATCTTCATCGAGAATTTGTTCAAGGGAACCAATGGGAATAGGGGGGAAAGTATCAAGAGGTAATTGAGTTCTAACTTGAGCCTCTTTTCTAGCAAATTGATAGCATTCCTCAAAGATTTCCAGAATATAGGGTTTCAAACTAGGGCTATCTTTAATTTCTTCGATTATTTGTCTGCGAAAGTTGAGAATTTCTCCCTTCCAGTGACCCTCATTTCTAGATTTTTCTCCTGTCCAGTAAGTTAGTTTCAGCAAATGTACCAGTAATTGAATCAAAAGATTTTCGATTTTGCGCTTTTCACTCCTTCCCATACTTGCTAACTCCTCCAGTAAATTCTCTAAATCTACCCGCTCAAACTGTCTGGCTTGCAGTTGATTAATAGTAGTTCTAATCCAGAGATAAAAGTCTTGTTCGTACAGAGTTTTATTGTCCATAGATACTTAGTTAAACTGAATAAAACGCGGATAATTATCAAACTTAACTATATAAACTAGCCACATATTCACCGTAGCCATTATAGGGCAGAGTTTCGATAATTTCCCAAGATAAATCACTTCTACTGCCGATAAATTTCTCCGTTGCTTGCGACCAACGGGGATGGGGTTTACTGGGGTTGACATTAGCCTCAAAATCGTATTCGTGAGCGTCAATTGTGTTCCAGTAGGTGGCGGGTTGTTTGGCGGTAAATTCAATTTTTACTATCGATTTTGCCCCTTTAAAACCGTATTTCCAAGGAATAACCATTCGCAAGGGTGCGCCGTGTTGTTTTGGTAAATCATGTCCGAAAATTCCCACAGTAAAGAAAGCTAATTCGTTGGCCATTTCCTCAATTCTTAAACCTTCTGTATAGGGCCAGGGTAAGGCTCCTAAATGTAATCCTGGCCCTTTAGTAATTTCTGGATCATAAAAGGAGGTAAAACGGACGAATTTTGCTTCTGGTTTTGGTTCCACTGCCGCAATTAAAGCAGCCATGGGAAAACCAAGCCAAGGTAAGACCATTGACCAAGCTTCCACACAACGAAAACGATAGATTCTTTCTTCGAGAGGAAAGGTTTTTTTAATAGTATCTATATCGTAGGTCTGGGGATTTTTTACCAATCCTCCCACTTCTACCATCCAGGGATTCGTCGGTAGTTTCTGCGCTTTTAACCAGATATTTTTCCCCCCTCCGAACTCATAAAAATTGTTATATTTCCCCGCTACAGTTTCGGCAACTACGGGACGATTTACCGTTAAAAACTGCGGATTTTTGCTGAACCCTTCAATTTTAGGTAATTGCAAACTTTTTTCTAAAGCTTCCGAGGAGGAGGATTTACCACAAGAAGTTAATAATAGGGAACTTCCCGCAATTCCTGCCCCGATTAACCCCTGTAAAAAGCGACGACGGTTAAAATAAACACTTTCGGAAGTAACTTCATTTTCGGAAATTTGCCAGGATTTAGCTAAACGAATTAAGACCATAATTATCCCCAATTTTATTGACAAAAAAGCAGAGTTATGATATGGGATACCACAACTCTGATTGTACAATATTTTGTCAGTTTTTTTAAGAAATTTCGGCGAGCATGGGGGCAGTCACCAGAGGTTCCCGTCGTCCTTTTAAGACCATGGGAACTCCTCGCGAGGGAGCAAGGGTGACACCGCGGCGACTGGGTTTTTCAGGGGTATTATTAACTAGAGTTAACTGATAATTGGCCAAAATTGTGGCGATAGCGATTTTCATCTCGTAGATAGCTAAAACTTCCCCGATACAACGACGCGCTCCACCACCAAAAGGCATATATTCGTAGGGGGTGAATTGTTTTTCTAAAAAGCGTTCTGGTTTAAAAGTATGGGAATCGGGGAAAGTTTGCTCACGGTGGTGAGCTAGATAAATACAACCCATAAGAATTGTCCCTTTTTCTAAAGGATAACCATCTAGTTCTACTGGTTCTTGCACTACTCGCGGAAAAGTTAACATTGCCACGGGATGAATGCGTAAAGTTTCCGAACAAACCGCCGAAAGATAGGGTAATCGAGTTATATCAATGGGGTTAGGATTATCTCCTAAAGTGGCTATTTCTTGGAGAATTTTTGCTTTAATTTCTGGATAGCGATGAGTCCAGTAGAGCACCCAAGATATAGCGGTGGCGGTGGTTTCATGACCTGCGAATAATAAGGTCATTAATTCATCGCGCAATTCCTTATCGCTCATCGGGTTGCCTTCTTCATCCCGGGCCGACATCAGTAGTGATAAAATATCGCTACGATTGGGGTTAGGATTAGCTTTTCTTTCGGCAATTTCTGTATAGATAATATCATCAATTTTTGCTTGGGAACGCTGGTATTTTCCCCAGGGACTCCAAGCACCCAAATCAGCCTGCAAAATTGGGAAAAATAACAAAGAAACCATCACCGGAGAGTTAAAAATATCGAGCATTTCAGCCAGAATTTTTTTCAGGGTTTGATAACGTTCCCCTTGACTAATTCCAAAAACTGCCTCCATAATTACTTGTAAAGCAATCGCTGTGGTCGCTGAACGGGCCTTAAAAGGTTGATTTTCGGGCAATTCTGCCATTACTCTTAGGGTAATATCGCGGATTAAATCGCCGTAGAAACGCATTCTTTCCCCGTGAAAAGGTGGCAATAAAAGCTGACGGCGTTTTTTGTGGATGTCTCCGTCTAACATGATGACGGAATAATCACCAATAATCGGGGCAATAATCCGATTGGTTTCCCCCGGTGCCGAAAATTTTTTACGGTCATTAGTTAAAATTTGTTGTAGGGCTGAAGGACTACTGACAAAGATAAAATTATCTACAGTTAAACCCACTTTTGCGCTAAAAATATCGCCATGCTTGCGGGCGGCATTTTCCATAAAAGCTACGGGATTAATGATCCATTGTGCCATTTGCAGGAAGGTGGGGACTTTGACTTCGGGGAGGATTTTCATAGATTGATTGCTATATCCAATGCTAATTATTTCTAATTGTGACATTTTTTCCCCAGAGACGGCAAGGTGTAATAAGCTGCCCGCGCATTTAAATTGCTTATTGAGATGAGGCAAGAGGCAACAGGCAAGAGGCAAGAGGCAACAGTAAAGGGATTAGGGGAGATTCAGCTAATCTAAGGATAGGCGGTTAAGATGCGTCCTAGCTTATCAAGTAAACAGCAAAAATTACCGGGCTGTTGCTTGTCTTATCTTCCAGGAGAGAGAGGGATTTTCTGGGAATTTTTAGGATTGGCTTTCTGGTCTAAACAATGATAATCGGGGTAGAATAACCCCAGTTCTATTTAATTCGCTTCTGTAGTTCAATCTCTTTTTTTTCATTCCTTATAGGGACTTTTTATGATTATTTCCAAGTTTTTGCCCTCGGAAAAAACTGTGATTATCAGGCATTTGCTGTTATTAACTACATTTAGCCTTGTTTTTCTCCTGACTACTCCCCCCGCTTTTGCTGTTGAATCCAGTGCCTCCACTGGTTTTAATCCTCAAACTATTCTTTTCAATGCCTTGACTTGGGTGGATAGTTTGGGAGCCGTAGGAGCGATCGCGTTTATAATTATCTATATTCTAGCTACTGTGGCCTTTTTTCCAGGTTCAATCCTGACTTTAGGGGCTGGTGTAGTTTTTGGCGTGGTTTTAGGCTCTTTTTACGTCTTTATCGGGGCAACTATCGGCGCTACTGCCGCTTTTTTGGTGGGACGTTATCTGGCTAGGGGGTGGGTGGCGGAAAAAATTCAAGGTAATAATAAATTTCAAGCTATCGATGAAGCTGTGGGGAAAGAAGGTTTAAAAATAGTGCTTTTAACCCGTTTATCTCCCATATTTCCCTTTACTCTGCTCAATTATGCCTATGGTGTCACCGGGGTTTCTCTGAAAGATTATCTAATAGGTTGCGCGGGCATGATTCCGGGGACGATAATGTATGTCTATATTGGCTCTTTAGCGGGCAGTCTTGCCACTATCGGGACCTCGGCACCAGCCACTAACCCAGTTTTACTATGGACTATTCGCCTTATTGGTTTTATCGCTACCGTTGCCGTCACCCTCTACGTCACAAAAATTGCCCGTCAGGCCCTGGCATCAGTTCTCAGTGAGTAAACCCCTCAATCGCCATCCCCACCCCACTCCGTCCTTGGGTGGGGACTGACGCGGATTTGTTGACAGGGACTAAAAGAGAGCCGGTGCTGAGAAGTAAGTCCATGGTTGCCAATCGCTTCTAGGTGTTGAGCAGTGCCATAACCCTTGTGACGAGGGAGGCCATAATCGGGATAGCGTCCGTGCCAACGAGCAATTAAGTCATCGCGCCAGACTTTGGCCACGATACTAGCCGCCGCAATTACCGGCGATTGTTGGTCTCCCTGAATTACCGCCTTTTGGGGGATTGACAAATCTTTAATAATGTGCTTGCCATCGATCAAACAGAGACTGGGGGAAAGGGGTAATTTCCCGATAGCTCTGCTCATTGCCAGTAGAGAGGCATGAAGAATATTCAAGCGATCGATCTCTTTCACCGTAGCATAACCGATGCGACAAACAAAATCCCGTTGTATTTGCTGGCTCAATTTTTGCCGTTTTTGGGGGCTAAGTTGCTTACTATCCTTCACCCCCAACTCCCACAGCTGCGGAAAACCAGAGGGGACAGTGACCACTACCGCCGCCACCACGGGGCCAAATAAAGCCCCGCGCCCCACTTCATCGACACCAGCAATTAAGGGTTCTGCGCTCATGACTCATCGACAGTGGCGGAGGAACGACGACGACGACGACGCAGCACCGCAGTTTCAGCCTCTACTTGTGGCTCCTCCGTCACCTCGGCGCTCACCGGGGTTTCTAAAGGAATGACTTCGCCGAGAAAAACTGGAGTTTCGGGCGCAATCGGTTCGGGCGTAAAACTCGCTGGCGGACTAGCTTCTTGGTTGATTTCCTGACTAACTTCGCTAGTGGTGGAACGACGACGACGGCGCACCAAGGAACGATTTTCGGCTTCCTCGCCAGTTTCCGTCGCCTCTATGGGGGCGGTGGCGGCTGTGTCCTCGGCTTCTAGGGTAGGAGTCAAGGATATTTCAGGAGTGGCAGCCGTTTCTGGGTTTTCCGCTTCCCTTTCCCCTGGCAGTTTCACGGAAACAATCACCGATTTCGGGTCTTTAAACTCCTTATCCACGAGAATCAGGGGAGAAATGCCCATTAAAGAATAAACTTCCTGTTCTACGGGGGTCATTTCCACGGAAACCCGCTCCCGTTCGGTGACGGGGATATTTTTGCCAGCACTGGCATCTTCTCCTCGTTTCGAGAGACGGGCGGGGCGTTCTCGTTTTTCCTCAAGGCGTTGGGGTTCTGATTCCGGCTCGATTTCGTTGTTAACACCGTTAGTAGAGGCTTTTTCGCCCCGTTCCTCTTTGAGTAACAGTTCCGAGGGACGACGACGACGGCGACGGCGAGAATTATTAACCTGTTCTTGATAGTTGGGATGGAAGGAAAGATCTATATCTTGGGCGTTTTCTTCGGCCTCAAATTCGGAGAAAACTTCTAGATAGGGTTCGGCCGCCGCAACGCTAGGAGCGCTCTTATCGGGTAGAACTTTTGTATTAGTCGTGGCGATGACAAGGGTTTCTTTTTCCGCGCGGCTAAGGGTGGGGGTTTCCAGGGCGATGGCGCTGCCTTCTCCGGGTAGATGGGCTAAATGGCCCAGTCCGCCGCAATGGTCACAGGTTTTGCCGAATAATTCATAAATGTTTTTCCCCTGACGCTTACGAGTTAATTCCACTAACCCCAATTCCGATAATTGGGCAATCTGGGGCCGGGCTTTATCGCTTTTCAGGGCTTTATTAAACAATTCCAGCAGTTTCAACTGGTCGCGACGGGAATCCATATCGATGAAGTCCACCACCACCACACCGCCGATATTTCTCAAGCGCAGTTGTCGAGCGATTTCTGTGGCAGCCTCGCTATTAGTCCAGAGTACGGTTTCCCGGGCCGTGGCCGAACGGGTAAAGGAACCGGAGTTAACATCAATTACCGTTAAAGCTTCCGTCGGTTCGATGATAATGTAGCCGCCGGAGGGTAAATCAACCCGGGGTTTCAGGGCCTCGCGAATGGCGGCGTTAACCCGGAAATAGTCGAGAATTGGCTGGGTTTCCCGATGGGAGTCGATATAAACCCCTTCGAGAGCTTTGCCGCCGCCCCAGTTCGTCAATTGCTGTTTAACTCGTTTTACCGCCATCGGGTTATCCACAACAATGCGATTGACATCGGCACTGTACATATCCCGCAAAACCCTTTGAATAAAGTCATCATCGCGGTTAAGCAGGGCCGGGGCGCGGCTGCTGACGGCCATCTGTTGGATGCTCTCCCACTGTTTTTGCAGAAATTCCAAATCCTCGATAATCGCCTCTTCCGCTTTACCTTCGGCCTCGGTGCGTACCAGCAACCCCATCCCTGCCGGTTTGACCAAAATCCCTAAAGCTCGTAAACGGGAGCGCTCGTCTTCACTGCGGATGCGACGGGAAAGATTCACCCCGCGACCATTGGGCATCAATACCAGATAACGACCGGGGAGAGTGACATTTCCCGTTAGTCGCGGTCCTTTATTGCCAGTGGGTTCTTTCATTACCTGTACCAGCACTTTTTGCTGGGGGGCCAGTAATTCCGTGATAGCACCGGCGGTTTTTTTCAGTCTTAGGGGACCCAGGTCGGTGACATGGATAAAGCCATTGCGTTCCGCATCGCCAATATTGACGAAGGCTGCATCTATCCCGGGGATGACGTTTTCTACTAATCCTAGATAGATGTCGGCCACCTGTTGATTACCTGTGGCTACAACTAATTCCTGAATTTGATCTTCCCAAAAAACAGCCGCTATATGGTGTTGTTCGGCTATGATTATTTGTTTTGGCATTCAATTTCCTCAATCTTTCGGTTTCAAAAGCGACGGACCATGGGCTATTTGTCTATGCTTTGAGGCTACTTCTGGAAATCTGGTCTTGTTAAGAAAGTTCTAAGAAGATGAGTCCGCATCGTTAAAGCCTCATCTTGATATTCATCTGCCCCCCAGACGTGGGAACTGAGTCTTGGTTTCAGTTGTTAAGTCTGTTTGGCAAGTGCCGGCTTGACCCACAATTGGACAAGCACAGCCAGGAGACGAGATTTTCAATTAATCCCTGAGTCTTGCTCGATAACAGCATTTTTTATCCGTTTCCGCCGGTTCTGTCTATCAGAATCTAGGAAAAAAGGAGTTTTTGAGTTACTCCCCTCGGCAACAGGTTTCTGTGGAAGGGAAAATAGCGCACTTTTCGATTTTCCAAAAACCACGATTCTTTTAAGAAATGCTTTAATCGAGTCTTATAGACGACTATAACTCACTCGGTCACTCTCTGACAAGACGATAATCGGGGAAAAATGATCGATTAACAGTTGACTGGAGATACTGACCATAAAGCACTAAGGGACTTGCGTGGGAATAATATCCCAGCCAGAAAATCGCTCTGTAGAAGAATCAGACCGGCCAGATGGCATATTATCAAAGCGCAAGTCCCTTAGCTGCGGAGGCGCTCGAAGGCTCTCCCCCTACTTAGAGTGATCAGCAAACCTGAACGCTCGGAGGGCGCAAGCATTGCGCCCCTACAGTAACGGATTTTGTCCACAATGTAGGGGCGAACTGCGTTCGCCCAAAAGGTAGATTATCAAAGCGCAAGTCCCTAAATAATTACTCATAATCTAGTATGACCTGTACCCATTTGGGCGGACGAGGAATCGGATTACCGAGGCGATCAAGAACTAATAACGCCACTAAATGCACGGCAAATAAGTATAATAAACTATTGACAAATATGCCCACAACTGCTATCGATTGCACTTGCAGCAGCGTCGGTTTAGCGAGAATCCCTAACTGGGTGAAAATCCAATCAATAAAATTAGTCGCTTGGGTAATCACATATAACCAGAGATTTTCGCCTAAAAGAATTGAAAACAGCCAAAAACGAAAGAATAAACCAAAAGCCCCCAACAGTCCCCCAGTCAAGATAGAAAATTCCCAGCGCGCACCCCGGCGCCAGCATAGCCCCAATTGTACCCCCATCAAGCCGTGGGGAATCAAAAAGACAATACTGCGAGTCGGTCCCATCAACACCGACAAAAGTAAACTAGAAACTAATGCTGTCATCCAAGCACAGCGAGCGCCCCAACGTAAATAGGCTAAAGCGACAGGAATCGGGAAGAAAACCCTTAATAACGGTCCGAGGGGAAAATAATAATCAATTAACCAGATTAAACTGGTAGCACTGGCCAAAAAAGCCGTCTCCACCGTGATCAGGGTAGAGATAGACTTGAGGGGAGATGGTTGGATAGGTTTAGCAGTGGGTTTATCTAGGGGTTTCCCTTCTTCCCCGAGATCTACCCAATTGGTTTCATCTATTGTCTCTTCTGAGGATTGAGCGGGAGCATTAGCGTTAGAATCGTTCATTCTATCAGTTATCCGGTGGTCGGTACGGGTTGGCCGGCTATCCTTAGCTTAGACTTGCGACTCCCAGTCAGGCAAGAGGCAAAAAATAAGTAGGTAGGTGTTAACAATTGTCAACCCCCCTGATTAAGGGGATCGAACCTAAAATCTATCTTTAATTTAATTAGGACTTGCTGAATAAATGTGAAATCTAGGCAAGGTAAGGGTTTTGTGGTTTTTCTCGCGAAACAGCTGCAAGATTTTGAGAGAATCGTGCTTCCAAACCTTGCGTCTTCATCAGATTTTCTATCCGAATGCTTCGCCCGTACTTTTTGCCGCAAACCCTAATTATAACCAGCTACTTAGTTCCGCCATAGAACTCCCTTGAGCCATCTTGCACACTTTTCTCTTTTTGTCAAATTTTATGTTAAGAAAGATGTGACTAATGAATAGCTTAATAAAGAGGAATCTGACAATTTTTAACACCTACCCACTTAGCTATCTAGGGACTATTCCTGATAAGATCTAATTTTATACTCCCATCTCCCATGTCGTTAATTCAATGGTATCCTGGTCATATTGCCAAAGCGGAAAGAAAACTCAAGGAACATCTTAAACTCGTGGATGTGGTCCTAGAAGTGCGCGATGCTCGCATTCCTTTAGCCTCCCATCATCCCCAGGTGGACGATTGGATTGGCAATAAACCGCGCTTATTAATCTTAAATCGTCTCGATATGATTCCCGAATCTGCCCAGCAACAATGGGTAACATGGTTTAAAAGTCAAGGAGAAACCGTCTATTTTACTAACGCTAAACAGGGAGAAAGAGTTAAAGCAATTATCAAAGCGGCGGAAAAAATTGGCGATGAAATTAACCAAAAACGTCAACTAAGAGGAATGTTACCGCGTCCAGTGCGGGCCGTGGTGATTGGGTTTCCCAATGTGGGCAAATCTGCCCTGATTAACCGTTTATTGGGGCGAAAAGTCGTTGCCAGCGCCCGCAGGGCCGGAGTAACGCGACAATTACAATGGGTACGAATTTCCGACACCTTAGAATTATTAGACGCGCCGGGGGTGATTCCTTCCCGTTTAGAAAATCAAAAGGATGCGGTGAAATTAGCTATCTGTGAGGATATTGGGGATGCTGGTTATGATAACCAAAGGATAGCGGCGGCTTTTGTCGATTTATTAATAGAATTACACTATGAAGGTCTTTTACAATCTCGTTATGGGTTGAATACTCTAGACATGACCGGGGAAGATTTTATCGAAAAATTGGCCAATCTCAAATATCAAGAAGATAAAGAAAGGGCAGCCATGCAGTTACTCAATGATTTTCGTAAGGGAATAATCGGGGCTATCCCCTTAGAATTGCCCCCTTCCTCTTGAAATAGCCTGTTTTTAACTCAATTCGGTCAATAGTCGCCGCCACAGTTAATTCCCGAATTTGTCAAAATTACCGCCTGTTAGTCCACTGAGTTGCCGATAAGATTAAAGAAATCGGTAAAGTTGCGGGGATCGATCGAACTGTGAAGGAAGATAGGGGATAAACGACAGAGATAACAAAGACTATGGGCAAACCGACTGGCTTTATCGAATTCCTGCGTGAACTTCCTTCCGAACTTACCCCCCTCGATCGCCTTCATAATTGGGATGAGTTTCATCTTCCCATGCCAGAAGATAAACTCCGCAATCAGGCCGCCCGTTGTATGGATTGTGGTACACCATTTTGTCACACGGGAACCCTAATTAGTGGCATGGCCAGTGGTTGCCCGATTAATAACCTGATTCCCGAATGGAATGATTTAATCTATCGAGGATTGTGGCGAGAAGCCCTCGATCGCCTCCATAAAACCAATAATTTCCCCGAATTTACCGGTAGAGTCTGCCCCGCTCCCTGTGAGGGTTCCTGTGTTCTCGGTATTCATAATCCCCCCGTTACGATCAAAAATATTGAATGTTCGATTATCGACAAAGGTTGGGAATCCGGTTGGATTACTGCCAATCCCCCCGCCATCCGTACCGGCAAAAAAGTGGCTGTGATTGGTTCCGGACCTGCTGGATTAGCGGCTGCCGACCAGTTAAATAAAGCTGGTCACTGGGTGACGGTTTACGAACGGGCCGACCGACCCGGAGGCCTCTTGATGTACGGTATCCCTAACATGAAGTTAGATAAGGAAGAAGTGGTTCTGCGTCGTCTCCAGATGCTGGAACAGGAAGGGGTAAAAATGGTCTGTAACACGGAAGTGGGCAAGGATATCAGCAGCCAAGACCTATTAAACGAATATGATGCCGTGGTTATCTGTACCGGAGCCACCAAACCCCGGGATTTAAACATCGAAGGTCGCCAATTAAAGGGCATTCACTTCGCCATGGAGTTTCTCACTGCTAATACAAAAGCACTACTAGACGGACAGCCCGGGGAGGATTTTATCTCGGCTGCGGGTAAAGACGTAGTAATTATCGGCGGTGGCGACACGGGAACCGACTGTGTGGGGACTTCCCTGCGTCATAACTGCCGTAGCGTCACCCAATTAGAGATTATGCCGCAACCGCCCCGAGAACGGGCTGCCGATAATCCCTGGCCCGAATGGCCGAAAATCTACCGTCTGGACTATGGACAAGAGGAAGCAGCCGCACGTTTTGGCGATGACCCCCGGGTTTATACCACCACAGCGACTAAATTCGAGGGGGATAGCGAGGGTAACGTCACAGGGATTCACACGGTACAGGTGGAATGGCAACGCAACGAAAAAGGGCAGTTTATCCCCCAACCAGTAGCAGGAACGGAAAAAGTCATCCCGACGCAATTGGTTCTATTGGCCATGGGATTTTTGGGACCAGAACAGCCTTTACTCGATGATTTAGGCTTAGAAAAGGATGGCCGCAGCAATATCAAGGCCGAACATGGTCAATTTGCCACTAGCTTACCGAAAGTCTTTGCAGCGGGAGATTGTCGTCGTGGTCAAAGTTTGGTGGTTTGGGCGATTAATGAAGGTCGCGGGGCCGCCAGGGAATGCGATCGCTTTTTAATGGGGGCGACGGATTTACCTTAAACCAGTAGTTAGGGACTTGCGTGGGAATAATATCCCAGCCAGAAAATCGCTCTCTAGAAGAATAAGACCAGCCCTAAATGGTACATTATCAAAGCGCAAGTCCCTTACTCCCGCTAAAGGTTAAAGTGATCATGAGGCAATAGAATTACTCTAATGAAAATAGATCGTATTACGAGCAATCCAAACCGTATGAATGGGCAACCCTGCATCCGTAATCTTCGCCTTACGGTTCGTCGAGTGATTGAGCTACTGGCAACTTATCCCGATCGAGCAGAATTACATCAAGAGTTTCCGGAACTGGAGGATGAAGATATTCGACAAGCCCTAATTTTTGCATCTTCTTACTTGGATGATCGCATCATTGAACTTCCTAATCGCTATGAAGCTGTTGCTTGATCAGGGACTACCGCTTTCTGCGGCAACTTTATGCTGACAAGAATATTTCACGTACAAGGTTGGGTTGACGACTGTTACCCAACACCCTCAGAACCAAGATTAAATGCGGTAGGATAGGCATTGGATAGATTTTCTAGATTGCCGTGAGCGAAACCGTCTATATTGAAACCAGTATCTTAGGCTATCTTACTGCTCGACCCAGCAGAGATATTGTTGTGGCCGCAAATATTGAGGTGACGAAGGAGTGGTGGAATATACGTCGCGGCGATTTTCAACTTTACTCATCTCAAGCGGTCGTGAAAGAAACCTCACAAGGTGATGTTGTGATCGCATCTCAACGACTATAAATCCTTGCTAATCTATCTTTACTCGACTTGAACCAAGCTGTGCTAGATTTAGCAGAGCAATTTTTGGAACGCAGCAACCTTCCCGCAAAAGCTGATATTGATGCTGTTCATATCGCCGCCGCAACCGTTCACGGCATGGATTACCTGCTCACCTGGAATTGCAAGCACATCGCCAATGCTCAAATTCAGGGAAAGTTGGCAGAGATCAGCCTTGATTTTGGCTACGAGTTGCCAATTCTTTGTACACCCTATGAACTTCTCGGAGGTTGATTATGTTTCAGGATGAGATTGTGGAAGAGATCCACAAAATTCGTGAAGAGTACTCTCGGTCATTCAATCATGACTTGAAAGCCATCTTTGCTGATTTGCAAAAGCAACAAGCTGAAAGTGGCAGAGAAGTTGTAACCTTATCTCGAAAACACGGTCTAACAACACGTTGGAGCGGACGAGCGAGAGATATTGATAGTGGTGCAAAGGATATTAGCCGCCGCTCAACTTAGCCGTTATACTGAATCGGTTTTTAATAGCATGATTAACTGCCAATCCAACTTGAAAAACCTGCTCCCTTCTCCCCACTGCTGTAACAAAAAACAACTATCCCCCGATAGCGATCGCTAAAGGTCTAATAATTGTAAGTTTTTGTCAAGGGGTGCGGTCAGACATAGGAATCATCGCTAGAATGAGCCTAATTGTCAGGAACTTAGTTAAACAAGGTTTTTGGCAATATGCTAATATTGTATTCATCACTATAACTATATAACCATGAAAATTGAGCCTAGCACCATATTGAAAGATTTTTATAAAGTCATTGATCCGTCTTTAGATAAGGAGACTTATTTCTTGTCCCCCTGTCAGGTATGCCAGATACATAGAGTTTATTTTTGCTATAATGATCTGGCAACTCTGACAAATTAAAAGTCTAAAAAAAGATTAGGACAGTAAAAATATGAAAGACACAGATGTTCAAGAATTTGCACTAGCCTATGCTAAAGGTTTGGTTAGTGCAATTCCAGTGATAGGAGGGTTAACCGTAGAACTACTAAATTTTGCAATTCCTAATCAACGACAAGAGCGAATTGAGACTTTGCTAAATATTCTTGCCTCTAGAGTCTTTAATATATCCGAGCAAGAATTAAAACAAAAATTTCAATCAACAGACTTTATCGATATTTTTGAAGATGTATTATTGCAGTCCGTCCGAGCGACCAGTCAAGAAAGGCTTGAATATTTAGCTTCGGTTTTAGAAAAGGGATTAAAAGAGGAAGATTTTGATCGTATCCAGTCTAAAAGGCTTTTAGAAATTTTAGAAAAAATTAATGATACAGAAGTTCTCCTTCTTCAATATCATGCTTTAAGTCAATGTGAAGCAGAAAAACTTCGAGATTTTATGAATATACACGGACGTATTTTTGATAATGATGATTTACAAAAAAAAGCGATGTTTGACCATTATTTAGATAATCTAATTACTTTAGGACTTATTGGTCCGTGTGATTGTGAGCCAAAATTCTCAAGTAATAGGCAATATATAGCAACAGATGATCCAATTTGCGCGACTCAATTAGGTTATATGCTATTACAGTTAATAGATTTAAAATTCGATGCTGATTTTGTAGGTACACCGATTAATGCTTTAGATGTTTCTAGAGGATTGCTATCAACAACGCATCAACTCACAAATCAAATTGAATATACTAAAAATAATACAGTTCGAGAATTTGAAAAAGATATGAAACAGGGATTGAATACATTTAACAATGAACTAGAGAGAGAAATTAAACGAAAAATTAGAGGACTTTCTTAAAAAAATTAGCTTTTATGATAGCACGAACTCACGCATAGATCGCCGCCTCCGGTGTATCTTTCGCCTTCGGTGACGTATCTCCCCTAGTAATCAGTTTAAGTGTTCTAGGGTTACAGCTTCCCGATATCAATACCAGTCCTACTGCTCCACTAATAGATTTTGGGGAACGCACCATGCCCATTGATTGAAGTTGTGGGTTTAAGTGCGATGCCGCTCTGGTGGGCCCAGTTGGGGAATGTTAGCGAAAATTCCCAATGTTTAGGTTAAAATAGAGGGCAAAAGTTGCCCCAGGGTCAAGCCAATGACAGTTCGTCAACCCCGCTACAGCAAAGAAGAATTCCCTCGACGTGGTAATGAGATTTATGAGTCTCAGGTACGTTCTCAAGTGGAGGAGGGAAATCACGGGAGAATTGTGGCGATCGACATCGAAACTGGAGCGTTTGAGCTTGCCGACGATACGATTACTGCTACCGATCATCTCTAGGAGCGTGTCCCTGATGCTCAACCTTGGCTGATTCGGATTGGACATAGAGCCGTCTTCCGTTTTGGCAGTCGCAGCCAGAGAAAGCCCGTATGATGTGTGGGGATGAGTCTTTTGTATGGCTTTAAACTTCAGATTGAGGCAGTGGAAGGTGGGCGCGTTACGATCGAAGCTTTATGACTCAGCCAAAGTTATCGGTGAAGACGGTCTAACTACACCGTTATACTGAATCGGTTTTTAATAGCATGATTAACTCCCAATCCAACTTGAAAAACCCGCTCCCTTCTCCCCACTCTCCTATAGCTTTTAAACGGGATTTAGTATGACTATCTAGGGTTTGCTGAATAAGTACGGGCGAAGCATTCGGATAGAAAATCTACGTTTTCACCGATAGGTTATTGCCCGAATGCTTCGCCCCTACAGGACGCGGGCCGATGAAGACGCAAGGTTTTGAACGACGATTCTCTCAAAATCTTGCACCTGTTTCGCGAGAAAAGCCCCAAAACCCTTACTTTGCCTACATTTCAAATTTATTCAGCAAACCCTATCTAATACCATTTCTCTAAATGAAAACTACACATCGAATTTAAGTCACCCTTTTTAAGGGGGATTTAGGGGGATTAAACTTCTGTAGTCAGACTTTGGAGAATTGGTATAAATTACTCGTTAAGACTGTCTATGAGCAGGGAGCAGGGAGAAAAAACCTGACTACTGACTGAAAGCTGATCACTGACAAAACCTATCCCAAAACGATCGAATCGCGCAGGGATTGAATTTCCTCGGTTTGTAAACGCGCCCCAAAAGTAGAAACCACCCGGGCAGCCGCTAGAGAAGCGAGATTTCCCGCCCCTTTGTAACCCATACCGTGGGTAATACCGTAGAGAAACGCACCTGCATACATATCCCCCGCACCGACGGTATCGATCGCCTGTACGGGATGGGGGTCAATTTCCAGGAGATTTTCGCCATCATAGATCAAAGAACCACTGGCACCCCGGGTGATAGCGAATCCTTTGGCAATGGTTTTAAAATAGGCGATCGCTGACTCGATTTCCTCGCTGCCGGAAATAGTCAAAGCTTCCGACTCATTAGCGAAAACGAAATCTAACCCGGTTCCGATCATTTCCAGTAATCCCTCCCGGAAGAAGATCGCCATATTGGGATCCGACAGGGATAAAGCGGTTTTCACTCCAGCAGCCTGAGCAATTTCTCGCCCTTTAATAGCGGCAGCTTTGGCAGTGGGAGAGGTGACGAGATAACCTTCGAGATAGAGATAATCGGCATTAACGATCGCTGAAGGGACTAATTCTCGTTCGGAAATTTCCCCGGTGATGCCGAGAAAAGTATTCATGGTGCGATCGGCATCGGGAGTCACAAAAACTAGACATTTTCCCGTGATTCCCACCTCTTTTTCGCCGCCGTGTTCATTGGTATGCAAACCACAGGCCCGCAGATCTTGCAGATAAAACTTACCTAATTCGTCATTGCCCACTTTACAGGAATAGAAACCTTTACCCCCCAACTGAGCGATCGCTACTAGGGTATTCGCCGCCGATCCGCCACCGCTGCGTTTACAATCAAGAGCCAATTTTTCCATCAACTGGGTTTGACGATTTTCGTCCACCAGCGTCATCACTCCTTTATCGATGCCTAATTCTTGCAGTAATTCAGGAGAGACTTGAAATTCCATATCGACGAGCGCGTTACCGATCCCATAAACGTTGTATTGTTTGCCCATAATTTAGTCGATCGCCTAAAAATACTTTGTTATTGATAGTAGGGAAATAAGGGGCAAAAAGCTAGGGGCTTTTTTCAGCCAGAGAATACCATAATCAAAAATAATGGGTGTGCTAGTCTCACACCCCCAGTAATTTTTGTTAAGTTTTGTTTAACTAAGCAACCTTAAGCCTCATCGTAGGCTTCTAGATCCAACAGATAAAGATAAGGTTCGGCTAATTCCTGCCTTTGAAAAGCGATCGCTCGCAACAGATGCCAATCCCGCAAAGCCTCGAAGGGGTTGCTATACTCATCTTTTTCTAGTCGTTCGGCTAAAGAAGCAATATCAGCGGCGGTATATTTGGCAATATCTTGATCAGTGAAGCTTATAACTGTCATTTCTACACCTTCCTCGACCTTTGTTCTGTTTCTAGCCTAACATATATTCTGAGTTGAAAAAATGTCTTCCCCGCCAAGTTAAGAACTGTAAATGAAAGGGTAATTGTGGTACAATTCCAGCAAAAAAGCTATTTTTAGTTGATCTTCTATGAAAACAGCCCTCATTACCGGTGCTTCCACCGGTATCGGTGTCGTCTTTGCTCGTCAACTTGCCCAACGGCAAATGGAGCTAATTTTAGTCGCTAGATCTAGGGATAAACTAGAACAATTAGCAGCGGAATTGGGGGAACAATACGGGGTAAAAGTGACGGTTATCGTCCAAGATCTGACCGTTGCTGGGGCGGGAAAGCTAGTATATGATACGGTGAACCAAAAAGGAATCAACGTCGATTTACTGGTAAATAATGCCGGTTTTGGTGATTATGGTGCTTTTAGCGAGCAGGATTTAGCCCGACAGTTAGAAATGATCCAGTTAAATAATCTGGTATTGGTGGAATTAAGCCACTATTTTCTCCGTCCGATGCTTGCTGGTGCTGGGGGGGCAATTATCAATGTTGCTTCCATTGCTGGGTTTCAACCGCTCCCCTATCTTTCCGTTTATGCGGCGACAAAAGCCTTTGTCCTCAGCTTTAGCGAGTCTCTCTGGGCAGAAAATAAAGACAAAGGCGTTGAAATCCTCGCTCTTTGCCCCGGTCCGACGGAATCGAATTTTTTTGAGGTGGCCCGATTTCCCAGTGCCTTTATGGGCAAAAACGGCCGGTTAGATTCGGCGGAAGTGGTGGTACAAGAGGCTTTAACTGCCTTGGCAAACAAACGCCCCAACGTGGTAGCCGGTAAATTGGCTAATAAAATTATCGTCAATCTGCCCCGTTTTTTACCTAGAAGTTGGATCGTGTCTTTGATAGAAAAGCAATTCAAGCTATAACTAGAATCAAGCCAATTAGAGCAATTGCTGATAGGATTTTAAGGGAATACCTGTCCGGTTTCTCACTTCGATGGCCGAACGATAGACACCGTTTTTTTCTCTTTCGGCGATAATTTTATCGGCCACGGAAAAGTCAAGACCGAGATTGACTAATTCCTCAACAGAGTAGTAGTTTAAACAACGCCAAGAAACGTCAACTTCTTGGCGAATATCGTAGGCAAAGATAACTAAAGGTTCCAGTTTTTTGAGATAATTTTCTGGTAAACCAGCTAGGAAGTGTAATTCTTCTAAATGGGTAAAAGTATGTCCTTCGTTACGGACAGAAACGATATCATTAGCATAGACAATCGGCAACCCTAATTTATAAACCAGATCGTTGGTGGAACAGCTGTTAATATCAATTTTTTCGAGAGGAGAGGATGACTGTCTGGAATCGGTTCTATTTGCCGAAGCTATTGGATGGGAATTAAGCTGTTGACGGATGTATAAACCCAGGCCGATTTGGGCAAACCAAATTACGATAAAAGACTCTTGTGTAAGGAAAATAAGGGAGATAATTGTCAAGGCAATGCCGACGGATAACCAACTTTGATTATTAGTTTTTTTGCCAGCATTAGCAATGGCAAGCCCACCAAAAACTGGGACTAAGGACAGCCAGATCCACTCGGAAGATTCGGGAGGGGGAGGAGATAGATTAGACATATTTTTTCAAAGAGAATCTAAATATTTTCTGCGTTTTTCTTCGTATTCTTCAGCAGTAATAATTCCCTGATCGTAAAGCTTTTTAAGCTGGAGTAAAGTAGCGGTTTTTTGCTGGGCTGATTCTGGCAGTCCTCGCTCTTTATTGCTGGGGAGATAGTTAGGATTGTATTTAGCATCAAAAGCTTGATCTGACATGATGATTAAACCAATAAATTCAAAAAAAGCAATGATGCCGGGGATAAAAGTCCAGAAGAAAAGTAGATAGAGAACACCGGCCAAATTCTCCCCTAGATAAAACTTATGGATGCCAAGATTACCGAGAAAAAAGGCTAGTAAAGCTGCTATAGTTCTATTTCTCATAATTTTTGAGATTTCCCTAATTTAGCCAAAAGAAAGTATAAAACCACGATGCCTGCCTGTAATTCCAAGAGGGTAATATAACCCTTGACTAGATAATTTAATTCTAGGGAGGAATTAAAGGCAAAAACTAGCACACCCAAGACTAAAAAAGGCAGTAAGCGCCAGCCAGACTTGGGTATTTTTATTACCGTAATATTAACCTGATTCATGGGCTAATTCTCTAGGTTGATCTTTTTCGGTGATAGTCGCAAAATCGCTCTTTGTCAAAAGTTGGTTTGATTAACTTTTAGCATCTCAACCAGAATATTATGGGCATCCTTGGCTGATTCTAGGGTGCGTTCAAAAGGTATTCTAATTGTTTGACTCTCCCCTAATTTTTCTATGGCTAAATCCATACCTTCGGGATCGATGGAGAGCATTTGAGCGGTTTCTGCATCGGTAATATTACCGTAAACTTGAGCGTAGAAAAGCACGGCATCACCGTGATCCTTGTTCATGTGTTTACAGATGCGATCGCTAATGGCGGGAGTGATAGTTTCAGACATAATATTCCCGAAAAAAATCGATGATAAGGTGGGGACAGATAAAAGCCAGTTCTAAATCGAGGCCAATAGGGGGGATATTAGTTAGGGTAGCGCAATTAATCGCTAATTGCCAGATAATTTGGGCGTGGGCATGGGAGACATCAATGATAAGTTTAATATTATTTTCTTGACAAAAATCCTTAATTGTGCATTAATCTAATTGTCCCACTTAAGGTCAATCGGGGCAGAGAGTAAAGTCTGGGGCTGCCCGTGCATTTAAATTGCCTGTTGAGATGAAACAAGAGGCAACAGTAAAGGGATTGGGTGAGATTCAGCTAATCTAAGGATAGGGGGTTAAAATGCCTCTTAGCTTAAAACCCCACACCCTGCCCCCACCAAAAAACTTTTTCAGCACACCCTATATATTTTATCGTTCACAACCGACAACAGAAGCGGTGTAGGTATTACCGATGTGCTGAATACCATTGACAAAAAGATTGACTAGAAAAGGTTGATCATTTGCCCGGACTGTGGCAGTAATTGTTAAGGGTTTATCGGGTTCGATTCGTACTCCATTAGTATTAAAAAATTCCTCGTTAGTTTGATCGCTATACTTGAGAAACAGCCGGATATCGAAGGAGGCAGCCCGGGGGACAGAAACCGTAACGATAAACCTCTGAAAACGTCTCCCCCCCGGAACTGCCCAATCGGTATTCCAATTATTACGAGTTATCGTGACACCGAAAGGCCCTGGAACAGTGGGTTGTGAGACGCTTTTGGTAACTTCACTACCTTCACCCCCTAATAAAGAAAGTGGCCGACAATTTTGCGCCGCTGCCGGTAGCTGTGAGCTTAATAATACCGCCGATAGACCTAATAAACCAGTGATAGAGGTTAATTTCATCATTGATTTTGTCTCCAATTAATAGAACCTATCCAAAAATTATAGATGATCATGACGGTAAAAAAACGGTGATTTAGCTTAATTGAGGTCAATTGCCGCAAAAATGCTGATCATCAACCTGAATTCTCAAAAACGGTGTTAAAATTGATTCATAATTTCCATATAAATATGTTCTAACTGTACCGTCTGACGGGCGAGAGAATCAATATTAATGCCATCGAATGCCTGAATAATCTCGCTTAATTCTAGATGTTCATCTAACCAAAAAGCTAAATCTTTACCGTAAAATTTGGGAGTAAATCCTAATTGTTTCCCTCGATTAATTGCCGCTTCTTGATCCTGGGTATCCATGATAATAATTTCCTTAGCAGGAATATGCTGACGCAGCTGATTTAAATTACCTTCGGCAATAATACGACCTTGTTTTAAAATGCCGATACGTTGACAGAGACGCTGTGCTTCATCGAGGAGGTGGGTAGTTAATAAAATTGTCATTCCCTGTCGCCGTAATTCTCCGATTAAATCCCAAATTTCATAGCGAGATTCGATGTCTAAACCAGTAGTTGGTTCATCGAGAATTAATAATTTTGGCTGATGAACAATAGCCACGGCAATATTCATCCGGCGCTGCATTCCACCGCTTAAAGTTTCCACCGGACTACGGGCGCGATCAAGCAAATTTACTGCGGATAAACTGCTTTTAATCCGATGACGACGCTGGGGGCGATCGAGTCCATAAATCTGAGCAAAAAAGTTGAGATTTTCCTCACAAGTAAGGGATTTGTACAATAAATTTTCTTGTGGGGCAACCCCAATTAATTCTTTAGTAACTCTCGAAATTGGCAAATAATTAAAGGTAATTTCTCCCGATGAGGGTTTTAATAAATTACAAATTAAGTTAATAGTGGTGGTTTTTCCCGCACCATTTGGACCAAGTAAACCGTAAATTTCCCCCGCTTCAATATGAAAGTTTAATTGATCTAATACTAAGCGTCTTCCGTAATTTTTTTTGACATTACTAATAGTCAGCATTTTTAATAAAGTAATAAGGATAGTCAGGCTTTTTTAGGTCATCAGCCGTCAGCTAGGTAATAGTACGAATAACAGGGAAATTGGCTAACTACACTGAAAAACTAAGAAGCTGAATAACTGATGGTGGGTTACGGCGAATAGATAAATTAATGATTAAGTCTGATAATTTGTCTCCGCCTAACCCACCCTACCTAACTGATAACTGATAACTGATCACTGATTTACAATCGGCGTTCAAGGTTTAACATTTGTCGATAGGTAAGCCAACCACCTGCTACCATAGCTAGAGCAAAAAGACAGAGAAAGCGAAAATGAGAGCTAATATCTTGGAGATTTTTGCCCTTTGCCCAAACAGCAATCAAAGCTTCATTCATGTGGTAGATCGGGTTATATTTAGCCAGAGATAGAATATTGTCGGGGAATAAAGCAGTCGGAAGAAAAACGCCGCCTAAAATTAATAAAGGAACCCCAAAAGTTCCCACCAAAGCATTAACATCTTCTGTTCTTTTCGCCAGTTGAGTACCGAGGATAAATCCTAAACCCACATAGGCGGTGATACTAAGAAAAATAATTAATAATTCTAGAGGAATTGAGCCTTTAAAAGTGGCTCCATACTGTTTAGCAATAGAATAAACTAAAACTGTCTGACAGGCAGCAATCACACAATGGGCGAGAAAAATGCCGATAAAATAGGAAACACCGCTTAAAGGCGATAAAAATAACCGTTTAATCGTTTGTTGTTCCCTTTCTGCTACTACCGTCGCCACGGTTCCCCCCAAACAACTAAAGAAAAGTGCCGCCCCGACGAGGGTGGGAGGAGTAGCCAGAGCCATTGCCTCAGCAAGCTCAATTTTGCCTTTTTCTGCCATAATATAGCCATTTAAGAGCAGGACAAGGATCGGGAAAATGCCCCAGAGGATTAAGCTACGCCCGCGCCGGATTAATTCTACTAAAATTCGTTGAGCGATCGCTAAAATTTCCTGCCAATATTTCATAGAATGTTAGTGTAATTGTTTCTCCCTGTAGAGAAATGAGTTTTTCTACTTTTTCACTTAGGCTTATTGTAAGTGTTCCAGAGCTTGATCGGCACGCAATCTTACCACTATTTCCGCTTCTGTCTCCCCAATCTGTGCTAAAAGTTCCCGAATCGCCCTGCGAAATGCCGCCGCCGCAGTTCCTAATCCCTCCAATCCGACGATCGCCGCATATCTAACCACCCACTCTGGATCCCCTTCCAAAAGTTTCTCCAGTGCCGCAAAAACAGCCTTCTGAGCCTCAGAAACCCGACTTTTCTCCAAATCAGACCAAATTATATTTCCTAAGCCCCTAGCCGCCCCTCGCCGCACGCTAAAGGAAAAATCACTCACCGCCGCCTCAAGCAATAAGTCCAATCCTCGCACATCGCCAATTCCCGCTAGGGCGCGGGTTGCCCAAGCTCTTGCCCCATAATTATAACCGTCTAGATTGGCCAGTAAATAGGGAACCGCCGCTTTGCCGATGGCGATTAAACCATCCACGGCTGCGACGGAGGCACCGGGGTTATTATATCTCAGGACATCGGTGAGGGTAGGTATTGCCGCCTCACTTTTGGCGGCAGCTAGGTTTTCCACGGCGGTTAGTAACTGATTAGCTGAGTCGGCTTTTTCGACGGCAATAATTAAAGTCTCAACGGTAGGAAGCATTGGTTATCAGTGGAGGGGATGAGGAGTTGGGGGTTGGGGTGTGGGGTGTGGGGAAGTGGGGTGTGGGGTGTGGGGAAGTGGGGAAGTGGGGAGAATAAATAAAATAATCTCCTGTCTCCTGACGACCGGCTACTGACTGCTAACTCCTATCTCCTAACCCCACCAAGAAACTTTTAAAGATAATTTTATCGCCAAACTTTTTTCTGTAAAATCTGACTAATTTCTTGGGAAAAAGGACAATCATCGGGAAAGTTAAAAGATTGATAATCGGGGTTATCTCGCAAGCTTTTTAAAGCCGTGGCATAGCAATCTAAAAATACTTGATCCCAGTAGGGTTTTAAACTAGGAGAATCCCTCAAAAGTTCTTCTAGTTCCCGTTGACTGCGCCTCATAGTTTCTTGCCAACCTCGATAATCTTCAACGTAATCAGTATAGCAAAGTTTGAGGCAGTGTGTTGACTTCTGCCCAAACTTTCTATCGTTCCAGATCAGCAGTAGCGAGTAACCTTCGCCATTGTACCAAAGACTCCATACCGTCCGCTACACTGGGGGTGTTATGCTGTTTACTAGGGCCGTGGGGAACTTAAAATCCCATTTTGGGATTATTCTAAAATAGGTTTATCTTGGAAATGCTAACTCCTGTGCTCATTAAAGCACGATGAAATCTATTTTTAGCCCAGAGTACCATGTCTTTCGTCGATGCCTGATCGCCGCTCGTAAGGATGCGAATTTAACTCAAGCAGCCCTCGCTAAAGCCATCAAAAAGCCGCAATCTTTCGTTGCCAAATACGAAAATGGTGAAAGAAGATTAGATGTGGTTGAGTTCCTTCTGGTTAGTCGTGTAATCGGTGTAGATCCTTGCGAAATTTTAAAGCAAGTTGAGCAAGCTTGTCAGTCCACATCTGGTGGGGAAGGGTTATGAATACAGAAGATGTTATTAGCCTGGCATCGCAATATCTAGATGATTTGTCTGGACATAGATTTGACCTATTAGACATTGCTAGACCAATATCGGTTGCTGCAGCAGTTAATTTAGCCAAAGTAATTTCAAAGCTATCACCACTATTGGGAAATCTGATTGAATTTAACACTGTTGAGTTTTTAAATAAGCAGGAAATATTTGCGCCGTTTGGTGAATGGAAAAGACAAGATCCAGGATTTCCTGATACTGTCTTCATGGGTAGCATCCAGCCTACCCCAGGATTAGAAATAAAAGCATGGTTCCCATTAGCTACTGAAATAACAGCCCGTTTCAAAGATAGTCAAAATCATTTTCAGTTTGATCAAACCTACGTTTCTCTAATAGCTTGGCTGCCTGAAGCGGTAATTTATGGCAAACCCAAGATTCTAGATGTATGCGTTGTCTCTGGCTTTTCAGTGGCTAAAGCGAGAGATGATCATTATCATAATCCTCCTGATTACCTTGTTCTAGAACCCGAAGATACAAGCCAAAGGAGAGCAAATTTGCAACAAACAAATACTAATGGATACAAATTTCAAGGGACGGACGAAGAACTATTTCAAGCTGAAGAAATAGTTAATTCTTGGGGAAATGATGGCAGGCTTTATAAGCCGACACAAGAGTATCAAATGCTCTTGCGGGAACTGATCACTCGCTTCAAATATAGATTAGACACTAATTTTGCCAAAATGGACAGGATTTTACATCCAGGAATTGAGGATTTTAAAAAGCGTGTTTATCGAACACATTTCTCTGGAATGAAAGTTGGACAGTGGAACAGGCTTTTAGCTAGTCGTCGAGAGGAGTTAATTAAATCTGCTTTCAGAGAACACCTTGGCATCAAAGAAGGGAACATTGATGAACTACTTGACTAAACCTTTTGACTCCATAATAGAAATAAGTTTCGTCAATTTCACAAGCGAAAGCTTTTCGATTCAGGATATTGGCAGCTAAAGAGGCACTGAAAAGCCCCCCAAATGGTTCCCAAACCACATCCTGTTCCTCACTTGAAGCTGCAATAATTAATTTCATCAGATCCAGTGGCTTTTGATTTAAGTGAACAGCTTTACCATCCTGAGACTTAATTCGTTCATCATCGCGCAAAGCTGAACGATCCCAAACATTTGTAAAACCATGAGGGCAATTAAATTTAGAGCGCATCTTCTCCCACTCTTTACCTGTTAAAGGACGCTGGCCATTTTTAGAAAAATAGGGTTTTCCCTCTGGGTTTCCGTGTTCGTTGGCATAGAAAACTAATTTTTCAAACATTTCGGGTGGGGGAAAATACCATAAATGTCCTTGATCAAAATATTTTCTTGTTGCCGCATCTGCGACACCACAAGCTAAATTAGCTTGACGCAAAGGTAAGCCCGATCTTAACCATTCCTTTCGGAGCCATTCTTTAAGTGTTAAGTCAGCAATTTTGACTTCTCTAACGTATTGGACGCAAACCTCTGTCACCACTGGAAAACGCCTTATTTTCTCTGTGTTGACATTACCTGCAATATGACCTTTTCCTTTATTCCATATATTACAATTAACATATCGCCAGCCAAATTTCTCAAGTATTGGATGTACCACAGCCCAGCCAATTTCTGAGTTCCAAAACCAAAGAGTTGTATTTGGCAAGGCCAACTTAGACCAAACTTCCACATGAGGTTCATACCATTCAGGTAGGTCAAGATGATCTGATGTATCACCTTCAAATCCTAAAAGACCGTAGCCTCCGTCTGAGATTATTACTATAGGTTGTTCCCAAGAATCATAATGTTCAATGCTATTACCAAGACTCAGACTAACACTGCTGTTATTCCAAGCTGAAAAAGCTAGTTTCTCAGTAAGTTGGACAGTTTTGCCACGCCCAACAGTGCTTGTTGCTTTATTCTTCTTTATACTTGGCAGACGATGGGAAGGCTCAGGTATATCCATGGATTTTTTTATCGTCTTATAAACAGTATGAATATCAATACTCTATCCTGTTTTAGGATATTTGGCTACCCCATAAACCAATGACCTAGAAACTTAGCCTAAGACTAGCAAACTTTCTATCTCCTCGCTCAAGTTTTCCCAGTCAACTTGATCAAAGTTTTTTTGTTTTAACAGCGTGATTGTTTCGTTCAGCCAGCCGACATAATCGGTTTGAATTAGCATAAAACCTCTGGATTTTATGAGTTTGAATTTCCCTAGAAAATAACCAATTATTTACAGCATTTCTCATAGAGATAAAGTATAACCTGATCGGACATCGTCTCAGATTTGACCGTCTCCTAACCCCACCAACAAACTTTTAAAGATAATTTTATCGCCAAACTTTTTTCTGTAAAATCTGACTAATTTCTTGGGGAAAAGGACAATCATCGGGAAGGTTAAAGGATTGATAATCTGGGTTATCTCGCAAGCTTTTTAAAGCCGTGGCATAGCAATCTAAAAATACTTGATTCCAGTAGGGTTTTAAACTAGGAGAATCCCTCAAAAGTTCTTCTAGTTCCCGTTGACTGCGCCTAATAGTTTCTTGCCAACCTCGATAATCCTCAACGTAATCAGTATAGCAAAGTTTGAGGCAGTGTTCTAAGATGGTGGTTAACCGGTTGCGGAGTTCACGTTTTTGACTTCTGCCCAAACTTTCTATCTCCTCGATCAAGTTTTCCCAGTCAACTTTATCAAAGTTTTTTTGTCTTAACAGAGTGATTGTCTCGTTCAGCCAGCCGACATAATCAGTTTGAATTAGCATAAAAACCTCTGGATTGTATCGGTTTTAATTTAGATACAAAATAACCAATGATTAATTACAATAAACTATCCATTAAAGTGAGAATTTCCGAGATATTTTCGCCCCTAGAATTAGTTTTTAGATGGTTTTCTAAAAGTTCCTTGAGAGCAACCAGTTTCAGACTATTTTCCGCCAAAGTATTAGCGATCGCAGGTGCGGCTGGCAGATAACCCGTAGCACCTAAATCCATTAAAGCAGAACGACGCAGCTGTAATTCTTCCCCTTGCAAGGCCTTAATCAGAATATCGCCATAGTGGGGGTTAGCTGTGAGTTGATAGAGGGCGCGAGCAGCCGCATAACGCACTTTTTCGACGAAATGGTTTAAAAACGGTTCGATCAGGGGAATCGCTGCCTTCGCTTGCAGGGTTCCCAATGCCTCGATAATCGCCTCGTAAGGTTGGACTAAATGGGGTTTTCCCGCCACTAAAACAGCCCCTTCGATGCCACCCTCTAATAGTTTCTCTAAAGATGCGATCGCGCTTCGATCCTTAAGCATTTCCAATGCCTGGGCAGCCGATTCGCGCACATAATAATCTTCACAGTCGAGACAGGCAATCAAAGCGGGAACACAACTGAGATCATCTAATTTCCCTAAAGCGCTGGCAGCATTGCGTCGCAGGGGATAACCGCCATCGGGAGTGCGATCGCTTTCGTCCTCTAAAGCGGCAATTAAGGCCGAAATCGCCTCCGGTTGACGAACACGAAATCTACCCAACCACCAAGCAGCATAATAACGCGCGCCTAGGTCTTCTCTTTGCTGGATATTAGCGATCGCTTGTTCAACGGTATAGGCCGGATTATCGACGGCAGCAGAGTAAGAATCGCTCATAGACAAGTGAAAATGGGTGTGGGGTGTAGGGTGTGGGGTGTGGGGTGTGGGGTGTGGGGAAGTGGGGATAATAAATAAAAGCTGCCTCCTGTCTCCTGTCTCCTAACTGGGAAAATACTGACTCCTGACTCAGTTTTTCATAGTCGCCGCACCCTTGCCAATACCAGAATAAATCAAACCCCGTTGAGCATCGAGACTAATGATCACCCCTTCGCGGATAATTTTCGTGGCATTTTTAACCCCGACAATAACAGGAATACCCAATTTTAAACCGATAGTAGCGGCGTGATTGTTCATCGCATTATCTTCGGTGATAATTCCGCCAGCTTTCCGCATCATATCCACATATTCGGCGCTGGTGGTGGGAACGACTAAAATCTCCCCACTGCTAAAACTACCCACTTCTCGGGCATTATGGGCCACTCGCGCCCGGCCACTAGCCACACCCTGGCCGATACCTGTACCCTTGCCTAAAAGGGATTTTACCACTTCCACCTTAATTAAATCCGTGGAACCGGCCACCCCTTGCAGAGTTCCCGCCGTCATCACCACTAAATCACCATCCGCGAGGAGGTTATTTTCCTGGGCAAGATTCATCGCCACTTGAAAAGTTTGGCTGGTGGAGGGTAAATCGAGTAATAACATCGGTTTTACGCCCCAAACTAGCTGTAACTGCTGTGCCACTTCTCGATGGGGGGTAACGGCTAAAATCGGGGTTTTGGGGCGAAATCGGGAGACATTACGGGCAGTAGAGCCGGTTTTTGTCAGGGTAATAATTGCCGCTGCCCCCAATTGTTCGGCAATTTGACTGACTGCGGAGGAAATAGCGTTAGGAATCGATTGTTTATTGTTAGAGCGAGCGGCACTATTGATCTGTTCCCGTTCGATCCTTTCGGCAATGCGGGCCATCGTTGCCACTGCTTCGATGGGATAATGACCCACAGCCGTTTCATTGGAAAGCATGACCGCATCAGTGCCATCTAAAATCGCATTAGCCACGTCAGAAACCTCGGCGCGGGTGGGACGAGGATTACTGGCCATACTGTCAAGCATTTGAGTGGCGGTAATAATCGGGATGCCTAGCTGATTAGCAGTATTAATCAGGCGTTTTTGCAGGATTGGCACGTCTTCGGCTGGTAATTCTACTCCTAAATCTCCCCTAGCCACCATCACACCATCACAGAGGGATAAAATTGCCTCCATTTCCTCGATCGCTTCGTGTTTTTCAATTTTAGCGATCACGGGGATAGATTTCCCCGCACTGGCGATTAATTCTTTAATTTCGAGGATATCTTGGGGATTACGCACAAAACTGAGGGCGATCCAATCCACATCCCACAGCAGTCCGAACATTAAATCTTTTTTGTCCTTATCGGTTAACGCTTTTACCGACAGATAAACGTTGGGAAAATTTACCCCTTTATTACTGGATAAGACACCCCCAACCACCACGCGACAGGAAAGATCACCTTTCAGGCGATCCACTGATTCCACCCGCATTTCGACTTTACCATCATCAAGGAGAATTCTCGAACCTTCTGGCACTTCTTGGGCCAGAGAGGGATAGCTAATGGAACTTATGTCCTGATTACATTCCACATCCCTAGAAGTAAGGATAAAGGGTTCCCCCGGTTTCAGGGTAATCGACCCACAGGCAAATTTACCTAAACGAATTTTTGGTCCCTGTAGATCCTGAAGGATGCCAATCGGTTGATTGAGTTCAAAGGCTAACTGACGGATCAGGTTAATGCTGTGACGATGGTAATCGTGATCGCCATGGGAAAAGTTTAATCTAAATGTCGTCGCCCCCGCCTTGATCATCTGACGTAATGTTTCCTTATTTTGCGAGGCTGGGCCAATCGTGGCCACAATTTTAGTGCGACGGGGGAAAGACAGAGAGTGCATAGATAAGCAACTAAATAGGCGAAGTAAATATAGCAGCGTTTGGGACGCTCCGATCATCTTCTCATAAATGGCTATATCCAGTGAAAAGTTAAAAGTAAAAAAACGGTGAGATCTACAAATCCCACCGTTTTTATTTATCTACTCCGTCAACTTAGCTTAGAAACGGAAAGTTGTCCGGATGACACCAACCAAAACGGAGTTAGCTTGGTTGTTAGCATAGAAGATCGCATAGGCACCAGGGGTAATCACGATGTTTTTGGTGACTGGGAACTTATACTGGGCTTCTACCATGTAAGAGGTTCTGGTTTCTTTATCGGAACGGGGTACTTGACCACCACCTAAAGAGAAGGCCGCACCTTCGGCAAAGAGGTCGAGGACGGAAAGATTCAGGTTCCAAGACCAGATACCAGTGTTATCGTCTCCGATCGCATTATTAACACCAGTGGCCGAGGCATTAGCATAACCCCCCCATGCCGCTAGATTTAAGACTCCAGGGATAACCTGGGCGCTCGCTTGAAGACCGAAACGGTCAGCAGTAGTGCCAACGTTGCCGAAGGGACGCTCCGTCAGAGGGCTGCTGACGTTACCGAATAAACCAGAACTCATACTAGCCGCAGTTTGATAACTGCGAACATAGACGAAGTTAATATCGGCAAATTTGATGAAGGAGAAACCAACCTGAGCACCCGCACTGTAGGAACCGTTAAATAAACCGCTACCGGGGTTAGGATTGCTGGCTCCATCAGTCCCACCACTAGCTAGGTAGGTTCCTGTGACTTGGAAAACATCCCCGACATTAAATCTGACCGCCGCACCAACACCATCGGGACCGCGGAAGACGATGTTATTGTAGCGTTGACCGCGAGACAAAGCACCTGTACCGCTATCGGCGAGGAAGGGGTTAGTAGTGATGAAAACGTCATCTAGGTTTAACTCGTTAGCACCAACCCAAATGGTGATTTTACCGAAGGGAGTATCGATGGGAGCGCGGTAGAACAAGTCATCGATGGTGACATCGTTGTCCCGGCCATTATCGTATGCTAGACGGGTCATGTTGGTTCTCGTCGGACCACTTTGGTTAAAAGTGTTGTTAAAGTTACCCGCTTGTAAACGGGTTCTTAACAAATCTTTACCGGTGAAGCTGGTTTCAAAGTTGAGACGAACCCGGTTATTAAATACTGTTTGGGTCTGATCTTGATTGGTACCTCTAGTCACCGTACCGTTGGTATTTCTAAGGACAGCCTGACCACCGAAGCTATCGGCGACGCTGAAGATTACCTCACCTCTGAGTTTGGTGGTGGTAGAAAATTGATTATTTTCCAAGAAAGAAACGCGCTGTTCGAGGTTATCTACTCTGGCCCCTAAAGCCGCTAGTTCGCTTTCAAATTCTTGAACAAGACGTTTTAATTTATCAATATCTTCTCTGAGTACACCCACACCATCTTGAATTAAACGTTCCATGACGTTCAAACAAGCGTTTAAACCGGCGGCAAATTCCCAACGAGTGGTAGCGCGATCACCACGGAAGGTACGGTCAGGATAACCAACGATACAACCGTAACGTTCCACAAGACTTCTTAATGCCTCGTAGGCCCAAGCGGTGGGAGATACGTCCCGCAGTTGGTTAACGCTAGTCACCTGGGACATGGAACCTTGATAGACACTCGTATTAATCTGCTGACTATTTTGGGCACTCTGAATACGATCGAGTTGCTGCTGCGCAGCCGGATCAATTTTCAGTTGAGGTGTCCCCGACATAGTTTGAGCCACTGCACTGCCAGCAGCTGCCACGGAAGCACCTAATACTAAAGGAGTTACCTTTGCTATATTCTTGAATAGTTTTGACATGGGTCAATCCTCACACCTTATTCTATGGATTGAATGGACTATGAATACAAACAGACTATATGTTCAGCCTGAATTATAATCATATTCTATGCCAATTCCCCCTTGGCTGGGTTAAGTTAATTCTATGATATGACAGAAAAATTTCTGTCTGAATCTTATTAAGATTAGGACTTAAGTACTTGACAAATTAACCATGATGTGCATCAAGGAAAATCCCTCCTTTCAGACTTGCGGCGATTAACTTCCCAAGGATAGCGATCGCTCAAAAGTGATCAAGAAATCACGTTAAAATGCCCGAAACCCATCTATCACATTTAGTCAATCCTGTCAATGGGTAACTTCTAAAGATTTTGTTAAAATCTCAGCCTTATCAGTTATCAGTTATCAGTTATCAGATGTGAGTTTTCAGTTCACGAGGGACGAATCCAAGACCTAATTAGTTAAGCTAAAAGCTTTGATGTGCTTAGTTTCTAACCTTCTTTTTGGGTAGAAGAATTGTCAGATTCTGTCTTTTGCCTCTTGCCTGTTGCCTCTTGCCTTCAGTAGCTGATTACTGTTGACTGATCACTGATAAAATCTCCGCACTCCCATAACAATAGTTGTGTGAACGAGGGTGGTCAATATATTGCTAGACTTTGGGGTTAGAATATAGCTCGATGCCTAGAGTTAAAAACAGCAGGATTGCTTCTGAAAGCTGAGGGCTAGAGATAAAGACTCGATTCTTAAATTTAAGCACCGAGAAGGGAGATAAAGATGGTCAATTTTGGGCTGAATTCGGCCAGTATCTTAGGAATTTTTCTGGCAGTGGCCGGAGCCGGGTTATACTTCCTGCGCTCGGTGCGGCCGGAACTTTCCCGCGATCATGATATATTTTTTGCCGCCGTTGGTTTACTGTGCGGTTTAATTCTACTTTTTCAAGGGTGGCGACTGGATCCAATTTTGCAATTCGGACAATTTCTGCTGACTGGGGCAGCGGTGTTTTTTGCCTTCGAGACGGTAAAATTAAGGGGTTTAACCACAGAACAGGCCCGCCGCGGCACGTCTTTTGTGGATGAACGTCCTGTGAGTCAGGAATATCGGGCCGAATTGGAACCCCTCGACACCTACGAACCAGAGGAACGTTACGAAGATAATCCCCGTTTACGCGGTTACGATGATCCCCGCTCTTCCCGCACTTCTAGTTATCAGGACGAGGAACCCCGCAGCACCCGCACCCGTCGGCCGGCCGATACTAGCAGTCGCAAAACCAGTAATCGTCGTCCCCGCAATAGTTCCTCCACTAGCGATCGAGATGTTTATGATCAGCGCCGTAGCGGTGATGATTGGGAAGAAACCAGTTCCCGTCCCCGTCGTCGTCCCGCTAGTGAAGAGACGAGCAGTAAACCGCCCCGCACTAGCCAAAAACGTCGTCCTCGCCCAATAATTGAGGATGATCCGCCATTTAAAGGGGAATACGTCGATTATCAACCGATCGATTCTAGCGATACCGGCGATCGAGAAGATTGGCAGAGACCGGATAATAGTGAACGGGAGTCGAGTAATGATCATCCGACTAGGTTTGATTATTAAGGAGTAGGTCCGATGACCAAAGCTCCCTTTTTCCTGTTTATCTGCTTGTTTTTAGGGGTTATAGGCGGTTGTAATCTCAATAACCCCGGTTTATCTACAGGAACCCTCAATAGTCGCTATAATGACGAAAAACCTGCCCTGAGTGGTGATGGTCGTTGGCTGGCTTTGCTGTCTAATCGTCGCGGTAGTAATCAGATACTGCTGTATGATTTGCAGACAAAACAATACCAGACCCTAGGGGGATTATATACGGGTCAAGAAATTACCGATAGCCCTAGTTTAAGCCAAACGGGGCGTTATCTGGCTTATGTGGTGATTATTGAGGGTCGTCCCGTCATCGCTTTATATGATCGCATTACCGATCGTTCTGAGTTATTGAGTCAAAATTATCGCGGTTGGTTGCGAAATCCCCGTCTTAGTCCCGATGGTCGTTATCTTGTCTTTGAGTCCGCTCGTCGGGGACAATGGGATGTGGAGGTTCTCGATCGCGGTCCGAATATCGAGTTAGATATTGCCGATGGCAGTCCCGTTGAAAGTCCCAAACCGTGAAACGTTATTTTTTTATTAGTCTTGTTGCTGTAATTAGTTTGTTAACTGGATGTGCGGGTTATCCCAGTTTATTGTCTTTTCCTTTCGATCGAGGGGGGAGAAGTTTAAATAGTGCTGCTAGTGAATTAACTCCCTATCTTGCCTCTCGCTATCTCGTTTTTGCTTCCGATCGCAATGGTTCCCAAGCTATCTATCTTTTTGATGCTATTGATCGCCGTTTACTGTCTTTACCTGGCCTAAATTCTCTCGATCAGATCGCTTCTAGTCCTTCCATTAGTGAAGATGGTCGTTATATCGTTTTTACTGCCAGTCGTCAGGGAAAAACGGCTATTTATCTGTATGATCGACAAACTCAACAGAGAAGGGAAATTGCTCCCGATCTCCTCGCGGAAGTACGCAATCCGATCATCAGTGCCGATGGTTCTAAAGTGGCTTTTGAAGCGGCAAAAAATGGGCAATGGGATATTATGATTTACGATCTATCTGGACGGGTATTAGTCAATGAAAATCAGTGATCATTAGACCTCTTGTAAAAATCAAAAATTGTTGTTAGGGTTAGGAGTCAGTAGCCAGTAGTCAGTAGTCAGGAGAATTAAGAATGAATAATAATCAATTAAATAGTCTATTGACAGATTTCATGCTATTTAATCCTTATTTTTGTCGTTTTTGAAACCTCAAAAATTATCCTAAACCCATAGCTTTTAGTCGATGTTCTAGAAATTGTTTTCCCTGTTTTTCGCCGTCAGCGATCAGACGCTGGATATTGGCAGGAGAGCGATCAAGTTTACTTTCATAGTTGAGACTATTGGCTAATTCCGCAGACATTTCGATCATCGGGATATGGTAATCTTGATCGGGATCTTCTGGGAAAGATTTAGGAATTTTTAATGGTTCTGTTAATCCGATCTCGCTCAAAAATTCCTCTTTAAAGGCTCCTTTGAGAAATAATTGATTGAGAAAGTCAATCTGATCGAGACCTTGAAATAGGGAAACATTGCCTTCTAATTCATTACGGCGATCAGCAATATCATCGGATTGCACGGGGATCTTATCTCTAGAGGTGGGATTAATTTTAATTACCCAAATTTCATCGGGAATATTTTCGATTCCAACAAATTCACGGCGAATTAAAGAACGGATGGGGGGATTATCGGAAAATAGTCCATCCCAGTAGGCCATAGTTTCAATGGTGACAGCAGGAAAAATGTTAGGAACACAAGCAGAAGCTAGGATATGTTCAATTTTAACTGCTTCCTGGCGCGAGTTAAATTTACTTAACTTTCCTGTCAGGATATTACAGGCCCCAATTAATAAAACTGGGGGTTCTGGTTTAGCTCCCCAAGTGGCTAATTCCGAAAAGTCAATATGCGCTCTTAGTAACTGATCAAAGTTGGTAAAGCGACTGCGTAAACCATAGGTAGCTATAGAAAATAAGGTTTTAGTAATCGGAGAGGAAGGACTGAGATTATACTGGGGAATTAATCCTTTGCTGGCCAATTCTAGAGCTTTAATAGCTGAGTCATTAAATAGTTGTTCTTGGGGAGTTCGAGCGCTATTATCTTCCCAAAAATCAATCATTCTTTTCCAAACGACGCTATCACCTTTTTTGAGAGCATACCAGGTGAAAAAGGCACAGATAGCACCGCCAGAAGTACCACTGAGACTGACAATATTAAAGTAATCTTGCACTTTATTGTCAAATAATGCTTTCAAGGCGCCAGCAGTAAAAGCAGTTTGACTGCCGCCTCCCTGACAAGCGATCGCGATTTTGGCTTTCATAAATATCCTTTAAATGGCTTCTATCTAAGCCCTAGGGCTTTAATTTAAGGTTAATTGATAAACTTAAAATCGGATGCAAAAATATAGAAATTTTTCTGATTTTCAGAAGAGCTGCTCGGTAGATTTTGCTATCACTTTTAGAAAAGGATAGGATTTCAAGGAAATTGTCTAGGCAATTAGCTGAAGCCATCAGCCTTCAGCTAGAACAAGGTAATAATAACTAGAAAAATGGAAAAACTGATAACTGATAACTGATAACTGATAGATTAAATTACCGTGCCGTCGGGAATAGTGGCATTTTTGAAAATAACCACGATGCCGCTGCGAACATAGAAACCTAAATCTTCGCGATTAGCTTCTTCCACACGATCTTTGTTAACAATTAAAACATTGGAACCAATGCGAGCATTTTTGTCCACAATTGCCCGACGAATAGTGGAACCTGGACCGATACCCACGGGAATTTTGGCATTTCCGATCAGACTTTCCCGTTCGGGGAAAGACTCATAAAAGTCGGCTCCCATCAGCATTGTATCCTCGATCGTGCAGTCTTTGCCGACTCGACTACGAATACCTAAAATCGAGTGATGGATGCGAGATTCTTTGAGAATACAACCTTCAGAAATCATCGATTCTGTCACCGTACAATTGAGCATTTTTGTGGGTGGCAGATAGCGAGAACGGGTATAGATGGGGGCTTTTTCGTCGTAGAAACTAAAGGCGGGATTTGGTTGTTGAGTCAGGGCGAGATTAGACTCATAAAAGGCCTCAATCGTCCCGATATCTTCCCAGTAACCCTTAAATAAATAAGCCTGAAGATTGTAGTCTTTAGCCGCCGAGGGAATAATTTCCTTGCCGAAATCGGTCTGTTCTTTATTGGCATCGAGCAGATCGATTAAAACATTCTTTTTAAAGACATAAATTCCCATGGAAGCGATGTAGGGACTTTGACGAGCTTGGTCGGGACTTAAGCCTAAAATCGTCGTATCTACCCGCATTCTTTCCAATTCTGGCCCTTTGGGTTTCTCATAAAAATCAACAATTCGCCCCGAATCATTAATTTTCATCACCCCAAAAGCGGAGGCCCGACGTTCATCGATGGGAACCACCGATAAAGTGATATCGGCGTTGGTTTCCCGATGGCGTTCGATGAACTTGCTGTAGTCCATGCGATAGAGATGATCTCCCGAGAGAATTAGATATTCATCGATATCCCAATCCTTCATCGTCCAGATATATTGTCGTACTGCGTCGGCCGTGCCTTGAAACCATTGAGGATTTTCCATGGTTTGTTGAGCCGCCAAAACTTCCACGAAACCATCGCTAAAACCCGTAAAATTATAGGTACGATTGAGGTGACGATTGAGAGAAGCGGAATTAAATTGCGTCAACACATAGATTTTGTCAATCTGGGAGTTAATACAATTGCTGACGGGAATATCGATTAAGCGATATTTTCCCGCTAGGGGGACGGCAGGTTTTGCCCGCAGTTTCGTTAACGGATAAAGGCGAGTTCCGGCCCCGCCACCCAAAATAATAGCTAATACTTTTTTCACGCGCGTAACCCTCGCGATTGGCTGTTTCCTTCTCAAAGTAAGTGTAGGATGATAGCGCACCTTATTGATAGAGGGGAAACAAAAATCTAGATCCAAAAGTCATCAAGAGGGAATTGATCGGAGTCTTTGGGGATAAATTGGCTAAAATTATGAATTTCTGGGCTAAATCATTAATATTCACCTTTTTTCTCCCTTTACCGTACCTAATGCCCGCCACGGTGACGGGCGATCGCTGTTCTTGGTTAGCCCAAGGTTCCGATGTACAGACTTTCGGTAAACAAGGTCAAAGCGGGAAAGCTGGCAAGGTCGGCAGCCAAGGCAAAAATAGTGACAGTTTAACCCTTTTTCTCGATGGTTCTCCCCTAAAACTCGATATTTCGGGACAAAAAGGGGTTGATGGTGAAAATGGCGGCAATGGCAGCGATGGCAACTGTAGCGGTCAACCTAGCAACGTCACACGAAATCTTCAGGCGGCCGGTGGTGGTAACGGTGGCAATGGGGGTAATGGGGGTGATGGGGGCAATGGCGGCGCTTTAACCCTCTATGCCACTAATTTAGATTTTTTAAGACAAGTAACGGTCAATGCGGCCGGAGGCGCCGGGGGTTTTGGGGGTCAGGGAGGCCAGGGGGGCAAGGGTTGTCGCTGTTCCCAACCTTTCTGGACAATTCAAACCTGCAGCGGTAGGCCGGGGGATGCCAATTATAGCTGTACCACCAGAGAATTTAGCTGTCAGGATGGTCTCGATGGGGCGACGGGTAATAGTGGTCGTAACGGTCGCGAGGGACGTTTAGGACAGTTAACTTTAATTCAAATTGATCGCCCTTTAACTGCCGATCAACCGAGCGCAACTGTTCCCCTTTCGGAGTTAAAAGAACGGGGTTATATTCTATCTAAAAATAGTTGGGAAACTCGTACTGGGGCAATGTCTTTATTTTCTCCCGGTTCCCTGATCGATGATCAATATCGGATTTTATTAGATCGATCGGAACGTTCTTTTATTTTAATTTGGAATGCCCCCCAAGAGTTTAACCGGTTTGCTAATCAGCGTTTTACTTTAACCCTTGATGCTCAAAAGGAAATGAAGGTAACTGTCCCCAGTGAATTGTGGATCGAGGGAACCACTCAAAAACGCAATAATGTTACGGAATTTGTCGTTTATAATGCTGTTTTTGAACGAGATGTCACCCAATTAGAAGCAAAAGGTATTACAGGAAATGGTACTGATTTAAGGCTTTTTCTCGAAGATAAAGCTTCCCAATCGAATTTAATTGGCACTAAATTTAAACTGCGTTATCGCGTCACTCGTTGGCAAGCAGACGACCTGCAAACCAGTCCCAGAACTGATTTTGTCACTCGCTATGAAGGAGATATGCCTGCTAATTTAATCCGACAGGAGGGCAATCAATTTATTCTGGATATCGGTCAATTACCCTTACCTGTGGAATCCTTGCGATCGGGTACGGGGGTAGAAATCGAGTTACTTGCTACTCGTTCTTTTGCCGGTTATTCCAAAGAACAAAAAATCGTCATCCGCGACACGATTAAAGGGGCAAATATGCCACGGAGATAAGTCAAAAAAGTTCCCTTCTCCTTTCTCCGGTGCAATGTTAAGTAGGTAGGCGTTAAAAATTATCAACTTACCTCGTCTATATTTCACATTTATTCAGCAAACCCTATCTAACTACCTCTTGCCTCTTGCCTATCCTAACCAAGAAATTAATTTTGCCCTATTACTTATCAGTTCCCATCTGTTGCGTCTAAGCTTTCTATTCCTGTTTAGATTTATGTAGGGGATCCATATAAATCTCTAAGCGCTTAAATACCACAGAGGAAAGGGTAGTTAAAACCAAATAAACTACAGCAACAGCGATATAAATCTCGAAAGCTTTATAGGTAGTGGCCACCATTAATTGACCTTGCCGGAATAATTCTTCAAAACCGATTACTGCCGCTAAACTGGTATCTTTAATTAGGGTGATAAATTCATTCCCCAAGGGCGGCAACATCCGGCGAAAAGCTTGGGGAAAAATCACCTCGTGCATGGTTTGCACTGGGGACATCCCTAAACTAGAACAAGCTTCCCATTGACCATTATCGATCGATTGAATACCGCCGCGCATAATTTCAGCTAAATAGGCCGCTACATTTAAACTTAGGGCAAATAGGGCCGCCGGTAAACGATCTAAGTCGATATTTAAGCCAATTTCTCGGAACAACCCGGGCAAACCAAAATAGATCAAGAATAATTGCACCAGCATCGGTGTTCCCCGAAAGAAATCCACATAGATGCGGCAAATTATTTTTAACCATTTGTAGGGAGAAATCAGGGCAATAGCCACTAAAGTTCCACCGATTAACCCGAAAAGAAAAGACAGAACCGTTAACAGAATTGTCCAGGGAACCCCTTTCACAATCAGGTTATAGAATAATTCTCCCCAGTTAAACCTCGATTCCTGTAAATTCTTTAAAGCTGGGGCAAATAAGGGTAATTCTGGCGGTTTTTCTCCAAACCATTGCCTAAAAATAACATCGTACTGACCACTTTCTATAACTCGACCGAGAGCATCATTAATTAACTGGAGATAGGGGGAATTTTTGGGTAAAGCAATGCCGTAGAATTCTTCCGTTAATAATTCTCCGACCACCTTTACTCCCCTTAAACCCGCTTGTTTAATTGCATACAAAGTCACGGGTTTATCGTTAACTACCGCCTCAACTCGACCATTAATTAATTCCTGCAAAGCTAAAGCGGCCGAGTCAAATTGACTAACTGTTGCCCCCGGTATTTTTGTCGCTTCTAAGGCTCCTGTTGTGCCAATTTGGACGGCAATTCTTTTGCCTTTTAAGTCTTCAAAATTTTTAATCGTCTTATTATCTTCCCGAACAGCGATCGCTAAACCAGCCCTAAAATAAGGTCGAGAAAAAGAAATCGCTTGAGCGCGTTCGGCGGTGATGGTCATGCCACTAATAGCGGCTTCCACTGTTCTCGCTTGTAGAGCCGGAATAATGCCATCAAAGGGTAAATTTCTAAAGTCAATGTTGAGATCGGCTTCCTTGCCAATCGCCCGCATTAAATCGATATCAAACCCGGTTAATTGTCCCCCTTGTTGAAATTCAAAGGGTGGAAAAGTCGCTTCTGTGGCGACTCGAAAAGGATTAGGAGGAGTCTGAGAAAAAGCGGGAATAACAGTTAATCCGATCGCCAAAACTAATCCTAACAAGGCAAAGATGACTCTCTGTACCGCCCGCCCTCGCCAAAATTTAATCATTTTTTAATTGTTTCTCCTTGATTTTTTTACTCAATTAAGTTATGGATTTTGTCCTACTCCTCACCTAAGACAGATGTAGAGAGACTATTTGAGTATTATGATTATTCCTCTTGATAAAATGTCGTCAAGGATACAATTTAGCAGAAACTAATCTGGATACTTTTATACAGAATCTAAAATTTTTTACGAGAGGACATCATGACCACTACCACCCCTGTGATTGTTAGTGAAGGTTTACGCAAAAGTTACGGCTCTTTAGAGGTACTTAAAGGAGTTACAGGCACTCTTTATCAAGGGGATGTGGTATCGGTAATCGGTCCCTCTGGCTGCGGCAAAAGTACCTTTTTACGCTGTCTCAATCGTTTGGAAACAATTAACGGCGGCCGCTTGGAGGTGATGGGAATTGACATCTCTTCCCCGAAGTTAAATCAATCCGTCCTCCGCAACTTACGCAGCCGGGTAAGTATGGTGTTTCAACACTTTAATCTTTTTCCCCATCTCACCGTTTTACAAAACTTGATGTTGGCCCCCAAGCAAGTGTTACACCACTCGGAAAATGAGGCTAAGGATACGGCAATTCATTATCTGGAAAAGGTGGGATTAGCACCAAAAGCCGATGTTTATCCCGACCAATTATCGGGAGGCCAAAAACAACGGGTGGCGATCGCTCGCAGTCTCTGCATGAAACCAGAGGTGATTTTATTTGATGAACCCACTTCGGCCCTGGATCCGGAATTAGTCGGGGAAGTGTTAAACGTCATGCGTCAATTGGCCGATGACGGTATGACTATGGTAGTCGTCACCCACGAAATGCAGTTCGCTAAGGAAGTCTCTAACAAGGTTTTGTTCTTTAATCAAGGTGTCATCGAAGAAGCAGGCGATCCCGACACCTTTTTTAATAATCCCCACAGCGAGCGCTTACAAGCCTTTTTAAGTCGCATCAATAGTAATTAGGGTTGGCTGAGGCAAAAGGCAAAAGGCAAAAGGCAAAAGGCAAAAGGCAAAAGGCAAAAGGCAAAAGGCAAAAGGCAAAAGGCAAAAGGCAAAAGGCAAAAGGCAAAAGGCAAAAGGCAGCTTTATTCTCCCCACACCCTACACCCCACACCCCACACCCCACTTCCCCAACAATTGTAAAGAAATGTTACAATTATGCCGTTATAACAGCTTACCATCTTGACAGGAGAGAAAGACAGTGGTTATAGTAGAGACACATACCCGGGTAAACCAATTTAGTGATATGCAAGACAAGCAAAAAGTCACACTGTACCTTCCCCCTGGAGTCCATCGTCAACTGAAAATCAAAGCCGCGATCGATGAAGAATCGATGTCAGGGCTGGTGGAAAAAGCGATCGCTTTCTACCTAAAATACCCCGAAAAGGTAGAAGAAATCGAAGCCGCCGCCTACGGCAAAACCTATCAGGTTCATGTCTGTCCCGAGTGTGATGCCGCGTTAGTGATGAAAGAAGATCGGCTAAGGTCGATCAAACGCCAGCCCGCAATAGTGGGCGACGAGTTCCCGCTCGAAGTTCCCGAACCCGTTGGCGTTCAAGGAACCACAGAAGGAGAAGCAGCCTTAGTTCCCTGCTAAACTCTCAGTAGCCGAACAAGGCATCTACAGCCATCAGCCGCCCAAGGTCAAAACCGTTACCACAAATAGGGTCGATGTTATGAAAGAAGAGCTAGGAATTCTCGTCAAGGCTCAGTATCCCCTGATTTACCTCGTCACCTCCGAGGAGGAAAGGGCGGAAGAAGCCATCAGCAAAATAGCCCAACTAAATACACAACATCGACGGGTGTTTGTCTGGACTGTCACCCACGGCATGATCGAACTGGGTCAACCGCGCCAAACCAGTCAACATAATACCGTGTCGCCAGAAGCGGCGATCGAATGGGTAGTGCGTCAACGGGAAGGGGGTATCTACATCTTTAAAGACCTGCATCCGTTCATCACTTCTGCTCCGGTGACTCGCTGGTTAAGAGATGCGATCGCCAGCTTTAAAGGAACCGAAAAAATCATTATTTTAATGTCTCCCCTGCAAGAAGTCCCTATAGAACTAGAGAAAGACGTGGTAGTTCTAGATTTTCCTCTGCCGGACATGGGAGAGTTGGATACGGTTCTCTCGCAACATCTAGGCAAAAATCAAAATCGTCGTACCACCACAGAGGTCCGGGAAAAACTCCTGAAAGCGGCCTTGGGTTTAACCAAAGATGAAGCCGAAAAAGTTTACCGCAAGGCCTATGTAAAAGCCAACAAATTAACGGAAGACGAGGTAGAAATCGTCCTTTCCGAGAAAAAACAACTGATTCGCCGCAACGGAATTTTAGAATACATTGAAGAGGACGAGACCATCAATGCCGTCGGCGGTCTGGAAGAACTAAAAAAATGGTTAAAACAGCGCTCGAACGCCTTTACAGAAAGAGCCAGAGGTTACGGACTCCCCCAACCGAAAGGAATGCTAATTTTAGGAGTACCAGGCTGTGGTAAGTCCTTAATTGCCAAAACCACCTCGCGCCTCTGGAGTTTACCGCTCCTGCGCTTAGATATGGGACGGGTTTACGATGGTTCCATGGTGGGACGGTCCGAGGCTAACCTGCGTAATGCCTTAAAAACTGCCGAATCCATCTCTCCGGCCATTCTTTTCATCGATGAATTAGATAAAGCTTTTGCCGGTGGTACAGGATCCGCCGATTCCGATGGGGGAACCTCTAGCCGCATCTTCGGCTCCTTCCTGACTTGGATGCAGGAAAAAACCTCGCCCGTCTTCGTTATGGCCACAGCTAACCGGATTGAACGGCTACCCGGGGAATTTCTCCGCAAGGGGCGCTTCGATGAAATCTTCTTTGTCGATTTGCCCAATTCCGAAGAAAGACAAGATATCTTTAATATTCACCTGACTAAACGACGCTCCGACATTTCTCGCTTCGATTTGGAGCAGTTAGCCAAGGTATCCGATGGGTTTTCCGGTGCGGAAATAGAACAGGCGCTGATTGCCGCCATGTATGAGGCCTTCGCCCAAGATCGCGAATTCACGCAATTAGACATTATTGCGGCGATTAAGGCGACTCTGCCCCTATCTCGCACCATGACCGAACAGGTAACTGCCCTGCGTGATTGGGCCAGACAACGCGCCCGACCTGCTTCGGCCTCCGTCGCTGAGTACCAGCGATTGGAGTTCTAACAGACTTTCGCCCGCTCCCAACGGGATGAAAGGCTAGTTCTCAGGGACTAGCAATGCCTCGAAAAGCCGCTTGGCGGCACTCTTTAACTCTCAATCTGTTGTTGTTAATTCTTAATCTACAAAGAGGAAATTCCAATGTCTCATTTCAGCACTCTCCGGACCAAAATCACCGATGCCGAAATCCTCAAAGCTTCTCTCCGCGACCTCGGCATTAGCGTGAAAACCGAAGCCGATGTTCGTGGTTACAACGGTCAACGGGTTCGCTCCGACATCGTTGCTGTTCTCGATGGCGAATATGATCTCGGTTGGTCCCGCAATACCGACGGCAGTTTTGATTTAATCGCTGACCTCTGGGGTGTGGCCAAAAAACACAATCAAACCGAATTGATCAACTCGATCAACCAAAAATACGCTGTGAACAAAACCCTATCCGAAGTGAAACAGCGCGGTCTGCAAAACGCTAACGTTAAGCTAGTCGTTCAAAGCTAAGATTTACAGCGCGTTCCCAAGCCTAGGGGTTGACCAGTTCGGTTAACCCTTTTTTCTGTCTGTGGGGTATGTTAAGAATAGTAAAATTAACTTGACAAAAATGCTCCGACCCGAAGAAAGAACTAAACTCGATCCGACCAAAGACAGCGATTTTTATGCTTTTCCCCGCTTTGTCACCCACGTGGATGAGGGTTTTATCGATCGATTAACCGCTCTCTACCGAGAGATATTATCGCCGAATACGCGCATTTTAGACCTGATGAGCAGCTGGGTGTCCCATTTACCGGAGGAGATGGAATTCGAGCATATCGAAGGTCACGGGATGAATAGGGAGGAGTTAGCCAAAAATCCCCGCTTGCATAGTTATTTTGTCCAAGATTTCAATGCACAGCCAAAATTGCCCCTAGGGGATAGTTCTTTTGATGCGGTGTTAATCACGGTGTCGGTGCAGTATTTGCAGTATCCAGAGGCGATTTTTGCGGAACTGTATCGCATTTTAAAGCCTAATGGTCTGGTGGTGGTCAGTTTTTCCAATCGAATGTTTTATCAAAAAGCGATCGCTGCTTGGCGCGATAATAGCGATTTAGGCCGGGTAGCGTTAGTGAAATCCTATTTTAAATCGGTGGCGGGATTTAGGGAAGTACAGGCGATCGTTCGTCCTGCTACTACCCCCAGTTTCCTGCAAATGTTAGGAATTATGGTTGCTGATCCCTTCTATGCAGTGATAGGAAAAAAAGAATCTTCTCTAGGATTATAATCACCGTTAACAATCAGATGGCTATTCCGATAATATCTGTAATTCGTTGGAATAGCCTATTTGATCTGTCCTGGTTTATTGTTCACTTGTGTTGGATGTAATTCCTCCGCAAACTGTAAACTAAGAGATTTGTGTAAGTATTGCCAGAGGATTTAACGAATACTTACAAGAATATCTCGATCTACAATATCAACTGATAATGCAAACTGGTGTAAGTACTCTCTAAAGTTGTTGAACATCAATAATTACCTCGAAATCGTTGGCATTTTTTCAAGAAAACCTACTACATTTTTTATTCTATCAATCACAAAATCACGCTCTAAATATGACAGCAAAGCTCCAGCTTTTGGCCCACGCTCTTTACCTAAGAACGATAAATAAACAGCTTTAAATGCAAGGGGTTGCTGCATTTCTAACTCTTTTGCTGTTGCAAATAAAGTTGTTTGCAATTCGTCAGCTTCCCAAACCTTAACATCTGTCAAGCTATAAGTTAGCTGTCTGAGATAAGCAACCTGCTCCTGAGTCAAGTCCCTAACTTTCTCAGGAACCCTGTCAAGATAAAGAACCAATTTCTCTTCTTCGTCAGCATAGTCCGCCAACCATTTTTGGGCAACTGAAATCCTTTGATTGGCAATTTGCCAATCATATTCGTTTAAAGGCTGAGTACTACGTTTTTCAATCTCTTGACGAATATCGAGGTGAGGCACTTGCAGTAAAGAAATCAGCGTGCTGAGATCAACAGGATGGTAAGGCTTAATCACTCCATCAAGTTGAGAGTAAAACAATGGCATTAACTCTTCAGGCAAAGCAGATTCTTGCTGGGCATCTGCTGATAAAGCTTGATACTTATCAGCTAGAGAATCGTAGTCTCTAAATAGCCTGGTTGTCGTTTCATAATTGGGCGCAAAGTTAATAACCGTCTTAGGCTGAGTTCGTAGCATTAAAAATCGAAGTAGCTCAGGAGGAAGTAACTCAGCGATTTCTTTGGCGCTTGAACCAACCCCCTTTGATGAACTCATCTTCGTGCCATTGACCAAAATGAATTCGTAGGGTGAATGGAAAGGTGGCTGTTTTCGTAGCACTTTTCGACAAATTGCATTCGCAACATCTCTAGATCCTCCTTTCTGGGAGTGATCTTTACCCGCAAGCTCAATGGTGATTCCCAATAAATCCCACTTTGCCACCCACTCAACTTTCCAAGGTAATTTACCATTGCCATTAAAAGGAGAAACCCAGCCTGAATGACCACAACCTTGAACCCAATCCGTTGCATCAGGTTTGCAAGTGTAGAACACTTCTGACCCGTTATAATCTGACACAACCGTTGTTGCAATCTTGCCGCAATTTTCACAAGCGATCTGAAAGGGATACCAGTTATCTGGCCGACGCGCTTTGCTCACCTCTAGATAGGCTTCTCTGACCAAATGAGCGTTTTTGAGGAAGGTATCAATGTAGGAATTCAAGCGACCTGAGCGGTATAGATCACGCAAATAGTAAACCTCTGGTCTAACCCCCAAATGCTCGAAAACCTCTAGAAACTCCCCCATGAAGTACTTTGCATAATCGCTGGCACTATTGTCCGGTGAAGGGACATTGCAAAGGGGAAACCCTAAGTAAGGTGCAAACTTCTCTCGATCGAGATAATGGGGAACAGTATCAAGTGCATCATAATCATCAACACCATAGAGGAATTTCGATGATTTACCAGAATGTTTCAAGGCTCGATAAATCACATCATGGATCACAACCCCTCTCAACGATCCAACATGAACTCTTCCAGATGGGGTTTTTGAATCGTTGACAACTTGGTTTCCTTGTGCATCCGCAGCAATTTTGTCGGCCCAAAACATGAATTAACCTTATGTATCTACAGTCTTTACATTTTACATTCTAAAGGAATATCTAACACTTGACATACTGGGTTATCTGGAGTAGGTCGAGATGAGGTGTAAATCTTTGGCCTGGGTTCAGGGGGTAGTCTTCTTTGTGCCATCTAATTAAAGACAAGATATCTTTAATATGCCTCGACTTCCCCGTATAAACATACTAACTATGGCTAAAAGTCTTACAGAGCCTGAGTTAAATCAACACAATACTAATGGACTACTGGACACAAAATCCTGAAGTCTTTACGCGGATAGGGTTTGAGGCAAAAACTTTCAAATTTGACCTTTGGACCGTTATAGCTTGTTTCGGGGCAGAAAACCAGCAAAAACATGGCTACAGAGGGAATCGCTTACTCTAGAGATTAATGACACTATCTGTTACCATCAGGTTAGGGATCACTATACAGCCAACTCTACGGAATCGCTCTACTCCAGATACAGTCAATGGTACAGCGGCTCGACGGCCCAACTGAGCATCGCCGAACGTCCATTTTTAAGCGAAAAATGTACCCAGTAGCCTCTTGGCAATTTTTTCTGAGAAGCGACCTGCAGTAAGGGTTTTGTTGATTTTTTAGTATTTATGTATGGGGGAAGTCCAGATATATTTTCAAATCCTCGAATAGCAGATTTTTTATTAGTTATATAAATAAGTAGTCGTGCAAAATTAATTTCCTAGTGAAGATAGGCAAGAGGCAAGAGGCAAGAGCGGGGTTAGATATGTGTAATTAATTTTGCTTAGGTACTTATGTTGATCAATATTCTTGATTTCCTTATTTTTGAGAAAAATATAGATAACCGCATAGGTCAGAAATGTTGAATCCTTAGATAAAACTTTATACACAAGCTGAAATTGCAAAAGTGTTTTAGACAAACTCAATTATAAACAAAGTAGTGCAATTGAGAATTTAACTTATCTTATCCTATTTTTAGCCCTGAAATATATGATAGCGATGATAGTTTAAAAAATCCAAATCCGGTGAGAAGCGATCGGGAACATTTAAAGTTTTACCGCGATAGTTGATAAAATTTAGTTCTAACGTCTCGCTACCTTGATCCTGAGCCTTTTTTTCGATCTCATGGCCAATAATTAATCTTAAATCCTCATCGAAACTAATTAAACCTCGATCGAAAGCAGTATCATGAGTACGAGCTAGGCACAGGCCATTATGAGGGTTTAAACGCTGTTCGGGAAATTGACTCCAGGGTAATATATGACTAGCTGTTAGTAAGAGAGGAATGGGATTTCCTGTAATACAGCAACGATAGTTATATAGGGCTAAAATTGTCTTTCTAAAAAAGTTTTGTCCGATTCTAACTTTTCTGATTGCCTCGGTTTCTGTTTTGATATTTTCTAAAAAATCAAGTCTAGTAAAATCCTCTTGCTGTTCGTTGATAACTCCTAAAAGAACCTGTAATTTTTCCTCACTTTCTAGGGCTAATTCTGTCCAGTTATCCTCGAACTCCTGCCAGATTTGCCGATCAGCTTTACTGATACCTTTTAACCCCTGTACTCCTCGCAATTGATGCCTGGGATCGAGAGAACCAAAATTACATAATTTCATCACCAGGGCCGATGGTGTTCGCTGTAACTTTTCAGCGACTTCGATAATAACAGGATTATTGGTGTGGAATTGTCCATAGGGAAATTTATAGTATAAATTGAGAGCGATCAGCAGCTCATCCCTTGTCCATAAATTCTTAGTCATAACCCCTAAAAAATACCACCATCAGCCCTGAAATTACTGCTCAAATCAAATCGGGAAAAACTTCGCGCACTGCTGGATGAATTAACCGATGATTGGCGACATTTAACCCCTTAGCGAGGGAAACATCTTGATCCAAAGCTTTTACTCCATGGTCGGCTAATTTAATAACGTAGGGTAGGGTACTATTATTTAAAGCTTGAGTTGCCGTCCAGGGTACTGCTCCAGGCATATTAGGGACACCATAATGTACTACTCCCGACGCCAAGTAAGTCGGTTGACTGTGGGAAGTGGCCCGCAGAGTTTCCACGCAGCCCCCTTGGTCCACTGCCACATCGACAATTACAGAACCAGGGTTCATTTTGGCGACTAAAGAGCGAGAAACCAGCGTCGGCGCTCGTTTTCCTAAGACTAGCACTGCCCCAATCAATAAATCAGCCCTAGGAACCACATTTTCTAATTGTGCTGGGCTACTATAAAGCAATTCTACCCTGGAACCGAATAAAGTTTCTAAATAGGCCAAGCGCTCGACGTTAATATCTAAAATAGTTACTTTTGCCCCCATACCGATGGCAATTCTGGCCGCTTCCGTACCCACCACACCCCCGCCAAGGATAACCACTTGTCCAGGACTCACCCCGGGGAAACCCCCCAGTAAAACTCCCCTACCTCCCTGTTGTTTTTCCAGATAGCGGGCCCCAAATTGTACCGAAAGACGACCGGCAATAACACTCATGGGAGTCAAGAGAGGCAAGCGACCATCAGCAAGCTCGACCGTTTCATAAGCGATCGCAGTTGTTCCCGACTCGATTAATGCTTCCGTTAAATAGCGCTCGGCTGCTAGGTGTAAATAGGTGAATAGGAGAGCTTCCTTATTTAAAAAGCCGTATTCTGCCTTAAGCGGCTCTTTTACCTTGACAACTAGCGGTTTATCCCAAACTTGTGCCGCTTTTTCCACAATTTTGGCCCCGGATTTTTGGTAATCCTCATCGCTGAATCCAGCACCCAATCCGGCGGCCGTTTCCACGAATACCCTATGACCGCGATCATTGAGTACACGCACACTGCTGGGACTTAAACCGACGCGAAACTCTTGATCTTTAATCTCTTTGGGAACACCTATTTCCATGGTTTGCTTCTGGGGGACTATTTCTAACTAGGGTATGCTGAAAAAGTTTTTCGGTGGAGGTAGGGTGTGGGGTGTGGGGTGTAGGGTTTTAGCCATTTTCAGGGGAAAAGTCCCGGAATTTCCCCCCGGATCACTCCAAAGGCCAGTACTTATCGAACAATGTTTTTAGATTTATTCAGCCAACCCTATAGTTGCGAGTTATCAGACATACTATGTGGGAATTTTAGCGACTTTTTTGGTATTCTTCCAGCAAATCGATTAAATCCACCTGACATTTGGTGGGTAACAAATCCGCTAGGGAAACTTGCAGATGACCACCTCCGAGGGTGACTTTTATCTCCCGCAGCACAGACATGACTGCATTCTCACTTAAACTGTCGTTTTCGAGCAAAGGGAAGACTTTTTCGGCAACGACGCTGTGTAAATGGGCCTCCCGGAGATAGAGATGCCATTTAGCCACGTCAATGTAGATATTGTCGCCGATTTGGGCGGCCAGATTTTCGATGTCCTGAGTTGTGTTAGCCATGGGGTGTTACCGAGTAGTTAGCGATCGCCGCTATATAAATCAAATGTCCCACCAATAGAATAGCCCAAATTCCCGTGAACAGATTCAACCAAGTCCAATCGGAAAATTTAATGATATGAAAAAACCACAACCCTGAATTAATCGCTAAAAAAGCCGCCACATGAACGGCGAAATTCATGCGATCATCTAAACGTCGGAAAGCGGGATCGTTTTTGCGATCGGGTTGACGGGGCCAACGAGGAGGCATAAGCAGTGATCAGTTGTCAATTATCAGTTATCAGTGTACCGGTTTTTTAGCCAATAGATAACGTCATCGACTGGTCGGGAAAGAAACTGGTCAAACTAATCCTATTGAAAGATTAAATAATACCTTTCGACAAAGGATTTCTCGGCTGGTGAGAGAGAGTCTATCTTTCTCTAAAAAAATGGAGAATCACCTTGAGGAACCCTTTGGTATTTTATCCATGACTACAATGCACAGCAAAGCAAAGGATTAAACCGCCATCACTACTACCGAATCACCAGCCACTAGGAAATTTATTTTGCACTACTACTTAACCAGTAATATTAGATAGTCAACTTACCAAAAAGCTTTAAAATATCTTGGCAGGAAGACTGGTTATTCTCTGGGGAAACCCAGAGAATGTCCCGATCAGCGAAAAAATCAAGGGAAAGATGGGCAGTATTTTAAGTGTGGCGCCGATGATGGATTATACCGATCGCCATTTTCGCTATTTTTTGCGACAAATTAGCCGTCGTCCCCTTCTCTACACGGAAATGATCACGACGATGGCGATTAAACACGGCGATCGCTATAAGTTGCTGGGGTTCTCCCTAGCAGAAAAACCTCTAGCTTTGCAGTTAGGGGGTGATAATCCCTATCTTTTGGCAGAATGTGCTAAAATAGCCGAAGATATGGGTTATGACGAGGTAAATCTCAATGTGGGTTGTCCTAGTTCTAGGGTAAAAGAGGGCAATTTCGGTGCTTGTTTGATGGCTAACCCGGAATTAGTTGCGAGGGGAATATCGGCAATGAATCAAGCTGTATCGATTCCCGTGACTGTAAAACAGAGAATTGGCATTGATGATCAGGATAGTTACGAAAATATGGCGAATTTTGTCCGTATTGTCGCGGATGCGGGTTGTCAACGTTTTACCATCCATGCGCGGAAAGCTTGGTTACAGGGATTAAGTCCCAAGGAAAATCGCACCGTCCCCCCCTTACGTTACGATGATGTTTATCGCCTAAAAAATCAGTTTCCCCATTTGTTTATTGAGATTAATGGCGGTATCATTAATTTAGAACAGGCTAGACAACATTTACAATTAGTAGATGCAGTTATGATCGGTCGGGCAGCCTACGATAATCCCTATTTATTTGCCACAGTCGATCGAGATTTTTATGGGGAATCGGCTACTCCTCCTACCCGGGAAGAAGTAATCAAAAAAATGCTTCCCTACATCGATGAATGGGTGAGTAAAGGTTATAAATTACACCAGATCAGCAAACATCTTTTACAGCTTTTTGCCGGTCAGCCCGGAACTAAGGCCTGGAAGCGTTATATTAGTGAAAATAGCCATTTTCCTGGGGCCGATTCTGGGGTAATCTGGCAAGCTTTACAGCAGGTAAACTCCCTAAATGATCTGGCTAATCTGTCAATTTCTCATTGATTTATTTTCCTCTCTATGATTACCCAATCCTCAATTACTGCCGGGGTAAAAAATTCAGCTATGGCGGATTTTGTTTATCAACCTCCCCCGGCAGCTATCACAGCTAAACGTATTTTAATTAAACCTAATTTAGGTTATCCTGTGCCACCACCAGTAACGGTTAGTCTGCCGGTATTAAGTCAAGTTTTGCGGGGATTGAGGGGGGTAAATCCTGGGGCAGAAATTATCTTATTAGAGGGAGTTTGTTCGGCTATTTCTTTGAGAGAAATTATCGATATTTTGGGGATAAAATCTATTCTCGATCCTGGAATAAATATTCTTGATGCTGATAGTTTAACCCAGCAAGAATATCCGAATCTTTCCCCTTTTCCTGTCCGTTTTCCCTCGATGTTTGCCCCTAAAATTATCGAAGAAGTGGATTGTCGGATCACGATTGGAACCCTAAAACGCACCCATTTAAAGGATAAACCCCTGATTTCTGCTTCTTTAAAAAATCTCTATGGACTCTTTCCCCGTAGTCATTATAAAGCCCGTAGTCCCAACTCGCGGGGGCAATTACATCGCCCCTCCGTACCGCTAATTTTACAGGATGTTTATTTTTGTATCGGTCATCTTTTTGATGGGGCAGTGGTGGACGCTAATCTCAAATATTTTAGTAGCAATTGGCGCCCAGATCGAGGAAAATCTATTCCTCTCGGTCAAGTGTTTTGGGGTGATGATATGATTAGCGTGGATCACAGTGCTTGTCTGTTAGGTGATGAACCAATGCCGAGTTATTTAGAGGCGATCGATTTGCTTCGTTCTCAACTTTTAAACGGAACTAATTAGGGTTTGCTGAAAAAGTTTCTTGGTGGGGTTAGGAGTCAGGAGCCGGTCGTCAGGAGGGGAAGTCAGAATAACAGAATGACCTCGCGCAATCCTGTTTAAAAAATATACAGGAGAGTGGGGATCACCGGAGCGGGGGGAAATAATCTATAACTGGATTTTTATGGAAGCGAGCGAGGTGCGTTTGGCATTCTCAAAGATTAACCCATTGTCGGTTAAAGCAACTGCTCTTTAGGTTGCCCAAAACCCCCCTCGGTGAGGATGTCAAGCGTCTATCCAGATGCTGCCGTCTTCGATGCGAAGGGGATAAACGGGTAAAGCTTGGGGTTGAGAAACTGCCGCCATCGCTTTGTTAACCACAGGGGGCCAGGTAATCCAGTCTTTGACAGCACCACTACAGAGATCAAAAGAACTACGATGCCAGGGACAAACGATCGCGCCGTCTTCGGTAATTTTGCCCTTCGTCATCGATAATTTTAAATGAGGACAACGATTACCGACGGCGTGGAATTGACCGTTATTGTTAATCAACAGAATGGAATTTTCCCCCACTTTTACCACTTGACGGGCGCCGGGGGCAAGGGAATCTACAGATAATACTTTTGTCCAACTCATATTTTTATTTAACTAAGGGAGAGATCGAGAATGGTTTCGGGGTAATTTTGGGCAATAATATCCTGTTTAGCCCATTGTTGGTAATCTTGCAACAATTGACTCATTAAACGCTGTTTAATCCGCAATAAAACCCCTTTTAAGAGACTATTACCGGCGATTTCTAACAGCGGACGCGGGGTTAACCATAATGGCGGTGGTAGGGCGACTTTCACCTCAAGATTGGCTTTCCCCGCTAGATAGGTTTGATTATTTTTTTCCACAGGAGCGAGTTTGCCTTGAACATTGAGGCTAAAGCGATCGTTGATATAATCAATACCTTTGATCTGACAGTCTTCTGATTGCAAAAATATCGTCCCCTCAGAGGTAGCCCAGACATTAAGAATAACCGTGGGCTGAAAATAGTACATATTCAAGAAGTTTAGGGGACGCATTTTTAGGCGAAACCTATTCTCAGACAAGTGTTCTGTTAAGCTAGTCTCAACGATAGCCTGTACTAATCTTTGCGGTTGGCGCAGATAATGCTGAATCGGTATGGTTTGTTCAGCAACAACAATTTCTAGGGATTCGGCAGCGGTAAAAGTTACTTCCATACGTTGGTTATCTTAAATTTGTCTCCCTTCTTAATTTTACTTTACAAAACTTATACTTGGCGATCGCACTAGAGTTTTAAAGATCAAACTGATCGGGTTCCAATTATTTTTATTAATAAATATTTAACACACTTCATACCAGATAAGCAACATGCCTCACCACTACTACCAAATCATTACCGAGAGCTGGAGTTTAGAGACTGTAAGACTTTTGCCAGACTCCCAGAAGAGCGTTAACTGCCCGAAAGTGCGACAGAGATTCAGCGAGCAGTCTATAACGCCCGCGCTCTTTGGCGACCTCGCTTTTAAAGACTTTTTACGCTGCTATGAAAAGTTTTGAAATCTGAGCTACTACACCTGCTAGTTGACCAATCGCAGGAAGTGCTTCCACCATCCCGTTCCAAAGAGTACGCAATAATGAACGTTTTGGTTCAGGCTTCTGTAGCTCTTCATTAAAACTGTCGAATAGTTCGCCTGCCTCTTTGTTGCCTGATTTTTCGATTTCTTGAGCTATTAGCCTTAAAGCTGATGCAGCATTTTCATCAAATTGATCTCTCACTTTATTAAAAGACTTCTCTACAAGCGATCTGTTGATAACAGTTGCACCTGCTCCAATATCCCTAATTACATCCCCTTCCATAATTTCTATATCTCCTTGCATTGTACCTATAAACAGGCCATTGTAGCAGCTTTTGAGATAATTGTCAACCTTGCGGCGGATATTTTTACGAACTTGAGTCTTTTCAAGGTATTTGATAAGATTTTCTCGTTCACCTGGAGAAACACAATCCTGAATTTCACGCGCTATTTCTGCGATATCTATATTTGGAGATTGTAATCTATTGATTCTACTGGTTGCTTCATTTAAATAATATTGAAGTTGCTGAGATGCTTCTGAATCTCGACTTATTGTTATTTTGCCTGATTCAATATTCTTTAGTATTATTCTCAAACACTGATGTTCAGCGTGTAAACGCAAGAGACAAATTCTTAAGTGTCTGAGATTGCAAAAGCAATCAACTTGCTCAAATTCAGAGCTTACTCCTTCTAGAACCCACATAGGATATGTAGAACCTTGATGCGGAATAAGACTCATAAATATGTTGCCGTTAAATATTTTGCTGTCACTTTCTTTTTTGAAAAAAGGAAACTTGTGAGATATCTTTTTCCCACATATTAGTAAAATAGTTGGAGTTCCAGCTTCTACAAGCCACTTTTTTTCTAGAATGTCACACACATTTTTTTGAATTGTAGTAGTCCCCAAATATGACCTAGCTATAAATTTGCCAGCTTTGATTAATTCGCACTCTTCTTTTCTTTTGTTTAATAAAGGATTAGAAATTTTTATCTTAAATATTAGTAAATAATTGATTAATTCTTTAAATTGTTTTTCATTAATGTTGTCTTCAATTTCTCTCCCTCTGTCTTTGGTGGGACAGGCAAAACCAAGTTCTAATTTACCAACTGCATTACCATCAAAATAAAAGCGACTAAATACAACCTTAAAAGGGATTTTAAGGCTAGATTGTGAATCTGTAAATAGTATATTTTGGGTAAATATAATAGCTTTCGTAGCTTCACAAAATGTGTCCTCTCCTATCCAGCCATTTAATCCGCCTGTTTTTCTTTTTTTAATACCTCCCCAACAACGAATAAATTCTCGATCAGGAGTAGGGGAAGGCCAAGTTGGCCGAACAAGGCGCATAGTGTTTTCCTGAACAAATAATCTTGAGTCTGCTAAAGGGAATTGAATAATAAATAGCATTAGTAGTGAGTCAAGAAATTTTTACATAAAATACTATCCCTCGTCAAACGAGGGATATTCACACTTTCCTGCACCGCCGCTATCGTCAAGGATTACTCCCCAACTCCTGCAAGCGTTGAACGCCGCTATCGTCAGGGATTACTCCCCAACTCCTGCAAGCGGGTGATTTTATCTCAAGAGAGAACCTTATATATCATGAGTTTCCGGTCTCACCTTTCAAACTGATCACCTCTCGATGGAGTCATCCCGTGGCCACTGGGTGTGATCACCTCTCGATTGGAGTCATCCGGGGTCATCAACCGATACCTCGCTCACCTAACGTAAGCAGTTCCCAAGCAAAGTCCTAAAAAGCTTTGGCTTGGTATGTATTACTTCCGCTATATATAGCATAACGTTCCTTGGCAAATCTTGCAATGGAAAAAAATAATCAAAGTATAGCTTTTGACCTATACTACCCTAAAGATATATCTTCCCAAGCTCTGATCAAAGCGATCCATGACTTGGGAAAATTAGCACAATCAGACAAAGATCAATTCCGTCGAGTCGGTTAGTTAACTAAGTTTTTCTTCAGGAAAAGTTGCTTGAAACTCATCGAGCAATTCATCTAACTCCTCAAGAGCTTGATTAACATCTAATCTCAGTCCGCCAATGTCGGGTTTATCGCGCAATTGCAGTAAATAATCGCGTTTATTAGCCATTTGTTGCACTTTATCGATCAAGCTGGTTTTATCCATAATTCACCCTCTGGTACTGACTGCGATTATATCTCAGTCAGCCCGTATCAGTGGATCTGCTCCAAAAATCAAAAATCTTCTCTTGGGTGAGGAGACAGGAGGTTCCCAGGCTCTCTTGGGTTTGGTGGGTAAAATGTGTTCTAAGATATAGTCTGGCGAGCAAGTGGAATGAACCACAGAGACACAAAGGACACAAAGATCGCTCCTATGCAAGTTAAACTGATCACACAAAGAATAAGAGAGCCACTCCGACAGAGGAGGATAAAAAAGACAAGAGACAGCTAACTGATAACTGATAACTGATAACTGATAACTGATAACTGATTTTCCTATGTCTCCTCTAGATTCTCATTGCACAGAAATAACTACCGTTGCCGATCCTATTTATCTAGAAATCTTTAAAAATCTCTATCAATTTATTGCCGAAGAAATGGGGATTACTCTCCAAAATACGGCAGCAAGTGTCAATATTAAAGAGCGCCTAGACTTCTCCTGTGCTATCTTTGATGAGGTGGGAAATTTAATCGCTAATGCTCCTCATATTCCCGTCCATTTAGGTTCTATGGCCGATAGTGTTAAAAGTTTAATTCAGGATAAAGGGGAGACGATTCGTCCGGGGAATGTTTATCTGGCGAATAATCCTTATAATGGCGGTACTCACCTGCCAGATGTCACAGTAATTAGTCCTATTTTTGACCGCCAAAATCAGGAAATATTATTTTATCTTGCCTCCCGGGGACATCAAGCTGATATCGGTGGCATTACCCCCGGTTCTATGCCTCCCCACTCTGTCCATATTAGCGAAGAAGGAATTTTATTCGATAATTTTTTGCTGGTAGCGGCGGGCAAATTTCGGGAGCAAGAATTAATTAATCACTTAACTAATAGTCCTTTTCCTGCACGCAATATCGCCCAAAATATTGCCGATTTTCAAGCGCAAATAGCCGCTAATGCCAAGGGGGAAAGAGAATTACATAATATGGTTGAGCGCTACGGATTAGCTATGGTTAAAGCCTATCAACAGTTCGTTCAAGATAATGCGGAATTAGCGGTGAGAAAAGCTATATCTGTCCTGAAAGATGGTGAATTTACTTATTATCTGGATAACGGTGCTGTCATCAAGGTCAGAACTACCATAGATATTGATAATTGTCAAGCAACCATTGATTTTACTGGCACATCTAACCAGTTAAATAATAATTTTAATGCACCCCTAGCAGTGACAAGAGCGGCGGTTTTATACGTTTTTCGTACCCTTGTGGAGGAGGCAATTCCTTTAAATGCTGGCTGTTTCAAACCCCTCCATTTAATTATCCCATCTGGCTGTTTTCTTAATCCCGTTTATCCAGCGGCCGTAGTAGCTGGAAATGTAGAAACTTCCCAGGCCATAGTTAATGCTTTATACGGTGCTTTAGGCATTCAGGCAGCCAGTCAAGGAACGATGAATAATTTCACTTTTGGCAATCAAGAATATCAATATTATGAGACTATTTGTGGCGGTTCTGGTGCGGGGGCAAATTTTGCGGGAACTGCTGCCGTACAAACCCAGATGACTAATTCCCGTCTCACCGATCCGGAAGTATTAGAAATGCGCTATCCTGTGTTAGTAGAAAGTTTTAGCATTCGCCCCGATAGTGGCGGCAAGGGACAATATTCTGGAGGTGATGGTGTGATTAGAAGAATTAAATTTCAAGAGTCCATGACTGCTAATATTTTATCGGGTAATCGCCAGATTCCCCCCTTTGGACTAGCGGGAGGAAAAGCCGGTAAAATAGGACGTAATGCCGTGGAAAGAAACGATGGAACTATTGAAGAATTGCCCGGTACTGCGACTGTAGAAATGAACCCCGGTGATATTTTTATTATTGAAACCCCCGGCGGTGGTGGCTATGGAAATCGCTGAACGATAATTTTAATTAAGTACCTAAGCAAAATTAAGTAAGTGGTTATAATTAAATTAAAGATGGATACCCCCTTAATCCCCCCTTAATAAGGGGGGTGTCTGACGATTTACTGATTAAATCATGACAATTATCTTAGCGATCGAAACCAGTTGCGATGAAACGGCTGTGGCTATTGTTAACAATAACCAGGTGTTGAGTAGTGTGGTTTCTTCTCAAATTGATCTCCATCGTCCCTATGGCGGTGTTGTGCCAGAAATGGCCTCCCGACAACACCTAGAAACCATTAATTTTTGTCTAGAAAAAGCTTGGCAAGAAACGGGGTTAACTTGGTCAGAAATTGATGGGATAGCCGCCACAGTTGCTCCCGGTTTAGTAGGTGCTTTAATGGTGGGAATGACGGCGGCCAAAACCCTGGCTATTATCCACGATAAACCCTTTATCGGCATTCATCATCTCGAAGGTCATATCTATGCTTCCTATCTCGCTGAATCTGATCTTAAACCTCCTTTTTTATCTCTTTTAGTCTCCGGGGGTCATACCAGTTTAATCCATGTGCAGGCCTGCGGTAAATATCAACAATTAGGAACTACTAGAGATGATGCAGCTGGAGAAGCTTTTGATAAAGTGGCACGATTATTAAACTTAAGTTATCCCGGAGGTCCGATCATTGATCGCATTGCTAAAGATGGTAATCCCCAAGCTTTTCCCTTACCGGAAGGTAAAATATCTTTACCAACCGGCGGTTTTCATGCCTACGATTCCAGTTTTAGCGGTTTAAAAACTGCTGTTTTGCGCTTAGTAGAAAAATTCGAGCCAGATAATTTACCTGTAGCTGATATAGCCGCTAGTTTTCAAGATACGGTAGCCAGAAGTTTAACCCGTCGGACAATCAATTGTGCCTTAGATTATGGCTTAAAAACTATCGCGATCGGGGGAGGAGTGGCTGCTAATAGTGCCTTAAGAAATCATCTGGAAACTGCCGCCAAAAATCATCATTTAACCGTCTATTTTCCGCCGCTTAAACTCTGTACCGATAACGCCGCTATGATTGCTCGCGCTGCTGTTGATCATTATGATCTTGGTCATTTTTCTGACCTTTCTATCGGTGTTCGTTCCCGTTTACCTTTAAGCGAAGTTATGCAATTATATAATACGTCAGATTTTTAGATATCAGCCTTCGGTCTTCAGTATTCAGAATTGAGGAGATTGCTTTTATCTATTCTCCCCGTCTCCCCACTTCATAATTCATAATTGATAATTTATAATGTTTGGCTTTTTAAATCTCAATAAACCCCCCGATTGGACTTCTCATGATTGTGTGGCCAAAGTCCGAAAAATTCTTAAGACAAAACGAGTCGGCCATGGCGGAACTTTAGATCCTATGGCTACGGGAGTTTTACCGATCGCCGTCGGGGCTGCCACCCGATTACTGGCCTATTTACCCGAAAATAAGGCTTATCGGGCAAAAATCCAGTTAGGACTCAGCACCGATACCGATGATATTACGGGAAAAGCGATCGCTACTTGTCCCTGGCCCGATTTAACTTTAGAGGCAGTTAAGCCGCATTTAGCGGAATTTATTGGCAATATTGCCCAGATTCCGCCGATGTATAGTGCTATTCACAAGGATGGTCGCCGTCTCTACGAATTGGCTCGCAAAGGGGAAATAATCGCAGTGGAGCCTCGTCAGGTCAAAATTGACCAAATTACGGTTTTAGGCTGGTTAGATGGCGAATTTCCGCAAATAGAGCTAGATATTCACTGTGGATCGGGGACTTATATCCGTTCCCTGGCCAGAGATTTGGGCAAGGTGTTAGCTGTGGGTGGCACTTTAGCCAGTTTAACTCGCACGGAAAGCTGTGGTTTTCAATTAGCCGATAGTATTAATCTGGAAGCTTTAATGGCTAATTCCGAGGGTTTAATTTCGCCTCGCATTGCCTTGGCACATCTAGACTGGATTTCTTTCACACCAGAGAGAGTTATCGATTGGTTTCACGGCAGAAAAATTAATCTCACCGATACAAATGTTATAATCGGTTCTCTGGTTGCCGTGGAGTCTTTAGAGGCTCAATTTCTCGGCATTGGTGAGATAGTTGTCGCAGAAGATGAATACTACCTACAGCCTAAAATAGTTATTCAGCAATAGGGGTAATAATTAGGGTCTGCTGAAAAAGTTTTTCGTGGGGACAGGGTGTGGGGTGTGGGGTGTGGGGAGAATAAATAAAATAATCTCCTAAGTAGTCATGCAAAATAAATTTCCTAGTGAAGATAGGCAAAAGGCAAAAGGCAAGAGCTTTATCAAAATGTGTAATTAATTTTGCTTAGGTACTTATCTCCTATCTCCTGACTCCTGACGACCGACTCCTAACCCTAACAACAGTTTTTGATTTTTACAATAGGTCTAGTATAAACCCACTGATTATGATTTTTTCTGGCCACGATTTTTTTAGAAGCGACCAAAGATTTTAGACAAAGATTGAGCATAGAAACGGGACGATTTAAGCGTTGGCTCAATTCTTGAACTGTGATTCCTTGGGGATAAAATTGCATAAGTTCAAGAATTTGTGCGCTAGTATTTAATCCTTTTGTGGGACTAATAATCTTGATAGCCAAGGCTAGTAATCGGGAGAAACGACAGGCCATTAGACCCTTGTTTGTCGCTGCTTTGTTCCGATCAATCTAGCCTTTTTTTCGAGAAGTTATTAGGGTTTAAAATGCTAATAAAACCCTGACGGAAATGGAGATTAATTTGTTCCCATAATCTCTTGAATAGCAGATAAAAGGCGATCAATCTCCCCATCAGTGCCGATGGAAATCCGCACATAATTCTGAATGCGAGGATGTTTAAAATATCGCACTAATATCTGACGGTCTTTGAGTTGATTATATAACTCACTGGCACTAATCTGGGGGGGAGAAGCGAGGATAAAATTAGCTTCCGAGTCAAAAACAATAAATCCCAACTCCCGCAAAGAAATAATTAAACGGCTGCGGGTTTGACGGACTTTTTGCCAAACTTGCTCAAAATAATTATGGTGTTTTAAAGCTGCTGTGGCTAAAGTTTGAGCGATGCGATCTAAATTATAGGAATCACGCACCTTATCCATCTGTTCGATAATTGCCCTGGAAGCAAAACCGAAACCGACTCTTAACCCCGCTAAACTATAACTTTTCGACATGGTGCGACTAATGATGACATTATCGTAACGGGAGAGAAAATCGAGATGATTGTCATCACTAAAATCCACATAAGCTTCATCAATTAATACCAATCCCGACGCATTAGCACAGGTTGCTTCTAAATAGTCGCGCTCAAGATGTTTACCGAGGGGAGGATTAGGAGAAGCTATAAAAATTAATTTCGCTTCCGGACAAATAATCGGTCCTGCTAATTCAAATTTATCATTAGTGGGAAATTCGATAATATTTGCCCCGTGTACCCGGGCAATTGTCTCGTAAAGGGAATAGGTTAAATCCAAAAAAGCGACGCTTTCGCAAGGGTTAACAAAAGTTCGCAGGGCGATATTAAGTATATCATCGGAGCCATTACCCGCGATTATCTGATCGGCTGCTATGCCGTATAATTCCGCCGCCGTTTGCCGTAACTCTTTGGAGATAGGATCGGGATAGAGTCGGACTTTCTCTAATTGCTCTGGCAGGTGGGCAAAAATTTCCGCCGGTGGGGGATAGGGATTCTCATTGGTGTTAAGTTTGGTAAATCCCGCGCTTTGGGGCTGTTCTCCCGGAGTGTAAGCGGGGGTTTGACGAACACAATCGCGTGTAGGTAGCATGGACTCTCTGGGGCGGCAATTTCTAGCAAGCTTTCCATTGTAACAAATTCTCGCCGATGATCGGGGGTTGAATCGATGTCAACCCCTACCGGTAAAACTAATTAAGGTTCTACCCAACGGCCATCGGCTTTAATTAAATTAATCAACTCGCTGACTCCTTCGCTTTCGGGGACGCGTTTAATTTCCTCGCGACCGCGATAAAGGGAGATATAACCGGCCTGTTTCCCCACATAACCATAGTCTGCGTCGGCCATTTCTCCCGGTCCATTGACAATACAACCCATAACGGCGATATCGAGTCCGGTGAGGTGTTTAGTCGCTGCGCGCACTTGCTGCAGGACATCTTCTAAATTAAAAAGAGTGCGACCACAGGAAGGACAGGCAACGTATTCGACCATGGTTTTCCGTAGTCCCAGGGCCTGGAGAATGCTGTAACAGACGGGAATTTCCTTTTCGGGAGCTTCCGTCAGAGAAACGCGAATCGTATCACCAATACCGTCCGCTAAGAGAGTGGCAATCCCGGCAGTGGATTTAATTCGTCCGTATTCCCCATCTCCTGCCTCAGTAACCCCCAAATGTAGGGGATAATCCATACCTAACTCGTCCATGCGCTTAACCATGAGACGATAGGCGGCTACCATAACTGGCACGCGGGAAGCTTTCAGGGAAACCACTAGATTGCGAAAATCGAGGGATTCGCAGATGCGGATAAATTCTAAAGCCGACTGTACCATTCCTTCGGGGGTGTCGCCGTAGGTAAAGAGCATTCTTTCGGCCAGAGAACCGTGATTAACGCCGATTCGCATCGCTTTACCTTGATCTCGCAGGGAAATCACTAAAGGTTTCAGAGTTTCGGCTATTTTTTCGCCAATTTCATCAAATTCTGCTTGACTGTACTCGCTGCGGTCGGCTTTCGGTTTCTCGAAAACGTACAAACCGGGGTTAATCCGCACTTTATCGACGTGCTTGGCCACTTCTAGGGCGATTTTCATGCCGTTGTGATGTACATCGGCTACTAACGGCACAGGTTGATAGGTGGCGAGCAGTTTTTCCCTAATTTTAGCTAAAGCGGTGGCGTGGGACAGACTCGGCACGGTGACGCGGACAATTTCACAGCCGATTTCATGGAGGCGACGGATACCGGCCACGGAACCATCTATATCAAGGGTATCCTCGTTAATCATCGACTGCACGACCACGGGATGACCACCACCGATGGTAACGCTACCTACCCGGACGGGACGGGTTTTGCGTCGGTGAATCGTGGTGTCGAATTCGGAGGCAGTTGCGGGGGGGTTGAGCGTCGATTCCAAGGTTTGCATAGGACTATCACCAACAATCACTCTCCCTATTCTCTCAAAGAACAGCAACAGATTCTAGCCACTCTAATAAAATTGGGTTAAAACGGTCAGGACATTCATCCTGCAAACAATGACCGGCCCGGTCAAATTCTACATATTTAATCCTAGTATTAAGGGAGACAAAACCCTCGGCTAACTGGACGGGAACCATGGGATCTTGTTTGCCCCAACACAATAAAATCGGGATTTGTAAACGTGGTAAAATTAGCTTTGCCGGTGGACAATATTCGGGATGATTGACAGCTTGTGCTAGGGAAATAAAGGCCTCAGCTGCCCCCTCATCTAGGGTTGGGGCGGCGATAATTTGTACTAATTCGTCGCTGACTGCTTTCTTGTCTTCGTAGGCGATTCCTGTCCATTTTTTCAAGACTTGCGGACGACGCAGATAGTAAAAAATCGGTTTTAATAGCCAAGGAGAAGTGAAAAAGTTTTCGATGGGAGTGACGATATTTAATAACCAATCGGCAATCATTTCCCGCCGACGGCTGACATCGGGTAAACTGAGCATAACTAATCCGGCTACCATTTCTGGGTATTTACTCGCCAGGGCCATACTAACTAAAGAACCGATCGAATTTCCCACTAATACCACCGGTCTATTGATAAAAGTTTGCCAGAAATCGTGTATTTGTTCCACCCAGAGATTAACGGTATAGGGAACCTGCACTTTACGCGAACCACCGAAACCTAATAAATCTACCGCGTAAACTCGATGATTTTGGCTGAGAATAGGAATATTATGGCGCCAATGTTCGATCGCCGCTCCAAATCCATGCAGTAAAATTAAAGGGGGTTTATCGGCATCTTGGGGTTTTTTTGCCGGCATAAAACTATAACGAATTTGCCAACCGCGCCACACCCAATCCCGTTGATAACCGATACGTTCTGTCCAAGCTGGTGAAGTTGTCACTTAAGTCAAACAATTAAGAGGTTTTCAGGAAATATTACTCTAAGTAGGTAGGCGTTAAAAATTATCAGATGCCCCCCTTATTAAGGGGGGACTAAGGGGGGATCGGCACCCCCCTTATCAAGGGTAGGGCTGTTTCATTCTCCCATCAGAATATCAAAAGTAAAAGCGATCACTATCAGGTAAAATGGGGAGTGACCGCCAACCTTTCAAATATATGTTGAGCTTAATAGAAAAA